>Ga0181559_10002244_pt1 | contig 19129 bp, 18 predicted proteins | sample 011ome_21_FD_133752 | JGI IMG/M metagenome (GOLD analysis project Ga0181559, IMG submission 133752) | Coastal salt marsh microbial communities from the Groves Creek Marsh, Skidaway Island, Georgia - 011508AT metaG (megahit assembly) | ecosystem: Environmental > Aquatic > Marine > Intertidal...
AGCCCGCGGTCACCGGTGCCCGCGGGTATCGAGTGTTGGGCGGTATTTATCCCGCTTGAGATGTTTCGAAGCGTACCGAGCCGGGGCTAGATTGAAAAAGAATTCCCACAACCGCAGGTTGAGGCCGCGTTGGGATTCGTCACAATGAATTGCGAACCACTTAAATCTTCGACGTAGTCGACCCGAGCGCCTGCCAAATAGGGGTAGCTCATTGCATCAACCACCATTTCGACGCCGTCTTGCTCTATGAGCGCATCATCCTCCGCGACATCGTCGTCGAAGGTGAAACCATAAGAGAACCCATTACATCCACCTCCCGATATAAAGACACGCAAACGCAGCGACTGATCACCGTCTTCGCTGATCAACATCTTCACCTTCGAGGCTGCTGCTGGGGAAAAATCAATATTGGTTTGCACGTTTATCCATACCTGAGCGGTAAAATTAAAAGCCGGTGCCTTGAGCGACTGTATTATGTGTGGCAGCTGGAGTTCCGGTCAAGACAACCGTTGTTTAAGCGCTGTTGCCTATGATTCTTCGCTGTTCGCTTCCACCGTGAACTGATGTACGTTTTCTGATTTGCTACCGTCTTCGTGCACCAACTGCCCTTCCACAAGCGCGCCCAAGTGCATCTCGATTAGCTTATAGAACAGGTTGCCTTTGACTTTCGCTTGCGCTGCGAGTTCCACTTTATTACCCGCATATACGTCCCCTTCCACAGCTCCGTTGATTACGATATTCGGTACTCGGACCTCGCCGGTCACGCGGCCTTCCTGAGTCACCACCAAACTGGCTTTTTCATTATCGGCAAAAACGCTGCCCGTCACATGGCCGCTGATATATAGCTGATCGGAAAACCGGATATCTCCAGCTATCTCCGTATGCGGCGCGATCAACGTCACGCCTTTATCCATCTTATTTCTCGCCACCACCTGTTCCTTTTTTAACTACGTTTTCATCATCGATCAGCGGCTCGCGTGTGCCTCTCAGCCTGCGCGACACGCTGTTACCCGCTCGACTGTCGCGTTACGCCACTGAGTTGCACATCGACTTCGGCGCCATCGACCGACCATGGAAAGGTCGCTGTTAATGGCTGCTTACCTTTTTGACTGGCTGTAACCAAAACGCGGACCGGTTGAAAACCGTCGGGCAAGCGCAGTTGGCCGCTTAAATCCTGAAAATATCTGAATTTGAACTTAACAGGATACGCAACAGCTGGATTTAATTCTGTGAGCGACAGCACTGCCTCACCATCTGCACCTTCAGAATCGAAACGACCAGAGACCTCCAGACGCATATCTCCGGAGATATAGCTCCTGCGCAGCGCTACTTGAGTCAGTAACAATTCGTACCGATAAACACCTTCGCTGCTCAATTGCGACAGTTCTAATCCAGCGATTTGCAGGCCTTGGCTGAGGCTTTTAGGATCCATCAGCCCCTTGTATAAGGCTACCTCCTCTTTTAAACCACTTATTTCGCGATAACTGCCGGTTAATTCCTCGCGCAATGCATCAGTTGCACTGCGCTGAACATCAGCAGTGAGCTGCATGTCAATCGTGCGCGCTTCGAGTTGCGATACCTGATCCCCTAGAGACGCAATCTGATCCACCAAAGCCTGCCGCTCTAATCTCCCAGACACCATTTGCTCATCACCGATGGCGTAACCGACCACCAGGCATACGAGCCCAACAAGCACAACGCTCAGCAATGCGAGAGGCCGCCCCCAAGGCCGATGGGTGACCACTGTGACACTCCGGGGTTGTTTCTTCGCCTTAAAAATGACGCTTTCCTAAAGGCCTGAAGAACCCAGTATACTACCCATCAAGCACCTAACCATTAAGATTTAGCTACGAAACTCAAGCCTCATATCAACCTGGAACTGTTCCGACGGCGCATTGCCACCGTGGACGCCTTGCCACAAATGGCCATGCTGGGCGTTGCGACCGGGATCATCACCGCTATGGTCATCTTAGCGTTCCGGTATCTCATTGACGGCAGCCTGGTTTTTTTGCCAGGAGGCTCCGAAGATTTTGAGTCTATGTCCGCAACCTCCCGGGTACTCCTGGTCTTAGTGGGCGCAGCCATCCTGGGCTTGCTCCTGAATCGCTACCGCCCCTCGGCCAGGCGGGTCGGTGTCGTCCACGTCATGGAGCGCTTGAGCCTGCACCAGGGCAAACTACCGTTGAAAAATGCGGTCATACAGTTCGTTGGCGGCACCATCGCGCTCATCACGGGTCAATCCGGAGGCCGGGAGGGACCAGCGATTCATTTAGGCGCTACCGCCGCCAGCCTACTCGGACATGCGTCTCGCCTGCCCAACAATAGTTTACGCACGATGGTCGCGTGTGGTACTGCCGCCGCTATTGCCAGCAGTTTCAATACACCCATCGCTGGCGTAATCTTTGCGATGGAAGTCGTCATGATGGAATACACCATTGCGAGCTTCATCCCAGTCATCGTGGCCGCTGTCACCTCTACCTTGATCACGCGTTTTTTCTTCGGTGCAGAGCCTGCGTTCGCAGTTGCACCGCAACATTTACATGACTTGTTTGAAATCCCCTATCTCATTGTCGGCGGAATGTTAATCGGCGCCCTGTCGGCTGGCTACATTCAGCTGATACAAGCCTTCACCAGATTTTCCAGCAGCCCTGTGTGGTTGCGCTTGAGCGTCGCTGGCGGGATCACTGCAACCGTGGCTTACTTCCTGCCTCAGGTCATGGGGGTAGGCTACGACACCGTCAACGGACTCATGCTGGCACAGTTACCCATCGGCTTGCTGGTCGTATTGTTGCTCGGTAAGGCATTCACGTCCGCCGCCGCTGTCGGTCTGGGCATGCCTGTGGGCCTTATTGGTCCATGCATGTTTATGGGCGCCATTGCTGGCGCCGTCATGGGCAGCTTAATGATTCAATTCCATGGCGCAGATATTTCTTTGGGCTTCTACGTCATGCTTGGCATGTCAGCGATGATGGCCGCGGTTCTCCAGGCGCCTTTGGCGGCGTTGATGGCTGTCCTGGAGATGACCGCCAATACCGCTATGATTCTTCCGGCGATGGTCATTATTGTCGCCGCCACGCTCACCTCCAGCGAGATTTTCAAGCAGCGTTCCGTCTATATCACCACACTCAATACGCTGGGCCTTCAATATCCGCCCAGTCCGGTCACTTTACATATGCAAAGAGCGGGGGTGACCTCCATCATGGATCGATCCTTCATCCGCTTGCCGAACAAACTAAGCGCCAAACAAGCGACCGAAGTGCTGGACAAAAAGCCAAATTGGATTGTGGTTGATGACGAAAACAGTATGCTTTGCGCCGTGCTGAACCCCGCTGACCTGCACGCTTTTTTAACCGCCAGAGAGCTCGACGAGGACGCAGAGGTGCGATTATTAAACATCCCTGGACAACGAATGGACATCTCAACCGTTGATGCTCAGGCTACCGTTTTGCAGGTTCAGCAGGCGCTGGATAATTCTGGCACCGAGGCCTGCTGTGTAACACGCACCACCGCACCGTTAATCGCACCTGTGATTGGCGTCGTTACGCAGAGGGATATCGAACAATATAGGAACACCAGTTTATGACCCTGTATTTATGGCTAAAGGCCTTCCATATCATTTTTGTCGTGACCTGGTTCGCGGGGCTGTTCTATCTACCGAGGCTATTCATCTACCACTGCAGTACCACGGACGAAGCGGGCAAGGAGCGTTTTAAAATCATGCAACGCAAGCTTTATCGCGTGATTATGAACCCGTCCATGATCGGTGCCGTCGGATTGGGTCTGTGGCTATTCGTTGAAAGCTGGCAGGCCTACTCCATGCAAGCCTGGATCTGGTTAAAGATTGGAATAGTCGTGGCGCTTATCGGGTATCATCATTACTGCCTGCGCATCATGAAAGCCTTCGCTTTGGACCAGCAGATACACAGTGAGAAATTCTTGCGCATCTTTAATGAACTTCCCGCTTTGACGCTAATTGCAGCGGTGATTCTGGTCGTCGTAAAACCCTTTTAATCAAACATGAGTCAGTGCCTCTAAACATGAATCGAACAACCTCTAGTGAACTTATTCACCGCGCCCAACTGAGTATCCCCGGCGGCGTCAACTCTCCAGTACGCGCATTCAAGGGTGTTGGTGGCGATCCCGTATTTTTTGAGCGCGGCCAAGGTCCTTATTTGTTCGATGTTGACGACAATCAATACGTCGACTACGTGCAATCCTGGGGACCAATGATTCTGGGACACAATTTTCAACCGACGGTGGAAGCAGTTGTCGCGCAAGCTCAGCGAGCGCTTGGGTTCGGTGCGCCCACCGTGGGCGAGATTGAGCTGGCGGAGAAGGTTATCGAAATGGTCCCGAGCATGGCCAAGGTCCGAATGGTGAGTTCAGGTACAGAAGCGACTATGTCAGCCATTCGCCTCGCCAGAGGGTATACTGGCCGAGACAAAATTCTCAAATTCACTGGCTGCTATCATGGCCACTCTGATTCGCTGCTGGTGAAGGCCGGCAGCGGCGTTTTGACCTTGGGGATCCCGAATTCTCCAGGCGTACCTGAATCGATTGCAACGCACACCTTAAACGCCACGTTTAACGATCTCGAGGCCGTTGCGTCTATCTTCCAGGCCTATCCTGAGCAAATAGCGTGCGTCATCGTCGAACCGGTAGCCGGAAACATGGGCTGTGTGCCACCCGTGCCAGGATTTCTGGAGGGTTTACGCGACATGACCACTGCCGATGGCGCCGTGCTCATCTTCGACGAGGTCATGAGCGGCTTTCGGGTTACCCGAGGTGGGGCTCAACAAAAGTATAATGTGAGTCCGGATCTCACCACGCTCGGGAAAGTTGTCGGCGGAGGACTGCCCGTCGGCGCTTTTGGCGGTCGCGCCGACATCATGTCTTGTATTGCGCCGGAGGGACCGGTTTATCAGGCCGGCACCTTATCTGGGAACCCGCTCGCGATGGCTGCCGGACTGACAACCTTGAATCATCTGACTGATGATGTTTATGAACGTATCGCAGACAGCACGGACGCACTCATACACGGACTATCCGAGAGTGCCGCTCGACATAATGTACAAATCGCGACTAACCATGTCTGTGGCATGTTCGGGCTATTTTTCGACGTGGAACGAGTGGATAACTTTGACCATGTGGCAGGGTCAAACGTTGAAAAATTCAATCGTTTTTTCCATGCGATGCTTGATGAAGGCATTTATCTCGCGCCATCTGCATTTGAGGCTGGCTTTGTCTCGGCAACGCACGACGAAGACGCGATCAACACAACTTTGGCGGCTGCAGACCGGGCCTTCGCGCGTCTCTAAGCGCACCTTCAGATTCCACTCCTTTTAGATACAGGTATTCCTATGTACGACGTTTTTGGGTTAGGCAACGCCTTAGTAGACACCGAGGTGAAAATCGACGACGGTTTTTTACATCAAAATCGAATTGCCAAGGGTCACATGACCCTGGTTGATTCCGATCAAATGCAGACGCTGGCCCAAGCCGTTGAGACACTGCCTAAGAACAGCTGCAGCGGAGGCTCGGCGGCCAATACGATATATGCAGTTCAGGCGCTTGGCCTAAAGAGCTACTACAGCTGCAAGCTAGCTGGAGACGACACCGGTGACTTTTTCGTACACGACCTGACCACATCAGGCGTTGCTATCAACGAAAACGCCCAACGCGGTGAGGGTGCCTCCGGGCGTTGCCTTGTGCTCATTACTGAAGATGCCGAGCGCACCATGATGACCGATCTCGGTATTTCTGCAGAATTATCCAAAGCGGAAGTTAATGAGGACGCACTGCGCTTATCGAAATATTATTATGTTGAAGGCTATATGGCGTCGTCGAGCAATGCGACAGAGGCTGCTGTTCACTGCCGCGAACTCTCACAAGCACACAACGTACAAATCGCGGTGTCTCTATCGGATGTATCGATGGTGCAATTCTGTCGCGACGGTTTGGAGCAAATGCTCGGCAATGGTATCCACCAGCTATTTTGTAACGAAGAAGAAGCCCTTGCCTGGGCCAACACCGATCGAATGGACGTGGCCGTAGCCGAACTGAAGGACATAGCCCAAGAGGTTTACATCACACTTGGCGCGCAGGGTTCTCTGGCCGTAAGCACCCACGGCCGCCATCAGGCACCCGGCATTGCGGTTCAACCCGTAGACACCACCGGCGCCGGGGATATCTATGCCGGGGCCTGCCTTACCGCTCTGTGCGAGGGGGCAAACCCACTGGACGCAGCGAGATTTGCTAACCACTGCGCGGCTGAGTTGGTCACCCACTATGGGGCCAGGCTGCCACGGCTCAGTGATTACACGGCACTCAAAACGCAATTTTCCTGAACGTGCACCCCGTTGGGCAACCGGGTAATCACCTGTTACTGCCCAGTGGGCGAACCGTCGAGGATTTGCCGGGAATCAACGTCAACCAAACGGTAACTTTTTGACAATCGACATTTGACGCAGATCCGTCGAGCATCCGTACGCCACGACCTCAACTCCCCGGGACTGCCCTGCAGCCAGTGCCTGCGCATAAACCGGGTCGATCTCGTTGGCTGCGCGCACCTTATCGATACCGCAATGCTGCGCACAGAAGATCAAGATCGCACGGTCACCGGCAGCGACCCGTTTTTCCAGCGCCCCCAAGTGCTTTAATGCCCGACTACTGACCGCATCGGGAAAGGCTCCCTGCCCCTGCTCGAGCAACAGGGTAGTACTTTTCACCTCGATCCAGACCCGCATACCCTCGAGGGTCACCAAAAAGTCAAAGCGTCCATTACCTTCGGGGATTTTGGCCTCCGCTTTCACTTCTAACGGATTGCGCAAGCCTTCAATGACATTGTTGTTAATCGCCTCACCAACCAGCGCATTAGCTCGGCCCGTATTCACGCTCACATAACCACTGGGAGTTTCCACGATCTCCAGCGTATGCGGGTATTTGCGTGCAGGATTTGGCGAGCGCGAATACCAGACCGGATAACCCGGCTCGGCACACCCAGTCATCGCCCCGGTATTCGGACAATGAACCGTCAGAGCGGACCCATCCGCCAATTCAATGTCCGCCAAAAAGCGCTTGTACCGTCGCAGTAAAAAGCCCCTTTGCAAATCAGGTAGTTGCACAACATCCCCAATCGGCTAGGGCCTGGGCCAGTCGGCGGAGGCCTAATTTCATCGAATCCTCGTCGGTTGTGTATGCAAAGCGAACAAATTGCGCATGTTGATGGTGGCCAAAATCCTCCCCGGGAGTGACTGCTACCTGATATTCATCGAGCAGTCGCCAACAAAAATCGCCAGCCGCCATGCCCGTGTGGGAGACATCAACGTAGAGATAGAAAGCACCTTCAGGTGCTACCGGAATTTCGAATCCCAAGTCACGAAGCCCCTCGTATAGCAAACTCGCACGCTGTGCAAAGATCTGGGCCCGATGATGATGGAACTTCATAGCCTCAGGCGTGAACGCAGCGACCGCCGCATACTGCGCCGGCGTGCTGGGTGAGATAAACAAGTTTTGTGCCAGCTTAGTCACCGGGTCAACAGCCTCTTCGGGCACGACTAGCCAGCCCAGGCGCCATCCGGTCATACCAAAGAATTTCGAGAAACTGTTGAGTACGTAGATGTCGGAGGTAAGTTCCAACCCAGATTGGTAGGGTGAATCGAAGGTAATGCCTTGATAAATTTCATCAAGAATGAAGAACCCACCTTTGGCTTTGACTGACGCCGATATCCCCAAGAGGGTTTCTTTCGACATCATCGTTCCCGTCGGATTGCTTGGGGAAGCCATCAAAACACCCTTAGTTGAAGGTCCCCATGCCGATTCAACATCATTCACGGTCGGCTGAAACTTGTGCGCTGCATGCACGGGAATGGGTACCGGCACGCCTCCCGCTAACCGCGCAAAAACCTCATTACATGGATATCCAGGATCTGTGATTAACATTTCATCGCCAGGATCAAGCAGTAACCCAGCCAACAATGTTAAACCCCCGCTTGCCCCTGACGTGACGATCACTTGATCCGCGTGAATTGAAACGCCCATGGCGGCATAGTGTCCGACAATCAAGTCACGCAACGCGGCAATACCGGTTGCCGGTGTGTACTTTGTTCGGCCTTCCTCCAGGGCCTTGATACCGGCCTTTACAATGGGTGGGGCGGTTTCAAAATCAGGTTCACCCACTTCAAAATGTACAACTCGCTTACCTTCCGCCTCGTGCTTTGCCGCTCGTGCCAGCACTTCCATCACTCGAAACGGTGCAATCCGCTCAACCCTGTCAGCAAACATAAGCTCTCTCACTTCAAAAAATTACCGATCGGACCGGTTTTGAGCATCGCCCGCAAAATAGGCAACTAATCCATTAAAAGTTCATCACTTTAATATGGAGTTTAAAGATGCGTTCTGGTAGTTTACGCGCCCTTCTAAGACCCGAGCAAACCCAGCTCGATGAAAAGGATAATTTATGGCGGCAAAAGCAAAGGCAAAAACCAAAGCTAAACAACCGGCTAAAAAGAGGTCCACGACTGTTCGAAAAACAACTAAGGATTCTCAGTTTCGCAATTTTAGCCCGTACCAGCCTAAGAAGACTGAAGCTTACATGAGCGATGGTCAGGTCGAGCATTTTCGTCAGATCTTGCAAAACTGGCGTCAGGAGCTCATGGAAGAGGTTGATCGAACTGTACACCATATGCAGGATGAAGCCGCAAATTTTCCGGATCCGGCAGACCGGGCGACTCAGGAAGAAGAGTTCAGCATCGAATTGCGTACCCGCGACCGCGAGCGCAAGTTGATTAAAAAAATCGACAAAACCATTGATCGCCTCGACAACGACGATTATGGCTACTGTGACACCTGCGGTATAGAAATTGGCCTGCGCCGACTCGAAGCACGACCTACCGCGACACAGTGCGTCGACTGCAAAGCGCTCGACGAGATCAAGGAAAAGCAACTTCACGGCTAACCCGCGGCGTTTACCAATCTTCTGTGAGAAGAGCTGACACATTGCTCATCGGGCGTTTTGCACCCTCACCTACCGGCCCACTCCACATGGGCTCGCTGGTCACTGCAGTGGCCAGCTTTCTCGATATGAAGAGTCGCGGTGGACATTGGTATGTACGGATCGACAACTTAGACCCGCCGCGTGAGAGCCCAGCCGCACAAAGCGATATTCTAAGCGCGCTCGAGGCCCACGGCCTTCAGGGGGACCGCCCAACGGATTTCCAGTCAAACCACTTCACTCGTTACCACAATGCGCTGAGCGCGCTTCAGCCAAAACTTTTTTACTGCACCTGTACGCGCAAATCACTCATCGGGAAAACGGTGTATCCAGGTACTTGTCGAGCTAACACAGCACCTATTTCCGATGCGGCGATACGGTTGCGCGCTGACGACAAAAGCATCAGCTTTGACGATACTTTCGTGGGCCCACAAACCGCTCGGTTAGGAAAAGATTACGGCGACTTCATCGTCAAAAGACGGGACGGATTATGGGCCTATAATTTTGCCACCGCGCTTGACGATGGCCACGATGCAACCCACATTTTACGAGGCCAAGACTTATTGCCGACTACGCCTCAGCAAATCTACGTCATGCAACTGCTCAAACTGCGTATACCGCAATACACCCACATTCCTCTGCTTTGCTTTCCGGACGGCAATAAACTCTCCAAGCAGGCACACGCACCCGCCCTGAATATCAGTACCGCAGCGGAGAATTTGCGCACCGCGTTATCCTACCTCGGACTTCAAGTTCCCCGAGGACAAGCTTGGCAGGCTAAACATTGGATCGATTGGGCTTTGTCAGAGTGGCCGCAACATCAGTTACCCAAGCAATTTCGATTTTATCAGCCGACGAGACGACCCGAATGACGTTTGTTACCATACGTCTCCTATGATGGATATCTTGCTGATCGACGAGCAGAGTGAACGTACCCAACCCCTGGCGGCTGGGCTGCGGGCGCAGGGCCTGGGTATAAAGACCCTGTCCCATCTCCCTTCTATTGAAGAAGCGTTTGGCTATTCCTGCTTGATTGCCCTCCAGCCGCTCATCGATCACGACATAGAATCCTATGCCGCGGCATTACCTGTCATCGTGCTCTCAAGTGATCCGACCATTAACGCTGCAGTGGCCTGCGTTAAGAGAGGCGCAACAGATTATCTAGCGCTGCCTGTCTCGGTGGATCAACTACGTATTGCAGCAGAACGGGCCCAAGCAGCAAACACTTCGATCAAAAAACGCCATGTCGGCCAGTTTCCAATGATTGGCTCTTCCGAGCCTATGCGCCATTTAAAGAAGAACATCGCTAAGGTCGCCCCTACAGATTCAACCGTTCTAGTGCTTGGTCAATCAGGCACCGGTAAAGAACTTGTGGCGCGGGCCATCCACGCCGCCAGTAACCGCTCAAAACTTCCGTTAATTACAATCAATTGCGCCACCGTACCCCACGATCTGATTGAAACAGAATTGTTTGGTATAGAACCTTTCGACAATGCCAAAAACACCTCCAGAGGACTTATCGACGCAGCCGAGGGGGGTACTCTATTCCTCGACGAAATCGCCGAGCTACCCGCCTCAGCGCAAGCCAGATTGCTGTGTATTCTCCAGGGCGAGAATAGAAGGGTCGGCAGTGCTATATCTACCCCAGCAGATGTGCGGATCATTGCCGCAACCCACCGCAACCTGGGACAGCAAGTAGAACAGGGCAAGTTCCGAGAGGACCTGTTCCACCGCCTCAATGTCATCCGCCTTGAACTACTGCCACTACAGGCCCGCTCCGGGGATGTTGCAGAAATTGCGCAATGGTTGTTGGAGCGTAACTGTCAACGACTTAATAAACGTGGGCTGAGCTTCAGCCAGGAAGCCAACGAGGCGATGCGGTGTTACCATTGGCCGGGTAACGTGCGCGAATTAGAAAACGCCATCGAACGCGCCGTGATACTCTCAGATGATGGCAGCCGGATCACCCAGTCGCTGCTGGCCATTAAACCTGATTTGCAGTCAAAAGAGGCCGTTAAACTCAATGTCGATGATGATCAGACTTCGTTGGAAGATTATTTTGTCCGTTTCGTGTTAGACCATCAAGATCAGCTGACCGAAACGGAGCTCGCTGAAAAGCTGGGCATCAGCAGGAAGAGCCTCTGGGAACGTCGACAGCGACTGAATATTCCAAGGCGGAAGACCCGCAAGCGTGGACCCAGACGAGATGCAACGCAATGACTCAGTTAGATCCTTTGCGCATTGACGACCACAACATAAACAGCAACGATCTCGACAACAACGCGCTCGACGTTGTTAACACCTTAAGCGAGGCTGGCTTCGATGCTTACCTGGTTGGGGGGTGTGTGCGCGATTTACTCTGTGGCATGAAGCCCAAAGACTTTGACGTCGCCACTAATGCAACCCCGGATCAGGTGCGCAGCCTCTTTCGTCGGGCTCGTCTGATAGGGCGAAGATTTCCCATCGCTCACGTACGCTACGGGCGCGACATCATTGAGGTGTCTACCTTTCGTCAGGCTCAACACGATGATATCGAGACCAATGAGCAGGGCTTGATCGTACGCGACCAAGGCTTCGGCGATCTCGCCGGCGACGCATTCAGGCGCGACTTTACCGTCAATGCTTTGTATTACGATATTCAAAGCCATGAAATCATCGATTACGTCGGTGGCTTGGATGATTTGGCCCATAAACGCTTGCGCTTTATCGGTGATCCTGCGGAGCGCCTTGCAGAAGACCCTGTGCGCTATTTACGAGCCATACGTTTTGCAGCCAAGCTTGATTTTCAAATAGACGACAGCATTGAGGCCTTAGTCGATGACGTCGCAGACCGAATCGAGGCGATCCCCAGCGCCCGCTTGTTTGACGAATTTCTAAAGTTGTTTATGTCCGGCTATGCAGAGAAAGCCTGGCTTAATCTGCGTGATACTTCACTGGTCTACAGCCTGTTTCCAACCTGCGACCCAAACAGCGGTTTGGTCACAGATGCAATGCGGAGCACTGATCAACGCGTGCAGGCAGACCAACCGGTCACACCAGGATTTTTGATTGCAGTCATCCTTTGGGATGACTTTGCCAAGCGCTGCGAGCGACAAAATCCTGAAAACAAACCCGGGCTCATCTACGATATCGCGAGCGATGCTTTGGCCATGCAACAACCGCACATCGCTGTGCCACGCCGTTTCAGCATGTTCGCCCGCGAGGTCTGGCAACTACAACCACGTCTGATTAGCCGGCCCGCGCCCCATATCCGCCGCATTCTGGGTCATAAACGGTTTCGTGCTGCTTTCGATTTTTTGTGTCTACGAGGGGCAGGCGAACCGCAATTGACAGAGTGCGGTCAGTGGTGGGAAGACATCCAAGGCCAGGCGCACGATGATCAACAGAAAATGATCGATGCGTTACCTCGCCCGAGTAAAAAGAAAAAAAGACGACGACCAAAGTCTCGAGGAGGTCGGTCGAACAATTCAATCGGTAACCAACAATGAGCCATGGCTGCTGAAGCGTTGCAGGCACAGGAAAACAATCTACACATCGCAGGCCAACTCGCACGCAAAGTGGCCCAAGCAGCGAACGCCGGTCGACTGCCGGGCTTTATCACCGTCGAGGGCCCCATCGGGGTTGGCAAAACAACTCTGGCTAAACGCCTGGCACAGGCTTTCGACTATCCATTACTACTCGAACCAGTCACTGAAAATCCATTCCTAGATCGCTTCTATGCAGAAGGGAGTAGACACGCGTTGCCCACGCAGTTGTTTTTTTTACTGCATCGAGCGCGTCAGGTCGCTGATATGCCAGGGAACGATTTGGTCGGACGAAATCTCATCGCTGATTTTCTATTAGAAAAAGATCGCCTGTTTGCTCGATTAACGCTGGATGACGCCGAATACGCACTCTACGAACAAATTTACGACAACCTTCAACTCAACCCACCAAAACCGGATCTGGTGATCTATCTACAGGCACCCGCAGAGATCCTGGACAGTCGAGTCCGAGGCCGTGGGCTTGCGCTTGAGCAGAACATAAAACTGGACTACCTACAGGCCTTGGCAGACAGCTACACAGAATTTTTTCACTATTACGACAGCGCCCCGCTGTTGGTGGTCAACGCAGCTGAAATCGACTTTGCCCATAACCACCAACATTTTGAGGCGTTGCTAGAGCAAGTGCTACAGATGGAGGGAACCCGGCAGTTCTTTAACCCCAATTCAACTCTGCTATAGGCCACAATCCGGTTGGGTTAGCGATGATCAAATCCCAATGAAGTCGGCACAATCACCTTACAATCCATCCTAATATAGCGGTTAGACTTTTCTCCCTTTACCCCAACTGTTGCATTTTATTTGATTGTCCCACTCCCATGTATATCGTTCGCAACTCCACCAAATTTCTAGAGGCTCTAGACGCGCTCCGTGGAAGGGGCGGCGGCCGAGGAGAAGTTGGGCTAATCAATCTCGCCGGAAGATTGCATGAAGGTCACGGCAGCTTGATCAACGCGGCCTCCACGTTGTGCGACATTGTTGTCGTCGCAATCGTCTGTGATCAGGCTCAGGTTGACAGCAAAATTGTCAGTGCGTCTGAGTTTAAGGATATTGCCTTTTGCGAACAACGAAAGGTTTCTATCTTATATTTTCCTGACCCCAGCGAGCTCAGTCCGCCACAAAATACCCACACTCTTGTCGAGCAGCAGCAGCCAGCCTTTAGACTGCCGCAAATCGAAACCCAGCGACTGACCAACCATCTCAAGCTGCTTAATATTGTTGCGCCCGACATTTTGTTCTTTGGTGAAAAACAATTCTTTGAATTCCACAGCGTAAGGGCGTTGATCAAAGACCTCCATATCAAGACAAGGATCGCTCGACTACCGACTGTGAGACACCCAGACGGTACAGTCGTGTGTCGGTCAATCGCCCGCATGAATGCGCTCGAACGCGAGCAGGCGCCCATACTATGGGAGACTCTAAAGAATGTTGCTCACGCCATTCGATGTGGTGCGCGCGAATTTGAAAAACTGGAAATCACCGCAAATATGGCTCTACGACAGGCAGGATGCTCGGTGATTTACTTCAAAGTGCTTGATGAGGGAACATTAAACGCCGCAAACACCGAAACAGTCACTTATAGAATCGCCGGCAGGGTTAAACTAGGCGCTTGTTTTGTTACTGACAGTCTGGGGTTAACACTTTGAATTCCGCAAACTCTCCCGCCTGGAGCGCTTTGAGTCAGATCGCCCAATCACCCGCAAGAACACCCCTGGCCTCACTCATTACCGATCCACATCGCTTTCAAAGCTTCAGCCACACCTTATCAGGTTGCCTATTCGATTTTAGCAAGCAGTGGGCTGATGACGACGTTCTGGCTCAACTGTTGGAACTGGCCGAGGAACGACATGTCCTCAGCAGAGCACAGGATATGTTTGCGGGTAAGACGATCAATAACTCAGAGCAACGGGCCGTGCTTCACCCGGCCCTGCGCGCCGGCGCTGCGGGCGCACCGCAAGCGATCAAAACACTCGTCAAAGAGACACAGCAGCGCATGTTTCACTTTGCCGAGTCTGTCCGCAATGGGACCTGGCGTGGCTATACGGACCTACCGATCCGCGATGTGGTACACATCGGCATCGGCGGCTCTCACCTTGGACCTGAGTTAGTCGTGAATGCGTTAAGTCAGTACCAACAAACGCACCTGAACATACACTTCGTAGCCAACATTGATGCCCACGAGTTAAACACCACTCTAAATGGTCTAAACCCTGAAACGACGCTGTTTATTGTGGTGTCAAAATCCTTCAGCACGTTGGAAACCCAGGTCAACGCAACCAGCGCACGCAGTTGGTTTCTCGAGCGTACCGGCAGCAAATCGGGCATGGCGTTGCACTTTATCGGCGTAACCAGCAATACTGCCGCCGCTGTTGAATTTGGCCTGGCTGAATCGCAACTTTTACCTATGTGGGATTGGGTCGGCGGCCGCTTCTCTCTATGGTCGGCCGTTGGCCTACCAATTTTGTTAAGTATCGGGTCCCAGCAATTTCAGTCTTTTCTCGATGGCGCGCGCGCCGCCGATGAGCACTTTATTGGTAGTCCTGCGCGCGACAATGTGCCGCTGCTCAGCGCTCTGTTTGCCACCTGGAACACCAACTTCCTTGGCGCAGAGAGCTTGGCTGTTTTGCCCTACGATGAGCGCCTATCCCTCCTGTCCGATTATCTTCAACAGCTGGAGATGGAGAGCAACGGCAAATCGGTCACCACCAAAGGCGAAGCCGTTCAGTTTCACACAATGCCCGTGCTCTGGGGCGGCACCGGTACGCGGGGTCAACACGCCTATCACCAGTTGTTACATCAAGGAACGCGCGCCTATACAGCGGATTTCATTACCGTGCGTGACGATGCTCACCAGCGCCCGGCTCACCACTCCTGGCTGGTTGCCAACGCCCTAGCTCAAAGCCAAGCCATGGCGGCGGGACAAATGACACCCGGCGAACCCCATAAACAGGTGCCCGGCAACCACCCGACAACAACCATTGTGTTAGATGAACTAGGCCCCGGGCAATTAGGCACGCTGCTGGCAGTGTATGAACACAAGGTCTTCTGCCAGGGCGTCATTTGGGACATCAATTCGTTTGATCAGTGGGGCGTAGAGCTAGGTAAGCAGTTGGCTAAGCCAATTTTTGCCGCACTCACTGAACCTGATACCGCCAGGCCATCAGTTCAAGATGCCGCAACTCAAGGCCTAATCAATCACATGCGTAAATAAGTTGCTGCGGATGCCTCACTGCGTCTGGCAGGTCGCCGGTGCGGAAATCTCCGCTGCCGCAGTGTTCAGATGGGCGCGCGAAAACGCTGGTCGTCGTTGTCAGGTGACGGCGAGTCACACACGCCCTTGCCGCGGATCGGTGCAATTCGCCACCCCCAAGTCACTCAGTAGAGGCGGAGCTAGAGCCATTTATCTGACCCTAACTCCGTTCGCCGATTAGTCTTCGGCGGCCGCGTCGTCGTTGTCCTGATATTTCGGCAGCTCTTTAATCGAGAGCTTGATGCGTCCTCGCTGATCTACGTCGAGCACGACCACATCAATTTCCTCTCCTTCCGAGAGATAATCCGTGACGGTCTCAACCCGCTCTTCTGCGATCTGAGAAATATGGAGCAATCCATCTTTCCCCGGCAAAATGTTGACGAAGGCGCCAAAATCAACAATACGCTCAACCTTACCGTGATATATCCTGCCGACTTCAGCCTCCGCCACGATCTCTTGAACCTTGGCAACTGCGGCATCTTTCGCTTCGGCATTCTCGGCGTAAATACGCACCGTGCCATCGTCGTCAATGTCCACTTCCGCGCCGGTTTCCTCAACGATGCCGCGAATGGTCGCACCACCTTTACCGATGACATCGCGAATCTTATCGGGATGCACTTTAACGGTGGTCATGGCCGGCGCATTGTCAGAGAGTTGTGCACGGGGTTCTGAAATAACCTTGTTCATTTCATCCAGAATATGTAAGCGAGCTTCATGCGCTTGTTGCAGAGCAGCTTCCATGATTTCTTCGGTGATACCATCGATCTTGATGTCCATCTGCAAGGCCGTAATACCCGCTTGCGAACCAGCCACCTTGAAATCCATATCACCCAAATGGTCTTCGTCACCCAGAATGTCTGTCAACACTGCGTAACGGTTCCCTTCCTTCACCAAACCCATGGCCACGCCTGCGACAGGCATCTTCACCGGCACCCCGGCATCCATCAGCGCCAATGAGGTACCACAGACACTCGCCATAGAGCTCGATCCGTTCGACTCGGTGATCTCTGATACGACGCGGATTGTGTAGGGAAAATCTTCCTCATTCGGCAGTGCCGCAGCAACGCCTCGCCGAGCCAAGCGACCGTGGCCAATTTCCCGACGCTTGGGTCCGCTCATAAAGCCTGCTTCCCCGACACTGTATGGGGGGAAGTTGTAGTGCAACATGAATTGATCTTTAAAGGTACCTTCTAGCGCATCCACTAACGCTGCATCTCTGAGCGTACCCAGCGTTGCCACTGCGATCGCTTGGGTTTCACCTCGCGTGAACAGCGCCGAACCATGTGTCTTGGGCAAAATACCCACTTCCACCTCGATTGGGCGTACGGTGCGCAAATCTCTACCGTCAATGCGCGGTTCACCATTGAGCACGCGCTGGCGGACAAGATCTTTTTCCACCTTACTGAACATATCCGCCGCATCATCGGCATCAACGCCAGAGTCCTCAGCACTCGTAACCTGCTCAACTACTTTGCTGCGCAACTCAGACACTGCGCTTTGGCGCTCCATTTTGTCACTGATCCGGTAAGCTTCTCCCAGATCCGCCTTGGCTGCGTCTGCAACTTGGGCGAGCAACTCATCGTTTGTTGGCGCAGGTGTCCAGTCCCAAGCTGGCTTGCCGGCTTCAGCCGCGAGTTCTTTCACTGCGCTGATGATGACCTGCATCTCTTGATGCGCAAACAACACAGCACCAAGCATCTCATCCTCAGACAATTCCTGAGCTTCTGACTCCACCATCAACACCGCAGACTCGGTGCCGGCCACGGTCATGTTGAGCATGGAGTCTTTGAGCGTTTCATAGCCTGGATTCAGTAAGTAGGTACCGTCTTTGTAGCCTACCCGAGCCGCACCTAGAGGCCCGTCGAACGGAATACCCGAAATTGCAAGTGCTGCAGACGTACCGATCATCGATGCTATATCAGGATCTTGGTCTTTATCAGTGGACATGACGGTGCAGACCACCTGCACCTCATTCATGAAGCCTTTGGGGAACAACGGCCGAATAGGGCGGTCGATCAGTCGACAAGTGAGGGTTTCTTTTTCACTGGGACGTCCCTCGCGTCTGAAAAATCCCCCAGGAATTTTCCCAGCTGCGTAGGTTTTTTCCTGGTAATTCACCGTCAGCGGAAAAAACGCCTGACCGGGACGCGCTGATTTCGCGCCTACTACGGTCGTCAGGACAACGGTGCTGCCCATTGTGACGACTACAGAGCCTGTCGCCTGTTTAGCCACCTTGCCGGTCTCAATCGAAACCGTTTGGTCACCAAACTGAAATGTTTTCGTTACAGGGTTCAAATTATTTACTCCTTTGAGTATCTAAACGCACTTGCGTTCTTTTCTTACTTTCTAACATCTTACTTTTTAACAATTATGATCTAAGGCCATCGGGCGCCTTACGCTACTTACCGGCGGATGCCTAAACTCTTAATCAATTGTGCATACCGCGCAGCGTCTTTACTCTTCAGATAATCCAACAGCTTGCGGCGTTGATGCACCATGCGGAGCAGACCGCGCCGAGAGTGATGATCTTTCTGATGATCACGAAAATGATCTTGCAGACCGTTGATATTGTGAGTCAACAAAGCCACTTGAACTTCGGGGGAACCTGTATCGCCTTCGGTCAATTGATATTCTTTGATGATTTCTTCTTTCTTCGTGGCATTTAGCGCCATATTTTTCTCCTAAGTTTCAATATGCACTCCCACTTTCGATCACTCGAATCTGGGAATCTCGTCTTCAGAAAACACCGCGCATATTTGCAGTGCTTCTGGGTTTTAATTTAGCCTAGTCGGCCACCAGTCTTCGTGGCGCAATGCGCCCATCATCCAGGACTTCACCAACACCCAGGAAATAATTTTCCTCCGTGTCAGTAAATTCACATAAGCGGACCCAGCCTTCGGTCGGAGCGTGAGCTACCTGCACAGGCTGGCCCTGACGCAGATAAAACGCTGTATCGGTCGACAACGCGACCTCCGGCCATTGTCCCACCGAGCTCGCGGTCGGCAGCAAAAATTGGTCAAGCGAAAGACCTTGTTCACGCTGAGCTTGCAGTGTATCCAGCGCAATCATATCACTCTCAGTAAAGGGGCCTGCTGAGCGGCGGTGTAACGCTGTTACGTGCGCGCCCACACCCAAAAGGGACCCTAATTCTTCAGCAATCGTGCGTATATAGGTGCCCTTGCTGCAATGTATTTCTAGCTCGATAGAGCTTTCCTCGGGCGAAAACCCAACAAGCTCGTTGCTGAAAATGGTGACGCAGCGCGCTTCTCGCTCCACTTCGATTCCCTGCCGCGCTAATTTATACAGCGGCTGGCCCTTATGCTTAAGGGCCGAAAACATCGACGG
>Ga0181559_10002245_pt1 | contig 19128 bp, 6 predicted proteins | sample 011ome_21_FD_133752 | JGI IMG/M metagenome (GOLD analysis project Ga0181559, IMG submission 133752) | Coastal salt marsh microbial communities from the Groves Creek Marsh, Skidaway Island, Georgia - 011508AT metaG (megahit assembly) | ecosystem: Environmental > Aquatic > Marine > Intertidal zone...
AAGAAAGAGTTGCACAAGCCGTTGGCATGAAAACAATAATTCAAACCCAAGATCAGCACGATTCCCGCGATTGCCACGAACGTAGCGAAAATATCCATACAGGTCGTAGATTCGCTTTTTATTACCTTTGCATACATCTTTCGTGATTTTACTCTCATGTAAAACCTGCAATTTGAAAGCGGTGTGTTTTGCGCACTCTTTCATTTTTTATTGAAAAAAAATTATTGCTTTTGTAAAAAAAAATAGATTATGGGCATAACAAACAACTCCCTCGGACAACAGTCTTGCAAGACGCTTATATGATACTGAAACGAATTATAATACCAGTAACAGTGCTTGTTTTCATACTTTCGAGCGTCATTACACATGTAGTGACAAAAAGCTTGAATACAAGTACAGCATCCCAGATCAACCTTACAAATTTGACTTACATTGACCCAGTTGGCTTTGTTTTCCCTGATGCGGCATGCAACGCGCCAAAGGGAACTGCTTTCCTGTACGACTTAGGCGGGACCGACTGCGCATGCGCCTCGCGGTGGGACAAAGGAATGTACTGGGAAAGGGTTTTCTCTGGGTGGGCGTTCCACCTCCCACACTTGAGCACGCCTATGCAAATGCAAATCATAATACAGAAATGGGAATGGACACTCTTGTGGATGTGCTTCAACGAAATCATTGAAGAATTGCAACTCGGGATCACAGGCATGTGGGGCTTCACATACGACCCTTTCCAGGACATGGAGCCTCGGTATGATTCGCTGCTCAGAGACATCTTTATCTGCGGCGTGCCCGCTGTTCTCGCAGGGATGTATTTCATTCACGCAACCCAAACATACCCGTTTTTCAAAACGCCTTTGCAAATCCGAGGGAGCTTACTCGAAACAGGGTCTCTTCAAAGGCTCATCTTGTGCATATTCCAGTTTCTCACACTCGAAAGAATCAACCTCATGTACAACGTATCGATGGGTTCACACCATTTCTACGCGGAAAATCTGATTCTGATACCTGCAAACATTCTCTGTGTTTGGCTTATCTACTACAGTAACGTGCACGCGGGGATCATTACAAAAGCCGAGTGGTGGGTCCATCTTCATTGGTCTGCAATACAAGTCTTTATCTGGCTTCCCTCTGTGTATCCTGTCCTGGACGAAATCTATCTGGTTTATTTATCACTGGGCCTAATATGCATTTACCTCACAGTTGTTAAAAAAGTTAAACAGTACGCCGCCCAGCCTTCCGAAGGAATTGAATTGATAGATGTTCAAGAGGAACAAAACACACAGAGCAAGAACAAAAACATTTTAGAGGCATTTGACGTCTTCGTAGGTGTTTTGTTGCCTCTTTTATTGATTATTTTTGCATGCATGCAGCCGATGCAATACAAAGGCAATATACGATACACTCGGATGGGATGCGGACAGTTCTGGGGAGAAGACGGGCGCTTCAACGGAGTAGGATGCAAAGCAATGCATAAAAATACGTAAGACATATATAAACACGACACAAAACCATGAAAACTTTTCACTGTGCAATGGCGCCGTACATTTTTGTATGGCTTCCCACTCCGCCTACTGAATTGGATCTGCAGAACGATGTCGAAGGCCGGTTGAGGAATGTTAACGGTACGTGGGGTAGGTGGGTTAGGTGGGTTAGCCCATCTACAGAAGACGTACAAGGTTAAAAGACCCCTAAGCTCACCCGGGCCCAGAAGCCCAAACACACTGGTGTAAACCTTGAAGACTCTTTCTAGATACACCAACCCTAGTTTGTAAGTGTGCGAGTTTAGCAATAAAGTCCATGCATAGATGATTTTACGACTCACCCTGCAACCAATAACACATATATAAACACAACACAAAAATACGAAACACCTTTCACTGTGCAATGGCGAGGGTCGGTGTTGAGATGGTCACCACTGGGCCTCCCAAGGTTCGCATTCACGGGGGCTAGAGCATAGTTTTGATTGTAAGCGTGCACGTTTAGCAATAAAGTCAATGCATAGATGATTTTACGACTCACCCTACAACCAATAACACATATATAAACAATGCCCCGCGACGCCCCATTGGCTCTCTTTTTAAAAAAGCGCATGAAAATCCCAAATATCGTACTGTTTTACAACAAAACATATCGCGAAAATCACGAATGATACGCCAGAGAGCACTGCCATCTTCACGCTGTATACGGTCTCCAGAGACGCTGTGAAGTCAGAGATGCTCCCCTGTCTCATATTTTCAAAGCAGTTTGGGGGTGGCCTACGGAGTTGCAGAGACTGGAAGAAATAATGGTAAACTAAAAAATTAGGAGCAGTAGTAAAGATGAGTAGTAAAGTACTGGCTTTGCCTATAAAAGGTTTCCCGCGCGCCTGCCCATCCAGTCCCGTTTGACGGCATGGACCTCGCATCAGATGTTGCAGACATCGTAATTAAAGAGATGCAACGCAAAGACGGGGAAAGCCCATTCATTTTTATGATGGACAACCTACGGTATACCAGGAACGATACTATCCTCTTTGCAAGAGCGTGCCTTGTTATGGGGGGTTTACAGTTCCAATTGTTTACAGTTGCGAGGAATTTGCACAACGTTGAGAATAATTATCGCTCGACCTTTCTCTGTAATGTGAAGACGCAAGACACTGTGTGCGACATTTTTAAGCAGTACCTTCAAAACTATCACTCTCACATTGATGCATCAGATAACATATACTGGCAGATAAGAAAGGCCGAGGGCAGCAAGTCAACACTCATTTCCAAGTATAGATATGATAAAGAGAACGAGTTTAAGTGTTTGCACAAGGCTTTCAACACGTATCTCGAGATTTGTGAGTGCAACAACAAGAACGAAGAACCACCAGAAATGCCTGGCCTTCTGAGAGAGATATTTCGCCCCATGCTTTGAATGCGAAGGCGCGCGACACAGCGAATAATTATACCCACCGAAGGCTCAAAGATGCTTCCTCGTCTCATATTTTTTGAGCATTCTGTGCGTATTCAAGGTGTCCAGATACAGTTTTTTTGACGGGCTGAAAACGTATTTGTCAACCCACGTGCCGTCCACTGGCTGTCGGACGTACCTGTCCAGTATTCGAAGCAAGATAGGGTGCTCGTGCATTCTCAAAACAAGTGACGAGACATGAATAAATATGTCCCACGTAAAGCTGTTTTAAAAAGTGACGAGACATGAATAAATATGTCTCACGTAAAGCTGTTTTGTCCTTTTGGTCGCCGGAGATAAGCGCCTTCGGTTTCTGGATTGCAGTCGTTGTTGTTTCTCTTTGTCTGGTACTGGCAGGGATTGTGGGTTTGATCTGTGCAATAACGTTTGAGGTGATGTTTGCTGTTCTGGGAGACGTGAGGAAGGATTTCTCTTTGGACGTGGAATCAATGGAAGACATGCTCTTGAAACAGAAATGCAAGGCAGCTGTGAGACACTACGTACAGAAAGTAACAGTTTCCTTGGCAGGCACCCATTTTCTTTGCCATGTTCATATACTCTCTGTTTCCCACCAGAATGATGCTGCTCCAACTGTTCTTTTGTTGCACGGGAATGCTTCCTCCGCGTTTTGCTTCGCCGAGCTTTTCGACGAGCTGTCAGAAAAGTTTAACATTTTGGCTGTTGATATCCCTGGGTTTGGAAGATCGACATCAGCACGCCCACCAAAACACCAGACCAGTGACTTTTACGCAAAATTCATCTCTGCCCTTCTTGTGCAGATGTCATTGAAAAAGGTGTACGTCATCGGGCATTCGTTCGGTGGCTTTGTAGCGTCCCTGTTTGCAGCTCAGTCGCCACAATCAGTCACCCGCTTGTTGTTGATTGATCCTGCTGGAATATTTCCAACACTAGGAGCCACGGGAGCGTATTGGGCTGTCTTCTTCAAATGGTCTCTGTTGCAGTCTCATAGAAACTTTGGCAAGGTGGGGACATGGATGTTTTCCGTTTTCTGCCACGCAAGGCGTTGGGGGTTGGAAGCACGCTATTGGTATGCAGTGTCGGGCGCGCGAGACTCATGGGGCGACAGAGTTATGGCTGAATACATTTCCCTCTCGTGGAGCAGAGCGTATTGGCTTGAACCAATGTTGCCTGCTCTGCTTGACGCCAGGATCCCTATTGCAACAGCATATGGAAGACACGATTGCATAATGCCCCCTCATCAGGGCAAGGCCCTGCAGGACATTTTTGGGTGGCCCACGCGTGTTCTGGAGGACAGTGGCCATGTCCTTTTGGGGGGAAAGGACACGTCTGTCCTCGCGGAGTACGTAAATGAATTTTTCAAAGACGGTCAGTGTGAAAAAACAGCAGGCAGAAAGTCTATTGATAAGGAGGCCCTCTTGTGTTTTCAAGCCTCTTTCAGTGCAGCTGAATCCTTGTCCTCCATCAAGGAATTGTACGAGTATCTAGGGGAAAAGACGAAAGTTTATTGAAACAAAATGCAAGGCAATTTGAAAACAAAACGTTTTTATTGTCTCTTTAACACATCCACTGACCACATTAGCATGTAGAAGTCCACAAGGATCTTATGCACCTGCTTCTCTCTCTCGCCTTTACTGCTCCACCATTCGCGTGCTAAGATGTTCTCACCGAAAACGGTTTCTTCAAACGGGACACCGTATTTGCGGTGACAGTGTATTACACACGAGGCAATCACAGAACAGTCTTCTCTTCTGGGAACAAAGAGCCGTTCTTTGTGGGAAATGTAACACCCCGTCCCCACTGGTTCAAAGCTGGAAATTTTCCATTTGTTAACCTTGTACGGGAAGAGGAATCTGTAGTTGGACCGCTTGCTGTTCATGGCACTGTTTGCTAAAAACATGTTGTGTGGGTCGTTGATGGCAAAGTGAAGCTCGTCCCCCTGAACATATTTTTTCAAGACACTTATAGGGACAACGTGCTCAACGTTGGGATCAAAACGATGTTTGCTGTACAGAAAGGGCGCCTTGTTTTTGTAAATTAAAAGAAGGTGCTTGAACGATATACACGGACGCATTGCCGTCCCACACCCTAGGGCGTTGTAAGATCTTGAGGGAACGGATCCAACCCCCGCTGGTATAAGGAACCACAGTAAAACAGCGAGGAGCATGGAAAAAAATAAATTCATCCGTGCACAGAATGTAAGAGTTTGTTTCTTTCTATGCAATCAACAATGCAGAAGTCGCACGCCCAAGCTGTGGTTGAAACTTCGCCTTCCGTGTCTCGTATTTCTGAGAGCAATGCACCTGCGCAATACTTATCGATGTCCCACCACCAGCCACAGTTGCAGCACTGATACTCGAATTCGGAAGTATTTAAAATATGTCTGCGATTAATCATGTTTATTATTGAGTAGGGTACTACAATAAATATATTTTTACCTTATCAACGACAACAGCCTTCTTTGACGGGGTTGGTGCAGTAGTACAGAGTCAGGTGGACGCTTGGCTCGCTTTCATCATAAGACGCGTTTCAATTCTCAACTTGCTCTTTTTGTATTCTGCTGCGTTTGTCTGCGTTTTCACAGAGCCAGTGTTTGCTGTCCCAATGGCGGAAATGATGAATGTGCTTAAGACTTCCCGGTGAACTGCAAAATTTAGCTTTTGAACCTTCCTGAGTTTAATAACAGTTTCTTTAAACCGAGGAATGTCAGAGATATTTAGACCCTCGAAACCCAAGTTTTGTTCTCGCATAAAATTTAACCACCACGACGAAACTCGCTTCACGTACAACTGACGAACCTGGTTATTTTCATCTCGACTCTGACGGAACGCCTGACGCAGGCGATTGATTTCTTTTTCATCGAGTGTCAGACCAGGGGCCTTAAACACTTCCAAAAGCAACTCTTCTGTCTCCGGGGCTTCCAGAGAGTTTGGTACATGTTGTCTAAAAAAATCTTTTACAACACTATTCCATGTTTCCTCATGAACAAACGTCAGAACACTCGCCGCAAGAACCTGGAATCGGAACTCAATTTGGAAGCGCTTCATGCGATCAATGTCCAGAAGGAACACCTCTGGAAAAGAAGTTTTTACCAAAGGCTTATTTTCAAGGGTAATCAAATCCAAAACAGCCATCTCATGCGCCCTAGCCAGCATATTTCTTTCTCCACGTGTAAGATCCCCAGACTTTAAAGCGCGCCGGACCGCTGTTGTGATCCAGTCTTTACTGAGTTTGTAATCAGACCCTCCATACACGTACTTTTGGAAAAAGGGGAGCTCAAATTGAATTCCCTGTTGTTGGAAAATTGCTTGGCGCATCCACCGAACCGCTGTGGTTACATTGTGCAGAATCAAATGATCAACACAGCCTTCCAAGACCTGCAGCAAATTGCAAAGGTCTAAAGAAAATGTCTTAGATTCTGTAATATTTTCAATCAATTTATTCCAATGTTCGACCCTTTCCATGCGTACACTAGGTTCCAATGCATGAGAAACGATTCGAAAAAGATTCTTGATAATATCTACAAAGTCCGTCTTTGCCTTTTTTAAGGCCTCTTCATTGTAAAAATTAACCTTAAGCAAAATATTCCTGAATGTACATATATCATGATGTGGAGAACGGAGGGAATGAATTTTATGTATCTTGGCGAAAATTTTGTGAACAGCAGCGAGCAGGGTATTAAAGCTCGGCACATCACGGTCAGTGTCTTCGACAATGCCTTTCCAGCGGGACACTTCAAACAGAGTTTTTATTTTCTTGACGGAATAATTCTCATCCGGATAAGAAAGGTCATCCCCAATTTCGAAATCCCCATACAAATTAATGAGGTGTGCAAGTAAAGCTCTGTTTTTAAGGTATTGGGTATAAACGAATTCTTGGAACGGTTCATATTGAAAACCGATGGGACCCCTAAAAGCAACGCCATCCAACAATTTCGAACGCTGAGCAGTGATCCTCGTCTTCTCCTCACCTACCTTGGCCAGAAACGATTCAAAATCAGAGTCCCCACTATCGTCGAGGATTTTCTTTGTTTCGTCAAGGAGTTCCAGTGAATGATGCAAATAATTACCAATTCTATTCTTTGTAGCGTCCTCCCAGGGTCTGAAATGTTCCACATATTTAGAAAAACTATCGCAAAACTCCTTACACGCAAGCGAGGTTAGGTCCTCTCTATTTTTAATTTGTCTGCAAAGACTATTGAATGCTTGAAAAAAATCCGTTGCACATTTCTCAGTGTTTTCCAAAAAACTGTTTACATCAGCACCAAAGAATAAAGTCGGGTGCTGAAAAATGTACATATAAAGCAAAGGGCTAACTTCCGTGCGTTTACTTGGACGATCGACACGAAAGGTATTGGCACAGAGAATAAGAATTCCATCTACAAGGTCTTGCAACATGTGCTGAACGTTTGAGTTGCAAAGCTTTTCCGTAACATCTTGATGGTCCAATGTTTGAAAACCGTTCAGATTGCTCTCATAGTATTTGTCCACGGCATCCTGTACATATGCAATATCTATCCCACGTGGAAGATCCACCCCACGACTCAGGTCCACAAAATAAGACATTTATTCTGAAGAACAATACAAACTGTCTTGCATAAATAAAAAAACACACAGTAAAGACCCCAAAGGAAAAACATACCCAATGGTATTTATGTGAAAGTGTATTTTCATCACGAATGACTCATTATCACTGCCACGGCTCGGATTGCCACAGCCATGAAAATGATGCGGAAGTTTTGATGTTCGTTCTTTTTATTTGGGTGTTACTTATTTTTGTTATAATGCGGTCATATTATTGGAACCAACGCACTCCAGGGGAAACACCTCAAGTTGCTAGTGACTTGAGAAACGTTTGAGGAGGATGGAGCGCAAATCGATCATGTCGACTAAAATAATACAGTAGAGTAGTACTGTGATGTATTGTACATAATAAACTATTTATACAAGTAAAAAAATGGAATGTAATGGGAACAAAATGGTGAACATTGTGGTATTTCTTCCCATATCCTTTTGCGTATTGTTTCTGTTTTTAATGTTAGAACGCGCTACCAACGCCTTCCTGTTTTTAATATTTTCAAAAAGTAATGGCGGTAGTGAAAACGGGGGGCTTACCTTAGCCGCGCTACAGGTGCAGGGGGCTATTGCCATGTACTTCGTGCAGTTAGGGAATCTGATGATATCATTCTTTTCCAGAATGATTCAAATCACTGCCAGTGTCTCTATTTCATATTTTATTCTCTTAATCGTAATGGGATTCTTCTTTGTGTTTTATGAGTTTTCGCCCCACATTCTTCGCTCGTCTATGATAGGTTGGAACACTGTATTAGGGCCTTATTTTTACACCTATTTCGTGTACCCCCTGCGGTACGCGCTCTCGTTCTTGCAAGGTTTCTTGGCCTTGTTCAATGCTGTTGTTTTCATGATCCAGAGACTAATCACTTCTTTCTCTGTCACTGCTCTGACTGAAACTGGGAATGCAGTCATTGACATTGGTTCCAATGTCGGGTACATGTTCGCGCTCTTAGGGAATTCAATAGTACAATACATCACCGACATACAAAATAAGTTAGATAACTGCAACGATGTTGGCAAAGCGTGCTTTGAAATGACAGAGTTAGACCTGGAAAATGGGTTCAAGTTTATCCCCGAGATCACGCGGCGCGCAACGCAGCTATTCGGCAACATATGCCCTGTGTTGTTTTTCCCTCTTGATATGTTGCTTTACCCGTTGGTGGACCCTAATCTGCCGCGAGCACTGAATGGGCTTGTCAATCTTATTATGAATACCTTGTTCGAGACAGCGCGGATCACAGCACAGAGATGCAAAGCGCACAGGGGAGATGTAGGGTACGTTGTATGCCTCCCAGACATCCGACGCCTGTACGACGAGTTCGCAGAAACGACGCGCAGATTTGCCGCCCTCTTTGACAATTGGATGGACATGAACCTGGTTACATTGGAATCAGCTATGGCACAGACATCCCCCGTTTGCGCAGAGCAACAGCAGCGAAACCGAACGTTCGAGTTCAGTGACGAGTTGTTCAGAGGGAACCTCTCTACACTTGTTTCACTGTCAGCCTCTGAAATCGCAGTGACAGATGGGTACACCATCCAGTACATAGACACCGCACGGACCATGGACTCTGTGGTGGTGCCTCTGGGATACGGGTGGCCTGTTGTTGTGGACCCTTCGCTTGGTTTAGCAGTAGTGGACGGGCTGACTGGGACCGTCAAAAAGTCGATTCTGGGATGCAGATGCGAGGACCTGGAAGATCGGATGGAAATCACCTGCGCTATCGCCGACCACTTCGCCGAGACAACAACCAGCGCAGCGCCGCGACTCATTGACGTCTCGTTCCAGATCCCAGATACAGACAAAGTTATGACATGTGCGACGTCAAAAATCTCAGTCCAGAGCGTCAGGTGGCCTTCCGTGCGGTACACGGCGGTGAATGAGGCCCCTGAGATAGTCTCGAAGCGAAGGGTCGACGCCGCAATATGGGTTATGCCGCTGTGTCTGTACGCCAACTTCGCGTGCTCTAAAGACGCGATCGTGACGTCTTGCTACCCATACTGTCTCGCCCTCCACGAGCGAGCTTCCCCCTCGAGCACAATGGTACTGTATGACGCGCAGCAATGGGAGGAGTACGTGCACCTGATGGGCAGAGACTGCACGTATAATGCAATGGAAAAGCAAGACGTCGTCATTGCGTCCTCATATAGTTTGATGGGGACCAACACAGTGAGCACGATTATCCAGGAGGCCGTCTCTACACAGATGTACAACGCGCGCGTACCGGAACAGGGCTACGAAATTACCTGCGTACAGAGCACGGTTGCGCGCTCGGTAGTGCCCAAAAACACGCACGCGTCGGTCGCATACAAAGAGCAGCAGAACTCCGTGCGAACGGAAGAGCAGCCCTTTGTGTTTGCGGGCGACATCGCCCTGGTGGGACACTACGACTTTGAAGGGAACAAGTTCAGCGTTACTGCTATGCGAATCTCAGGGAACTCGCGGAACGAGTTTACAATGCAAAGGATAGCCGAAGGGATCCCCGCCAACCCACCCGTGGAAACACTGGATGAAATAGGCAAAGACGAAGATTTTCTCAAAGAAATCAGCATATCCTCGTTGCGTCAAGACGGCTTTGAAAGCATATCAGAGGAGGCCTTCAATGATCAGAGGCTCATCACCCTGCCCTACCGTTTCAGTTCGTCTGCCTTTGGAATGAATGCTGCAGTGCAAACGCAGGGGAGGGTATACTACGCGCAGAACCCCGCCCTCCACATATGGAAGGCGTTTTTTAGATACTGTAGTGGGGCAGCGGTGAATCAAAACCAAATTATGATTTTCTCCAAATACCACCCGCTTGTCGTTCACGGGGTCAATGTAGGCTTCGACAGTGTAACTTTGGCTGCCACGGTTGTGTTCGAGGATTCAATGACAAACGTCGTCCAGGCCGATATGTGCAATAACATAGTCGCCTTAGCGGTGACGAACCTGGAGGTGGTGGATAGCCTTAACATAGCTGCGACTGTCTTGTACACAACGATATCCGCGGCGCAAGACCCCTTCACAGATGACAGCACACACACTCGTATTTTCTACATCAATACGCGCACGCACGAGAAACGGGAGTTCCGCCCGTACGACTTGCCCATCCCGGCACAGGTTTCAAACGATGCAGTCAAACTGTGCCCTGGGCTGAGGCGGATGCCCGAAATGGGTTCGTTCTTTGGCGAGACAATCAACAGCGTCGTTGTTATGCCGGTCATGTTTGCGGATGTCTTTCTGCAAATCGTTGGCAAGGCCCCGCTCTGGCGTCATAGCACATCGTGCCCGCTAGAAAACTATGGCCACACTTCACTGCAGCGATGCGGCCGCGAACAGTTTGATCTTTTTGACGAGTTTTTCGACACAGTGGTGGACGCCAACGAATACTTTTGGCGCTCCCTAATCCACATCAGTAACCTGATCCCCACCCAAGGGAGTGTTACTGATACGATGAAGACGCAGATGACAGGGATTTACTACGTGGGCGGGTCTCTATCGCCTGTAGCGAGCAGGATGGCCAGGCCAGTTCTGAACATGTTTTCTGTGAATTACTTCTCGATTTTCGGCAGGCCTGCCCAGTCTGTAATGTCTGCGTTTGCACGGCAAGGAATGAACGCGATCTTAGTGAACACTGTGAAGGCCCCTGTCTTGTGGGGGAAGTACACTATGCATCTATTCACGGGGGTGGTCGGAGACCTCATGCCACAAATATTGAATGGTATAACGACCGACACTGCTCATGTGCTATGGAAAAATCTGTACAACAGCAAAAGCGAATTCACGAATTTAGTTACTCGTTCGAGCCTCACCGTTTGCGAGGGCGTCGGTATGATGTTGGATGGCAACAACCCCATGGCTAAATTTTTGAAGTACCAATGCTCAGGGAGCGTGTATTTGATGGACGGCTTTTTTACGTTTGTACTTGCAGCAACAGTAGACACTGTCTTTATAGCGTGTGTATGTCACGAGTCTGCGGGGAAATCATTTATTCCCTTCGTCAAGGAAAACTGTATGTCCCACGCCCCAGAGCACATGCAGCCGATACTGCTGGACATAACGAATGGGTTTCGACAAAGTGAAGAGGCGTGTGAATTTCTCACTTCAAACGTAAACAACCAAATAGAAAATGCAATGGAACCGGCATTCCAGGCTTTCACGGCTGCAGCAGAGGAAGTGGGGGTCGTCTTTGACTGGCTGAGAAGTTGGTTCGGGAATAAGGATGCTGGGAAATGCATCGACTTTGAAACAGACCCATATGTTGCGGCTTTGATACCTGAACCCATCGACTACTTTCGCGTGTGTGGGAAAACCAAAAAGTGCGAACTGAAATGCGCCGGCGTAATGGCTGCCTTTGACAAGGCAGTGGAAAAGGACAATTTTGTTCAAGCGCCCGAGGAAATCGTAAGGGATGTTGAATCCATGTACTTTACAAGCGACACTGTAGAAATGCATTCCAGGATGGATTTTATCGTATCTGTTTACAGCAGTTTCGCCCCCCCCGTCATGTTGCCGGGCACCTCAAAGTGTGTCCATTATGTGTACGTACTCGGCAAAGAAACAGGAGGCGACGCGGCAGTCCACACCTTCTGCATCCCCTCTGCGCCCGGGATGGGTGTGTACTCTGTGGATAAATGGAGCATCTTGGGGGCGGGAGAAGGCGAGAAAATGTCAAAGGGGGTGTTTCTGGACGAAAACACGGTGCTCCTTATCAATGTCAAGGATAACTCGCCCGTGGCGCGCTTGGCTTCCCGGAAAATGGACGTTCTGATTTCATCAGAAGAAGCGCAATATCATTACTACCCCGTTCTTTTGCCGGAGAACGACATCTTAAGAGTGGTTCGGATGATGACAAGGGACAGGAATGTGTACATTGAGTACTTGGACAGGGACGGGAAGGACAAGGCAGTGTGCGCCAGGGTTGCTATCAATAACTTTCTGAGAGAGGGAGAATTAGTTAACATGAAAGATTGCAGCGTACTGCAAACCTTGTTTCAGTCAAAGCACGTTGTGTGGCTAGACGATTTTGTTCCTGAAGCGCTGCTAATACCCTTCGGTTCCACTGAAACAGACGAATTAACTAGAATTGTGGGCATCAACTTCGCGTATCCGGAGAATTTTATTCACAAGAAAGATGTGGGGATATCACGCAGATTCAACTGGAAGCTGGGAATTCCCACTTTCTCCCCGCCGTATTTTAAGCAGAACGAGGCAAAAAATTCCCAGCGCATGCTGGCGCAAAATTCTCTTTCAAACGATGACGATCCTACTTTCAAGATAATGTTTGTAGAAGACAGCATCACAAAACACCATTGGTTGAATGAGGTGCGCATTACATCTGCACAACAGGGAGGTTTCACAGGTATCGTGCGCACGTCTTCAAGGCAGCAGAAAATGAAAGTGAAGGTATCTTTCGAATGCAACCGCATGTCTTGCGCAGGCTGTGTCCGACGCGAAACACAAATAGCCTGCTTTGCAATGCAGCAATGTATGGTGGCAAATTGTATTGGGACGATGATCAACCAACGCAGGCCGCTCTGCGCAATCGGGATGACATTGAAGTCGTTGCTCGACGCTGCAATCCAATCCGGGAGGGCGGCTTACTTAATCCTGGCCCAAACCCTGGGCTTGACAATGGAAATCGTTCTCAGTACAAAGAATCCTTCGTATCAAATAACGTGGCCAGACGAGGCGTTTTTCGACCTCCTGTGCGTTTCCAAGGACGGCATGGCGCATTTGACCTCCATAATATCGTCTATTGTGAATGTGGCACTGGGTTCAACAATCAACTTGCCCCTTGAAACTATATCATCAGGGGGGAGGTCTGTGGACGCGAACATAAAGGCTATCTTCACCATGGTATCCCAGTCCTTCAACCAATTGTTTTTTCAAATATCTCTAATACCTCTGTACAATGCAATGGTGATACAGAAGATAGTGGTATGTGAGAGCAATTCGTTGCTGGCAGAAATGTCCCCAGATGGATTTGAGGTGTCACTGGGACACGAAGAAATGAGGGGTGCAGACGCCAAATGTATGCCTGAAAGTATTAATACAGAAACCAGCTTCATTGAGGAGAACAAAGTGCGAGACAACATTGTCTCTTCAACGTTTAACGCAAAAATTGATTTCATGGGCACGGCTGCACTGAATTCAGTTATCACAGTCATAGACGCTGTCATTTCATACTTCAAGGGAATTGTTTCAGGCATGCAGGACGTTTCTCAAACGTTAGACTATGCCGACTGCAAGCTCCCCGACTTCTACATGATTGATGTATTTTCTTGTGTCTGTGGTGACAAGCCCATGTCTATCCCATATGTACGACGCATTGAGAAGGAGAAAGATTCTGCATTTTGGTGCACCGGGACGTTGCAGATGATTGACACAGCTGGACACCCTTTCATAATCCACAACCCATATTCCCTTTACGAAATTGAAGAGTTCCTGAAAGGGGACCCTGGCGGGGAGAGTATCACAAGACTAGACAAGTATCTCCTTTGCCTTTCCCGTCCTGAAAAATATGAAGAAAGGTTTGGTAGGCGAGATGACTGCGAAACGTTGCGGCCGTACCTAGAGAACTTGGAGGCGCAGGACGTTGACACAATAGCAGTCATGGGGAGATGTCGTGCAAATTACCAACTGAAGGAGTGGGACCCAGGCGCTTATGCACTATTCACTGAGGATTATAGTGTTCCATCAAGCCTGGACGTTGAGGTAGGAAACTGCCTTATCGATGCCCAGAGTATTGCGCAGGGGCCGAACGCGTGCCTGGACGAGTTTTTGAGCAGGAAAATGGACCTGCGGTACACGCAACTAGACAGCGTTCCCAAAGACCTGTACTTCTCGTATGAGTACTCAACCAACACAAACCCCCAGCACATATCTGTTACTACCGACGCATGCGAAGTCTTCAGCGGCCCCGCTGCTGCAGGGCATCAGGCCATGTCTGAATGTTTGGACGTGACAGGGGGGGGTGGATGCAGAATACCCCCTTTTGTGTGGAGTGCAAAGTCTAACAACAAAGTGCCAGTGGCAGTAACGCACAAGAAAACGGGGGGGGGGGATGCAGCCCGCTATGAAACAGCTAATGCGTTGCTAGAAAGAGCGTTCGAAGACCTCCAACATGGGTTTAAAACGTTTGATCAGTATGTGGACTCTGACAATCAGCACATAGTGGCCGCACTCTTTTCTGCAGAGGGGGACTTCCTGCACCAGGTTTTCGACTGTGCGTTTATGGGCGCCTTGGACAAGGTGGACATGTGGCCTTTGAGCAACCAAGGGGTGACTGTACCCGACTGGTGGCGAAACAGCGACGGTAGCAGGCTGTTTCAACCGTGCACCCTCGAAAAGCTAAACGGCGACGTGGACCTCCCCTTCACGTGCGGTAGCGACATTCGCCGCGCCGTGATGAAACACTTTGTGCGTGACTTTTTCCCTGAGTTTCTCACTGATCCCGAAAAAGCAGAAGAAGAAGAAAAACAGAAAAACATGATCCTCGACCTTCTCCGTGAAAGAATCCAGGAGCTGAAAAAAGCGTACTCATTCCAAAACATCTCAGACGGCGGAAATGAAATCGAAATGGAAACTTATTACGCATGTATATGTCCGGACGGGACAACGAGGTCGTTTTCGTGTTGCAAGGGGGTCGACAGTGAGCATTACGTCCCACAGGCCATCCGCGACGCAAAGTATGACATCATCCCATCCAGTAACATTGCCGACAAGCTCACGGAAGCCTTGCAGGAGTACTGGGACAACAAACTTCGGAGTGATGACGTCGACCCGTGGTGGAAATACATGCACCCGGATTTCAGAGAAAAGATATACTGGGAATCACTACCTGACATTTCGCAGGTGGTGGCCATGAATGGATTGTTTTCCAGCACAGACGGCCTCTTGTTCTTTAACGAGACAGATGTCGTGGGGCCATTCAGGCAGGGTAACGAAAGCTTGTGGCACACTTGTACTGGGATGTTGGGACAGAAAATGACAACACTCCCTCTCAAAGCGAACGGGACTGGTTTTTTCCCGCGCGAAGTAGATTTGCTCCAGTACAATAGCAACCAAGGCGACCTCCGGAAATTTGCCCGTGCAATTTTGAGGGAGATAGACGTCGAATCTCCTGTCGCGGCTCTGCGTGACTGGCGCCACGCCCCATCTGAATCAGCCACATGCAAAAAAACAGAAAGCGCGCGTTTCTCTGGGGATGGCAACATGCGTCCAATGGCTTTGAAAAACTTTCAACATGTCCCCCAGTTGTCTGCCCTTGTCGACCAGCTTTACGGGAAAGTGTGGGAGGCTGACAGCTTCAAACTGAATGATAAGAAGCATTGTTTTTGTGGTTGGTTCGATTACACGCAGACCCCCCCCGGGTGCAAGATCCCTGACGCTGTTTTTGCGGAAACTACCTTGCAAGATCCAGTTTTTGACCCCCTGCAAAACGACGACATCATGCATGAGGTGTTTACAAACAACGTCAATTTGACAGGGGACTGCCCGTATTTGGATTTCTCAGACCACTGGGGGGTACTCACACCGTCCGCCGCAAAAACGTGGCATTTTCCCGATTACGACAATGTCTTCCTAGACGCAGACGAAGTGATCGCCTACGGACGCGGGGGGTTGCGGCTGGGAGCCTGGAGCAGCCTGGTGCGCAAGGAAGGATTCACGTTGCAAGAATCCGATCGCGAGAAGCAGTTTTTGGCCGCTGACGGATTCGATCTGAGCACCAGCGCTTTCTGTGTGACCAGCTCAGATAGGCAACGCATCCCCCCGAGTGATGAACAGCTGTTCCCCATAATACAGGTGGTCCAGGAGTCCATGCCTGTTGCCGCCTGTAGCAGATACGTCGTGGAGGCTGCAAAATACAAGTTCTTGACGGAGTCGCTCGAGGGAGCTGTTTCAATAGCCATTGCAGCCCAACACTTTGTAATGGAAAAGTGGGAAAAAACGTGCAATGCCAACCTTCACCTGCTATCCACCTGCAACCATATGGAAGTGTTAGAGTATGTGCCACCTGACCCCCCGTCACCCCAAGCCGAGTGCCCCTTCACTGTAAGCGGGCCTGTTGGCGCGTATTACGTCTCGAATCCAGGCTGCATTGTGTACGTCCAGCGTACAGACACTTTCTATGACCCATGCCTGTGCATGGACTGTTCCAATCCTTCTGTTTTCTCAGTGAATGACAACGATGTCATCAGCGAGTCATGCAAAGTGTGGTTTGACATCCGCGAGCTGTCGCAGGGGTGGGGGCGCAGTGTCCCCGAAAACTTTGTAGAAAAGCTCATGGACAGGATACAAGATGACCAGGCAGAGGGACCCGACGCCTTCTCTTCGAATGAGTATTGTGACTCGTTTGTGGACTGGTGGCCTGAGAGCTGGGAACACCCGGTAGGGTATCACGTCACCACGCCTTGCACGCCAGAGGAGGCCGGGTACAGGACGTTCGACAACGCTTTCAAAATCCGAAGGTTTGAGGACGGCACGGCGCAAGTCCAGTACGAACCCTTTAGGTTGCGCGACCCGGATCTCATTTCAGGGCACTTTGGCGCAGGGGGGCTGTGCCGCAGGACAACCTACGGTTTCCCCATGTTTGAACTCAACGATTTACGCATGTGCACTCGCCCCGTGGGCGAAGATAGGTTCGATCCACTCTCAGATAATGACTTTTTGCCCGGAGTAGAAAACACGCAGGATTACAAGTGTAGTGATAGCGGGTCAGACATTCCATGGCATGGTGTCGAGTCACTCCCGGGACATTATCGCGTCTACGGGACGATACCTGCACTCCTCGAGATCGATCGCCTAACACAACACCTGCCAAAGGCTGGAATTATCCAAGACTCAGGAACCACATTCTACACAAACCCTCGGTGCTACAATGACGGGGAGTGCGCAGGGGGGCGCTGTGTGCACAATATCTGCTTCAACAACGACAATGACATTCAATGCCAAATGCACGAGCACTGCTCCAGTGGGCAGGTTTGCAGTGCTGACGGTAAATGTGTCTCCCCTGTTGTGTACATCACCAACATGCTGCAAGACGACATGGACGTGGAAATCGAGATGCTCTCACAGTTTTGTTCGGAAGGGTCGTTTGACCTTACCGGGAAGTCAGCATGGGGCCAGATCAAAGACCTCTTGCCCGCGCACGGGTTCTGCGGGTATCATGAGTGGTATGATTACAAAACAATGCTCAGCGACCACTCTGGAAGTTTTAATACACGGACGCAAGTATGGCTGAACTCAACCTCTTTCTCTCAAAAAACTATGGAGCAAGAGCGGGTACTGCATTCCGTGCCGCATGTATGCGACCGAAACTTTCAATATGCAGCGGGCTACAAAGCTTGCATTCCTGCTACAGGCAAGACCAGGAACATGTCATACTATGCGCCGGTGAAAATGAACGGGCAGGTGGATGTGATGATTCCACCCCCAGAAAGCGACAGAAAGCTTTCGTTACTGAACATCCACGAGGACAACTGGGAAAAAATTACAAAGTGTTCCGACATTCCCCAGTGTTTCTCTATACCATTCAAATGGAACGGGGAGGAAAAAGATGACATGTTTACCCAAGAGGACGAGTTCGACTGTGGTGGAGGCATGAGAAAGAACTCTAACGGCATGTGTGTTTTTGAAATGGACGTTGTCCCGTTTGCCGCCGCACTTTGCGATGATGCTAAGTCACAGGAAGCCTTTTCAGTCTGCAACTCGGAAATGGAAATCATAGACGAGGCAAAACTTCTCATGCAATGCGCGCTCCTAAAAAAGGAATGGGAACCCATAGATATACGGGCGAGAAAATCAGCAGGAATCGTAAACGGCATGTTTCAGGTTTTTAACGTTTTCAAAAAGACAAAGAAGGGATATGACAATGCTGCAAAGTGCGTGAATTATCTGAGAGACAACCAACCCGAAAGATACGGGGACCAGTCAAAGAATCTGTATTATGCGTTCGAACACAGTCTGTATGATTTCCCCTTCTCTTGGTGGTTCAAATGCTCGTATCTGCAGACCATCCCCATTATTCCAGACGGACAGGGTGGCATAGAATGCTCTGCATGGGATACTAACCCAGGGACAGGAAGCAGTTCATTTTGGATGGAAGACAATATTTACCAGAAAACAGGAGAGCACACAGATGAAACATGCTGGGATTCTATCTACACAGATTTGAACATCCATGAACTCATAACCGGATGGTTGAAAATTTCCAGTTGGAAAGAATGGAAAGATTATTTCATTGGATCAGCGACCGTAGGACATACAGTAGGCTGCATGGAGAACAAATACGTTTCCATGGAAGAAGTTGGCAGCATAGACGAATGCCTTGTGAAAGGAAATGACAAAAAAAATATGGTCGACTGTTTCTTACAAACTGATTTCAATGTTGTCTTGAATCCAGAATGTGAAATAAGCATAAGAGACACCCCTGAATGCCAAACATACAATCCTGAAAATATTGATTACAGTGTTTCTTTGTCATGGAGAGACCTTGGCAAGTATGCAAAGGGGTCAGCTGAACGAGAAGCCCTTGAAAAAGAAAATATGGATTTGATGATTGTGAACAAGTTAAGAACTCTAATAGGGGACTGGTATCGTGAAGACGAGTTTTTCACAGACAACTTGGAAGACAACAAGATTATTTCACAGTGCAAA
>Ga0181559_10002248_pt1 | contig 19113 bp, 17 predicted proteins | sample 011ome_21_FD_133752 | JGI IMG/M metagenome (GOLD analysis project Ga0181559, IMG submission 133752) | Coastal salt marsh microbial communities from the Groves Creek Marsh, Skidaway Island, Georgia - 011508AT metaG (megahit assembly) | ecosystem: Environmental > Aquatic > Marine > Intertidal...
AATACATATAACAAATACTCAAAAGAAGAACGGTTCCTCCCAATCAGTGAAGTATACAGGAAGCAGAGGAATTACGACCTGACAGTACAGGTACACCCCCCCCCCACAAAGCTAATAGCGTCTGCAGAAACTGACGTTTGTTTTTACACAGGCAAACAACGACAGAAACAGGGAGAGAAAAAATGAATATTCCGACACCCAACTGTACTCGGAAATGGCGCAGGGGGTCGAAAACCACCTTAGAGATACTTTACAGAAAACGGAAACCATCAAGAGTACAATAGAGTACATACGAAGAGAAAACATAGACAAAAGGAGCCCAATGATGATGTGTTTGGCACTCGAGCGGTTTATGATAGACTACAACATGAACCTACAGCCTTGCTACGAGAGAAACATTTCCATGGTCACAAGAAACATAGAAAAAGGCATATGGCCAGAAATGACATATGACGAAACAATGGAAACACTGAGAAGGAAAGAAAATACACAGAAAAAAACAGAGGGACAGAAAAATGCACATAGGAAAACCGCGATAACCACCCTACAAAAACGCAAATCAATTTGATTTGTTCGCCGTTCGTGGAACATAGCCAGGGAAGTAATAAGAAATAATACAGTGGTACAAACCCATGTTCGCAGACCGGATACACTTGCGAAGCATTGCCGCCACTTCTTTGTGTACAATACAAGTGTTGAAAGAATTCATCTCCACCGCAGACAGGTCAAAGGGCATAAGCCTGCCCGAATAGTCTCCATATTCAAGAGCAGAAGGTAGATTCTCCACGTCTTCCACTTTCACGCGGAAATGAAGCCGAAACATCTTCCGGCATTCGAACCTTGAAGTGGAAACCAAAAAAGCTGCCCAGGAAACCCCCCTTTTCCTGGGGGCACTGCAAAACGAAAGAGTGGTAGAACAAGAACGGCATAAAGTTTTTCTCCCTCTGACAAAAAGAAAACTTGCAGGGAGATACGAGGAGCATTGAGAGCACCGCTTACCATTTTCCCCGGAAGGGGGGAGCCTGTCCAACTGACCCGCATCAGAAACACAGTCTCCAGTCTTGCTGATAGACATCCAATTATAAAAAGAAATAAATCTATATATAAAAAAATCATTGCAAATAAAATACACATCTCTGCGAAAAATGTCTTACTACAGTATGAATAACATGCAACGCAGACCAAAAAGAATTAAAACCATAGACGAAATACACACTACAGTCTTAACACAGAGATACCCAGACTGGAGAAAATTCCAAGGGGCTACATACGACGGTCGCGCCACGCACGACATATTGGGACAGAACGCTGTAATGAACATGCTGTCGAAAGGGAAAAAAACAAAAGAAATACCAAGAAAGGTGCTGAATTTGATAGGAAGGTTAACTGCACAGAAGGGAAAAATGAAAAACAGAGAGACAAAAATGTACAGGACGGTGTGCAAACAAGACAAAGACGGTGAAAGACTCATACAGGCAGTAAGAATGTCGAACGCACTGCGGAGATTATACAACGCAATACCTTCGAATTACCCACTGTGGGTAAAATACCACAACTGGACATACACGATAGCAGCCATGGAGAACCTAGTCAAACCAGGAAGAATTTCATACTTGTGCTGTTCAGACCCAACACACCTATCCCTATCAGAAAAAAACAGATGGCATGTAAGAGGACTTACAAAACAAATACTCGAAAGCAGAAAAATCACCAACAATTCGCGCCCAGCATACCTCCCTAATGCAGCCCAGTTCATGAAATGGTGCGAAGAAATAGCAAGTGAGAACACAAAAGACAGGATATTGTTACACGCAGAACAGATAAAAAAAAAAACAGAAACAACAATGGATATGCTGCAGCAGTACATAACATTGGGAAGATATAAAGACATATTCAACAAAGGTGACTGGGGGCCAGTCCATTTTCAACAAAAAAACTTCGAAGCAATCATAAAATTGCAAATGCGGATGCAAATGGCTCAATACGAAGATAAACTGATGAAAAATGGGATGCAAATTTATGAAAAAATAACAAAACTAAATCTCTCCGACGCAGAAAAAGACTGGTTCTACATGATTAATGCAAAACAGCACGACAGCGACTTTATGGGCTAAACCGGAGTTTGCTCCTGTGTATTTTTTTAGGATTCAAATGGATTGAAGTGCCCGATTTCAAATCTTTCCACTTGGGATTAAACCAATTGCTACAGATATAAAAAGTAACGTACGTGCTTCCAGATCCCTCTGGTCCGCGACACAGCACCCTGTACATAGTGTAACCATAGTTCAATCTCATTTCATCAAGCAGCTGTATCTCAAAATCTCCCACGCATTTCATAGATCCTCTAGGATTATATGTGGTTTTTGCTTGGATCAATTTGGAGGGGAGAAGTTGAACATTAGAAACTGAAAGTTTACCAGAAAAATGCAAAAATTTCGTATCAACCTTTTGATTTTCGCCCATGGACATAAAAAAATTGTATTGGGAATTCACCCCAATGGAGCCGTTGTAATATATTCTAGGCTCAACCGAAATAGAAGGAAAAGTAGATATAGAAAGGAAGTTGTTTCGCAATTTTTCTAGTGAAGGCAAACAAAAGATCTTCATTGTCCATTTCACATCAAATGAATTGTTTGCCAGGTCCAAAAACGGCGCATATTCAGCTGCAGGATGGTATTGCCGACGGTAAGTATATTTGAGTTTATCTGAAGTAAGTTTCCCGAGAGGAACTGGGAAAAGAGTTTTACACGAAGTCCGTGATGTCGGGTTAGGGGAAAAAAGCGGAGTTTTTACAATAACCAAAAAGCCATTGGAATCTTCACCATCGGCAGCTTTTTCCAAACTGTATACCATAAGGTCTGACAAACGGTTTTTATGAAAAGGAGTCTGTGGCAAACACTTGCGAGTAACAAGAAAATTGAAAATTTCCTTTACAACATTATTGTCTTGGGATGGCTTCGAACCTGTTGCTTTGAAGACAGAAATCCATTTCCCAATAAAACCTTCTTGTATTTCCTTCTGGCGTGTTGAGTTTTCCGTTGCGGGTTTATTGGCATGTAAAGCCGCCAAAACGCTTCGAAAATCTGGAATTATTTGCAAAGGATTTCCAGAATCTAGATTTTTAACAAGTGATTGCAAAGTGGAATCACCATCGTCGCCAACTTCTGTAAAGTCCGTCTGCAAGTATTTCGAAAAATAAGTGGAACACATGTCACTGAAGCAATACCCGGAATCGTCCAAAAGAAGACTGTTCTCAAATTTGTAGCATGGTACAATCTTCATATCATGATTTTCTCCAATAAAATTATATGTATTCACTGAAAAGCCTCTTAGTGTCTTGGGACTCGACAAATATTGTTGTATTTTTTGGCAGTATAAGTGGTTTCTGTAAAAAAAAAGGTGGTTCGCAAGACCAAACACATGGCAAAAAAAATTATTGTCTTTGAAAACGCAAGAAACATTGACCCCCTGTGAAAAGGCTCTTGGTGGGGACTGTAGCTTATACTCAGACTTAGACTCCCCTTCGCTGAGTGGATCATGATCCAAAGCACGAGCAATAGTCAATGGGAAATAATAAGCATGATTGCTCAGAAAGATATCAGACACGAAATGACTTGGTTCGTTCATTTTACCAAATTCGAAGCAGTGAAACCAGAAATCATCGTTTTTGTCAAAATGAAAAGAACACAAAGGCAGGTTCATCCAAAAACCTTGGAATTTTGTTTGCATAAAACTCTCTTTTTCTTTTTGTTCCACAATAATGTCTTCGATGTTAGTTAAAACCATTTGAAAATTGTACTGACCCAAAGCTACACTAGTACAAATAATTAAACTTTGGTTGTTCGCTTTGGATAGGACGCGATAGTAGTTTATCAAGATGTTGTGCTCTTTATCAGTATAAGAAACTTGCCCTTGAAAATGATCCCAAAGATGCCCCGATTTAGAATCGTCATTCGGGATTAAAACATGTGTGTCAGACGTTGGGAGTGAAGAATCGTGATGACTGGCTATTGTTTGCAACAGTTTTTGCAGATTTGTTTTTTCACTCTGCGAGTTTCCAAACAGATCTTGAAAGCCAAAAGTGTAAACGTTCCAATCTGCTGCAACATTGTTGCTCTCGATTTTTTTCTTGCACATATAGTTATGCAAAATATTATGACAGGGCCTTTTCCCCTTTTCTTCAAAACCCCGCTTGAAAAAGCGGTTTGCAGGAGAAGTTACCCAGTTAATGTTTTCCGAATGTATATCCGAAGCAATTTTAAATCTGTTGTCTATCAAATGCTCATCGCATTGGTGATAACTTGAAATTGAAAATACATCATAGCCAGTTTGTCGCGGGGGGGGGGGCTCCATCGGAGAAGGGCGCGGATGTGCCATAACTATGGTTTGATTAGCATTTTTAGGACTACATATATATCCACCAAGTAAAAAAATTCGACAGAATGAACCCATGCACCGAAGTTCTGAGTATGATTTGGACAGATTTCTTGCGCAAGCTGAACCCTTCAAAACAGCAAGCAATACACCAAACTGAAAACATGATGCTTGCCACACAAAAAATAAAAACTTCATTGAGCAGCATGGAAAAAAAACAAAAAGCCATAGAAGAACAGATAGAAACAGCGACAAAGCAAATCCGCGCCTACGCAAAGGGGGGAGACAAAAGAAATGCCACAGCCACCCTTTTAAAAAGAAGACGGCTATGCACACAGCAGGCGAAAATTTTCAATACAATATACGCATTGGAAACGCAATTGGACACCATTGACGCCACAGAAACAAACACAGCTCTGTTGGACGCTTTCAAGTCTTCTTCGTCGGCATTCAGAAAATGGAAAGAAAACAACCCCATCAAAAACACAGAAGACGTGGAAGCCATAAAACAAGACCTCGAGGACCAGATACAGAACTCAAATGACATACTTGATATCGTTTCACAGCCAATGAATCTGAGAACAGAAGATGTCACATCGGCAATGGAGGACATAGACTTGGAAGACATCATACACGAAATTGACGAATGCGAAGAAAAAGTGCAGCACACAGACACAATGGTAGAAAACAATCAGAAAACAGGCACAGACCAAGAACACCAAGAAAAAATAGAAACACAAATAAACGAAGCAGAGTTACAGCTGATGGCATGACTTTATTCAGAAACACCCAAAATAGTTTTGTCCGATGCATGCGAAAAAGAGAGAGACATGTTCTCCCCAAGAGGGTGTTGCAGAAATAAGCAAATAACAGAAAAGATACGAGCTTTGCAGTCTAGAATAAACTCAGATTTGTCTGCATTCGCGTCGCGCTCGTAATCTTCAAGAAACCTTAAAAGTTTTTCCAGTTCATCAAAACACGCCATCAGTGCCGCAGCCAAAAAAGGGAAAAGTGATAAATGCAAAACTTTTAATTTTTTTAAGTGTATATGTTTTACAACTATATAAGCAAAAGAAATAAGACGCATACCCCCAGACAGTTGGCGTCGAAAGATGGCTCAATATGCAGTGGCTGTGTTTGAGGGGCCCTCCTGCTTCAACTGGAAGTTCCAACCACCACCCATGGATACCCCCAAGGGCCCTGAAACAAAAGTGTTCCCTACCACAGGCTTGAACAGCCCCCCCCATGCCTGTGACCCCACTGGGGTTGGAGCAATTGCGTTCGCGCTTGCTATGGTAATGGCGTTCGTTCTATGGAACGGAGCACACGCGTTTTTCGCGGGAGACACGTACCAGCGATGGAAAAGGCAGCTATTGAGGACCAGGGCGGCTTACATGGAGACCATGAGCAACAGCGTAATCGGCATGTGTATTGCCATGGCGTGGATGCTTGGTGTAAAGAGCTGGATGCCACACATCACACTTTACGCCGTGGTTCCCAGTGTGGTGGCGGTGTACTTCTGGTACGGAAGCGATACCCAAGGGGCCTGGTTTCTTATTTGGTCCTCTCTATGCACCTTTCCTGTGTGTATGTCGATCCAGAGTCCACCGGCGGCGTGGTACTGCGCAGTGGTTGTTTTGCTCATCCTAATCGTAAGCAGGGTGTGGGACTACTTTTTCCCAGGTGAGAACCAACCCCCAAGAACCAGGAGCCGTTCATCGTGGACTAGACGGTTTGCAGAGTTCAAGAGAGAAGCGCTCAAAAAAATGCCCATCTTATGGGCGATTGTATCGGCATTCGCAATGCTTCAATGTGTGGTCTTTATCCTGAATAAGTTGGGGTTAACGTGTGCTACCACGGAAGTGTTCTACCCCAAATGGATTATTCCCCTCGTTGCATTCGCCTTCGCCTTTTTGGTTTTCTACAAAAAGTTCACGAGGATGGCTTTCGCAATTGCAGCTGAAATGGTGATGTTCAATTTCACAAACATTCCGTCCCGTTATACTGTGTATCTCATCAACCACTCAAATGATTTGTTCGAAATCATTCACAGTTTCGTGGAAACGAAGCCTAATTATCGGGTCCAATGCCATGCCATCAATTCTTTGCATAAGATCGACCAAGCCATGCTTTGCTACACAAAAGCTGGAATCGAGGATGCAAGGATCAAGTGTGAGCAGTTGCAATTCATGTCGGTCCTTTCTACGTGGACGGTGATTGTCGCGCTCGTCTTCTTTCTCATACAGAAGATGAAGTGAACCCCTCGGTAGTGGGTTTGCAACGGAGTTCTCTGATGTAGAGGATTTGGCAGAGCGTCTATCGTCACGGTATGACGCCACCATATCCCTCTGAATCAAGAGATCAAGTGAACCCCCCGATAGTGGGTTTGCCTCGGAAAAGAGGATTTGGCAGAGCGTCTATCATATGACGCCGCCATATCCCTCTGAATGAAGAGATCAAAAAATTACACAGTAGTGTAGCAGAGTGAGTGACGTTAAGCATTAATAAACGCCAACATTTCTGAGGAAAAAAAGTCTAATAGGGGCATATAGTACTAAGTATGCGACAAAGAAAGAGGGAATAGAGATTAGAATACTACTGAAAACAGCCTGGTAAAACGGGTGGAACACAGACCCTGCTGCTGCTAGAGACGCGCTGAACATAAGAAAACATAAAGACCCCCCCTTGCAAAAATATGCACACAAACCAGTGGACTTAGTTTGCACGGATGATAAGAATTGCGTTGCGTGGTGCGATAGCGCAAAAGCGGCGCCCAACCCCCAAAATACTTTGTCCCCCGAATAAAGAACGCAACCCCAAAAAACATGAGAAACCAAATCCACTGTCCCAGTGGACGTCAGACACATCATAGAGCAGATGCATAGTAGAATGTCGCTTTCAAGATCCACAGCACCCACAAAAGTCCAGTCCCCCCCGAAAAGAGCAGAAAAGGCACCCAAAACCAAAAAGACCAGTGACAAATGGGGGACAGGAGGAAGCAACGCACAAAGGAAAACAACGGGGAGCAAAAACAAGGGAAGGAATCGAAAGCAGACCACAAAGCCAGAAATAAGGCTAAAGAGAGAGCTGTAATTGAGAAGAGCATCCTCGCGCAACCAAAAGACACCCAAACGAAGAAGCACTGACACAAAAGACATGATAACACAAGAAACAAAGTTCGACGCGCCCGAAGCAATGAGGATAGACGCAACAATGTTCGGCGTGACAGGCATTCAGCCCTTTTGACACTCACACTGAAATATTGTAGAAAAAAAAACAAAACAGAACAAAGCACCAGACACAAAGAGGGTAAACAGCAGAAGGAAAAAATGAACACAAGAGTAAAAAAAAAACGAACAAAGGAAGACATTATCCTCCCATGGAAGGCACGGAGTTCCCAAAACGTATACGAAGTAATCCTTTCAACCCCAGATGAAGGCGAAATATGCAACATCATGCAAGAAGAAATAACAACCGCAAGGCTCGACTGGATAGACGAAGAAAAAGATTTCTTCAACGAGAAAAACCAAAAGGCAAAAAAGGCGACACTCCAATGTGGACACGTGTTTTACGTGACTGCATTGGCATACCACTTTGTAAAAAACCAGATGAAATGCCCTGTATGCAGGGCAGGAGAGAAAAATACAATGAACGCCCAGTGCATACCAAAAAGAATGAGAAGTATAATGGTCCAGAGATCATTACAAATGTTACAGAATGAAAGGAGAGAACAAGAGGAGACAGACAATCAGGAAAACCAGAGAGAAATACAAAGGATACTTTCAGAAGAGGTTTTGGTAAACGTTTTCTTCGCAGCCAACAACCGCATACAAAGAAGGACCCTCACAACGCTCGAAATAGCGTTCATGAATGACATAACAAATGAGCAAAACTACACACACAATTGCCTAACATGGTTGCAAACAAGAGAACACAGGGTTAACCCGCAAACCACAGACTGGATTGTCCCAAGAACCCAAATAAGAAATATGCGAAACCTCGTGGAAAGAATGGCGATATACCCCGCCGCAATTATGATAATAATCATGGAAAACGGCGTTGCGGTGGCAAAAACAGGAATCGTGAGGTTGGAGGATCTCACAAGACCAGACCAACGCCCAGGGTCAGTGGTGACACTTTGCGACGAATTCCAACCAAACCACTTCTATATGCAAACCGCAGCAATGCAGCTGACGCAGAGTGACGCGGTAATGGACCCAGGGGATGTGAACAGTATTGTAAGGGGGTACGTACGGATGGAAACAATGAGCTTCTTTGAGATGCATGAGCCTTACAACTTTCCAATCCTCAACATCAAGTGGGCCACAAGGACGTACAACATGCCCGACACATGAACACAAAAAGTTAAAAAAAATAAAGAAGTACACAATACAAAAACAAAAAAGAGAAACAGACACAAAAAATGGGAATTAACACAGAATGGGTAAAAATATGGAAACAAACAGTACCGCAGGCATTCTTAAACAACCCAGACCAACACAGAACAAAGGCGGGATTCGTGGACGGCCAAATCCAGTTGATGAAATCCAAAAACGTGGTGTCATGGGACCAGTTCGTGTTGTTCCAGTTTGTAATGCCACTGCGGAAGATATTCGTCGAAAGAAAGGCAGAGTTCGCGGTGTTGGCGTTCGATAACTACGAGTTCGTGCCCAAGGCAAAAGGCATGACGCAAGCAAAGCGGTCAAAGCAACTGCCCGCATTTGAATTTCACGAGAGGGAACAGCTGCCACCCACGATCCCGGAATATTGGGATAGGGCTATACGAAGCAGGGCCTTCAAAAAAAGAGTCATACAACTCGTCATAGAACGCCTCCCGTCCATGATGAGACTGACTGAAAATCAGACATTGATCATCGACTATGACGGACCCCCGACAATGTATGGCGGACCAAAAAAAATGATAGGAACAGAAATGCAGGGATTTGAACCCATAGGAGAGTCAGACTTGAAGTTCTTTAGGTATGCCGACTTATTCGAGAGCCTGTTGGTAGTCAGCACAGACTCAGACTACATACCAATCACATTGATTAGGCTAGAACAGCGCATGCAAAACAAAATGAAACAGCCGCTGGTCGTATTGCAGAGAATCAAAGTCAACGAATGTCCAATAAAGGGCCAGACACAGAAAAAAACAAAAAGAGAGTTCGAATTTGTAAACATCAATATACTGTACAGTGGACTCAAACAGGTAATCCAAAACAACACGCACACCCCAGAAGATGGGAACGAAATAACCCGTCTGTGCAATCTAGTTGCCTTGGTAGGGGGGACAGACTTCTCCCGCCCAATGCCACTCGTTGGTCCGCGGCGCTTCTGGGAATTTATGTTTTGTGCGAAAAGGCCTATAGACTTCTTTGAATGCATAGACGAAGAAAATAACATGCTGAACAGAGACATGATAAAGGAAAAAATCATAGCTAAGGTGTACGCATCCGTCTACAACACACACGTCCAAAACGCAAGGGGCTTCGACAGTGTCATGATGCAGCTCAAAAACTCGCGCTTGTCAGACCGGACAAAAAACAGTCTGCCAACAAGAGAGTTCATGGAAGTTACCACACGCAACGCAGAATGGACCGTGTTGTACTGGGGTGGGATAATCAAGGATGAGATCGACTTTGGTTACAAATACAAGGGGTCGAGAATGATATACGCAGATCAGTGAAATGGCGCAGAGGATGACTTGTCGGACTCCGAGGACCCCAGGGAAGGCGCGGGCAAGACAGAAAAAACGTATAAAAATAAAAGAGTGTGTGAAAAAAAATGGGATCTATATTATCACCCAGTTGGAAAAATGTAAACATCGCTGTTAACGTAATAACCGCAATAAGTCTCACCGTGTTCTATTTGGATAGAAGATCCGACACAGACGTAAAAAAATACACACCTTCTTTAGCATACACATACGACACAAAACGCATAATAAGTGGGGAACCAAACAAAAAAAGGTGGAAGAACGATGAGTTGATAGAAAATCAAATTCCAACGTTTCAGAGTGTAGGCGATTCAAACAATCAAGTGCAGTGGAACGACCCCGCTGACATACCTTCATTCAAACTCTTCCTCCTGTCAGAAATGTCATGTGTAAACACCCCATTCCTCAAGTACGGCGCAATCGAAGAGTTCCAAGAAAGTGCAGGGAGATCCAGAATATACAACGAAATAGTAGAAAAACACGGGGAATCAGCAAGATGTAATTGCATACAGGACAAAATCGAACACATCATGAGCAATACCAAAGACGGGGAGAACGACGAAGAGTTTGGAGACGTAATCTTGAAATTGAAGACAAACACAACCCAATGGAAGAATGTGTACGAAGAACTAATCCCAAAGTTACACAAACAGTGCAAGAGATTCGCGGCCTCGTTCGAATACAGTGTAGAAGAGGAGAAAACAGAATGTCTCGTTGGAGTAATCACGTGGTGGTGTTTCTCACTGGCAGTGTTGTCGTGTCGCATGATGCAAAAACAAAAAGTTGAGTCCACTGGAAAAAAAGGATTGTGGATGTTTACAGCAATCGTATTTATTGCAATTGGAATAGGTATCTCAGCCACAACGCCCTTGAAAACAACGAGTCCATGGTTTGCAACTTTCTTTGTTTTTTCAATTTTACTTCTTATTTTTCATATAGTCGTGAGGAACGAAGTCATAGACAAAATATGGACAATCCCGTTCTGGTTTACGTACGCATTCGCAGCGTCTTCAAACCTGTCGCTCATATTCACAGGAGAAAAGACACAAAAAGAGCTGGGCCCACTGTTGTGGACAACATTCTCCATGTTCCCACTGACACTTATTTTGGCTGCCTTCAAGCCTTTAAACGGCAATACAAAATACGGCGCTAATAATGTGGAATATATACAGAAGTTTTTGCACAAATGGATCTGGGCAATCGGAATGACAGTCACAGTCGTCGTCACCACGACAGTGTGCCAAAAATACAACGAATCTCTCGCAACCCCTGTCAGGACAATGCAATTCAACACTCTGCTGATTTCCAGTGGAATACTACTCTTCTTCCCAGACATTACGTGGAACAGCTCAAAAGTTTTCAAGGTCTTCTGCATCTTTGAGCAAATCGCACGGTTTATCGCAGCATTCATGGTCTTTGTTTTGCTCTCGATCAACACCTGAGGGATAAGATAAACAGGTGTTTAGATACACGGAAAAATAAAAAACACGCAACTTCTCCAAAAACATATCGAAATTGCTTAGTAGCGCAGGGTACTCACCCTCGACAACACTCAACACATTGTGCAGCGTCTCGTCCTCAGAAGGGAAAAAAGAAACAGAAGAACCCAAAAAACCAGCGGAAAGATCCACATCAAACACATTGTTTTTCAAAAAATTATGCACGCGCTCAATGGCAGCAGACCCCCCTTTTTTGCAACGAGAAGAGCGGTCCTTGTGAGATGAAGCCATACAGTTTTCCCGGAGCGCCTGCTCGGAAAGTAGTTACAATAATATAAGAATAACAAAACAAAAAAAAAACACATTACATTGAACCGATGCTGCGTGCGAATTTTTTCGCGTAGAAGACAAATAGGTATGCGTAGCTTCCACTCCCCATAGATCGTCCGCTCCCTGTTGACAAACGTCTTGTGAAGCCGCACGTGCCTGAACACAACCTTCATAGAGCGAAGACTAAGGATATAGTACACGCCCCCAGAAAGATGGATCACAGGAATCTGGTCGTCAAGGCACCCGTCCTTGGGCTGTACCCAGGTAATCAAAGATTCGTCCCTTTCAAGGTATCGCATAGCCTGTCGCGTGCTGGGATCCACACCACAGTAAGGCCACGTGCGCCCAGCATGCACCACGCGCATGCTAGATATGTCAAGCTTGCGCATCGTGAACCGTATCCAACACACACACTGGAAAAAGAAAGTATGTATTTTTTTTTCTTTCAAGGTGTTTGTATTTATTAAACTGGAAACAGGCATTCATAATGGATATAGAACGCAGTCAAAGTGTTGAAGTTTACGCTACCAAATACGGCATGCAAAACCCTGAGATTTTGAAATTGATGTTGCAAAGCGCAGAGGAAAAAAATCAAGAATTGAAGGCCTGTTCAAATCACAAACAGAATAATGTGGAATTACTTGTAACAGCCAAATAGTTTAGGGTTTTCCCATATATGATTGCATTGGACAGTATATATATTAAGTATGTAATATGAAAAGTTGGAATGTCAAAAGGATACGATAGTCAAGGGAAAGCCGTTGTATACTCCTACGAAGGATACGAAAAAAATATCAAAATTCGATTGTTTTACGGGGACATGCGGGGCGAGGTAAGGGAAGAAGGCCAATTGCAATGGCTTACTGTCACGCCAAATGTAGCAATCATAAGAAACATTGAAATGGAAAAACCCTATTTTTTATCAATTTCTGCAAATTCAGAAACCAAAATCAAAATAGAACATTTTGAATACGACTCTCTGGAATACACTTACAATGTTCCGTATAACCTTACCCCGCAATCAAGCGAAGAAGAAAGAGTAGTAAATTCCGAAAATGCAATCCAAATACAATTTAGTCTGCTCCCCAAAGACGTGGGGACAGTTAACGACTTAACCCGCATTCGCTTCGATAATCGATACATAGATATTTTCCATGAACAAAAAGAAGGCCAAAGTATCCCCGAAACGCGACCAGGGTATCGAAGATCAGGAGATAATATTTTCTATTATTCACAGGATCAAAATGGCCACCATATTGAAAAAAAAATCGAATTTTCAGTATGGAAAGAAGTAGTGTACCGCGATGGAAGCAGACCATTGGCAATTAATTGGCATTCCGACAGTTATGCAGTCGTACATAACAACAGGGTCAGTGAAACTTCCGTTTGGCAAATCGCGGCAAATCATCTTACCAAAGTCAATATACAGCAATTTTCTGTGCAAAATTCAACATTCACAGGTGTACTCCCAGATAATGCAGAACCGGATATAGAGATACCTGTAAATCTTGGAGAAAATGGGATGTTTGGATGTAACATAAAAAGCACGTTAAGTCAGGAAGAATATAATTCAGATAAACGTGACCTTATCCGAGTTTGGTTTGATGGTCACTGCATAGACTTTCTCTTTTCAACAGAATTGTGGTCACCCACACGTGGTACACAAGCCCGCTTAACTAATTGTATCAAATGCAATAGGCCGCTGAAGTCGTCTTGAAATCTGAATAAACAAAAAAAAAAACATGCGGTGTGTACAAATGTTCAAGAAAAAAATACCCACCACATAGTCTTTGTATATATGTTGTATATAACATGAAAACTTGGAATGTCAACAGTTGTATATGATAGAAGATGGGCTCAATACTCTTACAAAATCAAAAAAACCATCCAAATTCGATTTTTTTACGAGGATGACCCCGAGACATTAGGCGAAATAGAATGGATTCAGGATAGCAATGTAGCAGTCTTAAAAAACATTGACTTAGAAAGAAGCTATCGTTTATCAATTTCTGGAAATATTGATACCCTAATCGCCGTACAAGATTTTACTTACGAAGGTGTGAAATACGATGAACCTGTCCCGCCATACTCAAAATCTTTTGATTCAAGGCAAGACCATTTGTTACGTAAAGATAATCACAATGCATTGCAAAAACAATTCATACTGCGCCACGAAAACGTGGGAAAAAGAAGCGACTACACCCGTATTTACTTCGATTATTATTACATGGATGTTTTCCATGAACAAAAAGAAAACGTAAATACCCCCGAAAATCCCCTGGGAGAAAACCGTTTCCAAAGCCCTCCGAAAACTAATTGTATCAAATGCAATAGGCCGCTGAAGTCGTCTTGAAAACTGAATAAACAAAAAACACAAAACCTGAAAGATAATGTCAATTTTACTAGAAGTATTCAAAAAGACCTTATCCAAAGACTAAAAGCTAGAGAGAATCCCACTTCCGGCGCTGCGGGAGCGAGCCCCCAACACCAGCACAAAGCATCTGCACAGGACTCGTGTTGATATACCCGCGCCAAAGCACAGTCCCGCTCCCGAGAACAAAGCTGACACTCACACCTTGCCCACACTGCTCCAAAGTTTCACACAGAATAAGGTCGTGACTCGGGGGGAGTCCGCAGCTCTCGCTGCAAAATTTCCCTTCCTCACCAACAGTCATAAACAACCCCTCGGTATTCCCCGAAAAACAGCTTACATCCCGCATATAAAACTTGTACTGGTCCCCGTTGCCCAGGTCGTTCTCCAAGGCTGCACTAGATGACCCGCAAGACAGAAGACCGTCCGTATTGATCACAGGGACACCCAAAAAAATCGAAAAACCATGGCGCTTCCCGCGGAACTCATTCGAATAACAGTACAACGCAAGGGTCCCGGTGCACGCACTGACTTCTAGGAGTCGGAGAGCTGTCTCAAGATTCACACAGTTCGTCATGTTCAACAGCGTAGAAATGTTGATATCAACACACGAAGGATTCCCGGGAATACAGTTCCACAAGCGCACAAAACCGTCCCCGTCCCTTTCGTGGTCAGAAGGGGGGACAATCTCGGTATACGCCTCATTGCAAACAGGGTATTGCAGAAAAAGCGCAGAATCACCCTCAACCTGTTTCCGCATATGCTGCTGAGAATCAGAAGTCGTAATCGCGCGGATCTTCGCGTCGTCAACGCTCGTAGGGAACTTGTGGTTCGTTTCAAAGTAAGAATAAAGAGACAACTGAGCAAGGTTGACAGAACGCACGCTGAGCCCCCACCCTTCCTTGCACGGATCAGAAGACTTGGGTATAAGCTGGACCTCACACAAAGAAAACTCAGGGATCTCCGTCAAACCACCAAAAACACCCTTGGTAATATCTTCCTCGCGGAAAAACGTTTTGATTGTAGTGCCAACATAGAGAAACCACGTCTCGTCGTCAAAACGCTCTCCCTTGTCCTGACCCTTACGCTGGTACGTCCAGAATTGCATACCCCCGTCACTGCTGAGACTGCTCAAAGGCTTCGTCTGGGCGCGCGCCACACCGCTCTTGCGCTGCTCGTTGTACTTGAACGGAGCACGTCCCAACCCCTCAGAATGCGCAGAAATAATGCAAAAATGAATGACCTGCAGATCGCGCCCACTTGCTTGCATGCTCTCTTGCGTGCACTTGATAGGTTGCATATTCATCATAATCATGGTAGCACCCTGTTTCTTGCCAACAGAACCAGTGAACCCCTTTCGGGTGCGCACGTCAAAAAAACGGCAGATATTAGACATCTTGATAGCTCCCCACAAACGCAACGCGTATCCAAATGTCCCTCTTTTTACTTTTTTTTATTCAGACTGGTAGAGACTCTTAATAAGTGGAGTGCTCGTGTAGATACAGTCGCGCACAGAGACAGCAAGATTAAAGATTTTGTTCAAATCAGGATGGGGATCTTGTAGGTGTAGATTTAGATACTCCAAGAGCTTATTTTTGCGTTCCAAAAACACAGCGTTAGGAAAATCTCCGTTTTCAAACAAGACTTGATGAACAATATTCAAAACAGCCGCCTCAATCTCTTGCTCGCCCTCCCCATGGTTACAGGACAAGAAGTTCTTCACTTGCTCAACATCAATATTCACACCCGTGTCTGCTGGAGTTGGGACGATTTTGCGATGCTTGTAGTTTGTTATTAATTTGCTGGCATGGAGTGTTCGCAACGCTCCCTTGATATCAGAACTGATAAGGCCTTCCCCTGGGAATTCAAGTACGAAAGTATACTCCATCAACCAACATCAAACGGACAAACACTTAAATAACTAGACAACAGAAACAGAGTTGTCCGCACAAAGACAGAGAAAAGACCCCTCAGTATCCTCACAAACAGTGTTCACGCCGCAACTCGCGGGAGGAGGCGAAGAAGCACACTCGTCCACATTCGCACACGAAAAACCGTCCCCAGCGTACCCGGCATTGCAACTGCAAGTGTACTCAAACACGTCAAAGTCGCAACGGGCCTGCAAATGGCACGAGTGCGACCCAGAAAGACATTCGTCAACAGGACAACCCCATCTCACGCCAGCCATAAGCGCGTCGAGGAAAAGATCATACGCCCCATCCACAACAGGCCTCCCGTCAGCAATGCGAAGAGAATTCTCGAGACGCCACGCGCAAAGGTTTTGCTTGAAAAACTCAGTCTCGCGGAACATTTGATAAGCACTCGTCAAAGAAACCAAGTCCCATGCAGAAATGTCGCGGTTGAACGTGGATCCATGAAACATGTTGTTCATGTTTGTCACGGAAGAAACATCCCATTGAGAAATGTCTCCATTGAAAACAGCGCTGCTGAACATTACGGTCATGTCTGTGGCAGACGAAGTGTCCCATTTAGACAAATCAGACGTCAAATTAGTATCCGCAAGAAAACCCTGCATGTTCTGAATAGAAGAAACGTCCCATTCGGAAACATCGCTGTTGAAGGCGTTGATCTGTACTACATTGTTGAGCGTAAAGCTCTTGAAAACCTTTACAGCAGAAGTCACAGATGAAACATCCCACTTTGAAATGTTTCCATTGAAAGTGCTCCAGCACTGAAAATCATAAAAACCAGAAAAAACATAGTCCAGACTCGTCACACCACTCGTGTCCCAGGTACTGATACGGCAGTCGGGGTCGGATAGATCCTCCCCACCCCAAGCGTTGTCTGCAAGAGAACAACAGTATCGAACAAGACAAACTAGGCGCTGATTGCAGTCGTCCAAATTGCACGTAGAAGTGCCCCCGGGGTGGTAAAGAGAACTGCACCCATACTCAACACACTCATACCCCCCGTCTGTATTCACACAGAACGGACTTCCAGCCCCACACTCAGACAACCCAGAAGCACACTCGTCCACATCAACACAAGACATAGAATCAGTGGAAAACTCGTACCCAGCACTGCACCCCTTTGTGCACCCATGCAAAAGAAAACTTAGGTAGTCGCTCACAGTAAGCATCTCAGTCACGTTAAGATGCCGGTCCCAAATCAAAACTTCAGAAACAGCCCAGTCCGAATGCTCCCCACTTCCATCCGCATTCACAGTAAGCTGCTGATTCCCCGACCCAGAAAAGGAACCGTTCGCACCGCGCTTTAGGATCCCGTTCACAACAGCAGCGTCGCTCTCTGTATTCCTACCGCACATGTACACCCAGTCTGTAGTAGCAGCAGTCCCGGGGGACACCAAACCCCCGTAGTACGCGACACCAGAAGAAACGTTGCCGTGCCCGTGAAACCACGCCGAAGAAGTCGAACCAAGGATACGCCCAGTGACCGAAGAAGTGTACCGCGAAAGAGAGCAAATCGTGAAAAAATCAGGGATACTCCCCGCACCCAAAACAAGACCATCACCCACACCGCCGGACAAAAAATTTAGAGAGTCAGAAGACCCGAAAACAGGAGATCCCCGTACGCTCACAGAGTCCATCCCGGAATTTCCACTCGAATCAAACCAAACCTGCCTCTCAGCATCCCAACCGCTCGCACGGTACCTGGCATGCAACCCATCAAAAGGAATGGAAATGTTGCAGATGTCGCGGGAACACGGATCAGAAAAAGTGCCGCTGCCGGAAAAATCTTCCACACAATGACACTCAAAGCTCCCGGAAGTGTTCATACAAGTGCTCCCAAACGCACAGTCGTCGGCACTCAAAAAACACTCATCCACGTCATCGCAAGAATCACCGTTCTTAATGTAGCCAGGGTGGCAAACACAAGTGTAGTCAATGATATTGAACTCGCATGTGCTGGTATTCAAATTACAAGAATGGTCGCCGGAAAGACACACATTGACAGGGCACCCGTAAAACACCCCAGACATGAGCGCAGTCCCGCCGAACATGTTATACGCCCCAGTCACAACACCCCTCCCGTCAGCAATGCGAAGTGAATCCTCGAGACGCCACGGACAAAGATCCTGCAAAAAATACGGCGTGGAATAAAACATATTCCTGACATCGTTAAGCGACAAAATGTTCCAGCTGCTAATGTCGGTGTTGAAAGAGGCGCGGTAAAACATTTGAAACATGCTTCTGACAGAAGAAACGTCCCAACTTGAGATATCACCGTTAAACCAAGAGTCCAGGAACATTTCGTGCATACTTGTAACAGAAGAAACGTCCCAATTCGAGATATCGCCGTTGAAAAGGGATGCACGGAACATTCTGTACATAGTTGTGACAGATGAAACGTCCCAATCCGAGATATCACCTATAACGTCAGAGTTATAGAACATTTGGTGCATACTTGTAACAGAAGAAACATCCCAGCGACTGATGTCTGCATCGAACAATCCATTTTTAATGTTTTGAAACATATTTTGCATATTGGTTATAGTGGAAGTATCCGCAAACTCCACAGTAGTGCAATACACGCCACCCACGCGATTGCAACCCTCAATTAGATCCCTAAGAGCACCGTTCCGCACAACCCATCCAAGAGGAGCAGGCATATTTTCAGTTAATTCAAAAATGTAATGCATGTTTGTCACTTTCGAAACGTCCCAGGCACTAATGTTATAGCTGAAGGAAACAGCGCTATTCAACAAACTCTGCATGTTTGTTACAGATGCAGTGTTCCAGGCACTAATGTCCCAGTTGAAAGGAGATAGAATGAAAAGGTCCATCATGTTCGTTACAGAAGAAACGTCCCACCTCGAGATATTGTTATTGAACTGGCTCCACCCAAACAGTCGATACATAGTCGTAACGGATGAAACGTCCCAGCCACTGATGCTGCTGTCG
>Ga0181559_10002254_pt1 | contig 19101 bp, 7 predicted proteins | sample 011ome_21_FD_133752 | JGI IMG/M metagenome (GOLD analysis project Ga0181559, IMG submission 133752) | Coastal salt marsh microbial communities from the Groves Creek Marsh, Skidaway Island, Georgia - 011508AT metaG (megahit assembly) | ecosystem: Environmental > Aquatic > Marine > Intertidal zone...
CGCGGCGAAAATAAAAAAATCAGCGACGGACGGCGTCTCGAACACTTTTTTTTGGGTGAAAAATCCCTGACCTTCCCGTCCCGGCCGCGACCCCGCGCAGGTGCTACTGCTGCGACGTTCAGGCGCCGTGCCGTGACTGGGCGATCCACTGCGACGCGAAGGCTGGCACGCACCAGTGGGACGCCATGCGCCGCCGCATCCAGTCCGGCGGCGCGGCGGCGCGCGCCGGAAACGTTCCCGGCGCGAACGCCGCGCCGGCGGCCGGCGGCGCCGCCGCCGCCGTCCCGCGCCCCCAGGCGATACAGGAGGCGATTCCGGCGGTTCCGAACCCCATCCGCGCGAACGAGACGGCGGTGCGCCCTCCGGTGATCACGAAGATGCCCGACCCGGCGACGCTGCCGTGCGTCTCCCTGCTGGGCGTCGTGAAGGTGCCCGTCGCGCTCCGGGGCGGGTTCACCGCGGCGACGCTGGACGCAAAGCTCGGCCGCGGCGCGCGATTCGGCGTGCGGTGCTCGAGCCACGAGGCGATGTGCAGGTACGTGTCGGAGACCATGAAGGACACGGGCGCGCACTTCGGGCTTTTGAACCTGCTGAACACCACCGGGAAGCAGTACGCGACGAACGGCTGCACGCCCAAGTACGTGGAAGTGTTGCCGATGATGCGCCCCGGGGAGCCGGAGCCGCGCGAGCGCGTCTCCGTGCGCGTGCTCGTGGTGGACTCGGCGAGCGCGATTCCGAAGCGGCCGCGCGACGTCGCGGTGGAGGTGGCGGTGAGCGACACGGTGGGGACGCTCGTGGACACGATTCGCGAGACATGCGCGGTGTCGCGCGACGAAACCGTGCTGCTGACCAACGTGGCGTTCAAGCCGAACACCGCGCTGAACAAGGACGCGTCGAGCTACGGCGAGTGCCGCGTCTCGCACGTGTACACCACGCGCAACGGCTCGTTCCGGACGCAACCCGCGCGCGGCGTGAAAGGGTTCGCCCGCGCGTTTCCCCCGGAGTCCGGGTACGAGTTCAAGCACACCGACCGCGGGCTGGGCGTCGGTCGCTTCGAGCCGGACAGAAGCAAGACCCGCGACGTGCTCGTGGCGTACGTGTTGCCGAAAGAAACGAAGCAGCTCGCCGTGGTGAACCCGACGTACCACTTCGATTTCAAGGCGTTCGCGGCGGACGCGAAGAAGCAGACCGAAGCGGAGGCGGCGTTCGACGAGAGGAGAGCGAACGCGTCGTCGTCGTCGGACGACGAAGATGACTATTACGGCTACGGAACAGGGCGGCTCCACGATTCGTACTGCCGGCGCCGGCTGGCGATCCAACACACCCTCGGGACGCTCGGGATCCCCGTCGTCGTGCCCGCGAACGCGCCGGAAATCAATTCGCAAAACCAATCGAGCTCGACGAAGAAGTGGACCGTCGGGGGAGGCGCGCAGGCGGAGGACCTCGCGACCCGCGTGAAACGGGTTCTCGAGGCGTGCGTGCCCGCCGCAGCCGCCGCAGCCGCCGGGGCGACGGCGGCCAAAGGCAAGCGCCGCGCGGTCGCGGGCGTCGAAAACCTTCCCGTCCCGTTCCTGATGCACACCGAGGAGACGTACACGCTAGCCCCGCATTTCCGCCTCGACTCGACCGTGCTGGAGGACGTGCGCTCGAGGCGGAAGGACGCGCCCGAGCAGAACGCGCGCTGGAGTTTCGCGGAGCACCCCCGGTCGTTGTTCCCGCGCGACTTGGCGAACGGCCCTTGGGCGAGCTCGGGATATCAAGCGCACGGCGTGACCGCGGTGTTCGACTTGGCGTCGATGACCGAAGCGGCGCGGACCGCGGTGAAGAAAGACTCGAATCTGCTTCCCGGGGGCGCGGAGAAGCTCCCGAGCGCCGTCGCCGACGACGCGGCGCTTCCGGAGCTGTACCGGCGCCAGTCGCTGGAGGACCTCGCGCGCGCGCGGTCCCTGCGCATCGTGGAGGAGCTCATGCGCGCGTCGATGTCGTTCCACATCGAGGTCAAGCCGCCCGACTGGGCCCGGAACTACGCGGCTCGTCACCCGAGCCGGCTGCGCTGGAAACCCTGGCAGCCGCTCGCGCGGACGGCGACGTCGGTGCGCGCGGGCGCGGATGGAAACGTTTCCCGCGCCACGCTCGAGATTGCGGTGTACGCGAAGAACGAGTCCTTCGCCAAACCCGCGGACGCGAACGAGGCGCTCCGCCTGTTCGAGGGGCCGCACGCCTGGACGTGCCGCTCGCTGCTGGACGTGCATAGCGGCTGCCGACTCGGGGACGCGTCGAACACGCTGGGGCACATCGGCGGGCGCCGCCACGGGTGGAGCCACTGGTACTCCGACCCGAGCACGGATTCCCGCGGGGTAGGGGGGGGCAAAGGCGACGCGATGTACGAGACGCTCACGACGTTGTTTTGGAACGACCGCATGCGCGAGTTCCACGACGTCTCCGAGCGCGCGCGCGTAGACGGTGGCGTGCGGTCCATCTCCGACTTCATGAGCCGGCTGGAGATGCCCGAACGCGCCGCGGCGAAGCAGCCCCCGGGTCTCGCCGTCGAACTCCGCGAGTATCAGCTCCAGTCGCTGGACCGCATGCTGGAGCTGGAAGCCGCCCCCGGGGGTATGCGGCACATGATGTGGATGCCTTTGCCCTCTCTGGTCGTCGGCGGCGAGCCCGCGTGGTTCTCGCCGTTCTTCCGCGCCGTGTTCCCGCCGGATGCGTGCCCCGCGCTGCCCAAGGGCGGGTTCCTGTGCGAGGAGATGGGCCTGGGGAAGACGGTGGAGGTGCTGTCGCTGGTGCTCTCCAACCCGCCCCCCGCCGACTGGCTTCGGCGCGGCGACCCGGAAGGGTCGACGTGCGCGAGCCCAAGTGAGCACGACATGTCCCCCGCCGGGTACGCGCAAATCGAAACCCCGCGGCTCGCGCGCGAGTTCCGCTCCACCGCGACGCTGGTGGTGTGCGCGGTGTCGCTCGTGGGCCAGTGGATCGACGAGGCGCGGTCTAAGCTGGACGGCGCCGGCGGGCTGCGCATCCACATGTACCACGGCCAGAAGCGCATCCGCGACCCGGAGCGCCTGGCCAACGACTTCGACCTCGTGGTGACGACGTATCAGACCATCGCGTCGGACCGCGGGAAGTTTGGCTGGAACCACCCGACGGCCAGGATCGAGTGGTACCGCGTGGTGCTGGACGAGGCGCACATGGCCAAGTCCGCGACCACCGCGCAGTCCAAGGCGTGCCACGAGCTGCGCGCGGCGCGCCGCTGGGCGTGCACCGGGACGCCCATGGGCTCGGACGTGACGGATCTGCAGGGACAGCTGAAGTTCCTCGGCGCGTACCCGGCGCAGACCCGGAACCTGTTCGACAACTGGTTCAAGAACCCGCTGTCGCGCACGGGCGCGGCCATGGGCCGAAGCCCGACGCTGGCCGTGGAGCTGATGGCCTCCATCACCGTGCGCCATTCCAAGAACCAGACCCTGGGCGGGCGCAAGATCCTCGAGCTCCCCCCGAAAACCGAGACCACCGTGGAGGTCACCCTGGACCGGGAGGAACGCACGAAGTACGAAGAGGTGCACGCGGCGGCTCGGGCGAGGTACCAGGCGGAGTACGCAGCGCGCGGCGACGCGTTCATCTCGTCCAAGCTGCTGTCCATCATGTCGCTTCTGACGCCGCTGCGGAGGCTGTGCAGCGGCGGCAGCCTGACCGCGGAGGACCTCAACCTCGACGGGCCGCAGGTCCGACGACGCGAGCGCGACGGCGGCGACGCGGGCGACGTGAAGCGCGCCGGCGGCGGCGTCAAGCCCGACCTGGGAGGCGGCGGCGACGAGAACGCCGCGCCGCGCGCCGGGGACGCCTTCGGCAACGACGCTCCGGATGTCGCGATGCGTGCCGACGCGGCGGCGGTTGACGCGAAACCCGTGGTGCCCGCGCCCGCGGACGGCGCAGACAAGGCGTGCGGCGTCTGCGGCGAGCTCTGCGACTCGCCCATGCGCACGGGGTGCGGGCACTTCTTCTGCACGGACTGCCTCCTCGAGACGACCGCGCGCGTCGTGGAGGCTGTGGGCGCGGGTCGCGGGCGCGGACGCGGACGCGGGCGCGGCCGTGGCCGCGGGCGCGGCCGCGGCGGCGCCGACGCGTCCGGGACGTGCGAGTGCCCTCAGGTTGGCTGCCGCGCGTTGATTGACGCGTCGGCGGTTGTTCGCCGGCGCGCCGTACCCGCGGAGGTTCCGGCCGCCGCCGGCGCCGGCGCTCCCGACGACGACGTCCCCATCGCCGCGCTCGGCGCCGGCGACGCCCGTGACGCGCCCGTGCCCGACGCGGACCCCCCCGCCGAGCCGGTGGTGATTCAGTCCGACTCCAAGTTGCGCGCGCTCGTCGCGGAGCTCCGCGCGATGCGCGCGGCGAACGGCGCGAACAAGGCGTTGATCTTCTCGCAGTTCACGTCGACGCTGCGTTGGCTGCAGACGCGCTTGCCCGAGGAGGGCTTCGGGTTCCGGACGGTTTCCGGGTCGATGCCGCTGAAGCAGCGCGCGGAGGCGATCGCGGCGTTCCAGAAGGATCCCCCGACCACCGTGTTCTTGTTGTCCATGCGCTCCGGCGCCGTGGGGATCAACCTCACCTCGGCGACGCACGTGTTTCTCGTGGAGCCCGCGCTGAACCCGGCGCTCACGGAGCAGGCCATCGGCCGCTCCTGGCGCATGGGCCAGCGAAACGAGGTGTGCGTCAAGCACCTGATCGTCAAGAACTCCGTGGAGAGCAACATCGTGAAGCTTCTCAAGGCGAGGGCCGCGCAGGCGCCGGAAAGCGAGGACGAGGCGGCGCGCGAGCGCGCCGCCGCGTCGACGTCGAACATGACCAAAGGCGAGGTGGCCGGCCACCTGAAGGCTGACCGGCAGCGTCTTCGCGCGGGGGAGCTCGATCTGCTGTTCTCGCTGGACGAGAAGAGCGCATCGGCGGAAACCGCGGGCGCCGGGAAGGGGAAGAAACGTGCCAGGAGTTGAGCGGCGAGACGATTGCGTGAGACGAACGCGACGCGGCGAGACGCGTGTTTGTGTTTTTTTTGTTTGACGAAGACGAAGACGAAGCGTGTTTCTTCTTTCGTAAATCGTTCCGGTTCGTTACAGTCGAACCGAGCGCCGCCGCGCCGGATCCGCGCGCCGCGCCGCGCGTCCTTCACCAATCGGCCGACGCCCACTCTCGAAACCCTCACTCGTGGCGGATTACTTCAGCTTCTTCTTGATGCGGAGCTGGTTCGTGTGCCCGCACTTCTTCTTGCGGCAGTTCACGGCGCGCGCGTGGAGGCGGGCGTAGCACCTGGGGGGGCGGAGGAAGAAAAACGGGCGAGGTCAGCGACGTCGGCGTTTTCGAACAAAACGTTTTGTTCCCGCTTCGAAACGTGTGACTCCCCGGAATGACCGCGCGGCGGGTGCGATGATCCGCCGCGAGGCAAAGTGAAAGGGCAGCCTGAACTTCTCTCTCGGGTCCGTTTTTCGACTTGAGAGAATAGAGGGTCCATCAAGACAAACTTTATGGCCCTGTCGGAAAATCCGGGAAAGACGGAGCGCGCGCGAGGCGAGGCGTCTTCGCCGCGCGAGACGGCTCGGGTTCCGACTCCGAAGCGAGTTCGAAAGCCTTCGAAACCGCGACGGGATCCGAAACCGCGACGGTGGTGGGAGTGGGAACGTACTTGCGGCAGATCATCTTGTCGACGTTGGTCTTGCGGGCGAGGACCACAAGGGAGGGCTCAATGATACCGCCGCGAAGGCGGAGCACGAGGTGGAGCGTCGACTCCTTCTGGATGTTGTAATCCGCGAGGGTGCGGCCATCCTCGAGCTGCTTGCCCGCGAAGATGAGACGCTGCTGGTCCGGGGGGATGCCTTCCTTGTCCTGGATCTTCGCCTTCACGTTGTCGATGGTGTCCGAAGACTCCACCTCCAGGGTGATGGTCTTACCCGTGACTGCGTCGATAGAAAGAGGATGGAAGGTCAGTTTTTTGGCAGACTCTTCGTACAAAGGGGCGGGGAGGGACGAGGCGTCGCGCGCGCGTGCCATCACCCCGGGCGCGAGGGAGTCGGCCGGATCGTCGTCACGCGTCGGGCGTTGAGCGGTAGAACCGGCGAGGGTGTCGCTTCGACGCCGCCTGCGAAGCAGGAGACGAGGATCACATCCCAGACCTGGCCGAACCGACCACGCGTCCATCGCGCGACGCGCTCCTTGACGCGCCGGATAACCGCCGCGGATGCCCTCGGCGCTCGCGAACGACCCCGCACGCGTGGTAATCGACACCACGGGTGACCTTCGGAGGCATCCGCATCGTATCCGGTGGTATCGCGCCGTCGTGGATGGCCACGCGCGCGTGCGTCGCGTCCCCTGGTCGCGACGCGCACACCAAACCCTAAACGCATGAAAAGCACGGCATCGGCGCCGCGGCACCGCGACGTCGACGCGGCAACGAGACGAGGGGATCTCTTTACTTACGGGTCTTCACGAAGATTTGCATGGTGGCGTTCCTTGAACGTCTTCCTAAAGCCGTTCTCGAGCGCGCGGCTACTAAGGGAGCGCCGGATGCGGGCAGCGCGGGTTTTAACCGGCGTTCGCAGACGCAACCGGCGTTTTGCATCGGAAAAAATAAGTCGAAGTGAGCATTTAGTTCGAGAAAACGTGTAATAATAAATGTCGTGTGGTATGAGCGATCAGTCATATACTTTCGTATTTTGTAAGCCGAAAGCCTTCTCCCGCACACACGTCGACGTTCACTCACATGCGCTCGAGGGGCTCGATCATGAGCAGCCTGAGCCCGTTGTCGATGACCTGCTTGAACGCCTTGCACAGGTGTACGCGCGCGTGCGTCGCGGCGGCGCCGTCCCACGGCTCGGGGCCCTCCAGCATGGAGTCCGTGGGCAGGATGCGCACGCCCGTCGGCCCGTAGTATCCCGAGAGCGCGCGCACCATGTGGTTGAGGAAGTCGCACACCTTGTGCGTGCCGTACTGCGGCAGCAGCGGCGGCTCCGGGAGCGCCGGGGAAGCGCCGTCGCGGATCAAGGACGCGAACGGCAAAAGGAACTCCATCAGGATCTCCCATTCCTTGCCGTCGTCTAGCTTCCCGGTATCGCACTCGGGAAGCGCGGGGAGCGGCGGAAGCTTTCCCTCCGCCACCTTCGCCTCGAACTTGCGCACCACCGACGCGACGCGGGTGGAGTTGTACAGGATGAACGGCGCGGACGCGTCCTCGAAGTCGGTGATTTTCGCGATGTCGAAGTTGATCTGCGTCAGGCACCCCACGGATAAAAGCGCGTACTTCATCGCCGCCGTGCTCACCTCGTGCGTGACCTGCTCGAAAAACTCAGGCGTGACGTCCTCGTTCTTCTCCTCAAACTTTTTGCGCATCTTCTCGGCGATCACCGTCTTCAGGTCGTCGTACAGGTCATCCGCCAGCAGGTACCGCCCGCGGCGGCCGGACATCTTGCCGGTCGTGAGCTTTACCAGGTCGTACGACAGGTGGTACTGCCGCCCCTTCATCTCGGGGTTCATCATCATCATCCCGAGCGACACCTTCTGCTGCGCCAACTCCTGCTCCGAGCAGATGATGTTCAGGATCAGGTCGCTGCGCGCGGCTTTCTTGAACGAGTACACAATGTCGCGGTAGGTGTACAGCGTGGACCCGTCCGGCCGCAGCACGTACAGCGGCGGGTATTCCTTCTGGTACCCGCCCTTGCCGGTCTTGTATCCCTGGTCCGCGATGAATCCCGCCATGTCCAGGTACGCGCCCTGCGGCACGCCCGCGTCGTTGCACTGCGTCTGCGGCACGTAGTAGTCGCTGTTCTTCATGATCTCCAGCACCTTATCGTTGCTGCCCTCCCACCCGAGCTCGGACTCGAAGTCGAACACGTCGTGCTGCACGCCGTACGTCGACAGCGTCTGCTGCACGCCGGTCAGGCAGTCCACCACCATCTTGCGGAAGATCTTGATGGCCCACTCCTCCTGCCGCTCGTACGCCAGGTTGAGCTTCCCGGCCTCCACCTTGATGTTCTCCACGGAGCGGATGTCCGCCAGCATCACCACCATCATGGGCTCGAAGCGCTCTCTTAAGTCCTGGTAGATGTCGAAGTACTCGGTGATGCCCTTGTCCTTCTTCTCGTCCCCGGCGACCGCCGCGCGGGACCGAGACATGAGCTCCGCCACGGCGTCCGGACCCGCGACGCAGGCATCCTCCAGGTCGCCCGGTTTTACGCCAACCTGCTGCAGCTCCTGGCACGTGTTCATCACGGCGTACATCGCGCCGATCCAGTGGTCGATCTTCATGTACGGCTTGATCTTGTCGTACACGCGTGTGTACGCCAGCGCGGTCAGGCCGATCTGCGCGCCCAGGTCGTTGACGTAAAACGCCTGCTTCACGTCCCAGCCGCAGGCGGCTTGCATCTTGGCGAGGTGCGCGCCAATCATGACGTTGCGCAGGTTGCCGATGTGCAGCGGCGCGTTGGGGTTGGAGGAGGTGTGCTCGATGATCACGCGCTTGCCGCCAGCGTGGTCGGTGTGCCCGAACCGCTCGCCGGTGGCCTCCACCAGGTTCAGCACCAGGCGAAACACGCGCGCGCGGTCCACGAAGAGGTTCAGGTACGGGCCCACCGCCTCCACCCGCGTGATGAGGCCGGACACGGCGCCGGACTCGATCTTGGCCTGAAGCCCCGCGGCGAGCTCGGTGACGTACGCCACGGGGTTCGCCTTGCGCGCGGCGCAGAAGCGCGACCATTGCACGGTGAAGTCAGCCTTGTTCAGGTCGCGCGACCGCGTGACCGGAGGCAGGTCCTTCGCATCGGGTTCCTTCTCAGCGATGAACACGCCGATCTCGGCGGCGAGGCGCTCGCACAGTTCCTGAAGGGGATCCTTCAGGGGCGTCAGGGGGGTATCGGCACCCATCGCGTGCGCTTCGTGGCCCGAGCCGTGTCGGGACTTCGAGAGAAAGCGCGCTCGGCCGAACGAGCTCGTGCGCGCCGCTGTGACAGCGCGCGATCGCGCCACCCGCTTTTTCGTCTCGAGCGCCGCCTTCGGCGACATTTTTTTTGGTCGGTCGGCGCGCAAGCTCGAGTTTCGTAAACGCCACCAAGAAAAGTGCTGCACGCGTCGGCGGCTGATGACACCACGCAGCTCACAGCGTCGGCGCCTCACGCGCGCGCTCGGTTGACAGTGTCAAGCGGAGACTCCGGGGTTTCGCGCGAAACACGTCTCGCACGCGCGCGCCGCGTTCGATCCACGACCGACCGCCCCTCGCTTCCGCCTCGCGGGCGAGCGACGGAAATCGGCGAGGCGCCCCGCCGCCCGCCGCCAACACTCTAATCTGTGCTTTTCCTCGTGCATCTGACGTTCGCGCCCGCGGATCGGACCTAGCGCGATGGGGCCCAAAAAGAAGAGCACGAAGAAGTTCGAGCGCAAGCACCTGTCTGGTGAGATCGTCCGCCGCAAGGCGGCGAAGGTGGCCGCGCAAAGGCGGCGCGCGAAGGAGATGCGCCTCGCAGCCTCGATGGCCGAAGACGGGGAGAAGGAGGAGGAGGCTTCCGAGGACGACGAGGCCGCGGCGGCGGCGAAAGACGCCGGCGGGAAGAAACGGCTGGAGGACATGTCCATCGATGAGTTTCTCAACGCGGGATCGCACGGGGATGGAGACGGCGGGGACGACGACGAGGAGGACGGGGACGGAGAAGAGGACGACGACGACGACGACTTGAGCGCCGGCGAGGACGACGAGGAGTGGCCCGAAGGCGAAGACGAAGACGAAGACGACGACGACGACGACGACGACGACGACGACGAAGATGAGGCCGCCGCCGGGGTCAAGAAATCCAACAAGCTTCTTCGCGAGGAGATCGACGCGCACAAGAAAGACCTGGACTCGCTCAAGGAGTCGGATCCTGAGTTTTACAAATTTCTGCAGGAGGAGGATTCCGAGCTCCTGGATTTCGACGAGTCTGAGGGAGAAGAGGACGAAGACGACGACGACGACGAGGATGAGGACGATGATGGCTCGAGGCCGAAGTCGTCGAAGATGGATGCGAAGACGCTGACCAGCGCGGTGGTGACGAAACTGTGTGAGCGCGCGGCGTCGGCGGATTCGCTCGGCGCGGCGCGCAACCTGCTTCGCGCGTACCGCGCCGCCGCGCATTACGGCGACGAGGACGAGGACGAAGAGGCTGGCGTGCGATTGGCGAGCAGCTCCGCGTTCCACGCGCTGGTGACCTTCACGCTCGAGGAGATGGACACCATCCTGCGCGGGCTGCTCGGTGCGCCCCCCGCTGGCCACCCCGACGAGGCGCGCATGTTCAAGCCGCACCAGCAGACGCGCTGGAAAAAAGTCGAGCCTCTGGCGAAGTCGTTCCTGGGGAACACGCTGCACTTGCTCGGGCAGCTCACGGACCCGGACATGTCCCGGTTCCTGATGGCGCGCCTGAACGCGTCCGTGCCGTTCTTCCACGCCTTTGAGCGTCTGACGCGCAAGACGCTGAAATCCGTGCTGGCGCTCTTCGGGTCGGGCGAGCCCGCGCTGCGCGTGCAGAGCATCCTGCTGATCCGCAACATGGCGGCGGTGCTCCCGCCGCCGACGCTGGAGCGCGCGGCGAAGGGCGTGTACCGCCAGTTCGCCGCCAACGCCAAGTTCATCAACGCCGAGTCCATCGAGCACGTCGTGTTCATGACCACTTGCGTGTGTGAGATTTACGGCCTCGACCAGAATCAGTCCTACTCGCTGGCGTTCACGTACGTGCGGCAGCTCGCGTCTCTGCTCCGAGGCGCGCTCACGAACAAATCCAAAGAGGCGTTCCGCGCGGTGTACTGCTGGCAGTACGTCAACTGCCTGGAGTGCTGGGTGCGTGTGCTGCAGACGCACGCGAAGCAGGAAGAAGACCCGCTCAGGCCGCTCATCTACCCCGTCGCGCAGGTGGCGCTGGGCGCGGCGCGCCTGCTGCCCTCGGCCAGGTACGCGCCTCTGCGGCTTCGGCTGGTGCGCGCGCTGAACGCGCTCTCTGAGTCCACGGGGCACTTCGTGCCGGTCGCGCCGCTGCTTCTGGAGCTGCTCGGCTTCTCCGAGCTCAACAAAGCGCCGATGGCGACGAAGAACCGCCCGCCAGACTTCTCGCTGGTCCTGCGCGTCGCGAAGCAGGAGCTGCGCTCGCCCGCCGTGCAAGAGGTGATCGTCGAGGGCGCGTTGCAGCTGTTGGCTGCGCACCTCAACCAGTGGGCGTATTCGCCCGCGTTCCCGGAACTGGCGCACGTCCCGAGCCGGGACTTGCGGCGCTTCTGCAAGGCGACGCAGGTGACGCGCTTCAGGAAAGCCGCGCGCGCGGTGGTGGACGCCGCGGAGCGCAACGCGGACTGGATCGCGCGCAAGCGCGACAACGTCGACTTCGCGCCGAAGGATTTCGATCGCGCGCGCGCGTTCCTCGCCGACGAGCGCGAGGCGAAGAAGGCGCCGATGGAGAAGCTCGCCGCGCAGCTCCTGGACAAGGAGCGCCAGCGCATCGCCGCCATGCAGGCGACGGATGTGACGCTGACACGCGGGGGCAGGGGGAGCGACGGCACGAGCGACTCGGACGACGACGACGACGACGACGTGCGGCGCAGCCGCGACGAGGCTGAGGACGACGAGTTTGACGACGACGAGGGCGGCGGGGGCGGCGGGGGCGACGACGACGACGACGACGACGACGACGAATTCGACGGGATGGAGGACGAGGATGTGCTCGCGGCGTTAGCCAGCAGAGCGGGCGCGGCGGGGGGGACCGCCGGCGGGCTGACCGTCCGACCCACGCTTCCCCCGAAACGCGCCGCCGTGGAGGGCGACGAGGACGTGGTGGAGGATTTGGTGTTTTCGGACGACGAGGAGCCGGCGAAGAAGAAGAAGAAGAAGAAACGCAGGTTTTGAGCGGCACGCCGGCGATCGGCAGATGTTCGATATCGAACGATATCGTCTCGGTAACGTTAACACCGCGGTATGAATAGTAATACGGTAGTATGAACACTCCTTTGTCTCGTTCGCGTTACTTTTTTGCCCTCCGCGACGCCCCGGCGACTTCGCGCAGCCGAGCCAACAGCCGCCGCGCGGACTCGGCGTCCACCTCCGGCGAAACCGACAAACCTTTCTCGTCGCACCTCCCCGGGACGGCGAACGCGACGGAGGCGGGGGCGGCTTTGTCCTCACCGCGGCGTACGAGCACCAACGCGACGGCGCCCGTCCCCGGCCCGGAGGCTTCCGCGCGTCTCCAGCTCTCGCGCGTCACATCCGCCATCTCCCGCGGCGTTAAGCGGAGCGTCTCGCGTTTCCCGGTGGAGAAAAACGAGGTCTGGTCCTCTTCCTCCACGTCGATGCCTCGCGCGCGCGCGGCGAGCATCGCCTGCAGGTCCGTCGGCGCGACGCGCACGCGCCGAGCGCGCATGCGGGGCGCCAAAACCTCCGCGCCGTCCGCGGTCAAGTCGTACGGGAAACGCGCCGCCGCGGTGGCGACTTCGTCCCGCGTCAACGCGCGCGGGCGCAACGCGACGACGCCGGCGGATGCGACGGCGACGCCTCCGAGATCTGCCAGGTCCGGCGCCGCCTCGGGCGCGAGGGTCACCGCGCCTTTGGTCCCGAGCCACAGGCGCGCGCGCGTCGAGCGCCCGATGCCCAGTTTCGTGGCGATGGCCTCGGCCTCGCCCGGTGGAAGCGGCCGGACAGGGTCAGGCAGGTCGGCGGCGGCGCGCGCCGCCGCGGAGGCTCGGATCCGCGCCGTCTTCTCCGTCTTCTCCGCCCGCCGCGCGCGCCGCCGGTCCTCGTCCTTTTCGTCCCCGCGCGCGGATCGCCCTTCGTGTCCTTCGGTTTCGCCCTTCGTGTCCTCCCCCTCCTCGAGCCGGCGAAGCATGGCGACGAAGAACCCGCCCGTGTCCTGGTCGTGCGGCAGGAACCGCGCGCACCGGTCGAGGTGCAGCTCTCTCGGCTTCGCGGCGGGCGGCCACATCGTCGGCGCCGCCGAGGGCATGCCCGCGGCGACGGCGTCTTCGTGCGTCGCGTACCACCGCAGAGTCACATCCTCCTCCGAGTCCGAGTCGTCCGAGTCGCCCGAGTCGCCCGAGTCGTCCGAGTCGTCCGAGTCCGGCGCGCGCGCGTCGGGCGCCTCGGGCGCCTCCGCGAGCCGCCCGGCGTCGCGATCGCTCGGCGTCGCGAAAGGAAGGCTCCGCGCCGCCGCCTCGGTCCCGCGCGCGACGTGCTCGCCGACGCGCCAATCGGCGACGCCCGGCCGGCGCTTGAGCGCCCGCGTCCCGTCGCCGAGGGGGTCGCGCACGAGCTCGAAGCGCTCGCCGCCTGGGCCGAGCAGCACGGCGGCCACCACGGCCTCGTCCTCAACCGGGTTCAGACTGCACGTCGAGTACAGCAGGAGGCCCCCCGGCCGCACCAGCGCCGCCGAGTTCCGCGCGATGGCAACCTGCGTGGCGTGCAGCGCGTTACCCAGCCCGGGGTGCCACCGCTTCAAGACGTCGGGGTCCTTGCGGAGCGTGCCGTCACCCGAGCACGGCACGTCCGCCAGCACGGCGTCGTAGCCTCGGCTCGGGTTTGGGGTGCCCGCGAACGCGGGAACGGGTATGTCCTGCCCCATGGCGCAGGTCACCACCAAGCCGGCCGTCTCGCCGGCGGCGCGGCGGTGCCTGGCCAGCGCCTCGCGCATCGTGTCCACGCGGCGCGGGTTCCCGTCGTTCGCCACGACCAGGCCGGCGGGCGATACGATCTCCAGGAGCTGCATGGTCTTGTTCCCGGGCGCCGCGCACACGTCCAGCACGCGGTCGCCGGCGCGCAGGCGGGGGGAGAGCGCCAGCACGGGGAGCATGGAGACCGCCTCCTGCCTCGCGCAGACGCCGGCGTCGACGCCGCGAGCGACCGCCGCCGCCACCTCCGGGTGCAGTTTCCTGTGGTGGCCCGCCCGCTCGGCGTCCGCCGCAGCGTCCACCGCGCGCCAGCCCTCCCCCGGCGGCATCCACGGGATGGGCTCGATCAGGCCCTTCGCGTGCAGGGGCGCGAGGAAGCGCGCCGTGAACGCGCGCGCGTCGGGCCGCGACACGTGCACTCGGAACGTGATGGGCAAGGACGTGGCGAAGACGGCGCGCGTCTCCGCGAACTCGCGGGGAGGGGCGAGCCTCTGCGCGCGGTAGTACCGCGCGAACAGACGCGGGCCGTGCCCGAACTTGCGGAACAGCAGAAGCTCGCGCTTCTCGAGCTGCGCCGAGCGAAGCGCGTTCCTGGGGGCGGACGACGATCGCTTTTTGCTCCGTCGGCGGTCGCTCGTAGCGGCGGCGGCGACCGATGCATCCCCGTCCCGGAGGAGCTTGGAAGCCGACCCATCCCCGCCCGAGCGACTCTTCTCCGGTCGCGACCGCTTCATCCCGGACGAACCCGCCGACACCGCGACGCGCCGCGCGTCTCAAAGTGGGGCAAAGGCCGAGCGGAGCGCCGAACCTCTGAACGGGAGCGCGGACGAGTCGCGTCTAAGCTCACCTTTTCTCGTCATTCCCGAGAGTTTTACGCTTTGGTACCACAAAGACTTTACTACAACACTTCGTGCCTCACCCGCACGCCTTCATGACGAGTTGGACGCCGTGCACGACGCTCCACACCCACCCCACGAAGAACACGAAACACATCAACCACATCATCGCGAAGCATTTCGCTCCCTCGAACGTTTTGTTCACCGTGACGCACGCGACGAGCGTGCCTGAGCCAGGAAAGAAAAAGTTCAGCAAAAGGGATGATCGCGACGGGCAGCTTCGCTTTGACCAGAGCGTCGTCGTGGGTCTTGGTCAGGAAATCCTGGATCTGTCTCAGCGCGCCCGCCATCGAACTCGGCTCGCCGAACGCAGAGGCGCGTCGGTGGTGTCTCCCGGTTGGGTCTCCGCGCAGGAGCGAGTGTCGCTCGGTACGGTACGAGTACGTTTTCGTCGTGGTCGCAGTAGGCGAAAAACAAAGACGGTCGCCAAAAAAATTGCGATACTACCCGAGAGAAGACGTCGCGCGCTCACGCGGAGAGACTCCTTCGCCCCTTGGCCCTCCTGCGGTTCAGCACGCGCCTCCCCCCCGCCGTGCGCAGCCTGGCCCTGAACCCGTGCCGCCGCTTCCGCACCAGGTTGGAGGGCTGGTACGTGCGCTTGGTGTGCGCGTACATCGTCTCGCCCCCCGCCGCCGGGGCCTCGTCGCCAATCACCTCCGCCGCCGACGGCGCCTCGTCTCCGGCGGGCTCCTTCTCCTCAACCACCCACGCGCGCTCCAGGTTGCGCAGCAGCGCCGCGACGGCGTCGTCGTCCGCGCTCGGCGCGCGGAGAGGCGCCCCGCCGCCTCCGCTGCCCTCCCCGAGCGCGCGGGAAAAAAACGCGCTGGAGGGCGAGACGCCCAGGCTGGCGAGCGCGCGCGCCACCGGGGGGTCTAGCGCGGCGCGCGGCGGGCGCGAAAACAAAGCGCGCGCCTCGGCAGCTTCGGCAAAGGCGCGGTCTCGCCGGCTCTTGTGAAGCGCGTCCCGGTCCTCGACGCGATCGGCGGCCGCGTTGTCCCCATCGTCCGCCTCGCGCGTATCCTCGGCGACGGAGTCGTCGTGCGAGCGCAGGCGCAACTCACCCTCGACGCTCCCGAGCCCGGAGCCGGAGCCGTGGCGGCCGCGCGCAAACGCCGAAGCCGCGCTCGTCGCCACCGACGCTGACCAGGCGTGCGCGTGCGCGTGGGGCGCGATCGCCACCATCCGCGCGTGCGCCGCCGAGGAGGTATGCCACGAGGGGGGATGCGCGCCGGCGAGCGCGAACGCGGGGGGGGCGTGGCGCGCGCGAGCCGCCTGCGTCAGGCGCGCGAGAAGCGCGCGGGACGCGCGGTTGGAGGCCATGTCGCGTCGCCGCGGTGCGTCCAAACAGACGTGGCCGCGGAAGATGACTGAGTCACCGTCCGTCCACCTGCGACCGGGCTCTGCTTTTGCCGTGGCCGCGCCTGCGCGGGCCGGACGACGCGCGGAGGGACGCGCGCGGAGGAAACACGGGGCGGCTCGACGACGACGGCGTCGGTGCCGGGGTGGACCACGCGGGACGCGCGCGAGGGTGTGCGGCGTCGTCGCCGCGGGGAACGAGGGAAGTGCCCAGGGTCCGACCGACCTTTCCCCGCATCCGAGATCGCGAAATCGAAACCGAATTCGGCGATTCGTTTTTTTACTGCATTTTTTCGAGCGTCGGTTTCGAGAGGAGCGCATCCGGGGAGCGCGCCGGCGAGCGATAGCGGGTGTTTCATTACAAGCCGGCGGCGGTCAGTCCTTCTTCTTCTTCTTCTTCCACACCGTGCCGGTCTCCTCGATGGATGTGGAGGACTCGAACGTCGCCTCCGCGGTCTCTTCCACGGTCACCGCGGTTTCCGTCACGACGGTTTCCGTCACGACGGTTTCCGTGACGACGGTCTCGGTGCTCTCCCCCGCGACCGTCGCCGCCGCGACCGTCGCCTCCGCGACCGTCGCCTCCGCGCCAGCCTTCACCGCCGCGCCCTTCGCCTTCGTGCCGGACTCCTTGCCGATGTTGCTCACGGACCCCTCCACGAGCTTCGGGACGGAGGGCACCACCACCTTTGTCAGCTCCACGGTTTCGCGCCACGCATCCTTCGCCGCCGGCGTCGCGCTCTGCGCCGCCGCCTTCACCGCCTTCCCCAGGAACCCGCCCACCTTGTCGAACCGAACCTTGGACAGGTCGAGCTTGTCTCGGGAGACAGCCCTCTTGCCGGTGACGGGAGGGGAGGAGGGCGCGGGCGCCGCCGGGGGAGGCGAGCCGGAAGTCGCGGAGGTCGCGGAGGTGGACGCTGATTTCGTCGCCGACGCCGATTTCGTCGCCGACGCCGATTTCGTCGCCGATCTCGTCTCCGACGTCGTCGTCGTCGACGACGCCACCGCCGCGGCGGCGTACGCGGACTCGGCGGTCGTGACGGCGTAGGTGGACTCCGTGGCCGACGCCGCGGCCGCGTACGACACCGAGGATGAGTCGTCCGTGGCGAACGCCGCGAGGAACGCGTCCGCGTCGAACGCGCTCGATTTCGTGGTGGTGGGCAGAGACGCGGGGAGAGGCGCGCCCGCGGCGTACGACGCGTACGCCGCGCCCGACTCGACGCCCGACTCGACGCCGTATTTCTGTGTCAGCTCCTTGTAGATGCGGTCCACGTCGGACGCGTCCGCGGAGACGGGGGAGCCGTAGGCGGAGGAGGAGGCGTCGTACGAGCTCGAGGCGCTCGCGTACGAGGTCTCGTACGAGTTTTTAGTCTCGTACGACTCGGACGCGAACGACGTCGCGACGCGCGAAGTCGACTTCGCCTCCTGCACGCGCCGGAGCATGATCGCCTTCTCCTCCTCCGTCATGACGCGCGTCGACGCCTCGAACACCGCAGACGCTGGCATGGGCATCGACTCCAAAGCCGCGAGCTCGGTCTCGTCCGCCGCCGTCTCCGTCATGAGCTCCGAGGCTTCAGGCGCGGGCGCGACGGGCGCCGCGGCGGGCGCCGGCGCGGCGGCGCTCGTCGCCGCCGCCGCCCGCGTCGTCGTCTTCGCCGCGCTCTTGACCACCTTGCGCAGCGCGACGAGCGCGACGATGGCGATCGCCGCGGCGTACGCGGGCGTGGCGTACAGCATCGAGCACGCGAACTCGGCGCCGGAGAGGAACCAGGAGACCACGATGCGGAGCACGGTGAGCGTCACGGCGGCCACCGTCTTGAACGGCTTGTAACACAAAATCTTCGCCCACTGGCCGTTCGCCGCCGCATCCGCGAAGTACGCGGCGCCGCCCACGAGTGAGGTCAGGAACGACCCGAGCGGCGTCGAGGGGTCCAGCAGGGGGTTCACGCTCCCCGCCGTCTTGATGCCGGTCGCGCCGCCCGCGGCGCTCAGGCCCGCGTAGAGGTTCGCCAGCGCATCCTGCGCGCGCGCCACGAGGAGCACGGCGGCGTCGTACGCGTCGAGCGCCAGCTCGACGGCTGCGTCCCCCGCGATGGCCGCGCCGGACTTGGCGGTGACGAACGCCACGCGCGCGACATCCTGCGCCGGCGCGAGCTTGTCCGCGTTCGCCGCGCCCAGCAGGGGCTCGAACTCGCCGTACGCGAACGCCAGCGCGGCGCCGAAAAGCGCGGCGGCGACGAGCGCGCCGGTGAACACGTTGGGGCCGCCCTTCTCGTCGTCGAACGACGTCGTCGGCGCGCCGGCCGAAGCGGCCGGGACGACGCGCGGCGCGCGGCGCGGGGGCGCGGCTCGCCCCGCGGCGGCGCGCGCGCGGGGGATCGCGTCGATGGCGACGACGCGCGTCGCGACGCGCGCGCGCGCGAAGCGGCGCGCGGGCAACGCGGGGATGGCCTTTGGCGCGAAAGACGATCCGGGCGCGACGCGTCTGGCGGTCGCGCGGACCGGAGTCACGCGCGCCGTCGTCGCGGCGGGCGCCGCGAGAGAGGCGAGCATCGCCCTCGTCACTCCCGTCGTTCCGGCGAGCCTGCGCGTCGGGTCGTTCGAGGACCGAGGGTCAGGGAGGGAAGCGACCCGGCGCGCGACGGTTGGCGGATCAGGCCTTTCGCCAGGAGCCGGGACGAATTTAAAGCGACGTCACGCGAAGCGCAGGTCGACGAGGAGACGCACGCGGCGTTCGCGGAGGAAGACGCGACGACGCACCGAACGTTCGGGAGCACCGCGGATCGCTGCGTTGCTACGCGACCGTGCGGCAACCAGTCTGCGCGCAGCCTGGCGACGGGTCCCTGATCTTCCAGACTCGGCCACATTTTCATCTATTCGTTGAGTTCGCGTCTTTTTTTTTAAGGCCCAGAATAAAAGAAGGCGTTCTCATTACATAATCAGTCTGCAAAGTATGTATCATTCAATTACCGTTAATTAGACCGTCGATTTGTCGATTCCGATCGAATTTTTTTTTTTTTCGTTCTCACTTTTTTCGTTTCGGGTCCAATTATTTTTTGCGAACGCCTTGCTCTTGGTGATGATGTCAGAAATTCCCTGCGCGGGGCGGTGGGAACGTCATGACGGTCCAGGACAAGATCGACACAAAGTTCCTTAAGGACACCGTCGCGGATGTCGTGGTAAAGGCGTGCTCGGC
>Ga0181559_10002255_pt1 | contig 19101 bp, 19 predicted proteins | sample 011ome_21_FD_133752 | JGI IMG/M metagenome (GOLD analysis project Ga0181559, IMG submission 133752) | Coastal salt marsh microbial communities from the Groves Creek Marsh, Skidaway Island, Georgia - 011508AT metaG (megahit assembly) | ecosystem: Environmental > Aquatic > Marine > Intertidal...
AACGATCGAGACTACCGCTTGGGTAACAAAGCCAGTCTCGGGGGCTGGCTGATGTGGAATAGCTGGTCGGCAGTGAAGCCGGGTATCCGGCTGGATTATCGTTGGCGCGACGATATCGAGGGAGAGGATCTTTCCTTGAGAGTTCCGATCCCCGCGTTTCCGTATCCCGCTCCAGTGACTAACCCCTTCGCATTCGGTGGAGAGCAGCTCGATTTCACCGTCTTTTTGCGGGTGCCGTTGGCAGGCCAGTGGTATGGGGAACTGTCCTATGCCCGGCCGCTGTTCCTTGACCTCAATGGGCCTCAATCATCGGAGAAATATCACTTTAGTTTTGAGGTGGGGACCTCTTTTTAGCTCCGGAGATCGATTCAGTGGTACTGCCACTGTGCTAGAATCCGCGCCCACGGAGAGGTGGCCGAGTGGTCGAAGGCGCACGCCTGGAAAGTGTGTATACGGCAACGTATCGAGGGTTCGAATCCCTCCCTCTCCGCCATCAATCAATTCCCAGCGCATACGGTCACTATCAAAAGTGCCCCTCACTGGGCGCCCCGGTGCCCATAGGACCCCAACATGCTGCCCTTTCTCTATTTGATTATTGATCTGTTTATCGCCCTGGCATATATCGCTGGGCCTTGGGTAGTGCTGACAAAGCTGAATTTTCAATGGCCCGAATGGCTGAAGGACGGCGTTATCGGCGTCATCGTTTTCGTGCTGTGGGCGGGGGTCGCACTATATCTGGCCACCCAGACCATACTCTGGCTGGAGTTGCTACCGTAAAGCACCTGATCTGGCTCCGCGGCCTTGATATGATTCTTCGACTCTAAAATCACAAGAGCGGGGGGGCAGGACAATGATTAAGCAGCTGATATCCGGGCTATTGGCTTGGTGGGCTTTTCTTCATGTTTGCTGGATGGTGATCACGTTTTTACTCTGGGGGGTGATCGGCATTTCAGATGAAAACCCCCTAACAATGATATCCGAGCGGATCTACGATCTTTATGCTTTTGGCGTGTTCAAAATGCAGGGCTGGATGATTCTGGGATTCGCTCCTATGTGTTACGCCTTCAACTTTATAGCGACGGGCAGCCTTAGGGTGCTCCCTTGGAGAGGTCCAGCTCAGACTGAGAATGAAGAGGCGTGAACACAGATTTTTGCCAGCTCCCCCGCCCAAGTAGACGGCATCAGGGTTCAGCGATTAGTCCTGACAGCAGGTGAAGCGATAATTTTTCAGCGCAGGTTGTTGACTCTAGCCTTACGGCGCTGGGCACGTGGAACATGCCAGTTTCCGAGGGCGTTTGGGCGTCCAAATGCTGTGCCCATTTGCAATTCGGTATGGAAAATATCCCCGCTGTTTGCCTGAACATCCGCCATTGCTGGCGTCTAGGCGTAACGATCCTTTGCGCTAATGGGTTCTGAGGGAGATGAGCCCGACGTCGATTGTTGTAGCATCTTGATTTCTTGATTATCGAACGCAGAGCCGTCTGCTCGGAGAAGATCGTGATGCCAAATCTCCGGTGTCGCAGTGCCGGGTGGGTCTCGCCACCCATGAATGGTCTGCGTTTTGCCAGACACCAGCCCCCAGCAAAAGCAGCCAACACCTTTTTCCTTGAAGACGGGGAGGTGGGTCTGGATTCGACTGCCTGTGGGCCGCGCCATCCACTCGGTGCAGAGAATGGGCCGCTGATGTTTTTTATTTAGGGCATCAATAGTGCCACTTAAGTGTCGGGCTCCAAGGTAATGATGAAAGGAGATAACATCAGAAGCCCCGATTTGAAGACGATTCAAGCGCGGAATTGGCGCCCAAATGCCTGCTGTCAGGGGTTGCATCGGATCAACTGAGCGCGCCCATTCAAAGCAGGCGCGAAGGAGCGGCAGGGTGGGGCTCGGCAGCACAAAATGGCGAACAATACGTCCTAGGGCTCTCGGAGTGGCTCGGTAATTCGGGAGCGCCGCCAGGGGTAATAATGCATTACCGGGCTCATTGTAGAGGTCCCAGACGCACACGCGCTCGTCCCGGCCAAAGCCGTCGATGATGTCGCAGACATAGTGCTCGAGACGATCCCATTCCTTGGGGTTGTTGACCACTGCGTGCCCCGGAGATTGAACCCATCGGGAGTTATGAACGCCGGGGATAGGATCGGGCTGTGGCCCGGCGCGAGGCGGGAACCAGCAGTCATCGAAAAGCACCAGCATAGTGCGAATATCAACTTTGTTTGCGAGTTGAAGAAAGATCTCAATGCGAGACTTGAATCCGTCAGGGTCATCCCGCCACACAAGATCGTGTAGGAAAACACGAACGGCATTCATGCCGATTTCTGAAGCCCAGCGAAGTTCCCGGGCGATGGTCTCAGGGTCAAAGGTTTCGGCCTGCCACATTTCGAGTTGATTGCAGGCAGTACTGGGAGTGAAGTTGCAGCCTACAAACCAGGGGTTATTGAGCGCCCAGCGCTGAGCGCGATCTACAGTCCACGGCTGTCTCGTATTACCCATTTATGCTGTCTGTTCGAGGCGGTGGAGGGGAATTATTGCATTCTGTGTAAAAAACCGCATAGATGCAGGGCCCATATACTCGTGGTTTAGCTAGCATGCCGTCAATTTCGACGACGGGAGTCTCCGAAACTTGTGATCGGCTGTTCGCCTTTGGTGGTGAAACGAGGGAGCGATTTTTCAATAGGATGCCGTGTAGCTTTATTTTTCGGAGGCTTGTTCGCTTTTCTTGGTCGGTAATCGAGACTACCATGCCCACGGTAGTGATTCTGTGCAAGCAACAGTCCCGCCGGCCAGCAGCCAGCACGTCAGTAGCATTTACGACAGCGGACCGCGCTGATGCGGTTGCAGCAAAGGTTTTTTAATGCTCGAGTTATCTCAATCATGACCCGGATCAATGGCCGATAAGGTGATAGATAAATTGCTAACCCGGCTGGCACTGGCGGCTGCGGTGCTACTGCCAATCGCCCATCTCACTTCGCTCGGGGTCATGGAGATGTGCGGGTTTGTATTGTTCGCGACAGGTACCCTGCTTTTTATGCGAGAGGCGATGAGAGACCCCGCGGGTGCCCTAGGCAGAATGCGGGCTGGCGCGGTCGCGCCGATCGCAGGCTATACCGTGTTTAGCCTGCTCAGCATTGGGCTGATGTTGAGTCAAGCGGATGATCAGATCGAAGCGCTTCGTGAACTTAAGTGGGTGCTCTACTTTTTTGCTTTTCTCTACTCCTTTGAACGGGTTTGGAATAACTCTTGGCGGCGCTTCATCCCGGTGCTTGCGACCACTGTGTCGCTAATGGGGCTCTTTGCGCTGGGTCAATTTGTGCAGGGATGGGAATGGCCACGGCCAGAGTCGGTTTTGGCGCCGTGGGGACACTACTTTCGCGTTACCGGCTTTTTTAATACCCCCCAGTCCTTTGCTGGAAATCTGGGGATGGCAACATTTTTTTTGCTGGGCTACGGGTTGGCTGGGTCTGTTGGTGCATCGAGAGTGACTCAGAAGCTTCCCCTCCACTTGGCGGTCTCTGCAGTAATGGGCGCATTGGGGGTGGTGCTAACACTGACGCGGTCAGCTTGGTTCGCCGGCGCCACGATTGCTGTTCTTGCTCTTGGTCGATTCAAAAAAAGCTGGGGGGCTCTCGCGCTTGTGGCGGTGACCTGCCTCTCTGGTTTGACCGTTTATTCAGGTTCTGTTTTCAGTGACCGATTATCGGGCGAGGTAGACCTGAACATCCAAAGTATTGAGATTCGCCAAGAGCTATGGAGCGCCAACTGGCGTATGTTCTCTGAATATCCGATTTTGGGGGTAGGGCCCGGTCAAAACGTAAAGCAGCTCGAAAATTATTATGACAACGGCGCGGTTGAATACGCGATTATCGATCGAGCACACAACAACATTCTCGAGCATTTAGCGGGCCAGGGTATTTTTGCCGCCATTTTCTATTTAATTTTTTCAGGCTACTTTATCTGGATTGCCTATTGGCTCTCGAGGCAACAGAGTTTCGGTGATTTTGCGAGAGGTATTGGCTCTGGGAGCCTGTTCGCCCAGATCTATTTTCAAGCGCTCGGATTGGTTGACAGTAATTTTTTTGATCAAGAAGTAAAAAACGCTGTCGTCTATCTTTGGGCGCTCACTGCAGCAGTGTTTGGCCGCGTAAAATATGGGGGAGTGGCCGAGAGGTCCGAGTAGCCTTATCGCAGACCTTAGATCGATAACGCGAGAAGGTCGGAGAAGTAAGCTGGCCAGCGGGATTTCGACCGCGGCTGAGTGTTGAGATGCACTCGGCCGATGGCTCCGTGAGCTATTGGATGTAAGAATCAGAGGCCAGTTCAGACAAAGTGAAAACGGTATCTTTGAGTGCGAAGGCGTTCAAAGCACCTTGGGCGGCATAATAATTGAATATCCGATCAGCCTGTAGCTGCACGGGGCTTTGGTAGGCTACAAATTTCTCTGCCGCGGATGCGGATACTGCGTAGGCATGTGTGCCCAGTACCTTGCCCATACGATAGAGGCTGGGGGAGTATGCCTGCATACAAATGTTGTCGATCCAACGTCGACTGACCTTGTTCCAATTAGCGATGTGTAGGTAATGGAACGCCAGATAAATTTGCTGTTGGATTCGGTAGCGCGCTGTTGGTAACTTATGGCCATAGTAGCCCAGCATCAACAGCTCCCAGTCCTCTGGTAGTTGAGCAATAACGTGATCAAAATACTGAAGTCGCTCAGGCTGTGGCAGCACGTCATCTTCCAATATCAGTATCCGCCGGTGTCCTTCGTCCAGCATATTCTGGTAGATGTTGCGATGAGACAGGGCGCAGGCGATTTCTCCTAGATTCATAGAGCGCGAGGTTCTTTTTGTGCTTTTGTGTGCCACATCATCATAGATACGTTCTGCCAAGACTTGACTGGCAGAGTAGTCCTTCTTGTCTGCTCCCCAGAAATAAGACCAATCGAGGCCGTCGAGCACTTTGACGATGTTGGCTTGACGTGCCGTGGCGTGGGGCAGGCTTAACACGTAAACCTTGTCGAAATAGCGATTAAGCGGTTGAAATAGATCGAGCTTCATTGGGTAAGGCAAGGCATCAGTCAGTCTACGTCTGATTTTTTCAGGTCAGGCGTCTGACTCAATGACCACAGCGCCGCATACTTATGAAATGCGTACTGACTCAGTATGACAGCCATCAAAAGGCCCCGTTGGCCGTCTAGAAAACCGCCGCGGACCACATACTGATGCAGAAAATCGATAATGCTTCGTAAAAAGGCATAAACGACCGAGCTTTTTTTTCCCGCTTTTTCTTTTTCACCTGCACCTAGCACACCGTATTTAAGATGTTTTTCGATGACATGCTGATAATTACGCCAGCTGTGATGAATCAAAGGGGATTTAAGGGTTCTAGTACGGTAGTCGGGGAGGAGAAGCGTTTCGTGAACGCTACGATCCTTGAATTGCGCGCCGGTCTTTTCAAAGAGCTTTCCTTGCGGGGTGGCATAGCGGCCGTGCTGGAGAGGCGCGCCAAATAAATAGGTGTGCCAAGGGAATTTTAGGAAGTTGGCGCTCAGGTTGGGCTCACTCAGTACGCCGTCAATTTCGTGTTTGAGGGTCTCAGTTACAACTTCATCCGCGTCCAAAGAAAGCACCCAGTCATGCTGGCACCAGCTGAGGGCGCGGTTACGCTGGGGGCCAAATCCGGGCCAATCGGTTTCGTAAACACGGTCAGCGTACCGTCGCGCGACCTCCAGCGTGCCGTCTGTGCTACCCGAGTCGATCACCAGTAGCTCGTCAACCCAGCCGGCCACTGACTGCAGACACTGCTCGATACGATCCACTTCGTTGCAGGTAATGACAAAGCAAGAGATAGGTCTTCTCATAAGAGAAGTATATGGTATTTCAATAATGTGATTTGACACTTCGATACAGGCATTCACCGGTCGGATTGGGGCGTGAAAAATAGAATCTCTCTCTTTAAAAACGCTACTATCCACTCTTGTTGAAAGCAGTGAGCCAGAGATGTTGGCACCAAAGCTAGACGCTATCCTGCCGCTGAAAATCGATGGCAGCTATGGGGTGGAAGACCTTCGCCGCACCGATATCCTGATGGCGTCACTGAGCGCGTTTTTTAAGCCAGGTACGCTCACGACTTTTTTGGTTGTCTGCCCGGCCGACGAGGTTGCGATTGTTCGGGAACATTTGTCTAGCTGGCCCAACTTGCCAGTAGAGGTAATGGCGGAAGAAAAGCTGGTACCGGAACTGCTCCGCTTCCCGGGCCTTCGCGGGTGGCGTAAGCAGCAGCTGGTTAAATTAGCTTCGAGTAGAGAGCTTAACGCTGAATTTTGCCTGACCTTTGATGCCGACGTATTCAGCACTCGCCCCACGACTCTGGATGATCTTTTGCCGGGTGGTAAGGCGTTGATGCAGTATGAGAGCAGGGCGCTCCACCCTCGCTGGTGGGCCTCCTCAGCGCGGTTGCTATCAGTCAGTCAAGGTGTGGGTGACCCGCAACGCGGCATGTCGATAACCCCGGCGATTCTCTCAAAAAACATTCTCGATTCACTCACTGAACAGCTTTCCAGGCCCCGTTATTCCTGGGCAGAGGTGCTTTGCAGGCTGCATCAGCCCGGACACCCCAGTAATTGGACCCCCGGACGTTTTTTGAGATCAAAATGGACCGAATATTCGCTGTATTACCTTCACGCCGCCGCAATTGATGCGTTGGACGATTATCACGTTGAGGGTGGTACCGAGGAGATCCCGCAACTGCTGCTCGGGCATGAAGGCCATCCATTTGAATCATGGCAGCCGGCGTTCACCTTTGGTCCCGACAATCCGGCCTTGTTTTGCCTTGTAGGCAGTAAAAGTGGGCTGACACCCACGGAGGTATGGGATGTCATCGGCGATTTCATTCCCAGAGGAGATGTTTCAGTCTAATGGGAAAGGGCGGGTCTGGTGGGGGTGTGCAAGGGCTTCTTCAACGAGCGATGTGACGTCCTCTACCGTTATTTCTTCCATCAATGCCGCGCCCTTGAGTCGATAACCCCACTGTTGCAGCTTACTGTGCAGTCCGCGGTTGGATATGATTTTGGCATAGGCATTGGCAACAGAGCTTAACCCCCGGTAGGGACCCGTGCGTAACGGGTTACTGTGCGCATAAAGGCCGATCACCGGGGTTTGCTGGGTGGTCGCCATGTGTAAAGTGCCAGAGTCGGGTCCAATCACGAGGCGAGCGTGCTTGCACAGTGCTAGTAACGCTTTGAGTGACGTTTTGCCCGCTACGTTAACGATTGCAGCGTCTGCCATTTCGCTGATTTGACTGGCGAGATCAATTTCACGCTGCGCTGGGCTGCCGGTCACCACCACTTTCATTCCTTTGGATTGGCAATAATTAGCCAGCGCCGCGTAGCGCTCGGGGAGCCAAACGCGCTCGCTGTGGCTTGCACTGGGTGCTAACAAAATGTACTCAGATTCCCCGCCAACCAGTTCGCTCGCTACCCTGATATCAGTGTCGGGTATCGGTATTCGCCACGCCACATTAAATGTGGGGACACCGATAGTGTGGGCAAACTCCGTGAAGACATCGAGCACATGAAAAGCACTAGAGGAAGCGATACGCTCGGTAACCACAAGGCTATGAAGTTCTCTGCCGAATCCACCGGGGAGGCCTATTTTGCGTCTGGCGTTAAGCAACTTTCCTAACAGATTTGCCCGCAGTGATGTCTGCATTTGTAAAAGCACATCAAAGGCCGGTCGTGTCCCCAGTTGTTGCCTGACATTTTTGTAAGCTCGCAGGCCTTTTGCCTTGTCGAAGACGATAAACTCAATGCCAGGTAGATCGTTGACCAACGTATGCTCGATGCTGCCGATAATCCATGTGATTGCCGCGTCTGGGTAGTGTGCCTGAATAGCTTGCACAACCGCCGTCACATGACAGACATCGCCGATGGCGGAGAGGCGTACAATACAGATTGAAAGCGGTTGCCCGGAGGGGTGAGGCATACAAAATGCGACCAATTATTGGGCGTGTGGTTAGCACGACCCGCAGACTTGCCGATTAGCCTACATGACGCCTGTGAACCAAACAATTCTTGAGGAATCCGGCCAATTCATTATTTACGATAGAGAATTGCTGGGTGAGCCCAGTGCGCGGTTGTTTGATCCCGGGGACTGGGGTGACAGGGCGCTTCCGCACAGCGAGGGACGAGGGACTGTCTGGTTTGTTGAGTCGGTTGGAGACCATTGGGTTTTAAAGTCCTTTCAGCGAGGCGGGCTAATTGGCCGATGGGTAAAACGGCGCTATGTTTTTTTGGGGTATCAGCGAGCCAGGATGGTTCGGGAATATCTCTTGTTGGGCCAATTACACCAAATGGGGTTGCCCGTGCCCCAACCTGTGGCAGCGTTTGCCAAAAGAGAGGCAGGGTTTTGGTACTCGGGGAGCCTGATTACGCAACGGCTGGAAAATGTCCGATCCCTGGCTTCCTGTCTTTCTGAGGATCAATTGGTGAATGATCACAGGTGGCGCGAGATAGGGCGCACTATCCGGCGGTTTCACGATTGCAATGTTTTTCACAGTGACCTGAATGCCAGCAATATTCTGCTCGATGATGATTCGGTCTATCTGATCGATTTTGATCGGAGTCAGGTCAGGTCGGGTTGGTTCCCAAGCAATTGGCGGCGGGGCAACCTCAAGCGCCTCAAGCGATCACTGGCTAAATGGACTGCCAACACCCAGTTCGATTGCGCGCAATCCTGGGAGGCGTTGTGCGCAGGTTATGAAAATCCTCCAATAAGTTAGGGTGGGGTGTCGCTTTGGCGCAACGCTGTGGTGGCATTGATGTGGCAGGGCGTCAGGTATGGACTCTCACCGCCGCATCGACGAGACCGATATAGTCATTGATCCTATCGGGTAGCGCAGCATGTGCTTCTCGCGTGCTGGCCTCACAGCGTGTTCTGAAGGCGAGATCATGGGTCAAGCGGTGCCACGTTTCGTTTAGCGCCTCGCTCGTTTGGACAATGTTGAGTGCACCGTGGGCAGAGAGATAATCGACCTCCGCTGAAAAATTCTGTGTGTGAGGACCGGCTATCATCGCTTTCCCCCAACTTGCAGGCTCGAACACGTTGTGCCCGCCGGCGTCAACCATGGAGCCGCCCACAAAGACAAAACTTGCGTGGGCACAATACGCGTCCACTTCACCGACCGCGTCTACCACGAGGACCTTTTTGGTGAGCGTGACATCACCCGATACTGATTTTTGCGCCGCGGCGATACCACGAGATTCCAAAGACCGGACAACGCCCGACGCCCGAGGAGGGTGTCTGGGAATGAGAACCAAAAGGTCGGCACCGGCCGCACGCTGCCAAGCGTCAGCGATCACGGTCTCTTCTCCGGAGTGCGTTGAAATCGCCAAGGAAAACTGACGATGTGGGAGGGGGTTCTCAGGTATGTTGTTGTGACTACGGCGCGTCATTTTAATGCTGCCCGTCGTCCGGATTTTATCCGGTGGGCAGCCCATGGCGGCGAACCTTCTCGCGTCGTCGTCTTCCCGGGCCCAGATACCGGTAACCCGTCCCAGGGCCATTGGATACAACCAGGCTTTTGCGATTCTTGACCTTAGCGTCCTATCGCTGATCCGCCCGTTTACGATATAGATCGCAATATGCTGGCGGTGACATTGCTCATAGAGTTCAGGCCAAATTTCGGTTTCGATGATGAAAACGACCGATGGCTGGTATCTCCTGATGAACCTTTTTACGAAAGATCGATAGTCGAGGGGGCAGTAGCGTACGGTGACTGCGTCACCCCAGGTCGATGTAGCTAATCGGTAGGCTTCGGGCGTATTGCAGGTAATGAGCAAGCCGCGTTCAAGCAGGGCAGTGATCAATGGTGTTGCCAGTCGCATCTCACCAACGGAGGCAGCGTGAAACCATACCGGCGTGGCTTGGTCGGTTCGTTGCGTCAGCCCTGATCGCTCTCGCAGATAGCCAAGGCCGCCGCGCCGGGTGATCATTTGGTGCACAGACCATGCAAATACCAGCGGGGTCAGGAGTAGCCAGATGATTCGATAGAGGATGAGCGCCACGTACTTTTATTCCATTGTTGCCCGTCACGAGCCTCGCTCAGGTTAGGGATTTCGTTGTTCCCGCGAGCCGCGAAGTCGCTGTTTTCTTGGATTAACGACTACTCTAAAGTGCGGAAGCCCGCCAGGCGACAGCGAATAATGCGCGTGACATCACTCTAGCGGTGTTCTTCAGGTAGCGTGCTTTTGGGCGCAGCGTAGTGGGCCTTTGCCCATTTTTTGTAAGCGGTCGCACTGCGCACAAACCAAATCACGGTCACGACGATGAGCAGGCTGAATAAAGGAAAAAACAGTTCATTGGACAGGGTCATTATTGTTATTCCTTGGCAACAATGGCGTCATCTAAACACGATGTCGGCAATCGTTCAAAGCGCATGACTGTGCGCATCACAGGAAGGCTAAAGCCGGCCCCCAATTTTTGGTGGTCAAGGGCATTGTTGTTAACCTCATGAAACTGTCAGGTTATCTCGTCATGGGAACTCAGGAGCGATCCGCCTCAAACCATATTGGGGCAGTCCACGCCCGCTCCTGAATTGTTTTCGGTATGCGCGGATTTTCGCAGGCGTCGGGCTGATTCTCTTCATCGAAACCAAGGCACATGCGCGTCGACCAACGGCAGCTGGGGTTCTCAACGACTCGCGCGTAGTACACGGCATCTTGGTCCGCCTCGAAGTCGCGGTCCTCCCAGACGCCGCACAGCGTGGAGAAGCCCTCTCCGAAGGCGGCGCATGTTTTTAAATCGACACCCGCACCGTTATCTGCATCCCCCGCGACATTCACAATCGATTGCTGAAAGTGTCCTTCAGTATCGACCCAGCCCTTGATAATTTGCAGTCGCTGCAGCAGATGTCCGGGCGCTTCCCGGGTGCCCGGGTCGGCAGCGGCAGAGACGACAAACCTTGGCTTTGCAGATGCACTCGGGACCGCCGGCAAGACTCCCCCCATCGGTACCCCCGCTTGATAGCCCGTGCTGGCCAGACGGTCGGCGCTACAGATAGTTTCGGGCAGCTCCCAACCGGCAAAAAACCGGGGCGCAATTCTGGGGCCACTGGTGGCGAATGTCTCCCGTCGTTTCAACGCGGCAAAAATGGAGTCTCGGTTATTTGCCTCTGCCCAGACCCCGGCCAAGCCACCGGGATTCTGAAAGGCCACTGCCCGTGGTTTGCCCGCAACCGTGAGCGCCTGAGCGTTTGAGACCCCATATTTGTAGGGTTGGTGATACTCACTTACCGCGCCCGGCGCCGAGGTGTGGGCGTCGGTGCTGCCGATGAAGCCAAATTGATAGGGGTTAACGCCCAGTCGTTGTCGTTCTCGGATGCCGTCGAGGAGCGCATATCGAACGTAGTCGTTGCGACTCGTGCAGCCTTTGCCCGCCTGCGCTCCCTTACCCAAGGCGTCGCCGCAGTCCTGCAGTTCGGGCTGCCCAAAGTCACGAATCTTTTCAAAATCGCAAAGTTCATCGGGAGTGCCCCGCACGTTGAACATCCCATTTCTACATTCACTTTCGCCCTTGATTTGCATCATTTCTACAACGGGTTCGAGGCGCGCCCGGATTTTTGCCTGAGCCTCCTGTTCGGCAGTCGGCAGGCCCGCGTACTCTGCTCGAAACAGCTGTCCATTGGAGAGGTTCGGGTTGTGGGGGATGGCGATGGCCTCACAACCCGAACCCGAATCATTGCATTGCTCAAGTAACTGTCGGCGAAAATCAATTTCCAAGGGGGTTTCAAGGGAAGAAATCGGGAGCTCGGGCACGATTTCATTGCGCAAAATAACGTTGCGATGCACTTTGGTCGATTGTGGGGAACGGCTGTATTCCCACGCATGAAAGGTGGTAAAAGAGCAGTCGGCTGACCGGTCGTACCACGCCTCAGCGGCTGCCTGTAACGATTCCCATGTTGTCTTCAACTCGCCCCGGCAAAGGTTATCTGCGTCCCCACAAATATCGCTACGGCGTCCCCCCAATGTAACAAAGCCGCCAAGCCGTGCCCTGAAGCCTTTTGCGCCCAATAGTTTTGCCAGTATTGAGTCGTCTTCCCCGCGGTAAATAGCGCATCCTGCGCTGTCGTAGGAGGCAGAGCCCGGGTGAGTGCACAGCGCCACCTCGGCCATCCACTCTGCGTGGTCAGTCACGGCTGCAAAGTCCAGTGGACGCTCAATTTTCAGGGTGACTGGATCAACGCCCGGAGCGCCACCGTAGAGAGTAATGGGTTCGCCCTTGGCAAAAGCGTAGGCGTCATTTGGCAGCGTTCTGGTCCCCAGCGCGTTTGCGTCCATTGATAGGGCTGTATGGAGATGCAGATCGCCAAAGAGCGCTTGTCGTTCACCGACGATTTGATTGCAGGCTGCCCGGGGGAGGGGTTCTCGTTTTTCTGCCGGCGACGGCGGTGGCTGCCAAGGCTCCGTGGTGAGTATCAATTTGCCGATGTCACACCCACTCAATGACAGTGCCACAAAGACCAGTGTCGTCGCCCATAACCGATAGATCGTTGACTCTCCCTTAAAAATGCGAAACGCCCAGCCCGATTCCACCGTCCACCTCAAGCGCAACACCCGTTACCCACTCGGCCCTGATTAAATATTCCACGCCTTCGGCAACCTCGGTTCCGGTGCCGATTCTGCCCAAGGCGTGCAAACCCGCAACAGCAGCATAGCGGTCACCTGCCTCGTCTGCTGTGAACAGTCCGGCCCTGAGGTTTAATTCGGTGGATACCGCACCCGGGAGAATACACCCGACTCGGATTTGCCTGGGGCCCAACTCGGCTGCCATCACCTTGGTCAACCCTTCGAGGGCAGCTTTGGTGGTGGCGTAAGGGGAGGCCCCGGGGAACGCCCGTTTGGTATGCGTCGAGCCAATAAAAACAATGGCGCCAGCGGTCTTTTCAAGATGGGGTATGGCGGCGCTGGAGAGCATCATTGCAGAGATCACATTGGTCTCGAACGCTTCTCTGAGAAAGGTTTCGCTGTATTGGTCAACCGACTGACGGTACATATTGGCGGCATTGTTGACCAAGGCGTCCAGCCTGCCGCCGCCGTGGGAGAGGGAGGCCTGGAGCATTTGGCTTCGATCTTCCTCCCGCGTAACGTCGCCCTGCGCTATGTGGCAGGACTCCCCGATTTTTTCTTGCACCTGCTGTAGTTTTTCCAGTCGGCGACCCGTGATAGTGACTCGAGCGCCCAGTTCGCAGAAGCGTGCTGCGCAGTCAGCACCGATCCCCGACCCACCCCCGGTGACTAAAATAGACATGCCTTCAATGGCTTTCATATGCGCAGGCCTACCTGTCGCATCAGGGGAAGGAGGGTGTCCTGAAACTGGAGGAGCCCCTCCTCATAGTTTACCCAGCTGAGAGTAATGCCATCGAGACCCGCTTTAGAGAATGCCAACATGCCATCGACCACCTGGTCTGGGGTGCCCACCAGCGGTATCGCGCCATAGCCTGCAATGAGGTTCGCCGCCATCGCTTCCCATCCGTCGCCCAACGCGCTTTGGGAATTAGGCACCAGCACATCCAGTAAGTTACGGACTCCCGCCCAGTCCCCTCGGTCGTAGACGTACTCCCGCACAAAGTCTTGCGCTTCTTTTTCAGTCTCTCTGCAAACAATATAAGCCTGCCCAAACACCTGCATATCTCGTCCATTGGCTTCTGCCATTGCTCTGCCGTTGGCGGCGACCTCGCCTGCAGCTTGGACATCTTTAGCCACCACAAAGTTGAAATCGGCATGTGCCGCGGCAAAAGCTTGTCCGCGTGGGCTGTTGCCTGCGCTCATCAGGGCGGGCCATGGATTTTGCAGTGGTTTGGGTTCCGAATAACACCCGGGGGAGTGAAAGTGAGGTCCGTCGTAGTCGAATTCACCCTCAACCGTCCAGAGCTCCTTACACAAGCTGATCCAGTCGTCGGCGACGTCGTATCGCACGTCGTGCTCCTTCTGGGGCACCCCGAACATTGCAATTTCTCGCTCATTCCAGCCGGCGACGATGTTGAGGCCGAAACGGCCCCCCGAAATGTGATCGATGGTGGCGACCTCCTTGGCGGCCCTTACCGGATGAACCGTGGGTACGTGAAACGTCGCAAAGACACCAATCTCCTCGGTTTTTGCGGCAAGACCTGCGGCCCAGGTAAATGTTTCGAAATTGCGGTGATTAAAATTAACCTCGCCTCCCATGCCTTTCCACCGGGCAACGGGAATAACCGCCTCGATACCGGCTTGCTCGGCGAGTTGAGTGACTCGCACAGACTCTTGCCACTCGGCCTTGAGGGTGTCTGGTCGGTCGGTCATCGCGCATCCGTGGCTGACATTAAGGCCGAAGACGCCGAGTTTCAGCTTGTGCGGGCTGCGTTTTAGGGGATGGGTGTTTTCTTTTGTCGTCATGGCCCTGGGCCTGTCGCTCTCATTAACAGCAGTGTCTCAGACTGCCTCTCGTTTGAATAGTGACGTATCGAATTTAAATAAATGATATAAAACATGTGGTTAAGATATTTATATCGAAACTTAATTAAGTTCTCAAAGGCGGGAGATGGGCAAATCGATCAACAACTGCGGTTTTGGGAAAACCGCTCTAGGCCGAGGGCCGTAAATTTCTTAGCACTGTATATGGAGTAGCCCATGTCTGACCTGAGACACCTAGAGAACGTGATCCCTACCAATCTTTGTAGCCGCAGTCAGTTCAAGGAACAGTGTGACAAGCTAGAGGCTATGCTCCGCGCGGCGGCAGAGCACCCCCAAGGAGCGGCCAAGGTGAGTCGAGCGAGCGGTCGACGAGAACCGGAAATTGAGCAAATCCTTCAGCGCGTGATTGTGCGGGCAAAGGGGATGGTGTCCGAGGAGATGTTGGTTCGGCATCAGCGTGAAATCCCGGTAGATGAGATTCCCGACTACGCCGTGACACATTTACTCGCGGAGTTGGGTGAACAGGAGTTGCGGAGCTTTATGCCTTAGCTCAACACGAGTTGAACCAGCCCGCTAGGCGCTTCATTGGGCTCGAAAAATAGTACCTATGGGGTCCCAGCCCCCAAGCGCTGTCGCTTCAAGCGATTGACTCCCATGCCGCCCGTCCACAGGATGTCGTGATCCCTATTCACTCGGGCAGGGCTTGATATGTATGTAGGTCTGGCGTGCTTCGCCTCTCTGGTATTCCTCTATAGCCTGGTTTCAGAGAAGGTCGAGCGCCTGTCGTTGTCGGGTCCTATCGTGTTTGTTGCCACGGGCACCTTGCTGGGTCCATTGGGTTTAGATTGGTTCAGCCTCACTGCCGACTCAGTGAATGGTAAAGCGCTTATCGACGTCACGTTGGCACTTTTTTTGTTCGTAGATGCCGCCAGTGCCGATCTCGATGTGCTCCGCAAAAATTGGAGGATTCCCGGGCGGATGCTGCTGTTTGGCTTGCCCCTGAGCATTTGTTTGGGGGCTGCGGCAGCGCTGTGGTTGTTTCCTTCGCTGTCTGTATACGAGGCGGCAATTTTGGGAACCATGCTGGCAGCGACCGACGCTGCGTTGGGCAAGGCTGTGGTGAGCAACCAAGCAGTGCCCCATCACCTGCGCGAGGGATTGAGCGCGGAGAGCGGCTTAAATGATGGCCTCTGCGTACCCTTTTTATTGCTGTTTATTGCACTTGAGCAAGGTTCAGCGATCAGGGGCGAGGGCGCGGCAGTGGAACTCCTTTTGGAGGAGCTCGGCATCGGCCTGATGGTGGGCGTCGTTATTGCGTTTGTGGCAGCGAGAGCGCTGGTGACGGCGCGTTCCTTAGGGTGGCTCGGGCACGTATGGCAACGCATGAGCGTGCCGGCTCTGGCGCTCATGGTATTCGCCGTTGCGCAGTCATTGCACGGTAGCGGCTACATTGCAGCGTTTGTCGGCGGTCTGTGTTTCAGAGCCGCAATGAGAGAGGATGTGCATGGGCTGGTTGTGCCCGCAGAGGGGGTGGGCGAGGTCATGGCAATGCTGGCTTGGTTGCTGTTTGGGCTGATGCTGGTGCCGGCGGCCTTGCCCTTGATTACTTGGACTGAAGTCCTCTATGCGACCTTGAGTTTAACCGTGATCCGCATCTTGCCGATTATGCTGTCGGTGTGGGGCACCGGTGAAAAACCCCAGAGCAAAGTTTTTTTAGCGTGGTTTGGGCCCCGAGGTCTGGCCAGTTTGGCGTTTGCGACCATGGTGTGGGCAGAGGACATTCCTTCGGCGGGCACTCTGATTTCAGTGACCATCCTGACGGTGGTGATCAGCCTGGTGGTGCATGGTCTGAGTGCGGGACCGTTTGCCCGGCGGTTTGATAATCCCAGCGTGCTCTGATCAACCTCGCGCTGTCGGGGGGAGTGCCATAGCGGCGGCTTTCGTTGCTATGATGTGGCGGGTCGACTCAACGCAGGCAACGCGTAGGACTGACGATCGGAGGTCCCTTGCAGCAGTTTATTGAGAGCTACATTTCGAAGCACCAGGCGGCGCTGACCCAGCTGTCGGCTAATGCAGCAGATATCGAGGCGCTCGCGGGATGCTGCGTTGCGGCGCTGACTCGGGGCAATAAGCTGCTGATATGCGGAAACGGCGGCTCTGCCGCTGATGCCCAACATATGGCGGCTGAGCTGGTTGGACGCTTTGTTTCTGACAGGGAGGCGCTTGCTGCAGTTGCGCTAACGACTGATACCTCCGCTTTGACGGCTATCGCCAACGACTACGGTTACGACGCTGTATTTAGTCGCCAGGTGGCGGCGCTGGCCAATCGCGGCGATGTCTTGCTGGCAATTTCGACCTCGGGTAACAGCGAGAGTATTATTGCCGCGTGTCGCGAAGCTCACACTTTAGGCTGCGAGGTGCTTGGCTTGACTGGACGTGATGGGGGCGCACTTATAAATCACTGTGATGCACTGCTTGTGGCGCCGTCTGATGAGACGGCCCACATTCAGGAATGTCATATTGTTGTGATTCACCTGCTCTGTGGCCTGATTGAGGCGGGGCTGGGGTTGGTGTAAAGGCAAAGCGGGCGTCTCTTTGAGGAACTTGAGTAAGGCGGCCTTTCTGGATCGAGACGGTGTGATCAACGTTGATCACGGTTATGTCAGTACCTGGAAGGACTTTGAATTTTTGCCCGGTGCGGAGATGGCCCTACAATCCCTGCATCGGGCGGGCTACCAACTGGTTATTGTCTCCAACCAATCGGGTATCGGTCGCGGCTTTTATACCGAGCAAGACTTAATAGCTCTGAATCGGGCGTTGTCTGCTCATTTGGAACACGAGTTCGAAACGCAGATCAGCGGCTTTTATCATTGTCCGCATCAGCCGACCGAGGCGTTGGGCATCCTGAGAAAGACTTGCGACTGCCGGAAGCCGGCGCCGGGTATGATCTTGCGCGCGGCAGAGGAGTTAGGGCTTGCTTTGCCGCAATCACTATTGGTGGGGGACAAGACGTCCGATATCCTCGCGGGCCAGGCCGCGGGTGTGGGCAGAATGTTCAGAGTGGGCGGCCCATCTGCTGCGCCCGAGAATTCTCCGGCGGTTGAGACTGTTGCTGGATTAAGGGAAGTGCCAGCGAAATTGGCACTGTCTGACAAATGATTCAGCCTGGCACTTTCACGATGTCGGATGGTGATCATGGGCGCGAACCAATACACTGGAGCCTCGATGGCGACAAGGTGCCGACTCGAGTACCCGAGCGGTGGGCGGTGTAATGCAGAAATTTTCTGACATCTCTCCTGCCGTTATTTGGGTGTTCCTGTTTTTTACACTGTCTTTGTCCTCTGCGACACGCCAGTTCATCTGGCTGATGTCGCTGGTGGGCATCGCAATTTGTGCGCGAGACCCAAAAGCATTTTTTGGTACCGATGGCATTCGTCGCTTCTGGGTTGTACTCAGTTGTTTCCTGATCCCCGCTGTTTTTTCTCTATTCGACGCCATCAATTTTGAACGTGCGCTTTCGGGGGCGTTACGCTTCGTGGCTTACGGCTTCGCTGTTTGGGTGATGCTGCAAATCAAGCTCGATCGGCATGAGAGTCACCGAATGATGTCGCTTTTGGGCGCGGTGTTGATGATCTGGGTTGTCGATGGATTGGTTCAGCTCCTCACGGGATTGAGTGTGTTTGGTAATCCTCTGATAGAGCTGGATTCGGGTCATACGTTGGTGACCGGTAGCTTCAGAACAGGGTATGGATCTACCTTGGCCATTTTGTCTCCTTTTTACTTGGAGGCATTGAGACGGACTGGAAGTACGGTAGCGACGAGCATTCTTTCTTTGCCACTTTTTGCGACCATCGTAATGAGCGGGAATGAAGCATCGATACTGCACGCACTATTTGCGCTCTGTGGTTACGCACTGGTTCTCTGCAGAGTCGAGCGAGGAGCGAGCACGGCGCCTTGGCTAATTTCCCTTTCGCTCTGTTTTTGTCTGGCTGTTGTCGCTGGCTCTGTATTGACCGAAACGTTCAGAGCGTCGGCTTCTGGGCAGGCAGCGACCGATACCTACAGAGCACTGGAATACCTACCCGATTTTTGGGTCTCGGCCTGGTCCGGGTTTATGGAGCACTGGATTAATGGCGTCGGCATTCGGGGTTGGGGTTCTTTAGCGGTGACACTGGACAACCTCAGCAATTTACCGGTGACGGATCGATGGCATCCGCATTTGTTTTTGCTGGAGGTGGCAGTTGACACCGGCGTGCCCGGATTGCTGGGCTACTTTCTCTTTTTTGTTTTTCTCGGGCGTCGCCTGTTCGACAAGAGAATTGAGGTCGCCCTCTGTTCGCTAGTGGTCATGCTCGCTTTGTTTCCGCTAAACAGCGCAGTCTCTTTTTATTCCTACTTTAGTGGCAACTTTTTGTTTCTCACTCTTGCGCTGCTGATTGCACTGGACAGGGATCTTCCATCGCCCACCGAGATTGATCCTGCTCTGGCGGTGGCAAATTCTGTGGCGGCACCCGACGGTGGATAGCGTTATTGCCCGCTGATCCAAAGTTTCACAGGGCGCTGACAGTGCGATTTGTTCACATTCGTCTGGCTATGGCCCGTGATAGCATTTTCTCTTCAGCTTAAGAGGAATTAACCATGACAACGTTGCCGGATATGGC
>Ga0181559_10002256_pt1 | contig 19099 bp, 15 predicted proteins | sample 011ome_21_FD_133752 | JGI IMG/M metagenome (GOLD analysis project Ga0181559, IMG submission 133752) | Coastal salt marsh microbial communities from the Groves Creek Marsh, Skidaway Island, Georgia - 011508AT metaG (megahit assembly) | ecosystem: Environmental > Aquatic > Marine > Intertidal...
GAGCTTGTATCATCCTCTACTTTCATTGCCTGAATACCCAGCTGAGCATATTTTGCATTACCTAATCCAACTCGAGCCCCCATTATCTTACGAGCAAATCCACCCCTACCCGAATTATCATAACTAAGGGTGTAGGTGGTATCCTGGGGTATGCCTCCTGCTTTCACTGTATCAACAGCAATTCCGGCATATAAATTGGTCACCTTTCTATTAATTTCACCATAGAGTAACTCAATGTTAATATTCTCCCACAACAGATGTACTTCTGTATTTACCCCAAACATTCGACGCCCAGAGATGGTAAAATTTCCCATATCTGGATAAATATGTCCAGCATCTAGTGTCCACCACTTTCCAAGCTGCATTTTTAGACCAAATCTATTTTGAGGCTGTAAACGAAGGTCTTCTTGTGTAGTATAATATCCATTCATGGAGTACTTTAACAAGTTATACTCTCCTGAAACAGAAAAACGTCCGGAGTAAGCCTCCGTTATATCTTCTGAAATCACTTGATTTCTGGCCGATAGTTCAAGATTAGCATTAGGTCTGTATGGGTTATCAAACTCTTCTACCTGCTCAATCTCTGCTTCTTCTTCACTGATTACATTAAAAGACCATTGTTGAACTAAAAAAGTATCTGCTTGGGTCAAATAATTGAGTTGAATATCGTGTGGGCCTTCTAAAATAAAATCTGGATTGTAGGATATATAATAGGCCGACGCGTCCGCAAGTTCAGTTATATCTTCTTCATCCAAAACCAATTGAAAGCTTCCTGGTTCAAGGTCTTCTGGATCATAAAACAAAGAAATAGCTATAAATGCATCATCCATCTGGACACCAATACCAGGCTTTGGAGACAGGATGGTAACTTCTATGTCTTCGGTCTGCTGATAATTCGTTTGTTTTGACCCGGAATTAGTGGAATAAGCAATGGGATCTATTACCAATGGTACCTCAATGTAGCCTGACTTACCTACACCCTGAGCTGGATAAAGGATATCTTGTTCATGCTGTAACGTGCTAATTCGAACAAAATACTGCAATTGAGACCCAGTGATTGTACTGGGTTCCAAATCAACACTAAGTAGCCCATTGATCAGCTGCATTGAGCGTTGACGGAAGCCCATGTTTCCATCGGTTCGGTAAAAAAATTTGGCTTCGATTATTTCTGCAGGTCGGAGTCCTGGTACCTGAAATTCCAAGGATGCTGTCGCTTTTTGATTGATGAAAATAGGTACTTGATGCTCTATCCAATAGGGAGATGTCCCGTCTCCAAATACATTAATCCCACCTATGCTCACGGCCCTTGTTTGGTCAAAAGCACCTATTCCAATCAAGGAACCATCTTGGTTATGTTGGGCGTATAGCTCGGTCCCTATTGCTACAAGAATTATAGCAGCAAATAAATACTTACCGTTAATTTTGTCAAAGGCTTGCCGTGTAAACATAGAGAGTAATAACTCTTTTGGACCCGGGGAAAAATATTATTGGTCAGATTTCTCAAAAATAGTCAATGGTATTTCACGAACCTGACCATTTGCATCTCGGAATCGAACGATTACTGTACGCTCAATAAGATCTTCTTCCAAATCTTCATAGCCTTCTCCAAGATTTTGAAGCTGATCATCGCTAAGTGTACCCGATTCTACAGAACTTCCCCCTTCATCGACCTCAGCATACATTTGCTCAAACAATGAAACCGTTTGACCTGAATTCAAAGCAGTAACGTTTACCTGCCCCTCTTCTACCCAAATAAACCCATCTGCATTATTCCCAAATACGGTCCCTTTCACCGAAGCTAAGGAACGAGAGGTCTGAACATCAAAACTTCCAGAACCCACAGGCTCAATTTCTAGTCGAATTTCTCCTTGTTCTAAATCTATTCTACGGTTGGAAAGACGAGAATTCGCTAAGCTCTCACCACGTATAATAAGCATCGATTCCGGTTTAACTTTAGCTACACTATTATCAGAGGTAAAGATAACGAGTGCATAGCCAGACTGCCCGGTTGCTAAGGTATCTCCATTGAAAAGCGGCTCCCCTATATTTTCACGTAGATCTAACACATAAGCCCCTCTATCCTTTGACAATAAATCTACTTCCGGTTTAAATCTTCGCACAATAGCCAGAGGTCTAACTTGGGTTTCTGTAATACCATCAGCGACTGCTTCGGTCGGAGGTATGGTCGACAATGGATTGGTTTTAAGCCCTTCAGGTAATGTATTAGGGGCTAAATTTATAAAAGAGAAAAAGAGTATAATAAAAAGAGATTTCATAATGACGTTCTTTTTTGAGTGATTAATTTCCTTCAATGACCAAATCGCCATTTTGAAATTTTTCGATGAGTTCAAGAATTTTTTGTACGCCTATTACACCAGTATATACTTGCCCATCAATTTCAATATTTTCAAAACTATAGCCAGTTTCTAACAGTAGATTGTATGTATCCTGCCCAATCAATTGAACGAGAGCTTGCACGGTTTCTTGATCCACTTCAACCACAGTAGATTCGCTACCTGGATCAACCAGAGTAAACTCCCATATTTCAGAAACAACTTCATTTATACCGAATGCAGTATTCATCGATGTCAGTACTAGCCAGTAATAAGTTAGTCCAGGAACAAGAGCCTGCACACCATTAGTTGGATACTGTAATGAATTACCTCGTATATTTTGATCTAAGTACTCAAATTGCAGTAATGATCCTCCCATATCGGTGGCCTCAGAACTTTTTGCACTTTCTAAGAGTGATTCAGGGCTATCTGATCCATTTCCTGATACAACCAACACACGATAAGTCAATGACGCGTCACCTTCCCAACTTAGCTGCGGAATAGGGTTGGTGATGGCTGCCTCAGCGCCTACCAAATCACCTGGTGTTCTTAGCAAAATGGTTAACTCATCGACCACTCCCCCTTCCGATATGTTACCCCCCAGTTGGATGGTTTCATTCGCTAAAAGCTCTCGACGGCCTTCTTCGGTAACCTGATAAATACGCACAGCAAAGCTGTATTGGTCATTTGGCAGGGTAGTACCAGATAGATCTTCAACAAAATTTTCACCGGTTGATGTAAGCCCTCCATCGAACTTCATTCGATCAGATATACCCGGAATCTCTTCGTTTTGTATATCATTATTGGTCGCAAATACAACCTGACCTGGATTTAAGGAGAAAGGATAAGCTGCTTGTTGACGTATTCGGGCTAAGACACCATAACTAGCCGCTTCTACATCAAATTCAAAATAAAGATTCTCTAATCGCTCCGTAGTATTATTGACTAATGACCCAGATATGATAACTGGCCCACCGCCCTCAGTATCTACCCCTAAACTAGACAGCCCGAGCACTTGTGCTTGCTCCAAGACAGGTGAAAGGGAAAATTCTAAAGTTACTTTATCAGATTGGGCAAAGGCTATCATTGAGGTCAAAACCCATATCGATACCACTAAAAACCCAATATTTCCTGCTTTTTTCATATATAAATAATCCATAAATACCTCTTAAAGTTGCATCTATCTACCATGCCATTGTTAAGGTTGTTCAACCTAATATAAATCAAAAGCTTGAGCACTTAAAATTAGATGCAAAAAAAAGCTCTTCCCTTAATTAGAAAGAGCTTTGTGGAGCTATGGGGATTCGAACCCCAGACCTTCGCGCTGCCAGCGCGACGCTCTAGCCAGCTGAGCTATAGCCCCCAAACAGGTCTCAAATATAAGAGTGATGGTAAATTAATCCTAGCTCATTTATATTTTTTGTTTGATAGACCCCAAAGGTTCACTATTTTCTTACAAACTACACAACTGTTTTTAATATCAATCAAACCTTCTGAATAGGAGTTTAACCTATATGAAACGAAGAATAAATCTACTCGTCCTCACACTATTTTTATCTGTTGGAGTTCTAAGCCAATACGGCTGTGGACCCAAAGAAGTTGTTCCACCGGTACCTGTCGACACTGATGGTGACGGACTTACTGATTCACAAGAACTTGAACTAGGTCTTGACCCAAATAATGCCGATACTGATGGAGATGGCTTGAGTGACGGAGTTGAAGTAAACGAAACTAACACCGACCCAAATAATGCCGACACTGACGGAGATGGTTTGAGTGATGGTGACGAAGTTAATACATACAACACCGATCCAAATAATACCGATACTGACGGCGATGGTCTAAGCGACTACGACGAAGTTATGACGTACAACACGGATCCAAATGATGCTAATGGTGACGCTGATGGAGAAGGACTTAGTGATGTAGATGAAATCAATGTTCACAACACCAATCCTACCAATGCTGACACCGATGGTGACCGGTTCAATGACGCACAAGAAGTTGATATGGGTACCAATCCAAATGACGGGTCAGATCCTGCTTACATTGCTAAAGATCAATTGACTACGATTACCTTTGATTTTGACCGCTCAACCGTTACGGACGCATCTGCCCAAGCACTAGCTGAAAACGTTCAAATGCTTATGAATGCACCTGCATTTAATGTTCGTGTTGACGCATACACCGATCACGTGGGTGGCGATCAATATAACTTACGTTTGAGTTTGCGTAGAGCAGCCTCTGTGGTGAGTTTCTATGCTCAGAATGGAATTTCTGAAGACAGAATAGAATCTCGCGGATTGGGTAAAGCTCCTGTAGAATGTAGTGAAATGGAAAAAGAGAGTGGAACCAACGGTTGTGAGAAAAACCGTCGTGCTGAGTCTCATCCAGTAAGTACACTAAAGTATAATCCAGATATGTAATTGGATTTGAAATTGTTGATTGTACAGAGGGCCTTGTTCATTCAAGGCCCTTTTTTTATGCCATCAACTTTGTATATCGATGGAATGAGTCCTTTCTTATCCCTCCTATCTCATCCAGACGTCGTAAGTACCCTACATCACTTACAATGATTTCCCTACTTGAATCCTAATTGTTCTCAAGGGGTAACCAAGCGGTACTCAAGTTGTTCTAAAAAAAACGTGACAGGGAAATACCTGGATACAATCCGGGGGCATCTAATCGGTATGCAAGGTCTAGTCGAATTAGACTAAAAATGTTGCTTAAGGAAACGCCTATCTCAGTGTGTATTCCCTTCGTGCTGGTTAACATGGCACCTGGAAACTCCTGAATAAAAGTCAATTGCTCCGAGTTTTCCCACGTTTTACCTACTCCGCCGAATGCAATAATACTCAAGCCTTTTTTACCTGCCCCTTTCCAACCTAATGCTTCTAGTGGAATGGAACGAAAGTTGTGTTCCGCATATAAAGATGCATAACTCGCCCCCTCATAGGGTGTAAAAGCTTTCGTTTTGAACACCCCGAAAGGCCCAAAAATACCCAAGGCAGCATCTAAGGCCCCATTACGCTGAATAGGAATTCCCCCAACAAAACTACCGGCATTTATTTTCACATCCAATACATTCGGAATGAGCCTACGCTTATAAAAGGTTTTAAAACGCTGATACAATTCTAATTCAAATCTAGCAAAGTCCCAATCGCTACCAAGCACTTCATGCGACGTTTCTATACCGAGATATAAATTATTCGCTTCGACTACTCCTAGGGCCTCTTTTCCACTTCCTCCCTCAATCTCGATGGTAATTGATGATAAACGTCCATCATTTATTGGTGGGTTTATCCGCGCATAATTATCACTAGCCCTAAGATCATAACTTGTTTTATAATCAATAGTAATATGATTTTCTAGAGAATAATATATACGCGCATCCGGACGCCGCCCAAGAATGGCACCTTTCATTCGATGTGTGAATCCAATTTTTGAGTACTCATTACGGTAATAATCATTATAATCGTCAAAACCAAAAAGAACGGGAACAGCCTGTATTGTACTAGGATAGTAGGTATTGTTTAGACGCTGAGTGGTAATTTTACCGGATTGCGCCCAAATTCTATTTCTCCGATTTTCTGGATCTAACACCCATTCTCCCTCAATTCTTGGGCTCCATTCTTTGTAACCAAAACTATATCCTACTACCGCTTTTAGCTCTAATCTATCTTTTTCAAGAAAACGTCGTTCCAAACCTAGACCTGCATACAAGGCATCTACACGATTATATCGTGCTTCTACTACCACATTTTTAGTTACTCTAGACCAAGCCTGTCCAAAAAAACTAGAATCTTTGGTTGTCTCTTGACGTTCATCTTCCTCGTCCATCGTTACAAACTTGGCCAAAAAGCCCGTTGGTTGGAAAGATTTTTCAAGACTAGCCGTGCTATCTAAATTGGCATAAGCACTTTCTTCAACATTTGATAAAGGCACTACATCCAAACTGCGAACAAACAAAGAATCCGATGACTGAATCGATGTAGAATCTACAGTAAAGGTATTTTCTAACAAAAAGACTTGGGCTGGTACCCATTGATTAACCACATAATCACTCAACTTAGATATTTGTTTAAAACCAATAGGTGGAAATTGTAGGCCTGGTAAACCAATCTCAATTTCTCCATCTAATCGAAAATCTACCGGCAACCAAAATTCCCCTCCAAAATTTGAGTATTGTTGCTCGTAAAAAATATTGAACTCTTGAATAGGTGGCGGAAAAACCACTACTTCATTCGGTTTTAATCGAACACTTAATAATGCAAAGTCCTCATCTAACACTTGTATAGTCCCAGTAAAAAGTGGTTGAAGTTCACGCTTAGGACTTACTTCAATCTCATACACAATTGCATCATCTATGCTATTATAATCCAGCAAGGTAAAGTGGTAATAGTCCAATGCTTCAGGGTGAGTAATGCCCACCATATTGAAGCCTGTAATATCCAAATTATCGTCATAAAAATTAGGTGTATAACTTACACCTGCAAAGTTACTTGCCTCATCTATGTTGGCCGTCTGCCTCTTGGATTTTAATATTTCTCTAACTCCTTTCTCTCTATCCCAATAAAGCTCAGATAAGCTCTCATTAATTGATACAATGGCAGTATCTCTTTTGATTTGCTGCCGAGTATACGCGTCCGCTTTATATCTATTCAAATTTGAGCGCCACTGCTTTTTACTTTCTATTACCTTCTCCATTATATAAACAGCTGGATCTTCTTCGGTAATGATTACCGCATCCAAATTCACCACTGCAGGTTGCATCTGGATAATGAGTGTTTTTTGCTCACGTACGGTTACTTCCACGGTTTCATACCCAATGAATCTTGCCACTAGTGTCACTGGCAATGTGGGTGCTGTTATCTCAAACGCTCCATCAGCATTGGTAATAGTCCCCGTATACGTGTCCTTGATAATTAGATGCGCCGCTGGTAACGCTTCACCCGTTTGAGCGTCTACAATAGTCCCTTCTAATTTGACCTTATCCAATCCTGTTGACGCAATAGCCCACTGGGTCGGGATTAGTAAGGCTATGAGTTGAGTTATAACGCCGATTAAAACAGCTTTTTTTACGTAAGAAAACATGTACAGATAGGTTTAAAATCAAAAATAGATGTAGACTAATTATACCTATTTCAACACGAATAGTTTCACGTAAATATTTAACTCGACCCGGTTTAATTGGTCAAATACAGACAACCGTTTAATCAAATAGCCTATTTATTTAGCACCTGAAAGGCATGAACTACTAGCTTTTGAGAGGGATGATGCTACCCGCTCAGTAAACCAAGACGGATCATCCTGAATAGTAGCTACCCCTGTTTTCTCATTCTTTTGTACTCCTTCATATTGTACTATACATCGTTGTACATCTGAGTCTAAACGTAGGATTTCAGTTTCATTTAAAGCGGTATGCTCCTAAATACGTTTATCAGCTTTTTCAAGTAAGTCCACACACTCGCAGTGAGTGGGAGAACAAGCTAGAGTTATCCAATACACCGACAAGAGCACTCCAGGGAGTCTCATTTTAGTGTTCATTTTGTTTATGTTAAATCCCGATTTATGTGTAATTGAGGAAGAAGAGGGGCTTATTTATTGATACCATACCCACTTTCCTTACACCTAAAATGATTGAAAAAGGCGAATCATTCAAATTAAGAATTAGCCCTTAATATTATGGTTCATTCACTATCTGTCTTAAACCCAAAAAAAATAGTGCTTTAAAAAAATTTGTTAACATTAGCTTTACTTTTTGTTAACAATTTGGTAACATTAGAAAAGCAACAATAAATCAGGAGCGATATGAAAAAAATAATCATTGGTTTTATAGCTCTATTCTTTACCAGCGCAATTAGCTTCGCTCAGACAGATGTAGAAACCTACCCAACCAACACCCAACTAACAAAGTTACCAGGTGATCTTTACTCAGTAACTATCACGGATTCTGAAGGTGATGTACTTCAAAAAGGAATGTACACCAAACAAAATGATAAGATGATTCGACATGGACTTTGGAAATTGTTTGACGCAAATACTCATGAATTGGTAACCAAAACCGAGTTCGTTCTTGGAGAACAAACTTGGGTAGAAACATACATTAATGGAACCTTATTTCACTACAGCAAAGAAGAGATAACCATTAATCGATTGCATCAGCGGCTAGCTAAGTTGGAACAAAAAGTTAACTCTTAGTTAACCTTAGAAATACATATTAGGCTTATATTGGTTCATTTAGATGGTCAACATTTATATGAACCAATTTTATGTCCAACGCAGATCAGCCCGATAAGTCTTCACGTGAACAAAGCCTAGTTCAGCAACTTATCCCCTATAGCTTTTACTCATTCATCAAAGAAGAGCGTATATTTATTGGCCTTTTAGGCATCTTCTTCTTTGCAGCCGGTATCTCTTTCCCATATGCTCATATTGCTATGTGGGTAGGTTTCTTTTTCGCCGGGTATTCCGCCATTGCCAATGACAGTATTCAAACGATTGGTACTTTCTTGGCCTCCAACCAGGATAAACCTTGGTGGATGCTTTGGATATATATTGGTGGAATTTTTTTGGTCACAGTCACTGTAAGTTGGATTCTGTTTGATGGAGATGTTAGTTATCAGCGTCTCAGCTCGAAGGGGTTCAACGAAACCCCTACCCAGTTTACTTTTTTACAAGTAGCGGCTCCTCTTTTTCTTCTCATTCTAACCAGATTGAGAATGCCCGTCTCTACCACTTTCCTATTACTTAGCTGTTTCGCAGCATCGGCTTCCAGTATTACAGGGGTATTAGGCAAAAGTTTAAGTGGCTATTTTTTAGCATTTGCCGCCGGGCTTACTGTTTGGTTGGTTGTCACTAAAACGCTCGAAACAAAATACAGCAACTCAAGTCCAAGAAAGTTTTGGACTCCCATCCAATGGATCACCTCTGGAAGTTTGTGGGCCGTCTGGGTAATGCAGGATGCAGCCAATGTGGCAGTATATCTACCTCGCTCATTAAGTACAGGACAGTTCCTCGTATTTGCTCTGTTTATTTTCTTTGGTCTAGGTATCCTTTTTTATTTAAAAGGAGACAAAATTCAACAAATTGTTACCGAAAAATCAAGAGTAACTGACATACGATCAGCCACCATTATTGACTTTATCTATGCTGTTTTACTCATCTACAAACTAACCGTGAGTACAGTACCCATGAGTACAACTTGGGTATTTTTAGGCCTACTAGCAGGACGAGAAGTGGGGATGAGTCTTACCGGGAAGGGCGTCCATCTTGGGCATCCTATGCCAAAAGTGCTCAAAATGGTCTTTCGAGATTTGAGTTATGCTCTATTTGGGCTATTTATTTCTATTGTACTAGCGGTTTCCATCAACGAAGACGTTCGTAGAGAAATTTTCGCGATGATTGGGTTATAAAAAAAGTAAACCCGCATTACGAATACATTCTTATTGATCATGTAATTCCGTTTTCTTTTTAATGCTATTGCTTGCATATTCCCGAATCAATTAAGTAACACATCTGGAGTATGGTCTTAGAAGCATTAGATTGGTGGATTATCGGGATATTCTTCCTTATTCTTTTGGCTATTGGTTGGGTAGCCTCACAATCGGCCAGTAAAAATACGTCTGAGTTTTTTCTTGGTGGACGTTCTATGCCCTGGTGGTTATTGGGTATATCAATGGTAGCCACCACTTTTTCAGCCGACACCCCAAATCTTGTGGCTGGATTAGTACGTGAAGGTGGAGTGGCCAATAACTGGGCTTGGTGGGCATTTCTGATAACCGGTATGGTCACGGTGTTCATTTATGCAAAGTTATGGCGCCGATCCGAAGTCGTAACGGACTTGGGTCTGTATGAACTTCGCTATGGCGGTAAAGCAGCTTCATTTCTTCGAGGTTTCCGGGCACTGTATTTAGGTATTTTCTTTAACTGCTTAATTATGGGGACCGTTACCTTAGCCGGAATTAAAATTGGTTCTATCATGCTGGGTTTAGAACCCTGGGTTATTGTACTTTCAATTTCCGTAATCGTAGTCCTTTATTCCTCTTTAGGGGGGATTAAAGGGGTTATTTGGGCTGATTTTTTCCAGTTTGGAATTGCTATGACAGGGGCTTTTTATGCCGCCTATATCGTATTACAAGAGCCAGAAATTGGGGGGTTACATGCATTGATAACCCATCCAGATGTTGTCCCAAAATTGAATCTTATTCCCGATCTTAGTGATACCTCATTACTTCTTACTTTATTTATTATTCCGATAGCCGTCCAATGGTGGGCAGTGTGGTATCCTGGCTCAGAACCAGGTGGTGGGGGCTATATTGCACAGCGAATGCTAGCCGCTAAAGATGAAGAAAATGCTATTGGTGCTAGTTTACTCTTTAACGTCGCACATTATGCGCTTCGCCCATGGCCATGGATTATTGTGGCTCTCGCATCTATCGTTATCTATCCAGATTTAGCCTCAATAAAATCAGAATTCCCTAACATAAAAGAGCAATATCTGGGTGATGATATTGCCTATCCAGCTATGCTAACCAAGCTAGGCACAGGATGGTTAGGTCTAGTTGTTGCTTCACTCATAGCTGCCATTATGTCTACCTTAAGTACCCATTTAAATTGGGGTGCATCTTACTTAGTGAATGACTTTTACAAGCGCTTTATCCGACCCCATTCAAGTGAAAAACACTTGGTTGCTATGGGTCGATGGACCACTGCCGGCTTAATGATTTTATCGGCAATCATGGCCACGACCATCTTAGAAAATGCAACCCAAGCCTTTGACATACTTCTTTTATCTGGGGCGGGATCGGGTGCTATTTACTTGCTACGCTGGTTTTGGTGGCGAATTAACGCTTGGACTGAAATTGTGGCGATGGCTTCGGCTACCATCATGGCTTTTGTGTTAGTCCTATTCGTTCCTGATGCGTGGGTAGAAACCTCTCTATTGGACGCTGCAGCGGTTAAACTGCTCATCGCCGTAAGCTTTACTAGCTTGGTATGGATTGCTACCACCTATCTGACTAAGCCAGAAAGCATGGAAACCCTTATTCGATTTTACGAACAAGTGCAGCCAGGTGGGCCAGGATGGAAAAAAGTTATAGATGCGGCGGAAAAACAAGGCCTACTATTTTCTGAAGAACAAAAAGGATGGGACTTACCCCAAAGTCTTCTAAGTGTAGCTTTGGGAACATTAGGTATTTATGCCGCCTTGTTTTCTACTGGTAACTTTATTTACGGGAAATGGGCTTGGGGCCTCGGGCTCATGGTCATTAGTTTGACCAGCAGTTTTTTAGTAATTCGGCTTTGGAGACAATTAAAAATTAACTAGTAAAGTACGATGGATAGAAAAACCTTTGTGAAAAAAAGTTCATTTGCAGGACTCGCCGGGATACTCGGCGGAGGGGCAACAAATGCATTAACCCGTGGGGAGAGTGCAGCTAACACAGTCAATAAGGGCACTAATGATCATATTCAAATTGGGTTTATTGGAACAGGACTCCGTGGACGAAATCATGTGAATAACCTGCTGGACCATCCGAAAGTGCAGTGCGTGGCTATTTGTGATATTGATCCGGATGCTATTGATCGAGCTTCGAAAATTATTGAGGCTAAGGGGCAGTCCAAACCCACCGTATATAGTAACCACGAACGAGCCTATGAGGATATGCTCGCGAAGGAGAATTTAGATGCGGTAGTCATCGCAACCAATTGGAGATGGCATACGCCTATGTCACTAGCTGCGATGGAAGCCGGAGTATACGTTGGGGTAGAAGTGTCTGGGGCATTTTCTGTGGACGAGTGCTGGGAATTGGTGCGCACACATGAACGTACGGGTACTCACCTAATGTTTATGGAAAATGTGAATTATCGTAGAGACGTAATGGCCGTGCGGAATATGGTTCGGGACAATGTATTTGGGGAGTTACTGCATTTCCGGGGTGGATACCAGCATGATTTGCGTACAGTAAAGTTCAATGACGGTCAGGGTGGGCTGCTATACGGGGAGGGATCCTACGGGGAAGCTCGCTGGCGTACTGAGCATTCGCTACAGCGCAACGGAGAATTGTACCCTACGCATGGGCTAGGACCGATTGCCACATGGATGGATATGAATAGAGGGAACAGACTCACAAGTTTGACCTCGCATGCAACCAAGGCCCGATCGCTTAAACATTTTGCGAAACAGCATCCCGATGGAGGACCTAATCACCCTTATGCAACTAAAGAATGGAAACTGGGTGATGTTGTCACCTCCACCCTCACGACGGCCCGAGGAGAAACAATTATTCTAACCCACGACACCAATTTGCCTCGACCTTATTCCCTTGGATTTCGAATACAGGGAGTGCAAGGCTTGGCCGAATTTGACTATTATACTCAGCGCGTTCACATCGAAGGTGTTTCAGAAAATCACCGCTGGGATGCTGGATCTGAATGGTTTGACAAGTATGATCATCCCCTATGGAAGCAGTATAGCGAAGAAGCCGCAAATTCCGGGCATGGAGGAATGGACTTCTTCCTAGATCGAGCCTTCATTGAAAGTGTTAGGAGACAAGTTGCACCTGTGATTGATGTATATGATGGGGCCGTAATGCGGGTCATCACCCCATTATCCGAGCGTTCAATTGCCGAGGGCGGTGCTCCGCAGGAAATACCTGATTTCACCCAAGGTGCTTGGATGCATCGAGCACCTGTATTTGGCCTAGGAGATCTCTAAAGTTCCTATGCAATCCATCTCATTGGTCATACTTGCAGCGGGTTTAGGTAGCCGGTACCGAGGCCAAAAACAAACCGATGGAATGGGCCCGAATCAAGAAAGCTTGCTCGACTACGCAATTTATGACGGGTTATTGGCCGGTTTTACTCAGATTGTTTTTGTGGTTCGAGAATCGATGATGCCTAGCTTCAAAGAAGCACTGGAAGCTAGATGGGGCAGCTATAGGAGCAAATACTATCCCGAAGCTTGTTTTGAGTGCGTATTACAAGAAATAGACGATCTACCAGAGGGTTGTGAACGGCCGGTGGAGCGTACAAAACCGTGGGGAACGGCACATGCTCTATGGACTGCTCGCAAATGTATCCATGATCCCTTTGCCATGATTAATGCTGACGACTTTTATGGACGTGATGCTCTCCTTCGTATTGCTCAACACTTAACAATGCTAGACAATCATTCCTTAGACGCCTGTTTGGTTGGGTATCCAATCACTCGTACACTTTCGAAAAATGGTTCCGTCTCTAGAGGTATTTGTGAAATCAGGGGCGGCAATCTAAGCCGAATCGTTGAGCGAACCCAAATAGAAACCGATGGAGCCTCTATTTGGTACAAAGAAAACGGAACCGTTCAACTTTTAGATGGTACCGAAATTGTTTCAATGAACTTAATGGGATTTAGTTCAGCAATTTTTACACTACTTGAAGATCTTTTAACCAATTTTTTCACCGAACAAATTGAGGGGATGAATCCACAGCAACTCTCGGCGGAATGCTACGTTCCCAGCGCACTACAGTCCTGTGTCGAACGAGGTCTTTCGGTTCCGGTACTCGAGAGTAATTCTGTCTGGTTTGGTGTTACCTATCCGGATGATGCGCCTATTGTACGTGATTCATTGCTCGACTTGGTACAAGAAGGGGCTTACCCAACGCCTCTTTGGACGCAATAAGCTATGTCAATAAAAAAAAGATCCTTATTAGAGCTGATACATAAAGTACACTCATTCATACCTGAGATACTGGTTGATGAACTTGAGGTGCAACAACTAGGACTTGGTCACATTCATGAAAGTTACCTCATCCAACAATCAGGCACACCAACCTGGATTCTTCAGAGAATTAACACACAGGTTTTCACCAAGCCCGAACAGGTCGAAAAAAATCACGACGCCCTAGTTGATCTATTCAAAAGAAAATCCATAGACACGCTAGGGATTCAATTACCTAAAGTGGTACCCTACTCGGCTCAAAGCCTGTATTATTGGGATGCAGACCATCAGCCTTGGCGACTGTATACCTTTTATGGTGAGCATATTTGTTATGAATATTGCTCTTCGCTTGAGATTGCTCGAAAGGCTGGTAAAGCGTTTGGACGTTTTTCACGAGTACTTAATAAACCTGAGAATAACCATGAGAATGAATCGGAAAAGCATGATCCAGAAAGAGTAGAACCTAGTCTTGAGAATACCGTCACTTCAAAAACTGCCGGGATTGCTGAAACATTCAAGCCTACACTTGACGCCTTCCACAGCATACACCATCGAGCCCAGCAACATCACGCCGCACGGGCAAAGTACCATGGGCCCCTAAAATTAAGCACCAAACAGGGATCTCACCTGCTACAATTTGACCTTGAGGCCTGGAACATCACCATCGAAAAACACCTCCCTTCGCTTATGAGCATAGAAAATGCTCTTATCAGCGATGACGGCCACCGTTTTAATCGATTATCCCATAATGATGCCAAGCTGAATAATCTGCTCCTTCACCCTGAAAATGAACCCGCTGTCATACTTGATCTAGATACCGTGATGCCCGGATCCTTCTTGTTTGATTTAGGCGATGGCCTACGTAGTATTTCGACATCGTCTAAAGAAGATGAACCAGACCTAGCCCAAGTTCGCATACAATGGGAGTATCATCAGCAGTATAGAGAAGCTTTTTTAGCCGAAGTCGATTCAATGCTAAACCAGGTTGAACAGCGCTATATCTCCTTTGCCGGGCCTTATATGACCTTTATCATGGGGCTCCGATTCTATACCGATTTTCTAGACGGTAATCGCTACTACTCTTCCAACTATCCAGAACACAACTTGGTACGAGCTCGAAACCAATTCCACCTCTTCCATCAAATGATGGAAAAGGTGAACGGTTAAAGGACATGCTTTGAGTGGCTTTAGCGGTAAATCCTACCAGAAGATAGCATAAAGAACAGCCGTAATAATTAGCACGGTATACGCACCAATATTAAAGGATCGACTCGTTTTGAAGGTTTCCGAAGTGGTAATAATAGCTTTCGGGTCATCATCATTTGGATTAGTCGTCAAAGAAACACCTGCAATTACAACAATGGTAAGAATCAAGGTGTAATACATTTGAGTTAAAAACGGTAGTTCCAACGACGGTACCTTTAACAATAATGCAATCACAATGGATGAAAGTACCCCATAAATAGCGGCTTTGGTGGTCGTTTTCTTCCAGAAAAGCCCCATGATAAAGACGGCTAAGATCCCTGGACTCACTAAGCCAGTATATTCTTGAATATATTGAAACATCTGAGGAATGTTGCTTAATTGAGGTGCAACTAGAACTGCAATAATCAAGGCTACAATAGCTGTTAAGCGACCCACTGTTACAGTTTGTTTATCTGTAGCTTCTCTATTGAAATAGGGTTTATAAATATCCATTGTAAAGATAGTGGCTACCGAATTAAGCATGGAAGCTAAAGATGAGACAATAGCGGCTGCAAGTGCTGCTACCACCAAACCTTTGAATCCAGGCATCACAAATTCACTAATTAACCAAGGATATGCCTTATCGTTATCAAGTCCACCGCCTGCTTTAGTAAAGGCTTCTACTACTCCAGGAATCGTATTGGTTCCCTCAGGCTGGGAAAACATCACATAGGCAACAATTCCAGGAATAACAACAATCAAAGGAATGATGAGCTTTAAAAATGCTGCAAAAACAATCCCCTTTTGAGACTCCTCGAGAGACTTAGCGGCTAATGTCCTCTGGATAATATATTGGTTAAATCCCCAATAATATAAGTTCGCCACCCACATCCCGCCTACCAAGACTGCAATTCCTGGGAGGTTATTAAATTCCGGATTATCTCGATCCAAAATCATGTGAAATTTATCTCCGGCTACATCATAGATATGGTTAATTCCGCGTAACACACCACCGTCTGGTGTAACTTGATCCAAAGCTATAAAGGTTGTTACAAGACCGCCTAAGACCAACAATACGACTTGTACAACATCGGTCCAAGCTACAGCAGATAATCCACCATAAATAGAGTAGGCTGCTGCAATTAATGCCAAACCAATGAGAGAGGCCCAAATTAGACTCCCATCACCTACCCCGAAAATGGTATCCAACGCTTTTGCACCCAAGAAAATGACCGTAGTCAGGTTTACAAACACAAATAAGGCAATCCAAAATACCGCCAAAATGGTTTTCAAGGTGGTATTAAATCGCTGCTCAACAAATTCGGGTATGGTATATAATTTTTTCTCTATAAAAATAGGAAGGAGAAACTTACCCACAATTAATAGGGTAATGGCAGCCATCCATTCATAGGTAGCGATGGCAAGACCTACCGCAAAGCCTGAGCCAGACATACCAATAATTTGTTCTGCCGAGATATTTGCCGCGATTAGTGACGCCCCTATCGCCCACCATGGGAGCGATTTACCAGCTAAAAAGTAATCTTCTGCATTTTTTTGGTGCCCGTCTTTATCTCTAGAAACCCAAAGCCCAATTCCTACAATCAGCATGATGTAGGCTACAAAAACAATAATATCAATGGTCTCAAATCCGCTCATATGTGTATATTTTATTATGGTTAGTTCTGCGCTTAATAAAAGGAATTCTATAAACATTTAGAATACAGAAGTTCTTTTTTTACTTTACGGTACAAACTAACTAAAGAAAAACAGAATTACGTTTCTATTCTAATAGCGACAAAAACCCCAAATAAATTAGTACACTCATGAAAAAAGCATCTCTATTACTGTTTCTAATGGCATTTGCCATGATTGGATTCTCTTGCGGTGAATCCGAAGCAGATCGTATGGCCAGAGAACAAGCACGAATAGATTCTATTCGAGTCGCTGAACAAGCTGCACTTGAAGCGCGGATGCAAGCCGTAGAAGATAGTTTAGCTGCGGTCGAAGCCGTCCGATTAGCGGAGGAGGCCGCAAAAATAGCCTATACATTTGATGAAAATGGTAGTTATGTCATCCAAACCGGCGCATGGCGCTCAGAAGTAAAAGCAAATGCACTAGCTGCTCAATGGGCTAGTGAAGGTGTTTCTGCTGCATATGTCGTCCAAACAGGTGATGAAACAACCGGCGATGTTTGGTTTCGAGTTCGACTTGGTTATTTCCCAACCATGCAAGATGCCCAAAACTTTGGCACTGAAATGGGTCTTAGTTACTGGGTAACCACTAGAAACTAAGGTCTGGATAGCAGTTCTATTGGCTATTTGATAGTACCTAATGCGTGAAATGGCTTATTGATATGCTAAAAAATATTTTAGTTGCTTATCTCGCAAGCAATTAGTTAATTAAGTCAACGCTCAAGTAGCGTCTCTCTTGATGAATAGTCAGGGCATTATATCGGAATGATGTAATGCCCTATTTTTTTGCATCAACTTATCTATATTATACGTATACGTTCCTGATACGTACTAACATCCCGGAATATCCTATCGTCCTGAATACGCTGACTCACTAGTTATGATGAAACACTTTACGATTACCAAACGCCAAGAAGAGCATATTGCGATTCTTGAAATAAATGGAGAACTGGATGCTCACACTGCCTTCCAGCTTGAACAGCAATTTAAAACCTTAATTGAAACAGAGGCTTACCACATAATAGTAAACTGTTCGAACTTAGAGTATATAGCAAGTGCTGGGCTGGGTGTGTTCATGGCCTATATTGAAGACATTCGAAATCTTGGCGGGGATATTAAACTATCAAATATGACCGATGGTGTCTATCACGTCTTTGACTTATTGGGTTTCCCTAGTTTGTATGATATTCATAGAGATGAATCTGAGGCACTTAGCAGTTTCAAAACCCAAAAGTAGTCCGTTTTAGTATCTTGAAAGCTTCAACTTCGCATAGCATTAATGTATCCTCCTCTACTGAGTATCTGCGAGAAGTACGCAACTTTGTTCAACATTTTGTCCAACAATTTGATGTGAATAAAAAGGATTTAGACGAAATCATTTTAGCGGTTGACGAAGCTTATACCAACATCATAAAACACGCCTACAATAACGATCCCAATCACAATGTAAAAATAGAATTAGGCACCTCTACAGATACATTATGGGTACGACTTAGCGATACTGGTTCTCATTTTAATGCGGATGAATATCAACCCCCGGATCTTCTAAAAAGAATTAAAAATAAACAACGTGGTGGCATGGGTGTTTATTTAATTAATAAACTTATGGATTCGGTGGAATATTCTAGCGCCGGTAAAACCAATACCATATTGATGCGAAAACGGATCTAACAAATGAATGGATCTAGTTCAAATGATCGAGCCCTTCAATTAGGGCGTTTTGAACAACGTACGCTCTTGGAGACTGGCCGAGATTTAATTGAGTCTCAAGATCCAGAATTCATTTTAAACAACTTACTTCTGATCAGCCTTGGAAAATTAAGAGTCAGTAGCGCCTGTATTATCGTACACAGGCCAGGTGAAGATCGTTATGTCATCTCAAAAGGAAAAGGTCGTTTTTCCCATCTTGAAGGTCAAATGCTTACCCATGAGCCCGAAATTGGGAGCTTAAAAAAAGGGACCTACCCCTCCAGCGAACTCCCTGAACTTTTTGAGGGGCTAGAGCTCTCAAAGGATGCTGTGATGTTTCATTTGAGAACATCTACCCATCATATAGGGTTTCTTTGTATTGAACCCACCTTTAGGTCTGAGGCTATTACGAAACAGGAACAGGATTTCATTGAAAATTTATGCCTCATTACCTCAGCTACACTTTCTAGTTCAAGAATGTTTGAAGAACTTAAAAAAA
>Ga0181559_10002259_pt1 | contig 19090 bp, 9 predicted proteins | sample 011ome_21_FD_133752 | JGI IMG/M metagenome (GOLD analysis project Ga0181559, IMG submission 133752) | Coastal salt marsh microbial communities from the Groves Creek Marsh, Skidaway Island, Georgia - 011508AT metaG (megahit assembly) | ecosystem: Environmental > Aquatic > Marine > Intertidal zone...
GCGCGCGCGTCGCGTCGCGTCTGTCATCACTCTTTGCTTTTTAATCGTACAACACGCAATGGCGGGCCGTATCTATTAGATACACACCCATCTGCACTAATGCGCATTAGTGCACTCACAACAATCACGCCGGGATGGCGAACCCGGCGTCCGACCCCGCGGCGTCCGGTTTGCGCGGCGGCAGGTCCGACTTGACGCGCGCGGCGAAGGCGCGGCGCAGAGCGTACGCGGTGTCGACCCACCACTTGCGCAGCGCGCGCCCCGGCGGCGACGCGCGCCACCACTTGCCCACGGTCATGCCGAGGACCATCACGGCGATCGAGCACGCCTCCGCGACGTGCGTGCGCAGCGGCACGGCCCGCAGCCCGCCCAGCAGCATGGACCTCGTGTCCCCGTCCGTCGCGAGCATCTTGGTGGTGTCCGCCACCAGGTCCAGCGCCACGCGCACCGGCACCTTGACGCCGCCGCTGGCGCCCGCCTCCGCCATCTGCACCAGCTCCCGAAGCCTGGCCCACTCGAACTTGCCCTTGACGATCACCACCTTGAACAGCCGCGCGCGCAGGTTGGGGTCGGGGTCCGTCAGCAGGCGCCGCGCGACGTACGGGAACGCCGCGTTCAGGAAGTTGAAGCTCGGGTCGAGCGTCAGGCAGATGTTCTCCTGCGTCAGCAGCGCGCGGATGACGAGCGAAAAGCGCTCGGGCACGCGAATCGGGTACTTGAACAGCAGCTTGTTGAACTCCTTCGTGAGCCCGCGGAAGGAGAAGTTGCCGTTGGACGCGATCGCGCTGAGCGTGTCGGTGCCCCACACCTCCGCCAAACCCTCCGCCACCGGGCGCACGTCGCTGCCCGGCTCCAAAAACCCCAGGTCGTTCAGGCACACCGCGAGCGCGTCGTAGTCCTTGTTCATGACGTGAACGACGGCGTCGATGAGGCTCTCCTGGTTGGCGCGCGAAATCTCGGCGACGTTCCCAAAGTCCACGTACGCGATGTCCCCGGAGGGCAGCGCCAGCACGTTCCCAGGGTGCGGGTCCCCGTGGAACAAACCGAAGTCCAGCAGTTGCCGCAGGCCGCTCTCCACGCCGTTCTGCAGGAACACGCGGCGCGCTTCGGGGCTTTCGAACGCGCCCTCCGCCGTGCACCGCACGCCCTCTTGCCAGTCCATCACAAGTACGCGGGGCGAGGAGAGCGACTGGTACACGCCCGGGATCTGCACCGCGTCGTCGTCCGCGAAGTTGCGCTTGAAGTCCCGCAGGTTGAGCGCCTCCTGGTTGAAGTCAAGCTCCTCCAGCAGCTTCTCCGCGAACTCGTCCACCAGCAGCGTCGCCGGGCACCCCAGGTTGGTTTTCGCGAAGTCGTCGAAAAACGTCTCCGCGGCGGCGCGCAGGATGAACAAATCGAGGATCACCTGCGGCCTCGTTCCCGGCCGCAGAATCTTCACAGCCACCTCGGCTCCCCCCAGCTCGGGCACGAGCGTCGCCTTATACACCTGCCCGATGCTCGCGGCCGCCACCGGCTCGGGCGTGATGGTCGCGAACACCGCGTTCACGTCCGCGCCGGCGTCTTCGCGGATGATGTCAAACGCCTCGCCCGTCGGGAAAGGGGGCACGCGGTCCTGCAGCCGCGTCAGCTCCTCCATCAGGTCCTCCTCGACGAGATCCGGGCGGTTCGCGAGGTTCTGCCCGAGCTTCACGAACAGCGGGCCGAGGCTCGTCAGGGCCTCCTTGAACGCGGTCGCGTACCGCGCGCCTCCGTCCGTCGCGTCTAATTTCATCATGGCGTCTTTTTTCGCGAACAACGTGGAAAAGGTGGAAAACACCTTCGCCCCCCGCGCGGCGAGCGCGAACGGGGTGCGAAGCGCCTCCTGCCGAATCGCCTCGGGGTCGTACCGACGCACCATGCGGCAGAAATCGGAGTCCATCTCGAGCTTCTCCTTGCGCGCCGCCTCGGACAGCGCCTTCTTGCTCATCCTCTTGGCGCGCTTCTTGATGGCGGTGCCGCCCGAAGGGGGGGGGGCGGACGAAAACCCGTCCGGGCTGGCCGACGCGCCCGAGCCCGCGCCTGAATCAGGGCTCGCGGAGGTCTCCGCGTCCGTCTCGGTCAACTCGGGCTCGGCGATGGCGCCGGGGACGCGGGGGGAGGGGCGCGCGCCGCGGCAGGGCGCGCGACGCACGAGATAAGACGCGCGTCTGGGCGAATGAAATCTCGCACTCGGGGCGCGCACGGCGCCGGGGGCGCGCGAAACAGCGCTTTCGCGCCAGCGCGACGCGAGCGGCGCGCGCGCGCGCGCCGGCGGCACCGCCGCGGTCGTCGCCATCGCGAACGCTCGCCGACTGGGGGGGAGGGCGAGGCTGGCGCGGACGCGAGTGGGGTCGCGACAGAGTACCCTCGAAGACGTGACAAACGTGTCCTTGTCATCACGAGGCGTTTTGGAGCGACCCACACCGAATCTGACAAAGCACTCCCCTCCAAAGTTGGCTCGCGTTTTCCCGGGAACGCCCGAGTCTAGGTTTTTTCGCGGCAGGGCGCTCTTTTTCGCCTCCCAACCGTCGGCCCGCGTCACCCCCGCATCGCTTGCATCGCTCGGCGTGCACAAGCGCGCGCGCGGAATCCAGTGATCTCCACACGCACGCGGCCGCGGTCGTCCCCTCTCGCGTTTCCTCACACGAGCGCGCGCGAAACGCGATGACGTTCGCGATGACATCGCTCCCCCGCCACGTCGTCGCGCCTCCTCGCGCGTTGGCGGCTCGCGCGGGGGCGTTCGCGTCTCCCCTGCGGGTCGCGGCGACGCCCATCTCCGCGGTCCGGCGCGATCTCGCGATCGAGATCGTCGCCGAAGGCGAACGCGGCCGAGGCCGCGGCGGAGGCCGAGGCGGAAGAGGTGCGTGCCCTCGAACGACACCGCCGAACGACCCGACCGCGCCATCCGCGTTGTTCGTTTTCGAAACGCGCCTCGTTCCCTTTCTCGGGAACCCTCGCGTGCGCGCACGCGGACGCGCCGCAACCTGACCTCTCGACCTGACCTCTGGTGTTTCTTTCTTCGCGTCTCTCTCGAGCCGCAGGCGGCGGGCGCCGCGGCGGGCGCGGGCGCGGGCGCGGGCGCGGGCGCTTCAAGCTCCGCCCGCAGTCCGACGGCAAGTCGCATCTCGGGACGAGCCTGACGTACACGGACGGCAAACCCTTCCCCGACTTTATTGAAAACGCAACCTCGCCGGTGCGCGCCGACCAGGCGCCCGGATCCTCCAACATCGTCGAGGGCGTGACGCCCCTGGATCTGCCCGCGGGCGGCCTCGTGGACGACTCCCCGATTAAGTTCCTGCCCCTCGGCGGTTTAGGCGAGATCGGCATGAACTGCGCGTTGGTCGGCACGGAGAACCGCTACGTGTTGCTGGACGCCGGCTTGATGTTCCCGGACCACGAGGAGCTGGGCATCCAGAAAGTGCTTCCCGACGTCTCGTTTTTGTCGCGCTGGAGAGATAAGATCGAGGCGGTGCTCATCACGCACGGCCACGAGGACCACATCGGCGCGTTGCCGTGGGTCATACCCGCGCTGGACCCGTCCACGCCCGTGTACGGCGGCTTGTTCACCATGCAGCTCATCGAGCGTCGCATGAGGGAGTTCAACCTCTGGGGCGACGGTTCCAGGTTCAAGGTGATCGACATGGGCGAGCGGTTCGACGCCGGGCCGTTCGCCATGGAGGCGGTGCGGGTCACGCACTCCATCCCGGACTGCTGCGGGTTCATCTTCCGGTGCGCCGCGGGCACCATCGTGCACACCGGCGACTGGAAGATCGACGAGAACCCGGTGGACGGCCGTCAGTTTGACCGCGAGCAGTTTGAGCGCGTCGGCAAAGAAGGCGTGACGCTCATGATGAGCGACTCCACGAACGTGCTGTCCCCGGGCCGGACGACGAGCGAGAGCGTCATTCGCGAGGCGATGATGCAAAAAGTGTTAGGGCACAAAGGGCGGATCATCACCACGCAGTTCGCGTCTAACATCCACCGGCTGTACGGCGTGAAGGCGGCGGCGGACGCGTCCGGACGCAAGATTGCGTTCGTCGGCATGTCGCTCACCACCTACCTGGAGGCGGCGAAGAAGGCGGGCATCGCGCCCATCGACCCCGACACTTTAGTTCCCGCGGAGGAGATCGACCAGGTGAACCCCAGCGAGCTGATTATTGTCACGACCGGCTCGCAGGCGGAACCACGGGCGCAGCTCGCGCAGGCCGCGTTCGGGAGCTCGCGGCTCATCACCCTGCACCCCGACGACTTGCTCCTGTACAGCGCCAAGATGATCCCCGGGAACGAAAAAAGAGTGATGCGCATGATGAACGCCATCGCCGTGCGCGGGCCGGAAATCGCCATGCGCCGCGAAGACGGGCTGCACTCCTCGGGGCACGCCTACCGGGACGAGCTCGAGGAAGTCCTAAAAATGCTGCACCCGGAGCACTTCCTGCCCGTGCACGGCGAGTACGCGTTCCTGAAGGAGCACGAGGCGCTGGCGCGCAGCGTCGGCGTCAGGCACAGCGCGGTGATTGGGAACGGGCAGATGCTCGGCGTGACCCCGCTGCGCAACGGCCAGTCGCACGGCCTGCTGGGGAACATGCACCTGCTCGGCGAGGCGCGTTTGCAGACCATGTTCAACGACGGCGGCAAGGGCAGCGGCACGTCCGAGGACCTCGCCATCGAGGAGCGCATGCGCATCGCCGTCGAGGGCATCGTCGTCGTCGACCTGGAGGTTTTCGACGGTGGCGCCGAGAGCGCCTCCGCCGCGGAGGCGACTTCGGAGGAGACCGCCTCCGACGACTCGGACGCGGCGGACGGCGAGCCTTCGCCCGCAACCCGCGGCGGCTTCGTGAAGAAGCGCTCGGCTGCAAGCCAGCCGCGCACAGTTTCGGGGTTCATGACCGCGCGCGCGCGGGTCACCAGCCGGTCGATGTGGACGGACGAGGGGCGTCTGCTGGCGAACCTGCGCGACGCCGCCGAGCGTTCGGTGGAGGACCTCGAGGGCGGCGCCCGGCTCAGCGCGGTGGAGCGCACGGCGGCCACCGCCGTGCGCTTCGCCTGCCGCAACTACTGCAACAAGCGGCCGGACATCATCGTCGTCGCGCACCGCGGCGTCCCGGACGCCGACGCGCGCGCGCGGCTGCAGACGGCGGCGGAGCGCGGGCGGGGATACTCGCGCGGCATGGTGGGCGCCTCCGGCACGCGCTACCGCGCGCGCGCGCGCTCGCGGGCGACGTCGCCCACCGGCGTGCGTCCGCTCCGGTCCGCGGACGGGCCTAAAGGGGACGGCGGCGGCGGGAACAGGCACACGCGGTCGGATCCGTCGTACCAGTGACGCGGTCGTGCGCACGAAGCGTGTTCGAAGAGTGTTCGAAGAGGCGCGTGCGGAGGTACGCGCGGGAGCGCGTCGTGATTCCGTCGTCGGGTTGTCATTTGTAAAAAAAGCTCGTTTTCGTTCGTCGACGAACCGACTGATGATGAAGCCACGAGACGCGCCCCCGGACGGGTCCACTGTGGCAGCGCGCGCCAGGCGCGACGATGGCAGCCGCGGCGTCTCGCCTCTTCGCGGGGAGTCAAGCGCGCGTCGCCCGTGACTGGCGCGACGCGCGTCGCCGGCGACCGGTCCGACCCACGCGACGCGCGGTGCCTCGCGCGACCGCCGCCGCCGACGATGCGTCGTGCTCGTTGAGCGCCGACGCGTCTTCGTTCCGGTTCGAGGGCACGCGGCGCCTGTACGGCGACGCGCGCTTCGACGCGCTCACCAACGCGCACGTCGTCGTGCTCGGCTTGGGCGGGGTCGGGAGCTGGGCCGCGGAGGCGCTGGCGCGGAGCGGCGTGGGCGCGCTGACGCTCGTGGATTTGGATTTCGTGTGCGTCACCAACGTGAACCGCCAGGTCCTGGCGGCGGACTCCTCCGTGGGCGACGCGAAGGCGGAGGTGATGCGCGCGCGCGTGCTGGACATCAACCCGGCGTGCGACGTGCGCGTGGTGACCGATTTCGTCACGGAACACAACGTGGAGGCGGTGCTCGGTATCGCCGGCGCGGGTTCGGGCCGGCCGGTCGATCACGTGCTGGACGCCGTCGACGGCGAGAACGATAAAGCCGCCGTCGTCGCGTGCTGCGTACATCACCGAATCCCCGTGCTGGTCACGGGCGGCGCCGGGGGCATCGACACGCTGCACGATATCGTCGTCGAGGACCTGGCGAATGCCACGTTCAACCGGCTTTTGCAGCGGGTCCGCCGGCTGCTGCGCCGCGAGTACGCGTTCCCGAAAGGCGGCGAAGGCGCGTTTCCCGGAAAGAAAAAGAACAAGAAGGATGGCAAGTTCGGCGTCTCCGCGGTGTACGCCCGCGAGAACGCGAACCACTTCCGCGCCCTGCCCGGCACGAAAGGCCGCGGCGGGATCGGGTGCGACGGCGTCGGCGGGTCCGCCGTCTTTGTCACCGGCGCGCTGGGGTTCAAGGCGGCGTCGCACATCGCGTTGCGTTTGATGGAGAAAGCCGAGGAAGCCGACGACGAGAAAGCCGACGAGAAAGCCGAAACCGCGGGGCGTCCCGCCGCCGCGGGGTGGCGCTCGCGCGTCTGGCCGAGGGGCAAGCCCGGCGGCGGGGGCGGCGGCGCCGGCGGGGACGGCGGCGGTGGCGGCGGCGGCGGGGGGGACGGCGGCGGCGGCGGTGGAGGAGGAGGCGGGGACGGCGAGTCGCGAGAAGGAGGTGGGGACGATTCCCGGGACGGGGACGGCGGGGACGGTGACGTCGCGGACGTCGCGGCGGGCGCGTCTCTGGCGACGGGCGCGGCGTTCGCCGCGAACGCGTCTTCGCTGGAAGACGAACGGACGGAATCGAACACGATGACCGAAGACCGTCCGGTCGAGCCCCCCACGGAACGCGCGGCGACCGCGACCGCCGCGACTTTGAAGACGTCCTCGACTTTGAAGACGTCCGCCGCGAAGGACGTTCCCGCGAAGGACATCTTCGACGCGCACTGCCACTGGCACCTCGACCGCGCGGACACCGGCGAAGCCGCGCGCCTCGCCGGTGCGCTCGCGGGTGCGGCGTTCACGTCTACGTGTCCCGACGACTGGATCCGCGCGGATCAGTTCGCGGAGCGATCGGCGGCGTGCGACGCGGCGAGCGACGGGGACGGGTATTACTGCGTCGCGTTGGGTCTGCACCCCTGGTGGGCGCACCGGTTCCCCCCGCCCGCCGCCGGCGGTTGGCCCGACGACCTGCGCGCGCGCCTGCGGTCGTGCCCGCGCGCGGTCGTCGGCGAGATTGGCCTGGACCGCGTCGCCGTGCCTCTGGACGAGGTCACGGGCGAGCGGACGGGCGAGCCGGCGGACTACGCGAACCAGATGGCGTGCTTCGCGGCGCAGTTGGCCATCGCGGCGGAGGAGAGACGGCCGGCGGTGGTGCACTGCGTTAAGGCGTACGGGGACGCGGGCGACGCGTTTCGCGCGCGGGAAACGTTCCCGACGAAGGTCCTGATGCATTCCTACGGAGGCACGGCGGCGTTCGCGGAAGGGCTCGTGCGCATGAAGAGATGGGGTCCGCGGTTCTACTTCGGCTTCTCCTCCGTGGTGAACCTGCGGAGCCCGAAAACCGCGGACGTGATACGCGCGATTCCCGCCGACCGATTGGTGATCGAGTCCGACCTCACGTCCTCGCGGGGCGCCGAGGACGCGCTGCGCGCCATGCTCGCGGCGGTGGCGGAGTGCCGCGGCTGGACGCCCGAGGAAACCGCGCGCATCACGCGCGAAAACGCGCGCAGGTTCTATCTCCCCGAGCGGGAGGAGGCGTAGTACCGTACCGACTTTAGACGGCTCACTAAAAAAAAATGGACTTGACGTCCGACGCGCTAAACATCAGCCCGCACCCCGGGCACTTCCGGTCCCTGTTTTCCAGCCGCGTCGCGATGCAGTCGTTGCAGAACATGTGGAAACACCGCGTGATCACCACGCCCTTTGGCCGGTCGTTGCACACCGAGCAACGCAACATGGACTTGTACGCGTCGATTTCCTCCTTGTACTCGTCCGCGCTCCCGCCGCGCCGCGCCAGCTTATCGCACCGCCGGCGCAGGCCCGCGCACGTCTCCTCGCACGTCTCCCGCGCGCGCTCAGCCTCCGCCACCTTTCTCGCATCCTCCGCCGCCACCTGCGCCAGCGCGTCGGCTCTGCGCTCCGCGGCAGCCAGCGCCTCGCGCCGGCTCTCCGAGGTGTCACGCAGCTGCGTCAGAGTCTTCGTCTGCTCCTCCGAGCGCCGCGCGAGCTCCGCTTTCTCCTCGCGCGCGCGCGCCAGCTCGTCGCTCGCCTCGCGCGCGGCGGCTTCAATCTGCTGCGCGCGCAGCGTCGCCGCCTGCGCAGCGCCGCGCTCGTGCGCGACGGCCGCCTGCATGCCGGCGTTCTCGTCGCGCAGCCGCCTCGCTGCCATCTGCGCCTGGTTCTTCTCCGCGAGCGCCTTGGTCGAGCTCTCGTCGCGCTCGGCCATTTTCTCCATGAGCCGCGCGTTCTCGGAAGCCGCCTCCTCGTACGCCGCGCCGATCGCCTCCATCTCCGCCATGAACGCCTCGGATTCGGCGTTCTTCTCCTCCAGCGCCGCGTCGGACGCGGAGGCGCGCGCGCTCGCCGCGGAAGCCTCGCGCCGCGCCGAGTTCAGCTGCTCCTGCAGCTCCGAAACGCGCGTTGTGAGCGCGTCGGCGTCGTCGTCGCCCTTCGTCCCGGACCCCGCGTTGGCCGCGTTTTTTTTCGCAGCCGCCAGCGCGGCGGCGGCGCCCGCCGCCTCGGCGCGCGCCGCCTCGGCGTCCGCGCGCGCCTTCGCGGACGCGAGCTTTAAGGCGTCCAGCTCCGCTCGCTGCTTCATCGCCTGCGCGTGCTTCTGACGTAAGCCCGCGTTTTCCTCGCGCAGCTTCTCGATCAAAGCCGCGCGCTCCTCCTCGAGTCGCCGCTTGGAGGCGGTCTCGCCGACGCCGCGCAGCTCGAGCGCGGCGCGATCGCGCTCGTCGAGCGCCGCGCGCGCGCGCGCCTCCGCGTCGCCCACGCGGGCCTCCGCCAGCGCCGCGCGCCGCTCGGACTCGGTGGCGCGCGATGCGAGCGCGGTGGACGCACGAAGGTCCGCGCGAAGCGCGTCCGCGTCGCGCTGCAGGTCGGACGCCGCGCGCCGGAACCGCGCGCTCTCGTCGCGCGTCTCGCGCAGCCGCGCCTCGAGCGCCGCGAACGGGCGCGACGACGTCACCGCGGACTCGCTCGCGAGCCGGTCGCGCAGACCGCGCGCCTCGCCCTCCAGCGCCGCGCACTTACTCGAGGCGGCGTCCAAGTGAGACGTGGAGGCTTTCAAACGACCCTCGAGCTCGTAAACGAGGCCCTGGAGCTTCGAAAGAGCCTCGGCGTCCGCGCCGGCGGCGGCGGCGGCGGCGGCGGCGGGCGCGCCCTCTCCGTCCGCCGCGCCCGCCGCCGCGCCGGCGGCGGCGCTCGCGTCTTTCCCCGCGTCCTTGCCGCCGCCCGCCGCGGCGGAGACCGCGACCGCCGCCGCCGCCTTGGCGCTGTGCGCGGTGGCCATCGGCGGCAGGCCCTCGATCTGGCCGGCGTCGCTCCGCGCCATGCGCAGCTGCCGCCGGAGCATCTCCACGTCCGCCACGGAATCTTCCAGCTTCTTGCCGAGCTCCTCGTTGCGCTTCCGCTGCTTGGTGGTCTGCTCGCGGAACCGCTCGAGCTGCTCGGCGTCTGCGGCAGCGCGCGCGTCCAGCGCGGCGACGCGCGCGCGCGCGCGCTCGAGGTCGCGCGAGACGGAGTCGTCGCCCGCCGCGCCCGTCTGCCGCGCGTTCGCGGCGTCCACCGCGTCGAGGACTTTGGCCAGCGTGGACTTGACCGAGGCCGCGCGCGCTCTGAGCGCGTCCACCGCACGCTTGGCGTCCTCGTCCAGCCCACCGACGTCCCGCGCGGCCCCGTCCTCGTCATCGGAGTCCTCGTCATCGGAGGCGGCGTCCGCGGCGGGCGGCTTGTCGCCTCGTCGCTTCGCGGCGCCGGCGTCTGTGCCTTCGCGCTCCTCCCTGGCGCGCTTCTTCGCCACGACGGCTTCGTCTCCGCCCGCGGCGCGCACGAGCCTGCGCAGGAAGGGGTCCTCCAGGGGCGCGGCGGCCGCGGCGTTTGGGTTCGTCGCGTCCACGCCGCCGGTGACCCGCGCGGCGAGGGTCTCGACGTGCGCCTGCAGCGCGTTCCATTCCGTCGCCACGACGGTGGCGCGCTCCTCGTACGCCGCCTGCTGGCGCTTCAGCGCCGCGACCGCCTTCTCGCCGAGCGCGATCTCCTCGCGGTACACCTCGAGCTGTTACGGTCGAAAACAAGGGGGTTGGTCGGGGGAAGAACGTCCGTCAGCGCTCGCGCGACGCCGATCGGCGCACGGATCGCAGCTCGAGGGCGCCGGCGGCGGGAAAAAGCATTTGGCATTTTTCGCGGGCGTCGAGGCTCGCCGGAAGCCTCGTGAACCGTGAACACGTACCCGCTCCTTGAGGTTGAGCTGCTTGAACGCCAGAAGCGCGTTCGGGTCGGCCGACATGGCGTCAGACGGCGAACGCGAGCGTCCGCGCGTCTCGAGACGCAATCGGGGAGACTTCTCGCGCTGGATGTTCTGCCATCGAACGAGAGAGGGAGGAACAGTGAAAAAAGCCACGACGTTTGGTCGGTCGGGCACGGTCAGGAGTCGGCCACATTTCTGGGGTTTTAGACCCCGAGGCGGGAGGCCGAAAAGCGATCACAACGCGTCTCCTGAACGCTTTCTGCGCCGCTTGGGGTCGAGAACCCTTTTGCGATCGCGTGTTCCACTGCGGCGCGCGCCTCTGCGGCGAGCCCACCTGTCGATCGACCACCGGTCTCGCGCGTTTCTCGCACCGCGACCGACCCCCGATCCGCCCGCGTCGCCCGCTCCTGGAACGTCAAGCGCGTTCGCCAGCCCCGATTGCTTTTCGGGTCTGCGCTATCCATCCGTAGCGCGTCTGTCGGACCCGCGCGCACCCGCTAAGCGCCCGACCTCACGATGGCCTCCGCCGCTTCCGCCGCGGCGTACGCCACTGTCGTTCCCGGCGCCGCATCCGCGCGTCGCGCGTACGCCAAGGGCGCGCGCGCGCTCCGCGCCGCGCCGAGGAGCGCCAAGCACGCGCGCGCCGCCTCCGGGCTCGTTCGCGCGGAGGCTGTCGCCGAGCCCGCGCCCGCGCCCGCCGGGTCCGGCGGCGTGGACCGCGGCTCCGGGTACGAGGTGCACAAGTTCGGCGGGACGTGCGTCGGCTCCGCCGAACGCATCTCCGGCTGCTGCGACTTGCTCATCGACAGCGCCAAGAGCGGCGTGAAGACGTTCGGGATCGTCAGCGCGATGGGGGTGGCCAACAAGGGCGAGCCCAAAGTGACGGATTGCCTCATCAACGCCACGGACATGGCCTCCTCGCGCGATCCCAAATACCTGGAGGAGCTGGTGAAGCTCGAGCACAAGCACCAGACCACCGCGGAGGCGCTGCTGACGGATCAAAGCGAGTACGACGCGTACATGGCGTCATTCGCCGAGGAGCTGGAGGACCTCAAGGCGATGCTCAAGGCGATGTCCATCGCCGGAACGTCCACGCAGGCGTTCGCGGACTTCGTCGTCGGGCACGGCGAGCTGTGGACCGCGCGCCTGTGCGCGGCGGCGATCCGATGCAAGGGCTTCGACGCGGAGTGGATCGACGCGCGGGACGTGCTGGTGGTGACGGACGCCGAGGACGGCGGCGTGGACGTCGACTACGAGCGCTCCAACGCGAACCTCGACGCGCTTTTCGACGCGCGCGGGCACTGCGCGGCGGGCGCGGATCGCGTCTTGATCGCCACCGGCTTCATCGCGCGCACGCCGGACGGCATCCCCACCACGCTCAAGCGCAACGGGTCGGACTATTCCGCCACCATCTTCGGTGCGCTGCTCATCGCGTCCAACATATCCATCTGGACGGACGTCGACGGCGTGTACAGCGCGGACCCGCGCGTGGTGAAGGAGGCGGTTTGTCTGAAGCAGCTCTCGTACAACGAAGCCTGGGAGCTGTCGTACTTCGGCGCCAACGTGCTGCACCCGCGCACGACGCTGCCCGCGATGCGGTACAGCATCCCGGTCACCCTGCGCAACTACTTCAACCAAGCCGCGCCGGGCACGTCCATCAGCGACGCCTGCGTCGTGTCCGACGACGAGGGCTGCGTGCCGTCGGTGGACACGTCGAGCGGCGAAGTGAACTTCATCACCGGCCTCGCCACCATCGAGGACGTGTGCTTGATCAACGTGGAGGGCACGGGGATGGTGGGCGTGCCCGGCACCGCCAACGCGGTGTTTGAAACCGTGAAGCAGGCGGGGTGCAACGTGGTGATGATCAGCCAGGCGTCCTCGGAGCACTCCATCTGCTTCGCCGTGCGCTCGCACGAAGCCGACGCCGCCAAGCGGGCGCTGTCCGCTCGCTTCGAGAAGGCCATCGCCGCGGGGCGCATCAAAGAAATCTCCACCGTGGACGACTGCGCCGTGCTCGCCGCCGTGGGCAAGAACATGTGCCAGACCCCCGGCGTCTCCGCGATGCTCTTCGACGCGCTCGCGCAGGCGTCGGTGAACGTCGTCGCCATCGCGCAGGGCGCGTCCGAGTACAACATCACCGTCGTCGTCAAGAACGCCGAGAGCCGAAAGGCGCTCAACGCCGTGCACAGCAAGTTCTACCTGAGCAAGACGGTCATCTCCGTCGGCGTCGTCGGGCCCGGTTTGGTGGGCAAGACGCTGCTGCGCCAGATGGACGAGCAGCTCGCCGAGCTCAAGAGCGACTACGCGGTGGACCTGCGCGTGGTGGGGATCGCGGGCAACTCCAAGATGCTCCTCTCCGGCGACGACTCCGTGAACCTCGACCTGGCCACCTGGGAGGCGGACTACTCGGGCTCCGCCGCCGTCGCCTCGGACATGGAGGCGTTCACGCGGCACGTGCTGGACGCGGGCTCGCCCAACGCCGTGATCATCGACTGCTCCGCGTCCGAGGACGTCGCCTCCCTGTACAAGGGATGGCTCCAGCGGGGGATCAACGTCGTGACCCCGAACAAAAAAGCCAACTCCGGGGACTTGAAGTACTACAAGGAGCTGCGCAACATCCAGCGCAACGGATACACGCACTACTTCTACGAGGGTACCGTCGGCGCGGGTCTGCCCATCATCTCCACCGTGCGCAACCTGTTAGATTCGGGCGACCGCGTGTCGAAGATCGAGGGCATCTTCAGCGGCACGCTGTCCTACATCTTCAACACCTTCGGCGCCGACGACCGATCGTTCTCGACGATCGTCGCCACCGCCAAGGAACTGGGGTACACCGAACCCGACCCGCGCGATGACCTTTCCGGCATGGACGTCGCCCGGAAGGTTGTCATCTTAGCGCGCGAGTGCGGCCTCGACTTGGAACTCGAAAACGTGCCCATCCAGAGCCTCGTGCCGGAGCCGCTCCGGGACGTCGCGTCGGCGGACGAGTTCATGGCTCGGCTCCCCGAGTTCGACGTCGAGATGACCGCGCGCGTCGCCGACGCCGCGGCACGCGGCGAGAAGCTGCGCTACGTGGGCGTGGTGGACGTCAAGAACGGCACCGGCGCGGTGGAGCTGCGCGCGTACGACGCCGCGCACCCCTTCGGCGGCCTCGCGGGGTCGGACAACATCATCTCGTTTGAGACGAAGCGGTACGTCGAGGGACAGGCGCTCGTCGTGCGCGGGCCGGGCGCCGGCGCCGAGGTCACCGCGGGCGGCGTCTTCGGAGACGTCCTCAGGGTCTGCCAGTACCTCGGCGCGCCCTCGTGAGACAGAAGGGAGGCGTATACGTCGTGACGCGCGACGCGTAGACGTACGCGAAGGTACGGTACCGTACAAGTACTGCATTTTTTATTATCCCAAAGAAGCGTCCGCTCTTGCCACGTGTCCCGCTCTCTCGTGTCGAAACATTTTCGGCTTAACCGACGGTTCGAGCGTCACGCGCGTGATACCGAAGCGCTCGAGCTCGCGCGATGTCCATCGCGTCGTCCGCATCCATCGCCACGCGCGTCGCGCCCCCCCGCGCGCGCACCACCGCTCCCCGCCGCGCGGTCGCGCCCCTCCGCGCGGTCGCGTCCGCCTCGGCGGAGGGCCAGAAGATCGCCGTTCTGGGCGGCACCGGCTTCGTGGGGAGCCGCGTGGTGGACATCCTGTCCAAGGCCGGGGCGGACGTGTTCTCCGTGTCCAAGTCCGGCGGCGGCCCCGGCGGCGTCGCGCTCGACCTGGCGGACCCCGCGTCCGCCGGCGCGCTCGCGGAGGCGCTGCAGGGCGTGGACGCCGTGGTGTCCTGCGTGGGGTTCAACCCGTTCGGCGGGGACGAGGCGATGAGCCGCGCGGTGAACGGCGACGCCAACGCCGCCGCCGCCGCCGCCGCCGCCGAGGCGGGCGTGAAGCGCTTCGTGTACGTCTCCGTCGCGTCCATCGTGCGCGACGTCGTCGGAGACGCCAACCTCATGACCGGCTACTTCGAGGGCAAAAAAATCGCCGAGAGCGCCGTCGCGAACGCGTTCGCCGAAACCGACGCGCTCGTGCTTAAGCCGTCCTTCGTGTACGGCGGCGACGCCTTCTCCGCCAACCCGCCCCGCGTGACGCAGCAGTACGGGGAGGTGCTGACGAAACTGCTCGGCTCAGGGCTCGTCAAAGGCATCGCGGACAAGATGCCAGGGGCAATCGCGCTGACGCTCGCCGAGCCCGTGGCCGTGGACACGCTCGCGCGCGCGTGCGCGGCGGGGGCCGTCGGAGCCGCCGAAGGCGTCGCAGACGGCACCGACGCCATCAAGGCGTGCGCCGCGCGGATGGACGACGGGCGTTGAAAAGACGCGCGGCGTCGACACTAGCTAGCTAGTAGGTAAGGCGGTGCGGCGCGAAGGTGCCGCGCGTGCGTTCCCGGCGTGTGTGTCTGTGGCACTAAAAGCTTTCTATGGTAGCTCGTCTCTGTTCGCGCGCGCTTTCCTAGTCTTTAAGAAAACAAACCTTCGATGATCCTTTTCTCCGGCTCCCAGAGGGAGCTACGACTCCTTGTCCCTTCTCGTTCGCGCGCGCGTCGCCGGTCGAGCCGATGTCGCCTTCGCCTTGGCGCCCGCGCCTCGCGAGGTCACCGCGTTGAACAGGTACCGCCCGCTGAGCCCGTCGAACGCGAACTTGGCCCAGTCGCGCCATGTCACCTTTTCCGAGGCGTGACGTGCGGCTTCGCCCGCCCCGCCCGCGTCCGAGGCCCCTCCCCCGAAGAGCTTCGACGTCCACGCCAGGTACGCCGCGACGAGCCCGGAGAAAAACAGCAGCCACACGCGCATGGGACACATCGCGACGGACGAGCGGCTGCTCTGGGCGAGTGGCAGGCGAGAGGCGTCTGAAATAACAGACTCCGACGTCCGATCATCGCGTGAGTTTCGTGACTTCCCGAGGGCGATCGCGTTATCGTACGTACGGTACGTATTTCACGCTCGCCGCGCGCACGGCGTCAGTATAGATAGCTCTCACCATACCTCACCCGCACCCGCACCCGCGCACCCGCGTTCTTCTCACTCCTTCTTCCTCCGTTTGGGCTCCGGCGCGGGCGCGCCCTTGGCTCTTCCCTGCGGCCCCACCTCGCCCTCGACGCCGGGGTGCTGCCCGTCCATGAGGTGCCGCCCGGCGCGCGCCTTGGGGCCCCAGTTCTCGCTGGGGTTGTTGGGGTAGCGCGTCACGCCGTCGCGCTGCGCCTTGGTGAACGCGCCGTTCACGCGCGTCCAGTTGGCGACCACGCTCGGCTCTTTCGCGAGGATCGCCTCGCCCGGGGTTTTGTGCGCCTGGACCTTCACCGGGTGCTCCTTGACCCAGCACCGCAGGATGTCCCACAACACGCTCGCCGGCGCGTCCGTCTTAATCGCGAGGGGGTCGGAGTGCGCCGGCGACACGCGAAACCCGGCGTTGATCACCGCGCTGCGGAACAGCGCCATCGGCGGAGGGGTGGACTTTAACGTGGTGGACATGCTGTGGATGTCGTAGTGCAGAGGGCAATCAGGCAGCTCCTCCTGCACCGTCGTCAGCAACGCGTGGATCTTGTCGTACCCGGGGTAATCGCCCTTGTGGTCCTCCACCTGCTTCTTGATCGCTGCGACCCAGGCTTGGTCGTGCACCGGCTCGGTCCAGAACGGCCCGCCCATGTGGAATCCCCAGCCGCAGTGCGCGCACTTTTGCGGCACTACCGGCCCGTCCCCCACCTGGTGCTTCACCGAGTTGTGCTTCGTGGACGTCTTGCCCACGGGCTGGAACTCGAACGCGTCGCACCCGGCGCACTGGAACGCGTACGAAACCTTCGTCGGCGCCAGCTTGGCGTCCTTCGCGGACGAGTACACGCGCACGAAGCATCGCACGTAAAAGTCGATGTGCACGCTGAACACCGGGACGATGTGCCTTTTGTACCGCCCCGCCGCGGCATCCACCGCGCTGAGCAAAACTCTCACCGCCTGCTCGTGGCAGTACTTCGCCCGCAACGGGTACGACCCGTACTTGGTCCAGCACACCTCGCCGTTGTTCCCGCACAGCACCGCCATGTCCGTGGCGGTGACGCACAGCAAGCCGCCGTCGCCCACCGCCTGCACGGCGCCGTCCAGAAGCGTGGAGGGCGTGCCGTACGGGTCCAGGTCCACGACGTCGAACATCTTCTCGTGCTGCATCATCACCATACGCACGTCTTGGCCGTGACAGATGACCTTGTCCATCTGCGCCGCCGCCGCCGCGCCGTGCTCCGCGTTGAACGCCTTGTTCCGCTTGATCGCCTCGATGGCGCTCGGGTCGAGGTCGTTCGCCACCACGCACCCCACGTCCTCGAGCTCGCGCGCGTACCGAATCGCACGCAAACCCGAAGCGGCCATGCCCTCCAAGATGCGGATATCGCGAAGAGGAGGTTTCTCGCGACGAACAGGAGGTTTCTGACCGTCCTTTCCCTCCGCGTCGTTCGCGTTGTCGTCAGAACGCGTCGCCTCTTTTTCTTGCTGCACGCGCGCCGCGTGCTCCTCGTGCGAGAGGTACATCTGCTCGATCTCCTCCGGGCTGAGCAGGTGCGGCAGAATGGGCGAGTCCCGGGGCGTCGCGCACAGGTTCCCTTTGTTCCTCTTGTTCTTGGGCGCGCGCTCGTCGCTCGCGTGCTCTGCCGCGCGGACCTTCTGGAACTGGCGCAGCACGGCGAGCGAGATGTCGCGGTTCACGACTTGCGCCTTGTTGTAAAACACGTCGTTGAGCTGCGTCAAGATGCGCGCCTTGCCCTCCTGCAGCACCGCGAACCCCTCGGGGGGCTCGATCGAGGGCTCGCTCGTCGGAGACATGAACACGACCGACTCTTCCGTCCCGGCGGTGCAGAAGAGACGGCGCGGAAGCGTCTGGAGACGAGCGAAGGTGGGTCGGGGGACCCGCGCGGAGGGCGCTCCGACGAGCCGCGATGCGTCGACGGAGGAGCCGCCGCCGCCGCCGAGGGGGGAGTGGTCGCGCGCGGGCCGCGCCGCTCGCGAGAAGAGGGTGTCGCAGACGGCGAGCGCGCGTCTCACAACGCAGGTCGCACGCGCCGTTGTCGCGAACGCGAAGGCGGCGGGCCCGGAGGGTACGCGCGCCTTGGTGTGTGAGTCCGCGACGAGGGGCGGCGGTGCGCGACGCAATCAACGCGCAGAAATGTGCCTGTCATTCGACAGACAAGCAAGCCACTGGCAAATAGTCAGAAAGGGTTCTGAGGCACCATTTTCATGGTACGGTATCACTTACTAGTCACGGAATTCCGGTAATGATTCGTTTTCATTTTTTCAACACGTTGCGACTTGCGCGTGGTTCGCATCATCGTTGTCCACCTCGAGCGGACGTGCGCACTGTCCACCGCGGCCTCCCCACGGTCGTCGCGCGGCGCGGACCCTGGAAGCGCGTCTCGTCGCACTCTCGAGGCTCACACGCGCGGTCGACCGCGTCTGGCGTCGGGGCGCTCGCGCGCACGGGTCGGGCACCGCGAGCTAGGCACACGCGCTTCCAACGGCCTCGTTCGGGCGCACGGCGCGCGTAGATCGACGCGTGGCGCCCCGCCGTTCGCGCTCCTTTCGCGGCGTTCGGCGCGCGAACGCCGTCTTTCGCCATGGCCTCCTCGCACGAGGACGCGGTTCGGTTCCTGGCGTACGGCCGCCTGAGCGACGGTCTGCTGTTGGCGACGCACAAGAGCCGCCGCGCGAACGCCGCGACGGAGGAGACGTGTAGGAAAGTGTTCGAGAGCGGCAACTTGAAGCCCGACGCGCGGATGACCGTGACGGTGACGCCCGAGATCGGCGCGTTGCACTTGAACGCGGGCGGAGACGACGTCATCGCGGTGGTCACCGCGAGCGCGTACCCGCGGAAGCTGGCGTTCGATCTCCTGGACGAGGTAAGGCGCGACATCACTAGAGCCTCCATCACCCCAAGCGACGTGCGCGACGCCGAGAAGAGCGGGTGCTTCGCGCGGGTCCTCGCGCCGTCGCTGCGGGAGGTTTGCGCGCGGTACGGCGAGTTCGCGGAGGCGGACAGAACGGACGCGGTGGCGCGCGTGGGCGCGCAGGTGCACGAGGTGCAGGCCATGATGGAGGGCAACATCAACCGCATGCTGGACAACCAGGAGACCGTGGGCGCGGTGGAGGACAAGTCGGAGGCGCTGCGCGAGGGCGCGTCGCAGTTCAACCGGAGAAGCGAGCACGTGCGGCGCATGATGTGGTGGCGCCTGATGAAGCTCAAGATGATCTTCGCCGCGCTCGCCACGTGCGTGCTCGGGTACATCCTCGTGCCCATCATCCACCAGGCCACCAAGGACGACGAGTGAGACGCGCGAGCCGAGCGACGGGGTCGGAGGCGAGGCGAGAGCGCGCGAGACGACGGCGACGCCCCCGCGCGCGGCGCGGCGGGGGCGACGACGAAACGAACCGCGCTCGAGAGCGCTCGCGACGTGTACCAACAAGTGTGTGTGACACACGAGTTTTCTTCGCACGACCACAGACTCCTGTGAACCGTACGTGCGACCACAGATGTCATCAATCGATTCGTCGTGTCGAC
>Ga0181559_10002260_pt1 | contig 19089 bp, 20 predicted proteins | sample 011ome_21_FD_133752 | JGI IMG/M metagenome (GOLD analysis project Ga0181559, IMG submission 133752) | Coastal salt marsh microbial communities from the Groves Creek Marsh, Skidaway Island, Georgia - 011508AT metaG (megahit assembly) | ecosystem: Environmental > Aquatic > Marine > Intertidal...
CCCGCATCGCGTAAGGGCAACGCCGGAACGTATACAGAATCGGGTAGCCAGCCGGTTCAGTGATGATCGTGTCCATCTGCATGAGCATGACGATGCGCAATCTCAGTTGGCGTCGCCTCCCGTACCACATCAATTTCCACCGAAAAATTGAGATGCATACCGGCAAGCGGATGATTCATGTCGACATCAATGACCTTGCCCCCAACCTTTTGAACAGTGACTGTGCGTCGCCCTTGTTCGGTTTGTAACTGGGTCTGCATACCCGGTTTCAATCGATGCGGTTGGTTAAAATATTTTTTAGACACGCGCTGAATGTGGTTGTCTTGGCGCGGCCCATACCCCAGATCAGGGGGTATTTGCACCGTATAACGCTCTCCTGACACTCGTCCCAGGAGCGAGCGGTCCAAGCCCGGGATCACATTCCCTTGCCCCTGTAACACCGCAACCGCAGCTTCGCCAAGGTTATCCTCGAGCACTTCACCGTTATCGTCTTCTAGACGATACCGCAGGTACACCACGCTGTTTTTGGCAACTTTCATGCTTCCTGTCTTGCTTCCTGCCTCGCTTCCTTCCACTCCCTTTGACTCCCGTCCAATTCCTTTAACTCGTTTAAGCCGTTTGCTCACACCACACGCCAGGTAGATTGTGCTGCACTGCAGACCAATACTGCGCCGATAACTGATCCTCTGCACTTGGGTACCCATCATGCCATTATTGACTCATACCGGCGAGCGGCCATCCCCTTCGGCGCCCTGAATCCCTGCGACCCACACTCTGTGATATATTCTTGCGCGTTTAATATTGGTTCTGGTCCTAGCGCTATGCGAAATACTTTGCCCCTGTTAGAAAGCACGGATTTCCCCGCCGTATCCAGGCGACAGCTTGAGGTGCTACAAGTGAACCTCGGCTACCTTTGCAACCAATCCTGCGTGCACTGCCACGTTGCCGCCGGACCGACCCGCACTGAGCTCATGGATGAGCACACTATTGAATGCGTCATAGAAGCACTGTCGTTACCCGGCATTCACACTCTGGACCTGACCGGTGGCGCACCGGAGATGAATCCCTATTTCAAAAAGCTGGTGCTTGCAGCACGTGCCCGGGGTATTCAGGTGATCGATCGATGTAATCTAACAATCCTCTTAGAGCCCGGATACGAAGACCTCGCGGAATTTCTGGCCACCAATGAAGTTCAGATTGTAGCCTCCCTCCCCTGCTACATGGAGGACAATGTCGATGGGCAACGTGGCAAGGGGACTTATCTTAAGAGCATCAACGCTCTGAAAAACTTAAATAAACTGGGCTATGGTGCGCCCCACGGCAAACTTGGCCTGTCCTTGGTGTATAACCCGACCGGCCCTTACCTACCTCCGCCACAGGCTGAGTTGGAGCAAGATTACAAAACTTTTCTCGCGCAACACTATGATATTCAATTCAATCAGCTGTACACCATTACCAATATGCCCATCGCGCGTTTTGGTAACATCCTGCTTGCCAAAGGCGAATTCGAAACCTATATGAATCTACTCAAAGACGCGTTCAGCGCGGCGAATCTGACCGGGCTGATGTGTACCAATCAATTGAGTATCGACTGGCAAGGCTATCTGTACGACTGCGATTTCAACCAAATGCTGAATTTAAAACTCCACGACCCACAGGGGCAGCAAAAATTCCACATTCGCGACCTGCTCACCGCCGACCTGAACCAAATACCGATCCGTCTGGCCGATCACTGTTACGGCTGCACTGCGGGGCAAGGCAGCAGCTGCGGCGGAGCTTTGGCGTAACCCCCAGCATAAGGCCTCACAACATGGGCTGCGTCTGGCTTCTGTGTAGCCTGCGTTGGCTACTTGACCGCTTGCGTGCGCCGTACGAGCGCACGATGAGCCTTGATCAATTGGCGCCCTGTATCGCGTTCTTCACTGATAAAGCGCCCCATCAGCGCACCGGTTTGCGGATCAATGGTTCGGTCAGCCAAAATTTGTAACAACCCATCTTCCTGGGGCACATCCGATTTAGCCAAGGTCTTCCCACCAACGCCGAACGAAGCAAATTTCTCCTCATCGCTGGCATCAGACTTCAGGAAGCGAACCTGCTTCTTTAGGTCTTTGCTGGCAGCGGGTCGCAGGGAAAAACCCAGTTCCGTCAGGCGTTTTTCAAAAGCCCAGCTATGCTCCATTTCACGCACGGCGATCATATCCAAAACTGGCTTCAGCAGAGGATCGTCCGTCGTGTCGCTCCACGCCTTAAACAGTTCATACCCACCGCGCTCGCCATTGGCAATCGCATTTAATAGTCCGATGTAACTTGGTTTTTTCGCCACAATACGTTGTTCCTTTGCAACCCGTTTCAACAAGCTTACGCTAATTCAATCCGCCAGGGCTATGTGTGGAAAAATACCCCCGTGTGAGATATTCGTGCGGCTTAGCGCCTGGCTACGCCCGAGGCCATAGATCACCCGGGCGTGCCGAACAGAGGTTACCAGTACGCCATCACCGCTCGATGAGTGGGCGCACGGCGCGTCATGGCGGCAGTGTTGCACTTCACCTCCCGCTCCAATTCGGTAAACGGTCAAATGGGCTCGAAAGCCTCAACGTCGCATGAGCGTCAACGGCAGATCATCTTTGGGCTTTGAGATTGGCGACTGCTGTACGGGCATCACATATTGATCCGCAACCCCCCAGCGAAAACGTTTGAGCATCTCAAACATGACCAGCTTGATCTGCATATTCGCAAAGTGCAGACCAATACACATATGTGCCCCACCACTAAACGGCACCCAGCTATACGGATGCCGCTTCTGCTCCGACCTCTCCGGGCTAAATCGGAATGGGTCAAATGTCTGAGGATGATCCCAATATTCGCTCATATAGTGCGTATGAATCGGGTAAGTGATTACCAGGGAACCTGCAGGAATCAAATGCCCTTCATATTCGAAATCACGATTGCTGACCTTCGGCAAAGTCGACAAGGGTGGATACATCCGCAGCGCTTCTTTAATGACCCAATCGATTTCGGTGGTGCCATTCAAGGATTCTGTCGTCAATCGATCCAGGTCCAGCGTTTGCATCTCCGCCCATAAACGATCCTGCCACTGGGGATGTTTAGCCAGTGCATAGACTAAACTCGTGAGCGTGCTGGTCGTGGTATCGTGCGCTGCCATCATCAGGAAATTCATGTGATCCACGATTTCCTGGTCAGTATAGCCTGCGCCTTCTTCGTCCTTGGCCTGACACAGGATAGAAAACAGATCCTGACCCGTTCCCTCACGCCGAGCGGGAATGAGGGGCAGAAAAAATTCACACATTGTTGCTCTGGCTTTGATACCCCGGCGCAGCACGGTCCCCGGCAGAGGAAAGGGGATCCGCGGCATCGACGCCGCTACGGTGGCTTCAAAGGCGCGGTTAATCCGTGTCGCATCTTCGCCAAGACTTATACCGAGGAATATATTGGCCGCCAGATCGAGGGTCATTTGCTTGAACGCCGGATAGATCAAAAAGGTCTCATCAACTGGCCAGTCCGCAATTGCCGACCGAATCTGCGGATGCATCTGAGCTAGGTAACCCTGCAGGGCCTTGCTTTTAAAACCCGCTTGCATAAGGCGGCGATGATACCGGTGGTCGTCGCCATCACGTAACATAAGGCCATTAGGGAAAATACGACCCAAAATTTGGTCCCAGGCCTTTTTGTTCGAAAAAGTCTGGTCAGGATTCAACAGACACAACTGATGGGCATCAGCACCGAACAAATGCACCACGGTCATCTTTCCTGCTCGCTGCATCACTACATTACCGTACTCCTCCCGCAAGTCCTGTCCGTGCTCCAGTGGGTTGTGGTAACTACGTCTCATGAAACGCAAGGTTTTTAGCCAACTCACGTCGATCGGCTCAAGCGGGATAGCCATGTTGCTCATTTTATTTATGTCACCCTAAGTACGCGCGGATTCAAAACCTGCATCTTACGCTGACCACGGACATCAGAACTAGGGTTGAGCTTCGCAAGCTGTCTTTTGCCTGCAACGCTGAGTCTGATTCACCCAGACGCTGTTTATTGTTTCTACACACACATACTATAGTGCTCACATCCACAGTCGCCCTGCGCGCAGTGCGCGGTGACGCCGAATTGACCCACAAGGAAGACGCATCGTGTACATCAACGGATATGTCATGAGTGTACCCGAACGCAATAAGTCAGCGTTCACTCAGTTTGCTGAACTGTTTGCCACAATCACCCGGGAGCATGGCGCCTGGGAGGTTTATGAAAACTGGGAGTGTGACGTGCCGCACGGCACAGAAACCGACTTTCGCAAAGCCGTCAAAGCTCAGGCAGACGAAAAGGTGGTCTTCGCCTGGGTGACGTGGCCAGATCAAGAAACGAGTCAACGCGCCCATGCCACTATGTGGGACGACGAGCGCTGGCCGGATACAGACGATCATCCGGTGAACACCCGATACCTGATCATGGGCGGCTTTACACCCTTGGTCGTTCATCAGCGCACCTGACCCTTTTTAACTTTGATCACCCCGTCATTTCGTCGCCGAACTCGCGGGTCCGGTCCAAGCGTGACTGAAGTCGGCTCGAACATCCGAGTGTCTGGCCAAACCCGCGGCCAACAGTTTGCCCCGCAACAACGCCAAGTGCTCACGCCCGAATAGCCCCAAAGGTCTCTGGGTTTGCGGATCGGTCAGCACATAATGAGGCACACCTACCGCACCCGAACTGTCGGCTTGCTGCATTATCTGCTGTAATTCAGGGTCCGCGTGATGCTCAAGAAAATGACCCAACTCTTGTGTGTCGACGCCAGCCTCGATCAGTGCCTCACTCAAATGCACGAGAGACTCGAGTTCAAAATTGCGCCAGCCACTGGACCACCCTTTCAGATAAACGAGCATGGCGAAGTGCAGCGCCAGATCCTGACGCTGAGCAAATAACAGACACCGATGTCCAAGCTCGGAGTCAAGCAAGCGATAGGGGCTGCGCAAGGGCAGCCCCTGCAAGCGCGCATACTCTCGCGCCGTCGCGTAGTACATTCTGGCTTTCCGATCCGCAGCCGGCGACGCCGGCCGCCTTCGCCTGTCTGGCTCAACCCGGGTAGTTATGCCCAACCCTTCGTAGCTCAAGGTGTAGGGCAATACATTCAGACGGACCGAAAAGTCACGAATCAGTTCTAGCGTGGGGCGCACTGCCAAGTACGCATGCGGACTTTTCAGGTCGATGTAAAAATCCAGAGTAGTCTGCGCCTCTTGCGCCAATAGTTCCGGCCAGTAGCGCATTTCATTCAATAAGTTCGCAGGCATACTTACTGCGTTTTCTAATTCTTGCATTGGTGAACCCTTGCGGATACCCGCAATCGACTGATGTTTAATCCGACCAACTGCCGGCGCGTCTTCGTTTCATACCCGCCGGCAGCACCAGCGACAAAGTCCCCCCACTACCACGGGAGCATCACGGGTGCATTGCGCTGTGCTGTCGCTTTTCCACTACCGCCCAAACAGTTAGGATGGCGCCATTAAAGATAGCGTTTGTGAGGCACCATGTCAGACCCCAAATTGATCGAACTCATCAATTCGCCCCAGCGCCGGGCAGACAACCTGGCCCGCAATAGCGCCCGCCATCCTGCTGAGACCCTGACATTTTTTGGTCTCAGGCCAGACATGACCGTTCTGGAAATTCTGCCAGCGATGGGATGGTATACGGAAATACTGGCACCCTATCTAGCCACCGCGGGCCGATTATATGTGGCTCACTTTTCGCCTGACGGCATTCTTCCCTATATGCCTCAGGTACTGGAAATGTTCGAGCGACGTATGGTTCGCGAGCCCGAAATTTTTGCCCGCGTCACGGTGAGACACATCAATCCACCCCGGGAGGTGTCCATTGCGCCGCCCGGCAGTGCCGATCTGGCATTGACCTTCCGAAACGTCCACAACTGGATCATGGCAGACCAGGAAGATCAGTACTTTGCAGCATTTTTTAACGCACTTAAGCCAGGCGGGGTTTTGGGTATCGTCGAACACCGCGCGCGGCCCGAGGCAGATGCGCAAAGCATGCGAACAACGGGTTACGTCACTGAGGCTTACGTTAAGGCAATTGCCGCTAAAGCCGGCTTTGAGTTCGAGGCTGCGAGCGAAATTAATGCCAACGCTCTGGATCACACCGATCACCCAGACGGTGTCTGGTCGCTCCCCCCGTTTTTACGCAGCGGCGACGACGCGCACTATTTGGCAATCGGCGAGAGCGACCGCATGACGCTGAAGTTCAGAAAGCCAGCCGCCTAACGCGTCCGCGACTTAATAGACCCAGGCGGTGCCGCGTTTGACGCCCAGGTGTCGATTACAGCCCTAAAACCGCTTTGGCAATAATGTTTTTCTGCACCTCACGACTACCACCAAACACGGATGCTGCACGCCCGTTTAGGTAACGGGCCATGGCCGTTTCCGAATAATCTTCACTCACCCAAGACTCAGTATGTCCATTGAGTGAGATTTTATTGGCGTTGGGCATGCCGTAGTAATGTACGGCTTCCAGACGCAATTCACTTAAGGCCTGATTGATTTCAACCGACGTATTCTTGGCCAACGAAGAGGCCGGACCCGGTGAGCCGCCACTGGACAGTTTTTCCAGCGTCATCAATTCTTGCAACTGTAGCGCGTCTGTCCGTATCTCCAATTCGGCGATCCGACCCGCAAAGGCGGCGTCTTCAATGAGAGGCTGTCCACCCGCTTTCTCACGAGAGGCAATCTCCTTCAGACTTTTGAGTGATTCATAGATCCCCGGTGTTGCACCGCCACCACCTCGCTCAAATTCCAGCAGGTACTTCGCCACCGTCCACCCTTCATTCTCGGGACCGACGCGGTAGGATTGTGGGACACGCACATCATCAAAAAAGACTTGATTGACCTCGTGATCGTCAGCCATGGTGATGATCGGATCAACTTTGATGCCCGGTAAATCCATCGGCATCAGCAGGAATGTAATCCCCGCCTGAGGCTTCACGTTGGTGTCGGTACGCACCAAACAGAAGATATGGTCGGCAAAATGGGCATGGGTAGTCCATATTTTCGTGCCATTCACAATGTAGTCATCACCGTCTTTGACGGCACTGGTCTTTAAACTCGACAGATCAGAGCCAGACCCGGGCTCAGAGTAACCCTGACACCAATAGTGCTCACCGGACAGAATTTTAGGCAAATATTCTGCTTTTTGTTCCGGTGTACCATACCGGAACAATACCGGCGCAAGCATGCGCAAGCCCAACGGTATAAGGCTTGGCGCTCGTGCTTTCGCGCATTCCTGGCCCCAAATATATTTTTGGTTCGCGGTCCACGCGACACCACCATGCTCCACCGGCCAGGCAGGCACGGCCCAGCCTTGATCAACCAGTTGTGCCTGCCATTGCATCGCCACGTCTTTGTCTGCGAACACTGTGGTGGTCCGCTCAACATCCCGCTGCATTTCGGGGGACAACGCTTCGGCTAAAAATGTCTGTACCTGACGGCGAAAGATTTCGTCTTCGGCACTGAATTCGATATTCATGTTTGGTGTTACCTTGGGGAAAAAACTATTATCCTGATCTACGTTATTTTAATGAAGGGAATGCTCCAATGACAACGACACGCATCATAATATCCGGAACCGTTGATTTACCTCCCGAGAAAGTCGATGAAGCACTGAAAACCGCTAAACCACTCATCGAAGGTGCATTGACGGAGAAAGGTTGTCTTGACTACGACTGGTGCCCCGACCCTCTGATTCCAGGTCGCATCAGGGTATTTGAACGCTGGGAAAGTGAAGCAGACCTTAAGGCTCACTTCGATGATCGCTGGTACAAGGACATGCGTGACACGCTGGGACAATTTGGCATTCTGGGCGCCGAAAACTATAAGTATTTGGTCGACATCCAAGAGCCCGTTTACGACGAAACGGGCACAGCGAGAGCAGACTTTTTTACCGCACCCTAACGTTTCAGTCGCCGGCGGCGAACAACCCTTCCGCATGCACATCGGCAAGTGATTGACAAAATACGTCAATCACTTCATCAATAACAACGTCGGTGTGCATGATAGATAGAAACGCCCGCTGAGTGCCAGGCACCAACACGCCACGATTAAGACAGTGCAGATAAAACGCCCTTTGCGCTTGATAATGGCGCGCATGGCTATCTCGGGAGGAATTCACCGCTTCACTTTGAAAAAACATGTGAAACATCGAACCCACCTGCTTCATTTGAGCCGGTATCTCATGCTCTGCACAATAATCGTTAACCGTGCTGCGCAGTCTGTTGCCCCGGTCTTCTAACTCACAATAAATTTCCGGATGGTCCCGCAGGTAGCTTAATGCAGCAGCACCCGCCTCCATCGTTAGCGGGTTACCAGAGAAGGTACCGCCTGAGAAAATACCACCGGGTGTTCTCACCCCATTAAAAACCGCCATCAAATCCGCTCGTCCGGTCACCGCTCCCACTGGCAATCCTCCCCCAATAACCTTGCCGTAAGTCGCAATATCCGGACAGACATCAAAGCGCTCTTGAGCACCACCATAGGCCAGGCGAAAGCCGGTAATAACCTCATCGATACCAAACAGTACATCACATTCGGCGCATACCGCTTTAAGTTCCTGCAAAAAGTCGCCGGCCTGGGCTTGCGGGTTGGAACTTTGTACGCCCTCTACAAAGACCATAGCCAGTTCATCTTTATGCTGACGAATCAAATCAAAAGCAGCTTGGCGTCGGTAAGGTAACATGACCGTTAAATCCTGCAGAGCCGCCGGAATGCCATGCCCTAACGGCATAGCCACGGGCTCATCTACCGGACTCTGGGGGTCCGCGGCCCACATGCCGTAGTCGTGCGCACCATGATAAAACCCGTCAAACAGTGCGATTTTTTCCTTGCCCGAAAAACCTCGCGCTGCGCGGAACGCATACATGGTGGCTTCGGAGCCGGTATTGCAAAACACCACGCGCTCAGCACATGGACTGCCTTCATGTAAAAGATTGGCTAACTTCATCTGGGCCGTGGAGTGAATCCCGAACATCCAGCCCTTGGGCACGCGCTCTTCGATCGCAGCGGCCACCACTGGATGAACATGCCCCAGCATATGCAGTCCAAAACCGATCGACGTGTCAATATACCGGTTACCGTCCGCATCAAACACGTAGCAGCCCTCACCGCGTTCAATGAAAATGGGGTAAGGCATTTCAAGGTTAGCCGCTAAGCCCGAATTGAGCACTTCGGAGCGGTCTTTTGATATCTGCTGCGAAGCGCTGGTCTTTGCTTCGAGCTGAGCTTGTGCGGTGGCGATAGTCGCGCTATTTAAATCGCTCATACAATCGCTCTCCGGCCTGTTGGAATGTTTGCCTTATTTCCCCGAAAGTTTCGCGACCACCGGTGCAAAACTTTCCATGTTGTCTCGGCCAACGGTAATGTAGGAAATACCGTGCAGAGCCCGGCGGCGTTCAAGCTCATCACAAATCGCCTCGACCGATCCAAACAGCGCATGCGGATGCTTGAGCATGTCGGCCTCAGACAGGCCAAACATTTGCGCAAAACCACCCAGCACCGGACTCGGATCATCCATCACAAAGGTGAAGTAGGCCCCAATCTCTAACTCAAGATCGTCGAAACGATCGCCGGCACCCTCTCGGATCCAGCGGACTTTCTTTTGCGTTTCCGCCTCAGAGGACATTTGCACGCCATCGGGTCCAATCATGCCCGAGCGGTTATTAAAATTGAGGCTAACAATATCCGCTTCACGCCCAGCCAAACGCAGAATACGTGGACTGCCACCACCAATCATGAGCGGGACCTTACCTACCGGCTTAGGGTCACCGGCAAATTCCTGCCAGTTCAGCGTATTGTTCGCCACGTCAGCTAGACCCTCACCTCGAAACGCGCGCACGCCTTCAATCACGTCTGCCAGCCGATCAATGCGTACCGCGGGCTCATCCATTTGCAACCCCAGCGCAGCATATTCCTCTTTGATCCATCCAGCCCCTAAACCAAACTCCAAGCGTCCATTTGACAGCTTATCAATGGTCATTGCGGACTTAATCAGCACCACCGGATTGTGATAGTCGATGCAAAAAACACGGCAACCTATCTGAATGGTTGACGTCACCGCCGCCGCATAGGCCATCGCCGGTATGGCGGCCACATTCTGCTGGGGGTGGTTCGCGCGTTCCAGAGCGGGCCCCGGGCCTAGAATGTGGTCAGCCAAATGGAATGCAGAGTATCCCAGCGATTCGGCTTGCTGCGCCTGTGCGGCCCAGTCTTCACCAGACTCCGCATTAAACGACTGAACTCCAAATCGAAACGGCCGGCTCATACTCTGCTCCCTGTGGGTTAATGACTCAATACAATGCGAGCAAACGCTTGCTTAGAACTGGATACGTTTGGTGATGCCGCCATCGATGACCACATTAGTACCCGTCGTAAATCCAGCACGAGGACTTGCCAACAAAGCCACCTGCGCCGCCACTTCGTCTGCGGTACCCATGCGGCCCATAGGAATGTCGGCCACCGTCGCATCATAAAAGGGCGTCATATGCTGTTTAATTTGATCCCATGAACCCCCTTCAATAAAAATCGGGCCAGGGCTAACCGCATTGACTCGGATGCCTTTAGGCGCCAAATCTTGTGACAACGCACCGTTGTAATTCAACAGTGCGGCTTTCAACGCATTATAGGGGCCAGCGTTCATGAATTTCTCGACTGCGGCCGTGGTGGATATCAGGACCACGCTCGCATTATCAGACTTCTCCAGATATTCCATGCTGCCTTCGACCATGCGTACCGCGCCCAACATGTCGTATTCCAGGTGACGACGCCATGCCTCTTCGCCTTGTGCACCCCCGCCACTGACGTTCGACACGATGCAGTCAACGCCGCCGAGAGCTTCAGCACTGGCGTCAATCCAGGCTTTAAACGCCTCCCCATCGCCAACATCTACTGCCTGACCGAATGCCTTGACTCCCTTGGCACTCAGCGCTTCGACCGCAGCACTCACTTCGTCTTCGTTTCTCGCACAGATCGCAATGTTGCACCCTTCGTCTGCCAGAGTATCAGCAATCGCTCGACCAATGCCTTTTGTGCCACCGGTGATCAGTGCGCTTGAACCTTTTAGTTGTAAATCCATGGAGAATCCTCTCTTTCTTCTTTCTTGAATGTTAAAGCTTGTTTGTTAACGCTTGTTTGCTAACGCTTGGTGGTTAGATATCCAGACAGACCTTGCCACCGTCTATAAACACAGGGAAACGACTCAATGGCGTTTGCGCCGGTGCTGCCAGACACTCGCCTGTACGAATATCGAACCTCGCACCATGCCGAGGACAGGTCACTTCCGTGCCGCGCACCGCCCCTTGGGCCAGTGACTGTGCCGCGTGGCTGCAGCGTGCTTGCACCGCATAGAATTGCCCGTGCACCTGACTGACTAATATTTCAAGCCCCTGAACACGCGCACAGACCGTTTCACCCTCGCCCAAATCAGCGATCGACATAACCGGTATCGCCAAAAGACGCTCTTCCCCTGTTGGATCGTATGAGTATGTGAGGGGGCTAACAACCCGTCAAGCCAAATTATGAGCCGCCTTATATCGGATGGGTCAATCCTTTGCGCCGCTGACCCACTCAATGGCATTAGCCAGCAATTTCTGGAAACTTGGGTTGGCATACGCTACGGGATCATCGCCGCCTTGCAAATAGACAATGCGGCTATTGCCGTAAGTTCGGCACCACCCTACCAGACGGCTACCCGGCGCGTGCTGCCAGCCTTCGTTGTCGTACATTTTGCCATCTACAACAACCCTTGCTGCAGAATAAAAATGGTCTTGGGAAAATTCGTAGTCGCTCGCCAGCAGCGGCTCAATATCATCCTCAAACACCTCATACAAATACAGCTCATCCGTCATTTCAAACTGAGCTGGGACGCCCTGGGTGACCGGGTGTTCAGACAGCACATTGACCTGGTGTGTGACCTGATGGCGATATCCGGAATCCTGTCGAGGAGTGCCCCTCAATTCTGCCGGCAGGTACAAAAAGCGCCCACCAATAATATCCGCATACTGCGGCCACGCTGGCCAGCCGGCGATCGCATGGTGTAAAAACACAAACCCATGCCCGGCTTCAAGCAAGGCCAAAAAATTGTCCTTGTATTGCTGGGGTGGTGGACTAAAAAGTGGCGGTCCGTCTGGCCTGAATTCGATCCCTGGCATGTCATAGCACACAAAAGCATCGTATCCAGCGGCCGCTTCCTCGCTGAACAAGGCCTGCGCGGCAGGTTGTTCAACCAGCGTCCAGTTCACATTGTCCAGAGCATCGAACAGCGCATAGAACGGTTCTCGCTCGTAGGGATGCCCCTTGGTCACCAGTAAAATTTCACGCATTGTCTTGCCCCTGTTATCCCTCCTAAAATACACCCTCATTTGAAACCGGCCGAAGTCATTTGGCAAGCCAGCAAACACCATTAACGGAGCGTCGCGATGTCTGAACTACTCTCGGAATGCAGCCTGGACGATATCGACGTGCTCGAATGTCCCTGGCCCTATTATCAGGCTATGCATGAGCGAGGCCTGTACTTTGATGATCGGCTTGGCATGTTCATTTGCGCCGACTATGCCCTCATGCGCCAGATTCTGCGCGACCCGGAGCTGTTTTCTAGCGTCAACAGCCAAAACGTCCAGCAGATGCGTCAACCCCCTCCCGAGGTCGTTGCGCTACAGGCGCAAATGGAGCGCCCGGTCAACATCCTGGTTTCCTCTGATCCACCCGAGCATGGTCGCATTCGGCAACTGCTCGATGCCCCATTTCGACGTCGTGCTATCGAACAAATGCGCCCTCAGATTCAGGACGTCGTCGATGGAACCATCGACACCTTGATCCCGCGCGGTACCGCAGACATGGTGGAGGATTTCGCGGTCCCCATTCCGGTCGCGGTCATTGCTGATATTCTCGGATTAGCGCGGTCGACGGCACCCGATATCAAGGCCTGGTCAGACGCCTCAGTGGAACCTCTGGGTTTGATGCTGAGCGACGAGCGCTGGATCGAGTGCGCGCACATTATCAACGATTTCCAGCAGTTTATCGCCGCAGAACTGGAGAAGCGCAAGCGCAACCCGCAGAACGACCTGCTCAGTCACATGGTCCACAGCACCGACGAGCAGGGTGCAGGCTTAACCCTTGGAGAAATGCTCGGCATCACGTCACAGTTATTGGTTGCGGGCAATGAAACCACCACCAACGGCATCGCCGCCGGAATTCAATTGTTGATTGATCACCCCGACCAACAGCAGGCATTGCGCGAGGATCCCGAGCGACTGTTAACCTTTGTTAATGAAGTGCTGCGGCTTGAATCACCGGTCCAGGGGCTGTATCGGATCGCCACGGCAGACACCGAGTTGCAGGGCATCTCTATCCCCAAGGGGGCTCGAATTATGGTGCGTTTTGCAGCGGCCAACCGCGACGCAAAAAAATACGCACAACCTGATGAACTGGATATTCATCGGCGCAACGCCGGCACCCACGTAGGCTTCGGCGCCGGTATACATCACTGTCTGGGCGCTAATCTTGCACGAGAGGAAATGCTCCAGGCCTTCAGCCGATTACTGCAACGCGCTGTTAACTTTCGCTACCCCGACCAGACCAACGATTTCACCCACCACCCCAATCTGGTGTTGCGCGGGCTGAAACAACTCTGGGTGCGCTTCGATCCTATTGAGCCAGGGCAATGCTAAATCAGTCAGGTTGGCACCCGGGTCAGTTGGGCGAACGCCTCAGACATTGTCGCTTGTGCTGCACGGCGCATGTGTTTCTCGCGAGCGGCCGGCAATCCCCAACTGTGCATAAAGTGCTGGGCGGCGGCAGCGACGTATATCTGCCACAACGCCAAGCGTCGCCAATCCAACGGAGACCGGACCGCGTAGGCTTGCAAGAAAAGGCGCATGCCCTTCGAGCCATATTGGTAACGCAACTCAAGCCCCGCCGCGGCTACATCCGACAACGGATCACCCATCGCGGCATCTTCCCAGTCCAGAACAGCAACAATCTCACCCCTTTGCCAGAGCAGGTTTTGCGGCCAAAAATCCCCGTGCAGTAACTTGGGCACACCGCCATATCGTGTATCACGCAGGGTTTTCAGATACGCACCTAGAGCGACCCAACGATCGCCATCCGGCAAATAGTCGAATACTTCAGGCAGCGGATCTAGCCGGTCTGGTAGGGGCGGCAACGGGTTGAGCGTGGTGGCATGAATGCGCTGGAGCATGTTCGCCATCACCGCAACCGACCGATCGATACTCCCGGAAGATAGTTCACTCTGACCAACAACAAAACGCATCACCAGACACGGCAAAGTCAGTCGGTTGACACCCGCCGGGTGAACCATCAAGGGTTGCGGGACTGGCACATCTGACGCGTATAACGCTTGCAGCAAGGCAAATTCTAAAGCCGCGCCATGCCCAGAATGGCTAGCGCCATGCACACGCGCAACGACGTCTTCCGAACGGCCATCAGCATACCCTAACTGCAAACGATAAACATCTGCCGACACCCCACCGGCCAGACTCTGAACGCCTTCAAGCCTCGCTCCGGAGTCGAGCGCCCGCGCCAGATCCTGCAGCCCGAGACGCAATTGAGCCTCTAAGGCGCCCACGTAATGCTCAGTGCTAACGGTTTGCAGCCAGTCATATTGAGCGGAAATTTAAACAGCGTGGCGTGCTGATCTCTTGGGTCACAGGTTCGCCTCTAGTTGGGTTGCACATCCAATACAATGCGTCACGGTCGGGTCAAACTCGAGGCGCCCTTGGGCAATCGCCTCACCACACAGCTCACACCAACCGTATTCGTTGTTTTCCAACCGCGCCAAGGCGGCCGTAATTTCACGCAGTTTGGTTTCGCGACGCGCCACCCCGTCCAGGGCAACCGCTTGTGCCTGCAGCGCGTCTATGCGTGACAAGCGACCCACTTTGCTTTGATCCAGCTCCACAATTTGGGCTTGGCTGTCAGTGCTGGCCGCACCGTGCATCAGCGTGTCGCGCAACCTGAGTAACGCCAGCTTTGGGTCCGATTGCATCCTGCTGCCACGATCCGACTATTTATCACCAAACATATCGCCCAGGCCTCCCAGAGCGGAACCCTCCCCTTTGGAGCCGCCGGGCAGTGCGGCTTTCACCACGCGTTCCGCCAGCCGCGAAAAAGGCAGGCTCTGCAAGTAAACCGTGCCCGTGCCACTGAGCGTCGCAAGAAAAATACCTTCGCCGCCGAAAACCATCGACTTCAACCCACCGGCCCGTTCAATATCGTAATCGACTCCAGCGCTAAAGGCCGCGATACAACCGGTGTCAACACGCAAGGTCTCGTTTCGTAATTCGCGCTTGATCACTGTGCCGCCGACGTGTACGAACGCTTTGCCATCTCCCCGCAGCCGCTGCAGAACAAACCCTTCGCCACCAAAAAAACCGGCCCCGAGCCGTTTATGAAAGGCAATGTCCAAGCTGGTGCCAAACGCCGCACATAAAAAAGCATCTTTTTGACAAATCAACTCTCCGCCTTCTGCCGCCATATCCAGCGCGACAATGCGGCCCGGGTAGGGTGCTGCAAAGGCCACCCGCTTTTTGCCAGCGCCTGCATTCGTAAAATGGGTCATGAAAATCGATTCACCAGTTAAAACTCGCTTACCTACGTTAAGCAGAGACCCCAGCACACCGCTATTTGGCTCCGAGCCATCACCCATTTTAGTTTCGAAGGTGATGCCGTCTTCCATATAGTTCATGGCACCCGCTTCAGCGATCACCGTTTCGCCGGGATCCAGTTCAACCTCGACAATTTGCATATCATTGCCAAAGATCTCGTAGTCCACTTCATGACACTGCATCACTTGCTCCTGTTGTTATTCAGCCGAACGTGCACCCGTGCACTCTTCGCACCCTGAGTCACCGCGGACGTTTACGCAGCGCATCTCTCGCATCTCTAGATGTGCGACCTATGAGGTTTAACTATGCCCTTCCCAATAGGGCGCGCGGAGTTTTCGCTTATTGATTTTACCCATCGTGTTGCGACCCAGGTCGTCCACCCACTCGAGGCTACGTGGACACTTGTAGTGCGACAAGCGCTCACGACACCAATTCAGCACCGCCTCCGCCGCCTCAGGCTCACCATGCGCAATGGCCAACGCTTTCAATTCTTCGCCCATTTCTGCATGGGGCACGCCAATGCAGGCGACATCCAGTATCGCCGGATGCTCAATCAGTACTTGCTCGGCCTCTGCTGGATAAATATTGACCCCACCCGACACTACCATGTCACTGAAACGGTCCGTGATGAACACATAGCCCGCTTCATTCATGTAAGCAATTTCACCCAGGGTAAACACCCCTGGAGCAATATGCGCTGCCGCTGATTTTTCCGGGTCGTTGTGATACACAACCCCCCGACCTGTGGCGTCCTTAAAAAACAATCGGCCCTCTTGGCCCGCAGGCAGTTCATTGCCGTCGTCGTCCAAGATCAGCGCGGTGAAGGGCGGCAAAGATTTGCCCACCGACCCGGGATTTTCTAGCCACTCCTCGGAGGATATAGCACACGTTGTGCCCACTTCACTGGCGCCATAGGCATCCATGAATACCGGCCCCCACCATTCGATCATCGCCTTTTTTACGTCGACCGGACATTTAGCACCGGTATGCGCAATACTGATCAGAGAGCTCAAGTCGTACTGCTGTTTGACATCTTCCGGTAAGGCCAACAAACGCACAAAGTGCGTAGGCACCATGACGCTGTTCCCAACTTTGTACTTTTCAATTGCGGCGAGCGTTTTTTCTGCATCAAATCGACCCAGAATCACGCTCGACACGCCCGCTGCGAGCAACCGCGCGCCGGACAGAGGGCCGGTGTGATACATCGGCCCGACCACCATGTGGATCCCATTCTCCGCCCGTGGATCCTGGCCTAAATTCGCCAGGTGCTCAGCCACCGTTTCTCCCCCCGCAAACATGGTCGGTGGTAGCTCCGTACCTTTCGGCCGGCCCGTGGTCCCCGAGGTATATAGTAGATTGGGCATTGGGCGGCGGGATTCGTCTGCAGGCGCATCAGACTGACGCGCCAACCAGTCGGTCCACGCTTGGGCTCCTGCCGCGACAGCTTGCCAGGAAATCACTTGGGGCACGCCGGCCATCTGGGCCGCCTGCATCGCTCTTTCGAGGGTTTTACCGTCTGCGAATAAGACTTGCACCTGCGCATCCTGCAAAATGTAGGCGACCTCTTCCGCGGTCAAATGAAAGTTAACCGGCACCACCGAGGCACCCGCAATCAAACCGCCCAAATTCGCCATTGCCGTTTCAACCGCGTTTTCGGCAAACACCGCAACCCGACGTTTGACGCCCAGATCATAGGTATTCAAGCCATTTGCGACGCGATTCAAAATGGCGTCCACCTCCGACCAGCTCAATGCGACTGACTCATCCCTAATCGCCACTTCATCGGGGCGTGACATAGCTAGCTGAGCTGCAAATGACGGCATAATTGATCTCCAGAGAAAATTTTGAGCCCATTATCATAATGAAGTCTTATATACGGCGCCATTCTAAGCTATAAAGACACTTCAAATTTAGTGGGGGATATGACCTTGACCGATCAAATTTCAAATGAGGTGCTCATCGACCTGCACCGGCGCATGGTCCGCATTCGGCGCTTTGAGGAAACTGCCGGCAAGATGATGGAAGACGGCAAAATTCCCGGCGCCTTACACTTGTACGTTGGTGAGGAAGCCGTGGCATCCGGTGTAATGGCACACTTGTCTAACGACGACCAGATCACCAGCACACACCGTGGCCATGGTCATCTGATCGCCAAAGGCGGCGCATTTGATCGGATGTTTGCCGAGTTATTTGGCCGAGCTACCGGTTACTGCAAGGGTAAAGGTGGGAGCATGCATATCTCCAATATGGAATTGGGTATGCTTGGGGCCAACGGCATTGTCGGTGGCGGTCCACCGATTGCCATGGGTGCAGGCTTTTCCAACAAGTTTCGAAAAACCGACAATGTTGCAGTGTGCTTCTTCGGCGATGGGGCCAGCAATGAGGGCTCATTCCATGAAGCAGCCAACATGGCTGCCTTGTACAAACTGCCGGTTTTATTCGTTTGTGAAAACAACGGCTACGGTGAATACACGCCACAGGCCAATCATCAAGCCATTGTAGATGTGGCAGACCGTGCCCAGGGTTACGGTATGCCGGGCGTTATTGTTGACGGCATGGACGTCATGGCCGTCTACGAAGCCGCCGGTGAAGCCATCGCGCGAGCACGCGCTGGCAGTGGCCCGACGCTACTGGAATGTAAGACTTACCGCTACTTCGACCACGTAGGAGTACGCGGTATGGGCCTCACGTACCGATCCGATGAAGAAGTCGAAGAATGGCATAAGAAAGATCCTATTGACGTCTTTGAAGCGCGACTGGCCGAGCAGGGCATCTTGAGTGCTGATGAGGCACAGGCTGTACACGATGAGACCCACGCAGAGATCGCCACAGCGATTAAGTTTGCAGAAGACAGCCCCTACCCTACTCCCGAGGCAGTCACCGAGGACGTTTACGCCTAACTCGGTGGTGGACGACCAAAGCATAAACATTAAAGGAATATCTTCTAGGAATTAACATGGCAGAAGCAAAACAAGCCGAATCACGGACCATGCCCTACGTCGCAGCGATCACTGAAGGTGTACGCGCGGTCATGCTTGAGCAATCTAACGCATTCATCGCAGGCGAAGACGTCGCCGGTGCCGGTGGTGTTTACGGTTATTACAACGGCCTACTCAAAGAATTTGGCCCTGAACGCGTGTACGACACCCCAATCTCGGAAGAAGGCATCGTGGGACTAGGCGTAGGCGCAGCGGCAACCGGTTGCCGTCCGATCATCGACCTGATGTTCATGGATTTTCTCGGCGAGTGTATGGATGAAGTCGCAAACCAGCTGGCCAAAATGCGCTATATGTTTGGCGGCGCCGCGACATTGCCCGTCACTATGTTGACCATGGCCGGCGCAGGCATGAGCCTGGCAGCGCAACACAGCCAGAGTCTGGAAGCGTGGATCTGCCACCTGCCAGGAC
>Ga0181559_10002263_pt1 | contig 19078 bp, 9 predicted proteins | sample 011ome_21_FD_133752 | JGI IMG/M metagenome (GOLD analysis project Ga0181559, IMG submission 133752) | Coastal salt marsh microbial communities from the Groves Creek Marsh, Skidaway Island, Georgia - 011508AT metaG (megahit assembly) | ecosystem: Environmental > Aquatic > Marine > Intertidal zone...
AGAACATGTGCATGATGCTCCCGAGCGCGGGAATCTCCGTCATGTCGTCCTTCCAGTCCGCGGCCGGGCCTAACCCCTGCGCCTCGAGCTCGTCGCGGTTCGGCAGCAGCGGCACGGTGTCCCATATCGTCGCGTTCGACACCACCGCGTGCTTCGCCCTGACGACCCGCCCGTCCCTCAACCGCACCCCGGTCGCTTCGCCGTCCTCGACGATGATCTCGTCCACGTGTTTCTTCAGCTCCATGGTGCCTCCGAACTTTTCGAGGCACCCGACGAGCTTATCCACGACCGCTTGCGTGCCGCCCACCGGCGCGCACAGCGACGCGCCGGGTCGGTGAAACCCGGGGATGGAATAAATCATCGTCGCGCCCGGCGTCCCCTCCGCGGGGAATCCGGAGAAGAACGCGAGCATGTCGATCCACCGCGTCAAGAACGGCTCCGTGACGTACTGCCGCGACAGCTTGTGGAACGAATCCAGGATGTACGGAATGTCCAACATCACCTGCGGGTGGGTCAGGTAAAACGGAATCGCGATCACGGTGCTGACGAGCAAGCCGGCGTCCTGTCGCAGCGCCGTCAGCGGGCACGCGTCCAGGGCGTCGTACAGCGGCTCCAGTCGCCCCTTCAGCGCCTTCCACTCCGCGATCGCGAGCTCCGGGTCCGTGGCTTTCTCGCGGAGGAGGTCGCAGAAGCCGCCCGGGGCGTCGTCGTCGCCGACTTGAAACCGCCAGTGCCCCTCCTCCGTCCACATGGATATCCCGTCGTACGTTTCCACGGGCATCGTCTCCCCGAGCGCGTCGAAGACCATCCGCAGCGGGTTCCCAGTCGGGCGGTCGAGCCCCTCCCAGATCGACGGCCCGACTTCGAACTGCCACAGCCCTCCGTTCTTGTCGCGGTGGTCGAACATGTGGCAGCACCCGCCGGCGAGGTAGTGCGACTCGAACAGCTTCACGGAGTAGCCGTACTTGGCGAGGAGCGACGCCGCGGAGAGGCCGCCGATGCCGCTGCCGATGACGACGACGTCGTACTCCTCGTCCGTGTCCGCCGCGGTCGTCGTCCTCGAGGAGGAGGAGGAGGAGGAGGAGGAGGAGGAGGCCCCGGCGCGATCGCGGTCGATCGCTTCTCCTCTCACCGGTCGGCCGCGGGCGGCGGTCCGTGGCGTCGCGCGCGCGCCGCCTCGGCCGCTCGACGCGGCGCGCCTCGCCGCCGTCGGAGCGGTCGTTCGGCGCGCGCCGACCGCGACGGACGCCGCCGTCGCCGCCATCGCCGCCGTCGCTCTTTTTCAGACGACGCGCGCGAGTCGCGTCGCGTCGCGCGTCCCGGTTGTTGAGGGAAATAATCCAGTCCGTCCGACGCAGCCTCCGCGATCGACGGCGTCGTCCAGTCTTCGCGGCGTTCGTTCTCCAGGCGATCGAGCGCCTCCGAGGCGGTTCGATCGTCGACGCGCGAGCGTCGCGGGCGTGCCGTGCGGTCGCTGACGCGTCGCGCGGGCGTCCTCCGCGCCTCGTTATGCCGCGCGCGAAGCCTCCGTCGCGCGAGTCCTCGAGAAACAACCGGGCGCTGTGATTGGGTGAATCTCGGAAGATTTTCACCGCGATCGTGCTGACGCTGACCTGGAGATCAACCGGCAGGGCTCGATCAACCGACCCACTGGACCGCCAAACGGGCCAGCCCGAGGAAAATATTGTTCGTTTCGCTTGCGAATATTGTTGCGATCGAAGCGCACAACGCGACGCGGCGTCCTCGGCGTCGGCGTCGCGACGAACGCGGGCGCGATGACGACGAGGAGGAGGACGAGGAGGACGACGCGCCGCGGCCGCGTCGTCGCCGCGCGCGCGCGACCGAGCGGCGCGTCGTCCTCGCCGTCGCGCGCGCGATTCGCGGTCGTCGTCGCGCTTCTCGCCGCGTGCCTTCTCCTCCGCGGATGCGACGCGGCGCGCGAGACGAAGGCGGAGACGGAGACGGACGCGGACGACGACGTCGGCGTCGAGGAGTACCACTTCCCGTCGCCGATGCACGTCGCGAAGCACATGCAGCGCGCGGTGCTCGACGGCGTGAAGAAGATGCGAGAGGAAGCGGACGCGACGGGGGAGGAGCCCCGCGAGGCGAGCTCCATGATATTCCCGGGAGGGGCGCTGAACGACCGCGCGCAGCGCGCGGCGAGGGACCGCGGCGACCGGCGGTTCGATCGAGCGCGGCACATCGTCCCGAACGCGCTGGGGGGCGGCGCGGCGGGAGGCGCGCGGACGCTCGCCGCGGTGGACGACCTCGGTGGCGCGGCGGAAGAGGCACGATGCGAGCGAGACGCCGCCGACGCCGTCGCCGCCGCCGCCGCGGGCGCGTGCGCCGCGGATCTCTCGAGGAACGACGACGACGACGACGGGGGGGGGAAGACGAGCGCGTGGGGGTCCACGAACACGATCGGCGGCCTCCTCGTCATCGAGAACGGCGAGAACGAGGAACGACGGGAAGCCGCCGCACAGCTGGCGGCTGACGAAGCCGCCGCACAGCTGGCGGCTGACGAAGCCGCCGAATCCGCCGCGACGCCGCGCGCCGTCGCGCTCGCGGAGCGGTACGAACGCGGCGCGCGCGTCGGACGCCGGATCGTCTCCGGGGCGATATTCAAAGCGGGCGCGATCGTGCCCCAGGACGAGTGGCGGGACGTCCTGAAAGAGGAGCTGAGCCCCGTGGACGTGACGTGGCACGTCGCGCACGAGAGCGCGGAGCGCGACGCGGAGGAAAAGGCTTTGCGCGAGCGCCGCGCCAAGAAGAAAACGGCGGCGGACGCCGCGGGGAAAGCGGCCGGAGAAGGGGGTGATGAACCGATAAACGACGAGGAATCCGCGCTGGCGGCCGACGAGACGGACGAGATCGACGCCGCGCACGAGGCGTTCGCGCGCTGGTTCGAATCCAAAGGCGGCGTCGTCGACGGCTTCGAGATGCGAAAGGTCCCGGGCAAGGCGAACTTCCACGGCCGCGGGCTCGTCTCGACCGGCGAAAAGCCGATCGCGCTGAACCAGCGCGTGATGCGGATACCGATCACGATGACGCTCTCGATCGTCACCGCGCGGAACCTTCGCATCGGCGAGCATCACGCGGGCGAGTGGCTGAAGAAACTCTTCGCGCGCGACGAGACCGTCGGCCTCGCCGCGTTTTTGCTTCACGAGACGTTGAAAGAGCACGAGACTCCCGGGTCCTCGCACTGGGGCCCGTACGTCCGCACGCTCGGGCATCACGCGCTCGGTCGCAAAGTGTGGAGGGCGCTGGACGGGACCTACGCGGGCGAGCTCATTACCGAGCACGACGAGGACGCGATTCGCGTCCTCGACAACGTGCTCACGGGAGGGAAAGGGATCTGCTCGAGGGCGGGGCGACTGTGCCATCGCGTGCCGTCAGACTTCGCCGGCGGCTTCTTCAACCGCGACGACGTGCGATGGGCGCTCGGCGTCGTGCGCTCGCGCGCGGTGTACATCACGCGACGTACGACCGGGACGAGGTTCTTAGCGCTCGTGCCGATGATGGACCTCGCGCCGCATCATCACGACGCCGGCGGCGAAGCCGCGCTCGAGCTCGACAACGGCGTGAACGTCTTCGCGACGCGGTCCGTCCCCGCCGCGCCCGGGATCGAGCTCGCGATGAACCGCAGGTTCAACGTCACGGACGCGGAGTCGATGCTGCGATGGCACGCGGTCACCCCGGGGTTCAACCCGCACGGAGGCGTGCGTCTGCGCATCCCCGGCGGCGCCGTCGACGGCGCGGACGTTCTCGAGAAGATCCGTCTGCTGCGACGATGGCGCCAAGAGATGGCGATGCCCCCGCGCGGGTCCGACCTCTGGCGCGAGAGCGCTCTGCTCGGCATCTACGGCGACGGCGACGAGGAGCTCGAGGCGATGAAGTCGCACAACGCGCCGTCGAAGCTGAACGGTCGCGGCGACGGCTTCGCGGCGTTGTCGGACACGTCGGCCAACGGCGCGACGATCGAGGAGGAGCTCATGCTGACGGGGCAGTTCACCGACGCGAACGAGGCGGCGATCGCGGCGGCGAATTACGTCGGGCTGCCGTTCGTGCCGTTCGCGAAGGACGGTCCCGGAGGCGGGAATTTCATGCTGTACGACGTGCTGAGGGAGGACGAGCCCGGAGGCGACGCGCCGGAGGTGAGGAGCGCGCGGCGGTCGCTCGCGAAGCTCGCGGTGCAGACGCAAGCCGCGGCGGCGTTCGGGGAGTTTGTCGTCGACGACGACCTCGCCGAGGAGGGGGACGAAGACGGGGGCCCTGGAGACTCCGATAAGAAGCAAAAAGCGGCGGCGGCGGCGACGACGACGACCGCGACGACGAAAGGGGGCGAGTACGGGGACGTCAAACCGCGCAGCGACGGCGGCGACGCCGCGTCCGAGGCGCTGCGGACGGCGAGAGATTTCTTCGAACGCGGCGTCCCTCCCGGCCGAGGCCTCGACGCGCTCGACATCTTCCTCCTTCGCAAGGGCCACCTCATGGGCCAGTGCGGGAAGCCGCGCGACCTCCTCGTCGGCGCGTTCGGTCCCACGGACGCGCTCATGTGCGCGACGCGCGTGCTCCTCGCGAACGAGACCGAGGTGAAAGCGCTCGAGGGAGGCGGGAAGGATTTACACTGGACGGGGGAGCGAGACGCGCACGATCCGGGCCCGGAGTATCAGGTGCGTTCTATACAAACGTTTTTCACCCATCGCCCAGTTTCAACACTTGATCGCGTCTCCTTTCAACTGACCGATGAACTATTTTTGTATGGAATGGCCCCCAGCCGTTCGATCCGACGAAGCCGCTGAGCATGGCGAACGAGCGCGCGTCGCTTCGACGGATCGCGATGACCGCGACGAACATCCTGCTGGCGTACCCGACGACGGAGAAGGAGGATGTGGAGTGGCTGGGGTACGATCCGGACGACGACGACGACGACGACGACGACGACGCGTTTGACGACGACGCGTTTGTCGACTCGGCGTCGGCGTCGGCCGAGGACGCGGACGCGACGATCAGCGACGGCGACGACTTCGACGCCGCCGCCGCCGCCGCGTCGACCGACCCTCCGCGGCGGATGCCGCGACGGCTGCGAGTCCACGGCGGGCTCGTGCACACCGCGGTGGTGCTCCGCCTCCGCGAGAAGCGACTGTTGAAACGCGCGGTGTACTGGCTAAAAAATCGCGAGGACGACTTAGACGCGCTGACGTATCAGGTCGAGGAGAAAGCGAGAGCGAAGCGCGAGGCGGAGGAGAAGATCCGCGCGAGAGCCGAGCGCGCCGCGGAGCTGATGCGCGAGTACGCCACCGCGAAGACGCTCGCGACCGCGACCGTGGACGTCCCCGCGGCGACGGACGCGTCGGCGGGAGACGACGCGCCGCCGGCGCCGCCGCGAAGAGCGTCCGTCGCCGTGCGCGAGGGCGACGTCCTCGACGACGTCGTGACCGCGTTCATCGCGGCCACGGACGGGCTCGATCACGAGACGCACTTCACGCCGATCAGAGACGCGCTGATCGGGTCGATCGTCCCGCGACCGAGGCTCATCGCGCGCGTCCCCGTGATCGTCCCCTCCGGCGAGAAGGCGGTGGTCGCGATTCGCGACGGCGACGACCCCGCGACTGTCGTCGCGACGTTTTGCGAGCTCCATAACGTCCCAGCCGCGTCCGTTACTCGACTCGACGCGATGGTGAAGACGCACGTGGCCAATCGCGCGAAGCGCCGGTCGTTGATCTCGATCCCGGTCGTCGCGCCGGACGGCCGCGCGCTGCTCTTCGACGTCGTCGAGGGCGAGCAGCACGAGCTGCTCGCGCGCGCGAGCGAGTGGGCGCTCGCGGAGCGCGTCCCGCAAGACGCCGCGGCGCAGCTCGCGAACGCCGCGCACGAACGCTTGGGCCCCGTCCTCGTGGCGATCCCCGTGGAGATCCCGGGACGCGGCGGCGCGGCGGTGACGCTGTTCGTTCGCGACGCGGCGATCGAGGCGGTGAGGGCGACGGCGGAGGCGTTCGCGGAGGCGCACGGGTTGGGCGCGGTTGCGGCGATCGCGTTGACGAGGGAGATCAGTTCGCGCTTGAACCCGGGGACGATGCGGTTGTAGCGGGTGTACTGTATGTAGGACAGCGCGCGAGAGAGAAATGAGAAGAATACTTTAGATTACAGGGTATCGCGCGCGCGCCGCGCGCGGTGGTGATACAGTCGTGTACAATTAATTTCCTCGGCGTTCTGGAGTTGGTTCGGTCTCTGAGGGCCGTTCTATACAAGTAACAAGCGAATGTCGGGGTGGCGTTGAAAGGCGTCAGTTGAAGTTGAAAGGCGCCGAGGACGGGGATTGAAAGCGGGGGGTGGGAGGAGAGAGACGCCGGGAAAAGTCCTTAAGGAACGGCGTTCACCACGCCAACGCGGTCGTATGGGAACCAGTGTATAGAACGCACCTGAGAGGTCTGGTCGTCCCGCCTCTCGCGACCTTTCAGATTTCGCACCGGAAGGCTTGGATTTCGCACTCGAAGAGCTCCTGCCCCGCGGACATCGTCTCCACCTCCGGCGCGACCGGCAGCGCGGCCACGACGCGCCTGCGAACGACGAGCGAGCGGGTGTCAGCGCGAGACGCGAGCGGTCGGAGGGACGACGGACGACGCGTCGGAGGGACTCGATTCGAAAAAGCGACGAAAAAGCGCGCGAGGGAAGAAAAGCAACGACTCGGACGAGCGTCGCGTTAAGGTCGCGACCGACCTCGTGCTGTATTCCATCTCCGCCACCTCCAACCCGACCGCGGACATCATCGCCGTGAGCGTCGCGTCCACGGAGAACGCGAGGGAGATCGTCGCCGCGACCGTCGCGGACGCCAGCGCCGCGGACGTCGCGAGACGGACGTCGGAAATATCGTCGTCGTGAGCCGATTGCTTCGCGCTCGCGGCGAGTCGCGCGCCGCGGCGGCGCGGTCTCGACGCCGCGCGAAGGACGCGCGCGGCGCGGCGAGGACGCGAGAGCTTGGGCGTGCGCGAAGCGCGCGACGCCTTGAGCGTCGTTCCCGCGGCGGCGTGCATGCTCGGAGAGCTGTCCCGCGGAGGGGAGCGTGCGCGACGAGTGATGAGATATTTCACGTCGAGCTTCTTCTCGGAGGCAAAAGGTCGCGTACTCCTCTTTTTGTATATTCGTATGTATGGGCAAACAGACAGGTGGACGAGTTGCCCTAAGTGAAAATCGTATGACGCCCAGTCAGACGCGTACTCTACTGCATCGGCCAAATTAATTTCCGGATTGGCCCCGAGGTCAGACGTTCGCGCGCCCGTCGCCGCGGATCTCGGGATGTTGCCGTAGTCCCGACCCGCCGCCATGCGTCGTCCGCGTCTCGACCGCGCGCTCGCGCGCGCGTGCGTCGCGATGTGCGTCTTGGGTGCGTCCGACGCGCGGTCCCGTCCTCTCGCGTCTGTCGTCCGCGATATCGATCCCTCCGACGGAATTCACGTGCGTGTACCCCTTCTCCTCTCTCTCAGGGTCCATCGCGCGCGCGGAAGCGTTCAACGCGACCGGCAATCCGACCACTCGCATCGTCGGCGGCTCGGAGGTGTCGCCGCAGTTCAAGTACGAGTGGTACACCTTTTTGTACAAGTGCACGCAGATAGCTTCGGCGAGTTGCACTAGCCCGCCGTGTTGCTACTTGTGCGGCGGATCCTTGGTCGCCCCGAACAAGGTGCTCACCGCCGCGCACTGCGAAATCACCACGTACGCGAGCGCGGGAGAGGGCACGATCGCGTACGTGAACTTCCACGACAGGACGGGAGTCGCGCACGACGCGACGCAGGCGCTCGCCACCACGGAAAACGTGGGCGTCGCTTCGGTCGTGAATCACCCGCAGTACGACTCCAACACCGTAAACTACGACTTCGCGATTCTCACACTGCCGTCGGACTCGCAGTACACCCCCGTCGTGCTCGATTTCGACGACGCCAACGTCGCGGAGTCTGGGGAGAATCTGCGCGTCATGGGATTCGGAACGACGACGCAATACCAATCCGGGTCGACACCCAGCCCCAACCCGACTTCTGCTAAGTTGTTGGAAGTCACCGTCCCCGGCGTGGCGTACGCGACGTGCGTGAACACGTACGGCGGCTTAGTGAGAGACACGATGCTCTGCGCCGGCGCGTCCGGGCTCGACGCGTGTCAGGGCGACAGCGGAGGACCGCTGATCAGAGTTTCGGACTCTAAGCAGGTCGGGGTCGTGTCCTACGGCTACGGGTGCGCGTGGCCTAACAATCCCGGGGTCTACGCCAGGGTGACCGCGGTCAAGTCGTGGATGTGCGAAAACTGCGTAACGCAAGCGTGCGACGGGTCCCCCCCGCAAGCGTGCGACGGGTCCTCCGGAGGGGGAGGATCCTCCGGAGGGGGAGGATCCTCCGGAGGGGGAGGATCCACCTCGGTCGTCGGGATCGTCGCCGGGGCTGTCGCCGCCGTGGTCGTGATCAGCGTCGTCGCGTGGGTGTATAAGAAGAAGCGCGGCGAGAAGAGCAACCGCGTCGGGGTGCTGCCGACGCGTCATCGTCCCGGCGGCGGCGGAAAGCGATCGAAGGCGAAGGCGGAGAAGAAGCAGGGCGCGGTCTCTCCCTCTCCCGCGTCGACGGGGGCCCGCGGCCACGGCAGCGCGTCCCTCGAAGAGCACCAGAATGCGTTGCGGGAGGCGGAGAAGAAGCAAGACGCGGCTTTGACGGTTAAGCGAAATGCCGCCGCGACGAGGATTCAATCCGTCGCCCGCGGAAACGCGGTTCGAAAGCCACGCGCCTACGGTGTGGGAGAAGGAGTAGCCGACGCCCTATCAATATATTCTAACGTTTAGTATCTCGTTGAACTGCTACGGTTTCTTCCTCGCGCGCGTGCGATGTCGACGGTACGGAAGCGCGCGGCGACGGCGACGACGCCGCGGCCGCTCGATTCATTGGATTCATCAGATCCGAGGTATGCTCATCTCGCGAGCTAGAGCTTCTTCGTCGCCTCTTCTTGGAGCTTGACGAGCGCGTCGATGCACTACTTGCGCGTCTTATTATCGTTCTCGACGTCGAACACCACCATGCTCTCCGCGACGGGCAGCATCCCGGCGCAGTAGTCCTTCAACGTTCCCCACTGCTTCGCGTTTTTGAACGCCTTCGCGTTGTCGAGAATAAACCGCTTGCACGCCGCGCACGCGGACGCGCATCTCTTGTACCCGTAGTGATCCGTGGCGCTGCCGTATCGCGACGCGGGCAACGCCTTTTGGATCTCGTACGACAGATGCTCGCCCTCCGCGAAGAGCGGGCTCAGGTCCGGCGCGGGGACGATCGACTCGACGAGCTCGGGCGAGACCGCACCGCGTTCGAGCAGCGTGCGAACGACGGCGACGAGCTGCGCGTTCGTCAGGACGCCGAGCTTGCCGACGATCGATTCCGTGGGATCGGGCGGAGTCTTCGTCGTCGTCTTCGGCTTCTTCGCGGGCGGGGGCGCGTTCGCGTCCGCGGCGCTCAGCGGCTTGCCGGGCAACATCATGATGACCGCGCCGTCTCAACTGTCGACGACGAGATTCGTATTTTTCCATCACGAGAAAATAATGCCATCGCACTCGTCGCACATCTGGGGGCGCGGGAGCACCGCGCGCGGCGGGGATGTCGACCGCGACGACGTCCATCGCGGGCGCGTCCGGGAAGGACCAAGCCTCGGAGGTACGCCGCGTCGTCGTCGTCGTCGTCCTCGCGCTCGCGCTCGTCCTCCTCGTCGTCGTCGCGATCTCATCATCGCGCGGTCGTCCGTCCCCGCGCGTTTTGCCGACGTCGCGACCCTCGCCTCTCTCGCGTCGTCCTCACCTCCCCAATCCCGTCCCGTCCCGCGCGTCCCGACGTCGCCCACCCCGCGCAGTTCTGGGTGCGAAAGTACGAGGAAGACGCGAGGAAGAACTGGGACGTCTTCTACAAGAACAACGCGGACCGGTTCTTCAAGGACCGGCACTACCTCCGCCGCGAGTTCCCCGACGTGTTCCCGCGCGGATCCGCCGCGATCGATGACGACGACGACGACGACGGCGGCGGCAGCGACGACGACGACGACGAGCCCGGCGCGCCCTCGTCGTCCAACGTGTCGCAGACGCCGAATCCGGACGAGCACGAGCTCGGCCCGGCGCCGGCGTACGTCATCCCGGACCGCGCCGCCGCCGCCGCCGCCGCCCCGGGACGCGTCTTCCTCGAAGTTGGCTGCGGCGCCGGCAACACGACGTTCCCGCTCCTCGCCGCGGACCCCACCGCGATCGTGTACTGCTGCGACTTTTCGCAGCGCGCGGTCGATCTCGTGAGGAAGCGCGCGGAGCGTCTGCCGCCGGAGCAGCGCGCGCGGGTGATTCCGTTCGTGTGCGACGCGACGCGCGACGCGCTGACGGATCGCGTCCCCGCCGGGGGCGTCGACGTGGTGCGTGCGTCCTCAGCCGCGACCCCGTCCACGTGTACGATCCTCGACCGCGCGTTCGTACATGTCAGCGAATCTCGAATCTTACCACCGATCGCGTCCCCCCCCGTCGGCGTATCCCCCCCCCCCCCGCCCGCCCCGCCCGCAGTGCACGCTGATATTCGTCCTCTCCGCGGTTTCGCCCGGACGCGCGATGTCCGACGTCGTCCGAAACGTCTCCAGCGTCATGCGCGGTGAGGTGCGTTCTATACACTGGTTCCCATACGACCGCGTTGGCGTGGTGAACGCCGATCCTTAAGGACTTTTCCTGGCGTTTCTCTCCGCCCACCCATCGCTTTCAACGCCCGCCCTCGACGCCTTTCAACTCCACCTGACGCCTTTCAACTCCACCCCGACATTCGCTCGTATGGAACGACCCTGAGGGCGAGGGCCGAGTCCTCGTTCGCGACTACGCCGCGGGGGACCTCGCGCAGGCGCGGTTCGCGGTCAAGGAAGGGCAGCGGTTGGGGGACAACTTCTACGTCAGAGGCGACGGCACGCGGGCGTATTACTTCACCCCCGCCGCGCTGAAGGGGATCTTCAGGCGCGTTCTCCTCGCGCCGGTTCCCGTACGACCGCGTCGGCGCGGTGAACGCCGTTCCTTAAGGATTTTTCCCGGCGTCGACTGACCGACGACGATCACCCACCCTTCCTTCCCTTCCCTTCTCTTCCCTCCCCTCTCTCAGCGAGCACGGCATGCCGCTCGAGCGTCTCGACGTGCACGAGCGGAGCATCACGAACCGGTCGCGGGAGCTGACGATGGACCGGCGGTGGGTGCAGGCGTCGTTCGCGAGCGCGACGACGCCGGGGGCGCCGCTGCCGCCGCCGCCGCCGCCGCCCGAGCCGGCGTGGATGGCGCGGAAGCGGCTGATCGCGGAGAAGGCGGAGAGGGCGAAGAAGGCGGAGGAGGAGGACGCCGCGGCGGCGGGAGAAGATGAAACGTCGACCGACGCGGCGTCGTAGCGGCGCGAACGGAACGAGAAGACGAACGATAAAACGTAGGACGTAGATAAGTATATCATCATCTTCATCAAACATAGAGGTGGGTGCTGCATCATCACGACCCCACTTTCGTCGCCGTCACATCGGTCGCGCGGGGCGAGAAAGCCCTCGAGGATCGACGTTCACCGCGCGCGCGGGGTCGCACGGGGAGCGGTCTCGCGCCCTCGTTATTATATACTTACGCGGTGAGAAAGCCTTTCTTCTCGAGGACGTCGATGATCGCGGCGGCCATCTTCTCCGGGGGGGCCAACGTCCCGTCCCCGCCCTCCTTCGCCACCTCCATGACGATCTCCGCGTTCAAAGGCTCCTCGTACGGGTCGTCGATCCCGGTGAACCCCTTGATCTTACCCGCGCGCGCTGCTTTGTACAGGCCCTTGGGGTCGCGTTCTTCGCACACGGCGAGAGGGATCTTCATGTACACCTCCACGAACTTGCCGTCCCCGACGCGCTCGCGCACTTTCTGTCGGTCCGCGCGGTACGGCGAGATGAACGAGATGAGCGTGATCATCCCGGAGTCCGCGAAGAGCTTCCCGACCTCGCCGATGCGCCGGATGTTCTCCTCGCGGTCCGCGGCGGAAAACCCGAGGTTGCTGTTCAGGCCGTGGCGAATGTTGTCCCCGTCGAGTACCTGCGCGATCTTCCCGCGCTGAAACAGCGCGTGCTCGAGCGTGTACGCGACCGTGCTCTTCCCCGAGCCGCTCAGGCCGGTGAACCACAGGACGCACCCTTTCTGGTTCAGCGCCTTCTCGCGCGTCGACGCGTCCACGGATCCCTCGTGCCACTTGATGTTCGTCGAGTCGCCGACTTTGTACGCGTCCACCTCCTCGGCGGCGGGGGATGACATCGTGAAGACGCGCGTCCGGGACGCGATCGCGGGCGGCGCGCCGGCGGGAGCGCGCGACGCGAGGGAGGAAGCGCGGGTCGCGAGGCGAGCGAGCTCGCGGAGGGATCGCATCGTATTTCGCGACGCGACGCGCGGGGGAAAGTGCGGCGCGACCGATCGATCGGCGTCGTCCGATTGCTTTCGGCTCGGAATTCCGGAACTCTGATCGACGGTGCGTAGTACGGAGTACGGAATCGTGACTGGCGTGCATACGAACGTTTTTTCGGAACTGCGCCGCGGATGCGGCTCGGGAAATTCCCGACAGCCTGTCAAACATTTCTCTGCAGGCATTGTGGTGACGCGGATAAAGTGCGGCCGCAGCACGCATCTCGCGTCCACACCACCCTCGCCGTCGCTCGCATCAACCGGCATCTCTCCACCGCGCACGATGGCTAAATACTTCGGCGACATCGCTAAAGGCGTCAAGGGTGCGTCCCGCGCGCGCCGTTCGCTTCCCTTCGCCCCTTCTCCCCGCGACGCGTGAAGGATACCCTAATTCTCATCATCGCGGCGCGAGGATTATGAATGACTCGACACGTTTCCTCTCCGCTCGTCGCGCTGACGTCCGTCCCCTCCCCCCCGCTCGCGCTCGCGCCAGACATCCTGTCCGGCGGCCTGAACTACAACCACAAGGTCGCGGTCAGCGGGTTCAAAGCCGGCGACGTCGCGCTCAAGGCTGACCTCGCGAGCAAGGGCACGGACTTCAACGGCACGGCCACCGCCAACTTCTCGCCCGCGAGCGACGTCGCCGCGGAGGTCACCGTGTCGGACGCGGGCGTCGTGAAAGCGCAGGCCGCGATCACGGGACTCCTCGACGGGCTCAAGACCACGGTCAGCGCGGAGCCGATGAACGCGGCGAAGACGCTCAAGATCGCGAACCAGCTCCTGAGCGGCGACTACGGCGTCAAGGCGGACGTCACGAACATCGCGTCCTCCCCGAAGGCGGATGCATCCGTCTGCGTGAACCTCGGCGACGCGCAGATCGGCGCGGAGGCTGCCATCACCGACAAGGGCGTCGGCGCGTACTCCATCGCCGCGCAGTTGAAGCTGGACGACCTCACGCTCTCCGCGATCCTCGCGGACAAGCTCGACACCGTGAAGGCGGGAGCGTTGTACAAGCTCGACGCGGACGTCACGGCGGCGGCGGAGGCGATCCACAAGGTCTCCGCGGGATCCACGAGCGTCAGCGCGGGCGTCGCCGCGAAGCTCGCGAGCGGGCACTCCGCGCGGATCGTGATCTCGTCCGCGGCCGTGCTGCAGGGCTCGTACAGCGGCGAGATCGTGAAAGGCGTGCAGGGCACCGCGTGTCTGCAGGTTGACTCCAAGCAGGCGTACAAGTACGGCGTGCAGATCGCGTACAAAAACTAAATCGAAGCGATTCGAGACTCGAGAGGGAGGGAGGGAGGGCTCTCGTCGGCGACGAAACACGGCGGACGCTCGCGTGTACATGCATTTTTAATAATACGAAACGAAACGAGCGCGATATCTATCGCTTCGCTCTGCTTTGCTCTGCTCTCTTCGAACGACGACGACGAGACGTCTTCTTCTACAGTACTTCTCTTCGCTCCGGACGACTGACTCATCCTCGGAAGCGGTCTTGCGCGCGTTCTTTGATCCGCGCCTGGCGCGCCACCTTCTCCTTCATCTTCTCCTTCCCCCTCTTCAACGCGTGATGCGCGAGCAGCGGCAGCTCCGGAAACACGTGCGTGAAGTACGCCTCGACGACGCGCCTGGCTTGCGTCCACTGGTCCCCGCCCTCCGCCGTGATTCCCAACCCAACCTTGAGCGTGGAGAGGTGCGTCCCTTCCGCGCCGAGCGCTTTGATCATCGCGTATCGCTCCGTCTCGAACGGCGGATGCTCGTGGAGGTTGCGCACGAACCGAATGAGGTCGCGCACGGAGTCGTCGAACCCGGTGCCGTCGCCGCCGCCGTCGTCGTCGCTCCCCGCGTTTTTCCGAGCTTTGCGGCCCTTCGCGATCGCCGCCGCCTCCGCCTTCGCCTCCGCCTTCGCCTCCGCCGCGAGCTCACCCTTCGTCTTAAACCCCTTGGCGACTTTCCCGGTCGCGTAGAACTCCTGCCTGCTCCTCTTCTTCATCTTGTTCAGGAGCTCCGGGACGATGAATTGTTTCCACCCCAGCAGACGTCTGCCCGCGGCGAGCCCGGCTTTCCGGTTTTTCTTGACCCCCCCCAAAGCCTCCGTCATGAGCTCCACCTCGTCCACCTCTCGCGGATACTGCGTCTGCATTATCCGCGCGTCGTACACGTCGCGGATCGCCTGAACGCATCGCTCCGGGGACCAGAACATCGGCCCGTCCGCGACGTCCCGCGCGGTCGGTCGGTCGGTCGGGTCCGGTTGCAGCATCTCCGACACAATCACGCGCGCGGCGGCGGCGACGCGACGCGGCAGCTTCGCCGTCTGCAGCGCGACGAGGTCAAACTTCCCGTTGATTATCCTCTGGTTCTCGTACAGACCCTCGATCCCCGCGGTATTCTTATCCTTCGGGTCCCGGTACGGCGACGTCGACCCGGTCAACGTCGTGTAGATGAGCTGCCCTAACGACCACACGTCCACCTTGGAGGTGAGCGCGCCGCCCTGCAGCACCTCCGGCGGTCGGCCTTGCATCTGGACGTTGACGCCGTACCCCGCGAACGTCGTCATCGAGTACTGGTTGTCGTCGTCGCCTCGGTCCGCCTGCTTCATTCGAACGCCGAGGCCGAGGTCCGCGAGCTTAAACTCGCCGGTCGCGGCGCGAAGGCAGTTGTCGGGTTTGATGTCGTTGTGGGTGACGCCCGCGGCGTGGACGTCGGCGACGGCGTTGGCGAGCGCCTCCGCGGCGTCCATGCGCTCCTTCACGGGAAGGTCCGCGACTCTCCCGCCCGGGGCGTTGCGGAGCCACTGCGCGAGCGATTCGCCGCAGCGCTCCATCGCGGTGAACACCGCGTCGGCGGCGTCGAGGTGCACGTCGAATAAGAACGTCACGCGGTTGCTGTTTTGGTTCAGATGCCGATGCAACGCGACTTCTCTCTCCACTAGCGCGCGCATCGTCGCGCCGCGCTCGCCCGGCGGCAGCGGGATCCTCTTGATCGCCGCGGGCCTTCGAACGACGGACGTCGACCCGGCTTTCTCGTCGTAGACGCCCGCGTACACCGCGGTCCCGAGCGAGCCTCTTCCGAGCTCCACTTTCGTGTTGTACCAGATGCTTTTCCCCGCGCCGGACCACCCTCGCTTCGGCGGCGGAAGGAGCGAGTCCCCGGACCGTCGCTTGCGAATGAACGCCGCGATCTCCGACTCGAGCTCGACGAGCTTATCTTCCGCGGCTTTCACCGTCGTCCGCGGCGCGCCGCGCGCTTTCGCGTTCTCGATCGCCTGGCGAATGCCGCTCGGGTCGATCTTATCCGTCGCGGCGATCAGGTCGACGGCGGCGGCGATTTGTTTCCGGAGCCGCGACGCGCGTCGCAACGCCTCCCTCGACGCCGCGTTGAGCCTCTCCCACTCGCGAGGCACCGCGAGGTCTTCATCCGTCATCGGTCGTCTCGATCCCGGGCTCGGCCGCGTCTCTTCGGTCGGCTTCACCGAGAAACTCTCCAGCGTGCCTTGGAACAAAAAACCCGGTCCCGGGCCGGGCGCGCCGATGTCGTCTTTGCCCAACAAGTCGTTGTACCCCGCGAGGTCGAAGGACACTTTTTCGTCGTCCACGACGAACGAGGACGACGACGACGACGACGACGACGACGCGCCTTCGCCTTCGCAATCGCCTTTGTCCGCGCCGGCCGCGGACGTCTCCACCGAAATGCGCGGGCGCGCCCGACCGCCGTGCTCGAGGACCCATCTCGGGGACGGCTTCGACGGCTTCGAAGGCGCCGATGCGCGCCAGACGCTCTCGCCGTCCTCCTCCGCGCCGTTCAACTCGAACTCGTCGTCGAAGTCGTCGAGCGCGCTCTCGTCGTCGTCGAGCTCCGTCGCCGCGCCGCCGACGAGCGCTCGCAACTCTCCTCGTAACTTCTCCAGGTTTTTCAACCGCGCTCTCCACGCGGACGCGCTAAACGCAGCCTCGGAGTCGCCGACGCTGAACGTCGCCTCTTCGAGCATCGTCCCGGTCTCTTCCTCGGAGAGCTCCCCTCGCGTGATGCCGACCTCCGTCTCCGCGTTATACTTTTGAAGTTTCTCGATCGCGTCCGCGTACTTTATTCGCAACGTCCGTAACGTCTCCCGCGACGCCTCGCATCTTTGCGTTATCGAATCCGACAACCGTATGATTGGGTCGGTGTCCGTTAAAGCCGCCTGATACCACATCCGACGCGTCTCGCTCGTCAGTTCGTGACGCAGCGCGCGCATGTCCCGATCCATGAGCTCGATCGTGCCGTCGAACAGCGGCGCAAACTCCGTGACGCCCGCGGGTACATCGCCGGTCTCGACGCGTTCCATCTTCCCTTCGACGGTGTCTAACATCAACTGGTTGATCAAAGCTTTACTCCCCAACCGATTGCGGTCCGCGATGAGCTGGTAATTGTCCCGGAACTGCTTGAACGCAAGGTACAGTTCAGGAGGGTCGCGCACGTGAAGATCGACCGCCACCGACGATTCCTCCTTCACCTTGGCCAAATATTTCTCCTCGCCGATCCGGTCGCCTTCCTCCGCGTGCGAGAGGCGTTCCTCCGCGCACGCGACGGGCCACCCGTACGTCGCGTCTGGGTGGAGTTGAAAGGCGTCAGTTGGAGTTGAAAGGCATCGCGGGCGGGGATTGAAAGCGAGGGGTGGGCGGAGAGAGACGACGGGAAAAGTCCTTAAGGATCGGCGTTCACCACGCGAACGCGGTCGTATGGGGACCAGTGTATAGAACGCACCTCTGCGCTCGGCGAGGTCCTTCATCGCGTCGCGCTCGTCGTAGCCGTCCTCGTTTAAAAACTTCAGCGTCGCTTCCATGCACGGCACGGCGTTTCTTCGCACGTAATTCTTGCCGTGCTCGCGCGAGCGGTCGGAGAACCACGACGGCAAGAAGAACGTGTTGTCGATGGATTTATCGAGCGCGTCGGCGTGCGTGATCTTTTTCGAATTCGAGTCCAGGTACGGCTTCGCGAATCCTTCGAACCACCTCTTCGCGTCGGGCAGGGACATTGTCTCCTCGAGGATGGCGTGGTTGACGTCGCCCAGCGTTTTTCCCTCGTGCGTCCAATCCCTGAGCCAATACTCCTGAATCTGCTCGCGACGGCAGTGTTGCGCGAACGCGGATCTCCTCCTCGCGGCTTCCGCGGCGGCTTCGACGACGTCCTCCCGCTGTAACCGCCAGTGAACGTCGATCGCGCTCAACCCCTCGACCTCGTCCTCGCGCAGCGCGAACGGCGACGGGAACGCCTCCGTCGAACTGTTCGAGTTCGAGTTCGAACTGTTCGAATTCGAATTCGAATTCGAATTCGAAGTCGAATCCGCCGCCGCCGCCGCCGCGCGCGAAACCGCCCTCCGCGCGTGGTACCCCTGCAGCTCCAACCCGGCGACGATAAGCTTCACCCCGGTGCGTCTGGTGAACTTCATCGCCTCGATGATGTCCTCCACGACTTTCTCTTCGTGCTTCAGCAGCGTCGTCGCGGCCGCGGACGCGGACGCGACCGAGGACACGCTCGGCGGCGGCATGATGTACACGACGTTGGCGCTGTGTGGGTGTCGCCACTTGTTCAACTTCAACTCTTTCCCGTCCCAGCCGAGTCCCGCCCACGTCAGACTCATCCGCGACGGGTGCAGCATCGCGATCGGGTTTTCCTCGTACTTATCTTCCTTTATCTGCAGCTGCTCGCCGATCGCGTTGATCCTCTTCGCGAGCTCCGCGTGCAGCGCGTGCCCTTCCCAGTTGTTCTCCGATCCCGCGATCGTGAGATACAGCGTCGAATTCTCTTCGGCGGCGACGAACGTCTCGCGGCACACGAGCGCGTTGATCGCGACGTGATCGAGCAAAATCTCGCCCTCGTCCGTGATGGATATCTGCTGCTTCGCCTGCGACCTGACGTTGTAGAGGTGATTCCATCCGTTGACGTTTTTCCCGCTGCGCCGCGTGAGGAACCCTCCGGCGAGCGACCGCGCGCGCGGCGGAGGCGCGATGACCTGGCACGTCACGTACACGTCGTGGCCGGAGGCGTACCCGTCGTCGCCGAGCGCCGCGTTCAACCACTTGTACGCCTCGAGCGCGCGCGGATCTCTTTGTGCTTCTGTCTTCTCGTTGGTAACGCCCGCTCCGGAGGGGTTACTCCTGGTCGCGCCCGCCTTTCCGTCGGCGGGCGCCGCGACGGGATCGCCGACGCGGCGTTGCGTCTGCACGATGAGATTGTGGTCGGGATAGGACCGCGGAGCCGTTCGCAGCGCCGCGGGGACGACGCGCGCCCACTCTTTGTGCAGCGCCCATCGCGGCGCGGGCTCCGACGCGAGCGCTCTGATCGCCGCGTCGGGATCCCACGGCACGAGCTTGGGATCGAGCCCGAGGGACGTCGCGAGCTTCTCGTTCGCGGCTTGCTCTCTGAGCTCCCTCGCGGTGGGCGCGGACGCGGCGGGTGCGCTCGAGGAGGACGCGGACGGCGCGCTCGTCGTCGGCGCGGGGTCGAGCCGGGTGCCGCGGACGATGCGAGGGGGTCTGGAGTCGTACCCGCGACGCCACTGGCGCGTCGGGTCCGCGACGCGGCGTTCGCGGCGTCCGACGCGTCCTCCCGCGGATCCAGACGACGACGACGACGACGACGACGACGACGCCGACGTCGAGG
>Ga0181559_10002269_pt1 | contig 19062 bp, 17 predicted proteins | sample 011ome_21_FD_133752 | JGI IMG/M metagenome (GOLD analysis project Ga0181559, IMG submission 133752) | Coastal salt marsh microbial communities from the Groves Creek Marsh, Skidaway Island, Georgia - 011508AT metaG (megahit assembly) | ecosystem: Environmental > Aquatic > Marine > Intertidal...
ACCGGGTTTGCCCTGACAAACGGTACATCGGTCCTTGGTGGAGTTGGAGTGCTGACCGGCACACCACAATAAATTGGATGTAGCTTAAATAAAAAACCCGGCATCAGCCGGGTTTTTTAATTCTTCAGGAATGACAGTGTATTAATTCAGGTGTTTTTGAAAAAACTCAATTAGCTGTGAATAGAATTCAGTTCTGTTTTCAATAGCAGAAAAGCCATGGCCTTCCCGCTCATAGAACAGCGAACTGGTGTCCACTCCAGCCAACGCAAGAGCGGCGATCATGGAATTAAACTGTTCCTCCGAAGCACGTGCATCAAATTTCCCATGGGCAAGAAAAACAGGCACCTTGATGTTGTCAGCCAGGTTAACTGGTGAGTTTGCTGACAGGACTTGCTGGTCTGTCCCCAGTGCCTGTTGCAGGAAGCCCGTTCCCCATGGTGAAAATGGCGTCGTGTTATCTTCGAGGATTGTCAGGTCATAGATGCCTGCATAACCGACCGCACACTGAAAAAGATCAGGGTAGCGAGCAGCAGCCATCATAGAGGCATAGGCGCCGTAATCGTGGCCGTAGATACATATCTTTCCATATACAGCATATCCTTCTCTGACGGCCCAATTCACACTGTCAGCGATATCATCCACCATGTCGGTTCCCCAGTTTCCAAGTCCGAGTTCGAAGAAGGATTCACCATATCCGCCTGAGCCCCTGAAATTGACCTGCAATACGGCAAAGCCACGGTTGGCGAGAAGTTGTACCTCAGGACTGAAATTACCGGAGTCTCTCACCCCATGAGGGCCGCTGTGAGGTAAAACTATTAGAGGATGGGGGCCCTGCGAGTTCAATGGTTGGGTGAGAAAGCCTTCCAATTCCAGACCGTCTCTGGCTGTCAGTGCGACAGCCTGAACTGGTGCCATCAATTCTGCAGGCAGGTCAGAGTGTGTGCTGGAGAAAAAACGAAACTGTCCTTGACTGCGATCCAGGATAAAAAGTGATGTTGCACTGGTGTCACTCGTCACTTTGGCTAATGCTTTAGTGCCGTCTTCCGAGAAATCATATAGTAGTACCTGCTGTCCGGGAAAAAGCCCGTCCAACTGTTGTTGTAGTGCTACTTCCGGATGGTTTGAGAAATAATGGCTTTCCGGGCCTGCACCAAAGAACTTTATGCCAATGGCTTCCTGCTTGTCAGAAGACCAGACAATATTGCTGGCACCGATATCGTATTTTTCGTGTGTGAAAAGCATGGATTCCTGGTTTGTATTCAGGTCATAAAGAGCCAGCCCGGATGTTCCGTATTCGCTGGTCTTGATGAAATAGACTCCGTTATTGTCCCTGTTAAAGCCCAGAATTCTTGCAGCATCGCCTAGCAGGCTTTCCCGGGCTGGAACAGTAATTGAAGGGAGGGCGCTCCAGGTTTCGTCTTGCCAAATCTGAAGCTGTGCTGTGCCATCCGGGGATATCTGGTAGGCAAGCCTTATTTCTCCATTGTGGTCTGCGAGGAACTCACCAAAGGGAAGTGGGCTTTCTATGCCGTTTCTAAGTCTGGGTGTACCGGTACGCCCGGCACCTGTAGTGCTTGCTGTACCATATTGCCGATTAATATTGGCCGGGTAAGCTGTGACTCCGCCTCTTTCCCTTGCCTGGATTGTAATTATTTCATCATCTGCACGATGAGCATCAAGCAGGCTGTACTGGCCAAAGTTGCCGGCACCTGGGCCAATAATAATAAACTCCTTTGAACCGCTGACATTCAGGACATAGAGATCGCCAGTACCAGTTGGAAAATCTAACCACCCATATTGGCGCTGGGTGGTATAGATAATATCTTCATTGCTGACCCACCAGAAATCCTGAATGCCTGTAAGCATGGAAGTGTTAGTAGTGGAAACAATGGAATAATTTTCTGTTTCAAAAATTGCTAGCAGATCTGTGCCTACTTGTTGTGAAGTAAGTGCTAGGTGTTTCCCGTCGGGGCTCAGTTTTGCATTATTGAATTGCGGAAGGCCAACGAAGTTTTCAAGCGGTAATTCCTGCGCACTAATTGTTTGTATTGATAACAGGAATAGCAGGGCGGCAAGTAACCTGGGACAGCTAACTAACAGATAAATTATTTTTGTTCTCTGAATTGAAATTAACACGACGCCCTCCTTTTTTGGAAAGTCTATTGATAATTAAGCCGAAGGTCAGTGACCAGATGTTATTTCACGTCAGATTTTAATTCGAGTAACACAGGGCAGTGATCGGACCCGTCAATGTCATTGAGAATTTCAGCGCTGATAATTTTGTCAGTCAGTGATTCCGAGCAGAGAAAATAATCGATACGCCAGCCAATATTCTTGGCACGTGCTCCAGCTCTGTAACTCCACCAGCTGTATTTAATTGTGTCCGGATGCAGATGCCGGAACGAATCTACAAGCCCGGCCTTGACGATGTTGTCCATGCCGTCGATCTCTGCCTGGGTGTATCCGGCGGTTTTATTGTAATTGGGTTTTGGGCGGGCAAGGTCTATGTCCTTGTGCGCAACATTGAGATCACCGCAAAGCACTACCGGCTTGGTTTTTTCGAGACTGTTGATATATGCAAGAAAGTCCCTGTCCCAGATTTGCCGGTATTCCAGGCGCCTGAGGCCATTGCCTGAATTGGGTGTATACACAGTGACAAGAAAGAAATCGGAATATTCTGCACAGATGACCCGGCCCTCTTCGTCATGCTGATCAATACCAATGTCATTGGTTACGCAGAGAGGTTCCTGACTAGTCAGGATGGCAGTGCCGGAATAGCCTTTACGTTCGGCAGAATTGGAAAAGAGATGGTAACCTTCAAGATTTTCCAGGGCTGTTGCAACCTGGTCGTCCTGTGCCTTGGTTTCCTGCAGGCAGACAACATCACAATTGAGTTCATTTATCTTCGGGATAAAGTCCTTGCCGACAGCCGCACGAATGCCGTTCACGTTCCAGGAAAGTAATTTCATTGATACCGCCCGGTTCAGCTGAACATGTTTTGGGATTGCTGGATAAAGAAAGAGTTGCGATCAATGGTATTAAGTACTACGTCTCTGGTGGTGTCACCATCTTTCAGTGTCAGAGGTATCTTGCTGCCGGCTGGGCCGTAATGCCATACCGTGCGGAAGAATCCTGCCATGGATGAAACAGGCTGGCTGTCTACGGAAAGGATAATATCGCCAGTCTGGATGCCGGCAGTTGCAGCGGGGGCACCCAGGTATAAACCGACAACGCATAATTCAGATTCATGTTCTTCAACCAGTGTGCCCAGCCAGGGGCGGCGATTGCCTGGTTTCTGTCCATGCTTGCTCATGTGATCCAGGTAAGGCATCACCAGATCAGTCGGGATAAAGAGATTGCCCGGGACAATGTCACCGGAGGGCCCCTTCAGACCGAGAGCAAGCGATCCGATAGCGCATAACTTGCCTTCCTTGTTTACCAGGCCGGCACCAGACCAGTGCTCACAAAGGGGAACCGTGTAAAAAGCTTCATCAAGCAGGTACTCCCAGCGGCCTGCGTATTCTTCCTTTGCGAAGATAGCGGCATCCATTGCTTTGGAATTGTCACTTGTAAGAATTTCAGTCCTGTCGCCAATATTGATGGTATCAGCAGAGTCTGTATCCAGGTAAGCACTTCCCAATGAAGCTGAGGGTCGAAGCAGGGCTATACCGGAATCATGATCTATAGAGAGGACAATCCCCTCGGCTGTCTGCCCCTTGCGGTTGGTAATCCAGACTTCATCGGCTTCCATAACAGAATAGCCCACAGTGAGCATGAGGCCGTCGGGGCTGACCTGTATTGCATGGCTTTCCCGTTCCGTACCGAGAAAATCAGCTGTCATTGCTGTGTCAGGAATTTTGCTGTGAACAGACATCACAGCTTCATTGCGGGGGCGTTCGAATGGGATTACGGTTGCTGACATAAAACAAAAAATACCTGTTACTTCTGAAATAGATATTAATCAATTTGCAGAGAAAAGTCAGAGGCTAAAGAATAAAAAATGGCGCCCCGGGCAGGATTCGAACCTGCGACCTGCCCCTTAGGAGGGGGCCGCGCTATCCAGCTGTGCCACCGGGGCTTTAAGAACGGGGCACTGGTCTATCGGTGCGGCATATTACCATACCCTGGGAGTGCTCCGCACTCCGGGGGCTATTCCGTATTGGACTTTAAGTGCTCTTAAAAATGTAAGTCTTGAAATGGAGAAGTGAAGCTGTCTTGAAGGATAAACCTATCCAGCTGTGCCACCGGGGCTTTAAGAACGGGGCACTGGTCTATCGGTGCGGCATATTAACATACCCTGGGAGTGCTCCGCACTCCGGGGGCTATTCCGCATTGGACTTTAAGTGCTCTTAAAAATGTAAGTCTTGAAATGCAGGAGTGAAGCTGTCTTGAAGGATAAGCCTATCCAGTTGTGCCGCCGGGGCGCCAAAACCCAACTTCCACTCTATGAACTACACGAGAGCATCGAGCATCCGGCCCGTGATCGGGCCCAGTCCGGACGTTTTTCCGAGAGGTGTGCTTTGCCTTCCTGTTCCATATAGGGATTTTGAAGCACTTCAAGCAACTCATGTATGAGCGAGTGGTCACCTTCCTCGGATTTATCTATTGCCAGCTGGGCAAGGTAATTTCGCAATACGTAAAGTGGATTGACCTTGTTCATGGCTTCCTGTCGATGTGCATCCGGTGGAGATTCCTGTTCAAGTCGAAGCTGGTAACTATGCAGCCAGTCCATGAATCCTGTTCTTGCATCGGCGAGTAACTCACCACCATAAAACGCAGGGGAAAGTGTCTGCAGGCATGACTGGATATCCTGGGTAGCCCCGATATCTCCAAGATGCCTGAAAAACAGTGTCATATCCGTTTCAGCCAGGGAAAATGTCTTGATCAGTCCCAGGCAGAGTGCTTCGTCGTCAGCATTGTGTGTATCCAGTCCCAGTTTGCTTCTCATCATGTTCAGCCACTCAGACTCATACCGGGATTTGTATTCTTCAAGAATTTCTTCCAGTGGCTGCACGTCTTTAACGAGGGGATAAATTGCGTTGGCCAGTTGGACCAGGTTCCACAGTGCAATCATTGGCTGGTTGCCATAGCGATATCGACGTCCCTCGGCATCGGTCGTATTGGGCGTCCAGTCCGGATCATAATTTTCAAGCCAGCCGTATGGGCCGTAGTCGATGGTTAGCCCGGTAATGGACATGTTGTCCGTATTCATCACGCCGTGCACAAAACCAACACGCATCCAGTGCACGATCATGTCTGCGGTTTTCAGACAAATATCGCGAAACCATGCCAGGTAGGTTTCGTTGCCGGGATTATTGCTCCCGGGTAAATGGCTGAACTCTCTTTTAATCGTATAGTCGGCAAGTGATTTGAGTATTTCCAGTTCCTTCCTGGCAGTAAATATCTCAAAACTGCCAAATCGAATAAACGAAGGCGCTACCCGACACACAACTGCGCCGGGTTCGTTTTTGGGATGTCCGTCGTAAAACATATCCCTGACCACTGACTGACCTGTACCGATCAGGCTCAAGGCCCTTGTCGTGGGCACGCCAAGGTGATGCATGGCTTCGCTGCACAGGAATTCACGGACCGATGATCGCAGTACTGCCAGGCCGTCTGCAGAGCGGGAATAAGGTGTTGGACCGGCACCTTTGAGCTGCAGTGCCCATGATGTTCCGCTTGTTCCTGTCACTTCACCCAGGTTAATCGCGCGGCCATCTCCCAGTTGTCCGGCCCAGTTGCCAAACTGGTGACCGCCATAGCAACAGGCATAGGGCTCCATGTTGTCCAGCAGGTCACTGCCACTGAAAACCCGGGTAAACAATTCACTTTCACAATCTTCAGCTGAAATACCAATTTCCCGAGCCATCTCCTTTGAGTAGGCAATTGTTTCTGCCGCAGGGAATCGTTCGGGCTGCACATGGGAATAACAGGCTTTTGGGACCTGGCGGGTAAAATTCTCGCGAATGGGATCGCCCGGAAGATCCCTGGTGAAGCTGGATTCAACTTCCAGATCCTGAAGCGGTTTAAAAGTGGCAATATTCATTGGTACGCATTCTAAGTGGCCTGCACATCATATGCACTCCTTACATAGACTCCCTATGTAGTTACGAATACTGCGGGATGCCCGGATTACTTCAATGGCGTACAATGCATCAGTAAGTTTTGTCCCGTTATCGGGTCTCTTCCTAAAATCAGTAAACATTCTCACCATGCTAGATACCAGACCGCTATTGCTTGAAACAGATTTTCCTCCGTTGTCTCGCACGTCGCTTGAAACACTGCAGGTTAATCTGGGCTATCTGTGTAATCTGAGCTGCACCCATTGTCATGTCAATGCCGGGCCAAAACGCAAGGAATTGATGAGCCGGGAAGTGGTGGACATGGTGCTGGAATTCCTGGAAGTGAAAAATATTCGCCAACTGGACCTGACAGGTGGCGCACCGGAAATGAATCCACATTTTCGTGATCTTGTTGTTAAAGCGAGAGCACTTGATGTCGAGGTGATAGATCGTTGCAACCTGATGATACTCCTCGAATCCGGCTATGAAGATCTCGGCCAGTTTCTTGCAGATAACCAGGTGGTTATTACGGCATCACTGCCTTGTTATCTTGAGGAAAATGTTGAGAAACAGCGTGGCAAGGGAATCTATGATAGCAGTATCGAGGCTCTGCAAAAACTCAATGCCCTGGGTTACGGGAGAGATCCTCACCTGCAACTTAATCTTGTTTATAACCCCATCGATCTGAATCTACCGCCGGCACAGGCAGGCCTTGAATCAGACTACAAGCGCATCCTGAAAGAAAAGTTTGATATTGATTTCAACCAGCTTTACACCATAACCAATATGCCGATCAGCCGTTTTGGGGGAATGCTTCTTGCCAAGGGGCTGTACGAGAAATACATGGCTATTCTCAAGGACAATTATTCCCCGGCTAACCTGGAGACAGTCATGTGCAGGAGTCTGGTCAGTGTCGACTACCTGGGCTTTGTCTACGATTGTGATTTCAACCAGATGTTGAACATGCCTCTTCTGGCCACCAGCAAGCCGAAACCACATCTGAAAGATCTTCTTGACGAAAACCTGGAGAACAGGCCAATTGCAATTGGTGATCATTGCTATGGCTGTACTGCAGGACAGGGCAGCAGTTGTGGCGGCGCACTCAACGACTGAACCCCTGATCAGTTTCATCATACCAGTACTCAATGACAGGATGTCCCTGGATATCCTTCTGCCACAATTGCAGGGATACCGCGAAAAAGGGCACGAATTATTACTGGTGGATGGCGGCAGTAATGATGGCTCTGTGTCATCTGCGACGGGTCTGGTTGATCGCATCCTGATGACAGGGCCAGGTAGAGCCAGGCAGATGAATCTGGGTGCTGACAATGCAAAGCATGACATTCTGCAATTTGTTCATGCTGATTCCAGGCTGCCCGACGATCTCGATAGTATTATTCTTAAATCCATGCAGAATCCTGAGCGGCTCTGGGGAAGATTTGATGTGTCGCTGGATGAAAACGGGTTTGCCTATGTCATGATTGCTTTCATGATGAACCTGCGCACTCGTCTTTCAGGTGTTGCCACCGGAGACCAGGGAATTTTTGTTCGCAAAACCGTATTCCATGAAACTGGAGGCTTTAAAGATATTCCCCTGATGGAAGATGTAGCCATCAGTAAAATCCTGCGCAAGAAATCCTGGCCAGTGTGTTTAAAGGCAAAAATCATCACTTCGGCGAGACGCTGGAAGCAAAAGGGGGTGCTCAGGACCATCCTGATGATGTGGTACCTGCGCCTAGCCTATTTCATGGGAGCGGATCCAGTGGGGCTCGCGGCTATTTACTACCCTCAAGAGACCTCTGATGGGGACAGCGACAGAAGGAATAAAGCGGATGAAAGCTAAACGTGGGTTGATCCTCTTCGCGAGAAGTCCCAGGCCGGGCCAGGTTAAAACAAGACTTGAGCCAGCCCTTGGCCAGGAGAGGACACTGGTCTTGTATAAACGTTTGCTGTCCCGACAAATCGCCTTGCTGAAGCAGTGTCCTGATGCCAGGAAGGTTTTTTGGCTCGAAGGCAACCCCACGCAGGAGGTACTACAAAATTTTGACGGTGAGATATTCCTGCAGATGGGTGGAGATATTGGTGAACGAATGGGGCATGCCTTGGACAAAACACTAGAGCATTGTGACTCGGTTATTCTTATAGGCTGTGACAGTCCTGGCCTGAACCAGGAAATGCTGGAAAAGGGTTTCCAGGCTCTGGAAGAGGGGCATGATGCAGTATTTGTTCCGGCCACCGATGGTGGGTATGTACTGGTGGGGCTATGTAAAGCAGAACCTGAATTGTTTGCCGGGATTCCCTGGGGTACCCAAGCAGTCATGGCGCAGACTCGCGACCGTCTTGAGCGCCTGAAATTATCCTGGAAAGAACTTGATGCGGTCGGTGATATTGATGAGCCACAGGATCTGGCAGTGCTGCTCGAATTTGATGACGCCTTTGTGGATATTCTTGAAGGCGTGGATGTCGCTTCACTCGCTACCAGTTGATACAGTTGCCACCGGAGTGCCATTCATGACAGCTTCACTGAGTTCCAGTGAAATAGTACTGTCACCAGGTTCTTCCTGGACCAGTTTGATGAGCATGTAATCCCATTCTTTTGCCAGCCAGATTTCTGTATTCCTGTCATTACCCGGCTCGCGAATCCGCTTTAGCCTGACGCTGTTGAATGTACCCAGAGTTGTGTCAGTCATTTCTTCGCCGACCACACGGTAGTGAATATCTTCAAGCTCTCCCTTGTATATACCCGGGAAAATAATTTCCTGCTTGCCTTCCTGGAGCTGGCGTCTTATTTCAAGATAGGAGGAAAGGTTGTCTGCTACATTGGACTCAAGAGGTAATTCAATTTTCAGTTTATCCAGTGAGAGCCTGGCAATAGCGGTATCCCAGTCAAACTGGATATGTCTTGAGCGTTTGCCTATGCCGGTCTGAATAAATGAGTAGTCTGTTGACCTTGCCTGACCATCATTGCTGTCGATTATTACATTACTGGATTCCCGAATTGTACTGACGGACTGGCCGAGTAACTTCAGCTGAAGCCTGGTCCTGATTTCGATGTGTGTATCATCAATTCTTTCCAGTGAACGCTCGGCGCTGGCACGGAATCCGCCATACCGGGCTTCGTAGGAAGCGGAAAAGGGAAGTGGTGTATCTGCATAAAGGTGGAAAGCAGGCAGCACGAACAACAAAAAAACTGCCGGATTAAAGACTCTGGGCAGAGATCTACGAATAGATTCAGTGAATTTATTATGATGTGCCATAGTTCATTGGATTGCAGTGATCTTGCAGGGTTCCGCTGAAACTGCCGAAATCCCTGTTTTCTTGCCTGCTATTCATGTTCATTCAGCTTCATATCGTGTTATCTGACTTTATATCATCACAAACAGCTACATTCAGTTAGCTGCGGTTATCAGTTATGATTGCGTCCTGTGAAGTGCCTTGATTTTACTGCAAAAAATTCCTCTTTCCGAATGACCCGACAGGTTATATTCCTCCTATTGTCATTTGCCTGCGTCTGTTTGCCAATTTCAGTGACTGCCATAGAGGTCCCCGGTTTGTACGAGGGCATTGTCGCTGTCAATTCACGTGAAAATACGCAGGAAAGAAACCGTGCATTTGGAGATGCCATGCGCCAGGTTTTGCTGAAGGTGACGGGCAACAGAGAGGTGCTGTCCCAGGCAGTAGTACGAAGAGCGATCAGCAATGCCGATGATTACGTTGATACCTGGTCTTACAGAACAATTACCCAGGGCGATCAGGCTCAAACGACCATTGAACTCAGTGTGTCATTTTTCGAACCTGAAGTGTTGGATTTGTTGGATCTTGCCGGTGTGCCTATCTGGCCACAGAACAGACCCTATACACTTGTTTGGCTCGTGGTGCAGGATGAGTTGGGAGGGCGTGAGTTGCATGGCAGCAGTACAGCAGGTTCCGAAGTTTCATTGTTGCTGGAACGTGAAGCCGAAATCAGGGCGCTGCCATTGCTGTTGCCTGTGCTGGATATTGATGACCGGCGGGCAGTCTCAGCTAATGAGGTCTGGGAATTGGATGTTGAGACTATACTGGAGGCGTCAGCAAGGTATCAGAGTGAAAGCATTCTTGTGATGCGTGTGTTCAGAACGCTGGGAGGTGATGTACTTGGCAAGAGCATCTACTTGCTCAGGGATCAGGCGCTTGAACTGGAAGCGTTTGAAGAGCCACTGGAAGATTTCATCAGAAATAGTGTTGCATTGGCGACGGACGAGCTTTCCTCTTACTACGCGATTCTTTTGTCCGGGACAGACAGTAATATTCAAGTACAGCTGACAGTGGAAGGCGTCAGTAAAGCTGATGACTACGCCGATCTGCTCAATTATGTCAGCGAACTGACGGATGTGAATTCTTACCAGGTGGTCACAGTTGATAACGACACGATACAGTTGGTGTTGTTTACAGGTGGGCAGATCAGGCAACTGGTAGAAACCATTGCGTTGAATCGGAACCTGTTGCCTTCCAGTGAAGTACTACGTGAGGAAAATCACGTTTACATGAGTTATCGCTGGAGCAGGTAGACGAGCATTGGACCGTTTAACCTTTAGTATTGAATTATGAATTTTTCACCGCAACTGCCATTTGATTTTTCAGCATCTGAGCAGTACACCTTCGATAATTTCCTGGTTTCCACCAAGAATGAAGAGCTGCTGGGTCTGTTGAAGCAATTTAATACTTCTTCGGAGGCAGTGACTTTTCTCTGGGGTGCACCAGGTGTGGGGAAAAGTCATTTGCTGCAGGCTTTGTGTAACGATAACGAGATTAATGATTCGTTGCAGTCACTTTACCTTCCGATGCAGAAAATCAAGATCTTCGGCCCTGATGTTTTTAGTAGTCTGCATCACATGGAGCTTATTTGTATTGATGATTTCGACCTGGTCACTGGTGATAAGGAATGGGAAGAGAGCCTGTTCGAGTTTTTCAACAAATCCAGGGAAGCTGGCGTCAAACTTGTTGTTAGTGCAGAGAATTCGCCCAGAGGTTTGAACTTTGCTCTGCCCGATCTTGCATCACGCATGTCTTGGGGAGTGATTTACCAGTTACATGAACTGGATGATGAAGAAAAATTAATGGCTCTTGATGCAAGAGCCAATGACAGGCACATGCCCCTGGCGCCAGATGTACTTAATTATATTTATCAGCGTCATTCGCGGGAGTTACAGAGCTTGCTTGAAATACTGGACAGGCTGGATGAGTTATCCCTGGCGGAAAAACGTCGCCTGACAATTCCATTTGTCCGCCAGGTGATGGGCTGGGATCAGTAAATTCTGTGATTACTGTGATAATACCAGGCTGCATTCCTGGCATTGCAGGTAAAGTCCCCTGGGATCGTTATATTCAAGTAACTCTTCCAGGTCCCGGTTGATCTCCTGGTAAAAACTGCCGAGCAAGGAAGTCGGATTAAAGGTTGATGTGAATATACCGGGGGTTTGTTTTACAAACTTTTCGAGTGTGGCGCGAAAATAAACACTGTTGGTTAGATCCCTGACAAGTTGCTGTCCTGGAGTCAGCTGTTGCTCGATCAGACGTTTATCAAAGCGTTCCAGTCCGGCAAGTTCTGCTGCAGCATTGATGGCGTCGTCAAGGTTGCCGATATTATCAACCAGGCCAAGATTGTAGGCGTCCTCACCTGACCATACGCGGCCCTGGGCTATCGCATCCACTTCGTCCAATGTCATATTCCTGGATTCGGCCACCAGGGTAATGAAGTCGTTATATCCATCTTCCAGCATCGACTGGAGGATGTTTTCAGCCAGCTCTGGCAGCTCGTTTCCCACGGCAAATGCACCGGAAAGTTCTGTTGTGCCGATACCGTCAGTATTCAATCCGAGTTTTTTGAAACTGTCTTCAAAAGTAGGGTAGAGACCAAAAATTCCAATAGATCCTGTAATGGTGCTCTCACTTGCCCATATCTGGTCAGCAGGTGTAGCAATCCAGTATCCCCCGGAGGCAGCCATACTGCCCATTGAGACTACCAGTGGCTTTCCAGTATCGCGCAACTGTTCCAGTTCCTTCCGAATGATCTCTGATGCAAAGGCGCTGCCACCGCCAGAATCCACGCGCAGCACAAGTGCCTTGATCTTGTCATCCAAACGGGCACGACGAATCAGGTCCTGAAGTGTGTCCCCGCCAATCTGGCCAGCATCCCGATTGCCATCATAGATAGTCCCGCTCGCCACAATCACGCCGATTCGGTCTGCGCTCCTTGCAAGAGTGTCCTGTATGTCATTTCTTGCAGCGAGATAATTCTCAAGACTGATATAAAGGAACTCATCACTATTGTTTCGAGTGCCGATTTCGGAAACCAGGTAACGATTGGTTTCTCCCCTCCCAAGCAGCTGGTCCACAAGGTTGGACTGCTCAGCCATGGTGGCGGAATCGTTACCGGATTCAGCGAGAAGCTGGTCCATGTTGTTGACGTAGTTATTAACATCCTGGATTGCGATGTTTCTTGCTGAGCTTATGCCCGATACATATTGGTTCCACAAGTCACCTAGCCATTCAGCATTGGCTGCCCTGGCTTCTTCAGACATGTCATTTCTTTCATAGGGTTCTACTGCAGACTTGTATTCACCCACGCGAAAAATATGGACATTGATTCCAAGTTTATCCAGCGCATCCCTGTAATACATCTGGTAGGAGCCGAAACCTTCCAGGCTAACCATGCCCATGGGATTAAGAATGACATCATCGGCCTGTGCTGCCAGGTAATATTGTCCCTGGGAATAATTATCTGCATAGGCATATATTTTTTTACCACTTTCACTGAAGCGGGAAAGGGCATCTGCAATATCCTGAAGCTTGCTGAAACCTGAAGGTTGCAAGTTGTTCAGGGAAAGCACTATGGAAGAAATATTGTCGTCTGTTGCTGCGTAATTAATGGCATCAAGAATATCCTGCAGCAGGACTTCATTGCCGATTTCGGCATCCAGGGAGTCAGCCATCAATGCGTCCAGAGGTTCAATGAATGTCAGCTGGTCTACAATGACACCATGGGGGCTTATGAGAAGAGCACTGCCACGCTGAACGGTTATCGGCGGCTGTCCAATCAGGGAGGCGACGAACACAAGCAACAGGAAAATAAAAAGCAGGTTGAGAATGACAGACCTGAATCCCCGGTAAATTTTAGCCAGTGAAGAAAAAAACCTACCCAGTGTGCTGGCTGGTGTCGTCATAGTCAGTGGTATCCATAGAGTTAGTGATTAAAGAGGCTATCCTTGCCGACCTGATAAAAATAATAGCGGAAATAAACGTGATCACACAAACCAGTGCAATGGCCAGGCCAAGGAATAAATAGGTAGCGGTGAATGCCAGCAGGATGCCAAGGACCATGTAAAAAAGAATGGCAAAGCATAGCCACTGGTAAGTTCTTGAGGATCGTTTAACCTGGCCATGAAGAGTCAGAATGAGGGGAAGGGACAGGATTATCATGATGAGCGGATTGGTCATGCCGCTGGTATAGAGAAATGTGTTAACCAGAATGATAACCAGAACACTTCCTGCCAGGGTCATATTGGCCGAATGTTCAGTTGAATTGTTTACAGGCATCAGCCGGAGAGTTTCAGGGCAATTGTCGCAAGGCGCCTGCCAAGTGCCTGGCACAGCTCTGCTTCATGGGGCGTTAGTGGCTTGTCGTTACTGGCTCCTGCTACATGCGTCGGTCCGTAGGGACTTCCACCACTGTCAGTGTTATTCAGGGCAGGTTCTGAGTAGGGCAGTCCGCAGTAGACCATGCCGTGATGAAGCAGTGGCATGAGCATGGTCAACAGTGTCGTTTCCTGTCCACCATGCAGGCTGGCCGTAGAAGTAAACACGCCAGCAGGTTTATCTATGAGAGAGCCACTGATCCATTGTGCAGCTGTTCCGTCCAGGAAATATTTCATTGGCGCTGCCATGTTACCGAAGCGGGTAGGGCTGCCTAATGCAAGTCCAGCGCAGTTAGCCAGGTCATCTTCGCTGCAATACACAGCGCCTGTCTCGGGTACTGCGGGTTCCAGTGCTTCTGTGACCGGAGAGACTTTTGGAACAGTACGCAGCATCGCCTGGATGCCTTCCACGGATTCAACACCCCTGGCGATCTGTCCAGCCATGTCTGCAACAGAGCCATGAAGTGAGTAATAAAGAACAAGGATGTAGGGATCTTGCATAATGTTTATTTTCCGCTAATCAAATCGAGCACATTTTCAGGTGGTCTACCCAGGACAGCTCTGTCACCCTCGACCACAATGGGACGTTCAATAAGCTTGGGAGAGACAATCATGGCATCAATGACCTGATCCTCCGATAAAGAATCGTTCTGGAGCCCATGCTCTTTATATTCTTCTTCACCTTTACGTAACAGGTCTCTGGCAGATATCCCCAGCTTCTCGAGAATGCCTTTCAATTCATCTTTTGAGGGTGTGTGCTCAAGATAAAGAATAATTTCTGGTGAAATGTTATTTTCCTGTAATAATTCCAGCGTCTGCCTGGACTTGGAGCATCTTGGATTGTGGTAAATGGTAAATTGATGTGTTTGTTGAGTAGTTCCGGTCATGGCTTCTTCCTTGGGAAAACGCGGTTATGGTAGACATCCTGCGCCTGATTAACAAGGTATGCGAACAAGGGTTATGAACAATACATTTTCAGACAAGTATGACTGGTTCAGCCTGACAAGGCCGCAATCCCTGTGGGGATTTATTCGCTTTGTGTACAGGGAATTTGCCCACAACCATGGTCTTGAGTTCTCCAAATCGCTGACCTATATGTCACTTTTTGCAGTAGTTCCTCTGATGACGCTCATGCTGGCCATACTTTCTGCTTTCCCATCATTCCAGGTGTTTGGAAGTGAAATCCAGGAGATGATTTTTCAGCGCCTGCTGCCTTCATCAACCAGTGAGCTCGAAGGCTACCTGGCCAACTTTGCCGGGCAGGCGAAGAATCTGACCTGGGCGGGTGCGGTAATGCTGCTGGCGACCGCCTATTTCATGTTGAGGAATATCGAACACAGCTTTAACCAGATTTGGGACGTATCGCAGCAACGCAAGGGTATCTCAAGCTTCATGTTGTATTGGAGCGTGCTGAGCCTGAGCCCACTGCTGCTGGGAGTGGGTTTTGCTATCAGCTCGTATATTACGTCACTTTCACTTTTCGAAACCTTTACGGAAGTCTCGGATCTTGTTGGAGCAAGGCCACTGGTGCTAAGTCTTTTTCCAACTGTATTAACCATGCTGGGCTTTACCTTGCTCTACGTGGCAGTACCAAACTGTGGCGTGCGCCTGGTGCACGGTTTGATTGGCGGAGCAGTAGTCGCATTGTTGTTCATCGTTGTAAAATGGGTATTTGCCCGCTTCATCAGTATGGCCAGTTATGAGTTTGTATATGGCACATTCGCGGCAATTCCTATTTTGCTCATGTGGATATATATATGCTGGGTGATTATTCTTTTTGGTGCAAACCTTGTCAGAGCCATTCCTATCTACAGTCTGCGGCTGATAACACGGAAAATTCATCCGACACTTCTGATGTTTGGATTGCTGCATAAATTCTGGTTGCACCAGCGGGAAGGCAAAAGTGTCAGTATTCGTGAGCTCCAGGAGGAAGACTGGGTTTTTCAGAATGACCTGTTGGGGAGAAGTCTTGGCATTCTTCAGGAAAAGAAAATGATCATGCCTCTGGGTGAGGGAGAATTCATTCTCAGCCGCGAGTTGGACAGTCTGTCCATGTGGGACCTGCTTTCTTCCTTACCCTGGAGTTTGCCTGCAGGGGAAGACCTGGAAGGCGAGATACCACACCCGGTCGGAGAACATCTGCCCGAATACGAAAAGCTGAAAGCAGCATTCGTTGGGATTGAAAAGTCATCCGAGGATGCTTTTTCCGGAACTTTCTCGGAATATTTCAGAAATCGCTAATCAGCCTGGCAATGTCTAGCTAACGGAAATTTTTTCCTGCAAAAAGGAAACGATTTCTTCCACAGCAATATCCTGTGAGTCTTCACTTCCACGCTGCTTGTATTCTATCTGACCAGCTTCAAGCCCTCTGTCTGAGACCACAAGACGGTGGGGGATGCCTATCAATTCCATATCTGCAAATTTGACCCCTGGGCTGGTTTTTTTGTCACGATCATCCAGTAGTACATCAAATCCAGCATCCTGAATTTGCGCATAAAGTGATTCGCTGATTTCAGTCACTTTTTCTGATTTGTGGGCATTCAGTGGAATGATTACCACATGGAAAGGGGCAATATTGTCTGGCCAGATTATTCCCTTGTCGTCATGACACTGCTCTATGGCTGCAGCGACGATACGACTGACTCCGATGCCATAACAGCCCATTTCCATGATGGTGCTTTTGCCATTCTCATCCAGGACAGTAGCATTCATGGCGGCACTGTATTTGTTGCCAAGCTGGAAAATATGACCCACTTCAATACCACGTTTAATGGACAGTGTGCCCTGACCATCGGGACTTGGGTCACCTTCGATGACGTTTCGAAGATCGGCTACATCATCAATTCGTGCATCCCGTTCCCAGTTGACGCCGGTCAGGTGATGTCCTTCTTCATTGGCTCCGCAGACGAAATTAGACAATACAGCAGCATCTCGGTCGACAATCACCTTGATAGGACTCTGTGCTGGTCCTATGGAGCCTGGCTCGCAACCAAATGCTGAACGAATCTGGTCATCATTAGCAAAGGAAAAGGGAGAGGCTATTCCTTCCAGTTTACTCGCTTTCACTTCATTGAGCTGATGGTCACCGCGCAGCACCAGGGCAACAAGCGATTCATCTTCGCCGAGCACAATCAGGGTTTTGACTGTTCGTGATGACGGTACATCCAGAAAAGCGGATACCTCTTCAATAGTTTTACTGTCGGGAGTTGCTACCTTGTTCAGCGATTCCTGGCCAGTTTGGCGTTCCCCAGCCGGGGCCATGGCCGAAGCCATTTCCAGGTTGGCAGCATAATCACCCTGGTCACTGAAAACGATCTGATCTTCACCAGAATCTGCCAGGACATGGAATTCATGGGAACTGCTGCCCCCGATATTGCCCGAGTCAGCCTCTACTGCGCGAAACTTGAAGCCGAAGCGGTCAAATATCCTGCTGTAGGTATCGAACATCAACTGGTATGTTTCATCCAGTGAATCCTTGTTGGCATGAAAAGAGTAGGCGTCTTTCATGATGAATTCCCGTGAGCGCATGACACCGAACCGGGGACGTCGTTCATCGCGAAACTTGGTCTGTATCTGGTAGATATTCATTGGCAGCTGTTTATAACTGCTGATTTCATTGCGCACGATGTCAGTGATGACTTCTTCGTGAGTTGGGCCCAGGCAAAAATCCCTGTCATGTCTGTCCTTCAGGCGTTGCAACTCATCACCCATCACGTCCCATCGACCTGATTCTTCCCACAATTCCGCGGGCTGTACCACTGGCATGGATACTTCCAGGGCGCCTGATTTATCCATTTCCTCTCGAATGATCCGAGAGACTTTTTGCAGGACACGCAGTCCGAGTGGAAGCCAGTTGTACAAACCGGCCGCCAGTTTACGGATCATCCCGGCTTTGAGCATAAGCTGGTGGCTGATCACCACGGCATCTGCGGGTGTTTCCTTGGTTGTTGCAATAAGGTATTTGGAAGTGCGCATAGGAGTAGTTTACAAGTATTCGACAGTGAATGGAGCAGGTGACTGGCGTTGAAACAGAAAAGCAGCCCTGGGGCTGCTTTTCAGATCTATCTTGCTACCGGCTTATCAGAAGATAAGCAAGAAGTCTTAAAGGGCAAATTCCTTCAGTTTCTTCAGAGGTAGTACTTTAACCCTTGTTGTAGCCGGCTTCTTGGGAATATCCATAAACTCACCCGGACGGAAAGGGTTAGGCACATTCTTGCGAGCAGGTCTGGCTGGGCGTTTAACAGCCTTGATTTTCAGGAGGCCGGGAAGGGTAAACTCGCCTACACCGCGCTTCTTGATGTGTCTTTCAATAAGATCCCCAAGCTCATCAAGTACAGAAGATACTTCTTTCCTTGTCAGGCCAGTATTCTCGGAAATAGTGTTGAGAATCTGGGTCTTGGTGTATTTATCCTGGATCGCGGCGGACTTTTTGGCAGGTGCTTTGGTTGCCTTCTTAGCTGGTTTTCTTGCAGCCATACTTTGCTCTCTCTCGAATTCTTTTTTTGGTTAAACATTACCCCGGATAATTCGGGAACTACTTGCTGGTACTAATTTCGACTGAGTAATTTAACGTACATTTGCTATAGCAGTTTTTCCTTAAACAATTCATTGATCCTGATCCGGTTCTCCAACAGTCCTATTGCAGATGTTCATCTTGCAAAGTGCTGTTCAAAATCAAATCGCCACCGATTAAATGAAAAAAAGTTATCAGTCGATGCGTGATTAATGAATTTGAATATTGAAATTCGTTCTGCGTTTCAGTGCCGAAAAGCAACTGTATTTAACGTGCTCAGCGAGGTGCTATTTATATAGGAATCGTTGTTAACGGGCAAGAGCTTTCGCTCATCTTTTGCCTGTTTTTTACGACTTATTTCTTTGCTTTAAGAAAAAACAACTTCCATTCTTGTAATTGAGTCAGCAGGCACTATTTTGGGTCACTAGAGACTGATTTTGGATTACTAATCAGGAATGCCAGAGTAAAGTGAAATGAGTTACAATACGCGCCTTTTTTGCGGGCCCTGTTATAAAAAGGGGTAAATAAGTCATGCCTATATATGAGTACCAGTGTGAGTCCTGTGGGAACGAACTGGAAAAAATTCAAAAGATCAGTGATCCGCCTCTGACTGACTGTCCGGAGTGTGGCAAACCGGCGCTTAAAAAACTGGTGTCAGCCAGCAGTTTCCGGCTTAAAGGTTCAGGCTGGTATGAAACTGACTTCAAGGATAAAAAGAAACCGGATAGCAAGGGTGGAGGTGGATCTACCAAAGTAGAAGGCACCAATAGCACCAAAAGTGGTGACAAAAAAGAGACATCCAGCAGTCAATCAG
>Ga0181559_10002271_pt1 | contig 19057 bp, 7 predicted proteins | sample 011ome_21_FD_133752 | JGI IMG/M metagenome (GOLD analysis project Ga0181559, IMG submission 133752) | Coastal salt marsh microbial communities from the Groves Creek Marsh, Skidaway Island, Georgia - 011508AT metaG (megahit assembly) | ecosystem: Environmental > Aquatic > Marine > Intertidal zone...
CGCGTTCTACGGCCTGATGGACGCCTGCGCCTTGCGCATGATGTCCTTTTCGATTTTCGGATACTCCGGGTGCTTGTCGAGCACCGCGCGGCACACGTCCACGCACATCACCATCTGCCTCGCCTTGAACAGCACGAACGCCAGCTTGAACCCCACGGAGGGGTCGCTGTTCCCGGCGCACCGCCAGGCGTTTTCGTAGCACTCCGCCGCGTCCGCCGCGGTGGCCTCGCGCTCGCAGATCATGCCCATGAGCTCCCACGCGGGCGCGCAACTCTTGTTGTGCTGCAGGCACCGCTGGCATAGCTCCTGCGCCTGGTCGTGGCGCCCCGACTCGAAGAATGCGTGCGCGCTCGCCAGCCAAGCGGCTTCGAACGCGTCGGCTTCCGCCGCGCGGCGCGGCAGCTTCGCCAGACGTTTCAGCTGCGCTTTGGTTTTCGCCGGGAGGTTCTGCAGCTCGAAACACGACGCCAGCGCCAGCAGCGCCGGCGCGTTGTCCTGGTCGCGGTTCAGAACCTCTGACAGCGTGTCGAACGCGGCGTCCACGCTTTTTTTGTCCCCGCGCGCCATCAAGCAGTACGCCTCGAGCACGGCGTGTTGCGGGTCGCGCCGCGAAGAGCCAATCTCGCCCAGCAACTGCTCCGCACACGCGCCGCGCTCGCGCCGAGCGTTTTCGTCGTTCCAGCCGGCGCGGCGCTTCAGCCCCGCCGGGGGGAAACTCTCGAGCGGGACGTAAACCTCCGCCATCAGGTACGCGGCGTCGACACCGAAGCGCGCGTCGGCGCGGCACCGGTTGAGCGACGCGAGCGCGCGGTCAGAGTCGCCGGCGAGCGACTCGCGGAGGCCCCGCACGAACCAGAACCCGGGGTCGGCGATGTGCGCGTCGTCCGCCGTCGTCCGCGCGTCCCCGTGAAAAAACGACCGGCGCGCGTTCTCCATGAACGGCTCGAGCTCCGCGACGCGCCCCGCGCGGTGCAGCAGCCGGCACAGCCGCGCGAGCGACCCGAACTGGCGCGGGTTCGTGCGCATCGACTCGCGGACGTGGAACAACGCGCCGTCCACGTCCTCACGCACGAACATGAGCTCGGCGAGCATGAAGTTGGCCTCCTCGTGCTCGGCGTCGAGACGCAGGATTGCGCGCAGGTCCTTCTCCGCGCCGTCCACGTCCCCGAGCGCGTTCAGTTTCAAACCAGCCACCTGTGCCATCACGGCCACGTTCCCGGGGTCGTGCCGCGACGCTTCGTCGAAAAAACGCAGCGCCTTCTCGAAATCGTGGAAGGAGGCGAACCGCCCCGCCGCCTCGACGCACGTCTCGGCGAGCGCCTTTTTGTGTTCCGCCAGCGTCCGCTCGTCCTCCCCGCCGAGAGACGCGGCGGTCTTCACCAGCGCCTCCTGCGCGGCTTTGAGCCTCAGCAACGCGTCCACGTACCCGTCCTGATCCCCTCGCGCCGCCTTCAAGCCGCACAGCAGCTTGAACGCGCGCACGTCGCGACGCGACGACGCGAGACTGACTGAGCCCCCGAGGAATGTCAAGTCGTCGTCGCGCTCGCCGGCGCTCTTTCCCCCCCCGCGCGTCTCCGCGACACGCGCCAGCGCGTCCTCGGCGTCGTCCCATCGGCGCAGCCTTTTGTACAGCTCAGCCAGCTCCATCTGCATGTCCAGCGCGGTCTCGTCCACGTCTTTCCCGGAATCTTTCCCGGAGTCCGGACGCTCTGTCCTTTCGCGGCGGCCGCGGCGTGGCGCGGATCGCGCGCGGATCGCGTTTTCCTCGCGCGTCTTCCGCGCCGTCTCGTAACACGCCACGGCGCGTTCAAAGTCGTGCGTCGCCGCCAGCGCGGCGCCGAGCCTCCGTGCGATCTGCGCGTCGTTCGGCGCGAGCGCCGCAGCCTTCTCGAGCGCGGAGACGGCAGCTTGCGGCTGGCCCACCCGCTGGTACGCCTCCGCCAGCCGCACGTGAGACGAGGCGTCCTGAGGCCGGTGCTCGGCCAGCTCGCGGTGGCACCGCACGTACGCCGCGCGGTCCCCGCGCTTGGAGTGCACGTCGGCGAGTGCCAGCGCGGCGGCGGGGTAGTGCGGCGAGGAGGGCGTAACCTTGCTGAGCGCGCGCAGCGCGCGCGCGTCGTCCCCCCGGGCCATGGCCATCTCGCACCGCGCGACCATCACCGAAACCTCCGCAGAGGTCCCCGCGAAGGCGTCGGCTGCCTGCTCCGCGGCGCGCTCGGCGTCGTCGCCGCGCCCGGCTGACGCCAGCGCGCGCGCGTACGCCAGGAACGTCGCCGCGCGGTCGGCGACAGAGATGGGCGCCGAATTGTTTTTGTGTACCGCGCGCAGGTCCTGGGCCTCCCGCGCGGACAGCGCGTGCCTGATCCCGGGCAGCGCCATGGCCGCCTCGAGCTCGCGGAGCGCCCCCGCGGCGTCGCCCTCGGCGGCGCGGCAGTTGGCGGAGACCACGGCGTACGACGTGGTTTCGCGAACCGAAAAGTCGTTCGCCGCGGCGGCGTCGAGCGCACGCCGCGCCTCCGCGTGCGCGCCCTCGGCCAGGTGCACGCGCGCGAGCGTCACGTGCGCCTCCCCGTGCGCGTCGTCCACGCGGAGCAGCGCGTGAGCGGTCCGCGCGGCAGCTTCGAATAAGCCCGCCGCGAAGCGCGCGCGCATCAGGTGCTCCTGCGCGCCGCGCGCGCCGGGCGCGCGGTGGCACAGCGCCTCCAGGATCCGTAACGCTCGCGGCGTTTCCGTTTCGGACTCGGCGGAGCCGTCCCGGCCGTCGTCGTCGGGTCCGCCGTCGTGTCCGCCACCCGCGCGGGTTCCGTCACCGTCGACGCCGCCGTCCCGCTCGCTGAACAGAGACGCGCACCGCACGAGCAGGTCGGGGTCGCACTCGACGAAGAAATCGATCGCCGGCGGTTTTTTGAGCACGGATTCCAAAAACGGCGTCGCGCGTCTCTGCAATTCGTCCGCCCTCGCCTCCGCGTCCGCGGCGTTCACCGCGTGCGCGCGCAGAGCGTTCAGAAACGCGAACACCAGGTCGTTTTCGTCCGTCGCGATGTCCTCCAGGAACTCCAGCTGCGACGCCGCCTCGGAGACGCGGCGGTCCAGAATCTGACACAGGATCGTGCCGTACATCGGCGTCAGGTCGTCGTGGCGTCCCTCCGCCTCCGCGGCGGTCGCCGCCGCCGCGTACAGCTCGATCGCGTCCGCGTACTTCCCCGCCAAACGAGCCTGGTACGCGCTCTCGCACAAAACCCCGGCGTGATCCGGCCGCAGCGAACGCGCCTTGTCCAGCAGACGCCCGCACGACCCCAGGATCTCGGCGTCGCCGCCGGCGACGCGCGCGGCGTCGCGCGACGTCTCCAGAAACAGAAACGCGTTCTGGGGTTCCCTTCGTTCCATCGCAGCCTCCAGGGCAGCCATCTGCCGTTTCGCGGCTAAAACGTCCCCTTCCCTGCTCAGCAACAGAAACACCATGACCCGGTGGCACTCGATGTCCTCCGGGTCCTCCGCCAAGCCCCGGTGCGCGTTCTCGGCGGCCCCCTCGAAGTCGCACGCCGCCAGTCTGGCTTTGGCGCGCTCGGACGCCGCCGGCGCGAAGCCGGGGTGCCGCGCCGCGAGCTCGTTCATCACGTCCACGGCGGCGTCGTACCTTGACAGCACGGTCATCGCCCTGGCTTTCCCGAGCAACGCGTCGATGGCAGCCTCGCCGCCTTTGTCGGACGATCGGAGCACCTCATCGAAGACGCGCACCGCGGCGGCGGCGCGGCGGCGCGACGTCGCCGACCGCGCCGACGTCAAAACGCCGGAAGTCGTCCCCGTCCCCGTCCCGAGATCCCCGTCCCCGGCGTCCCCGTCCCCGCGGCCGGTCATCTCGATCCACCCGAGGAGCGTCTTCGCGCGGACGTCCCCGGGCGAGAGGTCCAACGCCCGCCGCGCCGTGTCCTTGGCGCGCCCGGCGTCGGGTCCGCCGGCGAGGTGGTAAAACGTCGCGCACTCGACCAACGCGGTCGCCGAGGCGCCCTGTTCCTCGGAAAGCACGCGCGTCTCGTACCGCTCCACGCTGTCTTCGTCCACCACGCGGGCGCTCTTGTGCGCGTGCACGATAGCGGCCATGCACGCCAGCTCGATGTCCCCGTCGGCGTGACCGAGCATGGCCTCCAGCTTGGTGATGGCTTCGGAGTGACCCCCCTCGACGATCGTCCCGAACGCTCGCCAAAACGAAAGTGCGGGATCGTTTCCGAGCGCGCGCGCCGCGTTCGCGCACGTCGTCTGCACGTGCCGCGCGTACCCCAGGCGCGCGTAGTGGGTCACCATCGCGCGCGACTCGTCGTACGACATCCCGACCGCCAGCACCCGACCGAACCGAGCGGGCCGGACGGTCGCGTGCCTCCGCGCGACGCAAGTGATCGTTGACTCGAATCTAAAAACGCCGGTGTCGCTTCGTCGTCGCGGAAAGCGTCGAGAGGCGTGAGCCCGAGACTGATGAAAGTGCGAACACGGACGCGAATTCCTCCTCCGTTTTTAGAGCTACGCTACGCGCCGTCGTTCGCGAACGCGGTGATCTCGAACCTGTCCTCCAACACCTCCTCCTGTTCCGGAGCCCCTCCCGAACCCTCCACGCCGGGTCGGTCCTCCCACAGCACGCCCGTGCGCAGCGCGTCCCCCACCCCCCGCAGCCCGACGTGCCGCGCGACCCTTCCGACCGCGCCGGCCAGCGCCGCGGCCCTCGCCTCGGCGCTTTTGGCGGAGGCGACGGCGGACCGCGCCTGCGCCCGGGCGCGGTCGGCGGCCGCCTCGGCGGATCTGGCGGACACGTCCACGTCCCGCGCGAGCCCGTCCATCGTTGAGACGACGCGCCGCAGGCCCTCCCTCTGCGAGGCCACAGACTCGGCCACCTCCGCGTACTGCGCGCGCAGGCCGCAGACGTCGCGCGCCGCCGCCGCCGCGCGCTCCGACGCGCGCGCCGCGTCGGCGGCGACGGAACGTTCGGCCGACACAGAGGAGACGTTCTTTTGTCTTTCCTCCGCTCGCTTCTCCGTAAGACGCGCCGAGCGCAGGTCGCGCTCGAAGCGTCCCGCCTCACGCACCTTCGTCTCCACCGTCTCGACGCGCCCGGACAACGCGCCCAGCTCGGTCTGCGCGGCGCGCATCATCCGCCGCAGCGACGCGAGCTCGAGCGCGCTGCTGTTTTGGGGCGCTTCGCGGAGCGCCGCGCGCGCCGGCGGGTCAGACGAAGGGGCGCGCGTCGTCGGGATCATCGGCGCGCCGCTGGCCGCCGCGCGCGCCAGCGCGTCGACGCGGCGCTCCAGGGCGACCAAGGCGGAGTCCACGGCTTTCGAACCGAAGTGTTTTCTGGACACGGCTTTCGAACCGGTCGGCGCGGCTTTCAAGCCCGGACCGGCGCCCCAGGGCGCGAACGCGGGTCCGCCGACGAGCGCGTTTTCCTTATCGAACGACTCGACGCCGTCGATCTCGGGGCCGAACGCGGCGTCCACGCGGCGAACCACGCGCGCTAGTCGGTCCGCGATCGCCGCCTCGCGCCGTTCACCAGCCGCACGCGCCGCTCGCATCGCGCCGGAACGCGTCCCGATGCCCCCGGGTCTCCGCGCGAGCTCCTCCGCGGCCGCCGCGTTCCGGGCCTCCGCCTCGCGCGCCGCCGCGCGCAGCCGCCGGAGCTGCGCCTCCATGCACGCCGCCCACTCGCGGCGCGCGGCGACGGCGACGGCGTCGTCCGCCGCGGCGGGCTCGGTCCCGCCCGGCGATGCGTCTCCCGCGGAGACAAAGGCGGCGCGGAGTGTCTCGCGGCGAGCCTCCTCCTTCTCGACGAGCGCGCACACTGTGGCGAGCTCGGCGGCGAGTTCGCGGTCCGCGACGTTTGCCGCCTCGGCGCGCCGAGACAGCTCGGCGGAGGCGTCCTCCGCCGAAATCCCGATTTCGGCGTCGCCGTCACCGGCGTCCTCGCCCCCGAGCGTGATCCCGAGCCTCGCCGCTTCGTCCCGCACGGCTCGCCGCGCGATCGAGGCAGCGAGTTTCGCGCGCTGTACCAGATCGGCATCGCTCGGCTCGGCGCTCTCGCCGCCTGCCGCCGCCGCCGCCGCCCCCGCCGCCGCCCCACGAGCTTCCGGCGCGACGGCGCCGCGGGCGTTTCGCGTTTCGGAAGCCGCCCTCGGGTCTGGGGAAGGGCCGGAGCCGCTCGTTTCGGCTGTGTCGCCGCCTGAATCTTCCTCCAAACGGTCGTCAGGGGTGTGGATGACGTTTCCCGAGCCGTGCGACGCCCCCGCCCCCGCCCCCGCCCCCGCCTGCGCGTCCGTCGCGGTTCCCTCCGCGCCCGAGCGCCTCTCGACGGCGGCCATCCTGGCCTGCAGCCTCGCCACCGCCTCGGCCAGGGTCTCGGCGGCGCCCGCCGTCGCCTCGGCGGCGCCGAAGGCGGCCGCGTTCGGCGCGACGGACCCCGCCCCCGACTCAGGCTGCGCGAGGTCACGCCCGAGGCAGACCTCGTTCCCGGACGCCACCAGCTCCTCGAGGCGCTCGCGCAGCGCCGCGATCCCCTCCGCCGCGCTCGCGACGGCGGCGCCCAACGCGTCCACGCGCGGTTCCAAGTCGGGTCTTTCGCGGGTTTCGGTATCGGCGCGAGCTTTCGCGCCACGCACTTCGTCATCCTCGTCCTTGTTCTCGCGGGTATCATCTTTCCACTGCGTTCGCTCCGCGGGCGCGGCGGCACGCGCCGCGCCCCTCGCCGCCTCGAGCGCGTCGACGCGTCGCTCAAGCTCCGCCGCCGCGTCGGCGTCCATCGCCCGCGCCTCGCGGAGGGACTCGACGGTGTCCGCGAGTTCGCCCGCGAACCGCGCCGGCGCCGCGGCGGCGGTCTCCGCGAGCGCCCCAGCCTTCTTCGCGGCCGCGCAGGCGGACGCCGCGCGCTCGGAAGCCTGCTCCGCGAGCGCGGCCGCCTTCTCGGCGAGCGCCTCCGTCTCCCTCGCCGGCATTTGGCTTCCGAGCGTTTGGCTCGACTTCGGGCGCGCGTCACGAGCTCGCGCGCTCTCGCCGCGTCTCTGCTCGCGCTTCATCGCGTCCACGGTGTCCGCGGTCTCACGCGCCAGGCGCGACACCTTCCCGGACACGGCCGCGACCAAGGTCTTGACCGCGGCCGCGGAGACGCTCTGGCGCACCGTCTCCCTGAGCTCGCCCATCTCCGCGCGCGCGGCGCGCGCGCGCTCGGCGAGCTTCGACGAGACCCGCGACGCCGTCTCCGTGTCCGCCTCGAGCGCCGCCACCCGCGCGGCGCTCGTCGCCAGCGCCTCGGCGTGCTCGCCGCGCGCGTCCTCCAGGGCCTGCATGCGCCGTTCGAGCTTCGGGAGCGCCGCCGCGGCGCCGCCCATAGCCGCCACAACCTCGCCCACCGCGTCCGCCTGCTCCCCCGCCGCCTCGCGGTGCCTCGCCTCGACCGCGGCGACGACGTCCCGGAGCGTCTCGATCGCGGACACCGCGGACCCCACCGAGCCCTCCAGGTCGTCGACGCGCGTCCGGTCCGCCGCGCGCGCCTGCCGGAGAGACTCGAGCGTGTCTTCCAGGTACTCGCGGTCGACGCGTTCGGAAGCGACGGCGGGTTCGCAAGACGATTTCGGTTTCGGGAGAGGTTCCTGGAGAGACTCGCGCGGCGCCTCGCGCGCGGCGTCGCGCGCCGCCGCCGCCGCCGCGGACGCGAGCCTCGCCTCCAGGTCCTCCTCCGCGGCTTTCGCCGCGGAGGACATCCGGTTCACGCGCGTCTCCACCTCGGAGACGCGCGCGGACGCCGCCTCGACGCCCACCTCCACGTCCGTGACGCGGTTGCGCAGCTCGGGGACCGCGGACTTGGCGCGCGCCGTGCCGGGCGAAGTGGTCGCCGCGAGCTCCATGGCCTCCGCCGCCGCCGCCTCGACGCGCCGCACGCGCGTCTGAAGCGCCGCCACCGCGGCGCGCGTGTCTGCGTCGCCGAGCGCCTCGGGGGCCGCCTGCGAGGCGGACGCCTTGGCGACCGCGTCGACCACCTTCTCCAGGGCGTCCACGCGCGCGACCGCCGCCGCCGCCTTGGCCTCGGCGGCGTGCGCCCACTCGGCGCTCCCGACGTCCACGTGCTCCAGCCGCGCCACGCGCGCGCGCAGGTCGCGCGTCTCCGCCGAGAACGGCTCGCCCGGCGACCGCGCCGCGTCGGGCGCGGCGAGACTCCCGGGGTCTCGCGTTTGCGTCGGCGCGACTCGCGTTTCGTCTCCCGAAAGCGACCCCGGATTCGCCGGGGTCGCGACCGCGGAGATCTCGGCGAGCTCCGCGACCCTCTGCTCGAGCTCGGCGACCCGCGTCGGCAACACCTGCGCCTCGAGGTCCGCCAAGCGCCCGGCGGTGGGGCTCGACGGCTTCCGCGCGATTTCCCGCGCGATTTCCCGGGCGGCGGCGTCCACCTCGCCGATGCGCGCCTCCAGGCGGTCCACGCGCGCGTCCCGGGTCGCGTCCGCGCTTTCGGTGCCCTGCAGCGCCGGAGACAGCGCCTGCAGCGCCTCCTGCAGCTCCCAGACGAGCGTCTCGGCGGTCTCGGCGCGCGCGTCCGCGCGCCGGCTCGCCTCCTCGGCGGCGGCGGCGCGGCGCGCGAGGTCCGCCAGCCGCGCCTCGGTTTCAGCCTCCTTCGCGGCGCGCGCCTTCTCGCTCTGCTCCACGGCGGCGAGCCGCCGGGAAAGGTCCGTGACGACGTAGTGGGGGCTATGCACGTGCGCGTCCGCGTGGGGTCCGCCGGGTGCGCGCTCGGGACTCGCGTCGCGCGAAGGCGCGGCGCTCGCCGCGCGGCTGCCCGCGCGGCTGCCCGCGCGGCTGGCCGCGCGGCTCATCCTCCTGCGTTCGAGCAGCGACACCTTCCCGCCCCCCGCCACGAGGCGCGCGGCGGCGACCGAGGCGGCCGCCTCGGCGACGGACTCCGGGGGGGGCGCGACTTTGCCTCCGAGCGCCTCGATGCGGCGGCGCACCTCGGGGAGCTTGGCGTCCAGGCCCGCCACCTCTTCGTCCTGCTTCTTCCTCGGGTACATCGGGTGCAGGCGCAGCACGTTCGCGATGGTGCGGTTGAACGACCGGAGCTGCGCGAGCTCCTCGTCCGCGTCCCCAGTCTCCTTCGCGAGGTTGGCCTTGCGCAGGGCGATGCTCGCCGAGCGGCACACGCCCTTGATGGGGGGAGCCGCGCCGGCATCGTCGCCGAGCATCGCGGCTCGCTCGCGTGCCCGAAACGCCGACTCGAGACCCGGAGGACGCGACGCGCGCGGTGCGCGCGACGGTCGGGGCGCGAAGCGCGCGGGAGCGACCGCGACCGGTCTGCGAGACTACTCCCGCGGTCACGCGTCGGCCGCGCCTCGACGTGTGGTCGCGCGACGGGAGCAGGGGGCGGGTCACGTCACGGGACCTTCGGCAGCTCCGATAAAGGACCGTTTGGCGCTCGTCGGCCGTCGGCGGTGTCGCGAAGGCGTTTTCGGGAAAACTCGCACTTTTCACGCGTCGATCATATATGACGGAAACGAGGGTCTAAGGAGGGTTTAATTTGCCCGAGGTAGTTTACGGTTCGTAATTCACGCACTCGCGTGGCGGCTGTGACGCGTCGCTCGGAAATGGGGGGCTCTGGGGCGCTTTATGCCTCGCGCTTTTTCGAGCAATCAAAAACGGCGGCTCGCAACGCTCAGCGCGCACACCACCTGGCGCGCTCGCTTCGTCGACGCCCACCGAACGAAACGAATCACGCGAACGTCGGACCTTCGTCCCCGTTCCCCTCACGCGCCCGCTCCACGCGTCGCGCTCGAACGTTCTCGTTCACCCGGCGCTTCGTCGTGTGCCGACGTTAATCGTCTCGGAGATTACGTTTCCAAGCAGATAAGGCCCACGTCAGTCGGTCCGTCTCCGCTCTCACCACCATTCAGCCCACCAGGCGCGCCGGCATGGCTCTGCTCTCTGCTCTGAGCCGCAGCGTCGCGGGCGTCGCCGCCCCGAGCAACGCCTCACGCGTCCAGGGCCGCGTCGTCGCCTCCGCGCGATTTTCCGCCGCCGCGAACGGCGCCGCTAGGCAGGCGTGCTTCCGGCCGACCACCACCGCGTCGGTTTCGGCGGTGCGCGCCTCGCGCGTCCCGGCGGTCTCCTCGCGCCTCCGCGCCATCTCCTCGGACTCCGCGACCACGGTCGTGGAGGGCTCGGGCGATGACGAGGACGACCTCGCGGGCCTGGTGGACAACAAGGTGGGCGCGCTCTACGCCGACGTGGACGTGGACGATCTGTTCGGATCCGACGACGACGAGGATGACGAGGACGACGCGCCGGCGCCGGCGCCGCGCGCCGCCGTCCCCGACCTCTCGGGCGCCAACCCCGACGCGATGCACGTGGACAACTTCCCCCTGTCCGAACTCACCAAGGCGGCGCTGAAGAAGCGGGGCATTGAGACCCTGTTCGACATCCAGGCGAGCGTGCTGAAGCCGGCGCTGGAGGGCCGCGACGTCGTCGGCCGCGCGCGCACCGGCACCGGCAAGACGCTCGGTTTCTCTCTGCCCATCATCGAGAGCCTGTTGACGAGCGGCGACTCGCGCGACGCGCGCCCGCGCTGCATCGTGCTCGCGCCCACGCGCGAGCTCGCGAACCAGGTGGAGAAGGAGATCGAGGCCACCGTGCCGTCGCTTCGCACGCTCTGCGTGTACGGCGGCGTGGCCATCGCCAACCAGGAGCGCGCGCTGCGCCGCGGCGTGGACTTTGTGGTCGGGACGCCCGGTCGGCTGATCGACCTGATCCAGCGCGGGTCGCTTCAGCTGGACAACATCGAGTACTGCGTGCTGGACGAAGCCGACCAGATGCTGGCGGTGGGGTTCGAGGAGGACGTCGAGCGCATCATGCAGGAGATCCCCGAGCAGAGGCAGACGTTTCTCTTCTCGGCCACCATGCCATCCTGGGTGAAGCGCGTGACGCAGAAGTACCTGCGCGACGCGGTGACCATCGACCTCGTCGGGGACTCGAAGCAGAAGGTGGCGTCCACTATCGACGTCATGTCGTGCGCGTGCTCGCACCAGAGCCGCACGACCATCCTCGCGGACCTCGTCACTGTGTACGGCAAGGGCGCCAAGGCGATCTGCTTCACGCAGACCAAGCGCGAGGCGGACGAGGTGACCGCCGCGCTCGGGCGCCGAATGGCCACCGAGGTGCTCCACGGGGACATCGCGCAGGCGCAGCGCGAGCGCACGCTCAAGCGGTTCCGTGACGGGCGCTTCAGCGTGCTCGTGGCGACGGACGTCGCCGCGCGCGGGCTGGACATCACCGACGTGGACCTGGTCGTGCACTACGAGCTCCCGCACGACACCGAGTCCTTCGTGCACCGCTGCGGCCGCACCGGACGCGCCAACAAGCAGGGCAGCGCCATCGCGATGTACACCCCCCGCGAGCAGTACCGCGTGAAGTTGATCGTGCGCGAGACGGGCGTGACGTTCCGCCAGATCAACCCGCCCACCGGCGCGGAGGTGATGACCGCCTCCGCCGAGCAAGCCAGCCTCGAGATGCGGCTGGTGGATGACGAGCTGCTGCCGTACTTCACCCCCACCGCCGAGAAGATCCTCGCTCAGCTCGAGGCGGACGCGGACGGACGCTCGCCCGTGGAGGTGGTCGCCGCGGCGCTCGCGGCCATCTCCGGCCACACCGAGCCCCCGCCCCCGCGCTCCATGCTCACCGGGGACGTCGGGCTCACCACGCTCGTCGCGCGCGCGGACCTCCTGCTGCCCCGCGACCTGCTGCGCGCCATGAGCGACGTCAGCCGCGCCGCCGCCGACGGGGTGGGCCGCATCCGCGTGCTCGCCGGCAACGACGGCCTGTGCTTCGACATCGCGCACGAGCAGGTCAAGCCCCTGCTCGCGGCGGTGGCCGAGGGCGCGCTGGACGGCATCGACATCGAGGTCGCCACGACCCTCCCCGAGATGGTGGAGGAGCGCGAGCGCGGCGGCTACGGCGGGCGCGGCGGCGGGCGCGGCGGCGGGCGCGGGCGCGGGCGCGGGCGCGGCGGCGGGCGCGGCTTCCGCGGCGGCGGCGGCGGTCGCTTCGAGCGCGGCGCCGACGGAGGGTTCGAGCGCGGCGGCGGCGGCGGCAGAGGCGGCTACGACCGCGGCGGCGGTGGCCGCGGCGGCGGCGGCGGCGGCGGGTATTCCGACAGGCGCCCGAGCTACGGCGACCGCGGCGGCGGCGGCGGTTACGGCGGCGGCGGCGGCCGCTCGTACGCGGGGAGCGGCGGCGGCGGCGGCGGCTCGCGGTACGGCGGATACTCGGATTAACGCATCCGCGAGAGCCGATGCATGACACATTCTTCTTTGTTACGCGCGCACATCGCGCGGCCCCCCGACAGGAGCGGTTCACGACGCGAGCATTCGCGTAGGGGGGTCGCGCTCTAGATAGAAAACCATCCATTGTTTCACGAATTCTTTTCTATGCCTCTTTTCCTGAAATCGAGTGTGCATCTCCGCGATTGGTCCGCGCGGCGAAGATCTCAGTGCGTCAAACGTCGAGCGAGCGAGCGCCTCGTACTCCGTCGCGCGCCCCGCTCCGCCACTCCACCTCGCGCGGAGCCCCGCGTCGCGACCTCCCGGACGCAGTCGCCCCCTCTCCCGCCGTCGTCATGGTCGCGGTGTCCGCCGCCGCCGCTCGCGTGCCCCCCCGCGTCCCCTCGCGCGCGCGTCGCCTCGGTCGCGACCGGTCGTGCGCTCGCGGCGCGCGACGCACGATCGCGCGCGGCGCGAGGGACAACCCGAACTTCGACCCGAACGACCCGATGACCTGGGGCACGACCCAGGGTGACGACGGCGCGTTCATGGACATGGGCATCCCGAGTGAGGATCTGATGCAGCTCAGCGACGAGCAGCTCGGGCAGCTCCTCGGCGCGGAGGGCGCGACGGTTCCCGTGATGCTGGACGACGCCGAGCTCACCGCGGCGTTTGCGCGCGCCGCCGAGGCGGAGGCGCCCGGGGAGCGCGCCGTGGAGGCGCGCGAGCTCCCCCCCGAGAGCGCCGCCGAGGCCATCAGCAAGGGCCTGCGCCTGTACAAGGACGGGCAGTACCCGGAGGCGCTGGCGGCGTTCACCGGCGCGCTGGATCTGCCGGGCACGGGGCCCATCCGGTCGCGGAAAGCGCTCGTCGCGCCCGCCGGGCCCTCGCGCGGGTACGCGGACGCGTCGGTTTCGCTCAACGAGCAGATCGCCATCCACTACAACTGCGCGTGCTGCTACTCGCGGCTGGACGACACGCAGAGCGGCCTCGTGTCGCTCGTGCGCGCGATGGAGGCTGGGTACGACGACTACCAGAACATCCGCGCCGACCCCGACATCGCGCCGCTCCGCGCCGACGCGCGCTTCGAAGGCATCGTCGCTCGGTTCGAGCCCCAGGGCGCGCTGGAGGGGCTCTTCGCGATGCTCTCCAAGGGCACCACCGGCGAGCAGAGGAAAGCCGGGGGGGCGCCGAAGGGAGGCGGGGGAGGGGAGCTCATCGGCGGGCTCTTCAACGCGGTCAAGGGGAAGATGAAGAAGTGACGAGGATCGCGGCGTACATACGACGCGAGATACCATTTTTGTTCATTTTTCTTCACGTCATCGCGTGAGAACACTTTTCTTGAACGCGCGCGTCACTGCCCGGGGCCGAAAAGTCGGCGTCCGTCTTTTCGTTTCGGCAATCTTCCGACGTGGTCATTCGGGGGTTCGCGCGGGACGTCGTCGGGTGCCTCCTGTCAGGCGCGGGCGGCGAGGCGGGCGCGGGCGCCGGCCGCGATGCCTGACCTGGAGGAGCTCACCCCGAGGTGGGGCGCGGGGGAGCGCTCGCGCGATGACCGCGCGGAGGGGGCGGCGGTCCCCGCGGAGACGAACGACCCGTCTCCTTCTTCGCCTCGGGAGTCGCCCGACGCGCTGCGGATGGGCGGGCTGGAAGTGACCAACGCGAGCGAGCGTCTGCGAGAGATCGACGCCGCGCGGGGCCGCGATAGGCGCCCCGCGCTCGAGGACGCCACCGCGGAGCCCTCCTCCAGCGGCGCGCACGCGCTGGAGTCCCCGCACGGAAAACAGAAAAACGCGTGGCTGACGAAGCGCGCTCGGCGGCGACGATCGGCGGATGGCGGGTCGCGCGCGGTGGGGAGTCCCCGCGATGACACCACGTGGGGCACACCGGATCTCGCGCGTGAAACGTCACACGCGAACACGGATGTGCGGGTGGATGGGAACGAAGGAGCGGGGTTCGGCACCCCGCGAGGTCTCAGAGGGAGGGGGTACGACCGAACCGACGCGCGATCCGCGAATGCGGATCTGGACGCCCCGATGGACCAGTGGCTGCGGCACACGGTGGAGCGCATGCCGGTGCGCCCGGACCGCGTCTCCGGCGTTTTGGGCCCCCTGATGAACGTCGCGCAGGTGGACAACAAAACAGTGGACGTCACGATGACCACCTCGTTCCGGGCGCACTTCGCGCAGCCCATCGCCGAACTTGCCGCCGCGGGGAACCAGGGTATGACCACAGACGCCGCGCGCGCCGGAGCTCCCGCGCTGGAGCTCCCGGCGCCCGGGGACGCAGCTCCCGCGTTCGGGGAAAGCCACGACGCTGTCTCACCCGGTTTGCCTTTCGGAGGCGGAGCGCGCGGTGGCGCGCTGGTGCTCGGCGGGGGCGGGGGCGTGACCCCCGGCGCGGATGGGGGCAGGTTCGGCATCGCGCGTCTGGACGATTACGTCGCCGACGCGGGCGGGGCGCGTCGGCCGTCCTCGCCGCTCATGCTCGGCGCCGCGGACGCGGCGGCGGGCGTCCGCGCGGCCGCGGAGTGGACCATCGCGCCCGCCGAGCTGCGTTTGCGGGAGCGCGTCGCGGTCGGGGGCTTCGCGGAGGTGTTCCGCGGGACCTGGAACGGAACCACGGTGGCGGTGAAGCAGCTGCTCGAGCGGGGGCCGGACGTCGTCGACAGGCTCCGCGAGGAGGTTTTGACGCTGTGCCGGTTGCGGCACCCCAACCTGCTTCTGTTCATGGGTTGGTGCGCGGACCCGCCGCTCATCGCGACGGAGTTCATGCGCCGCGGGTCCCTGCACTCGATCCTGCGCGGGAACGGCGGGCACCTGGGCGCGCCCCGCACGCACCACGCCGCCGTCTCCGTGGCGAAGGGCATGCAGTACCTGCACTCGCGGGCGCCGCCGATTTTGCACCTGGACCTGAAGTCCCCGAACATCCTCGTGGACGACAAGTGGCGCGTCAAGATCGCGGACTTCGGGCTCGCGCGCGCGCGCCGCAACACGCTCGTCTCCGGGCGCTCGGGTTTCCACGGCACGCCCGAGTGGATGGCGCCCGAGATGCTCCGCGCCGAGGACTACGACGAGAAGGCGGATTCGTACTCCTACGGCGTCGTGCTGTGGGAGCTGCTCGCCGCGCAGACGCCCTGGAACGAGCTGCACCCCATGCAAGTCGTCGCCGTCGTCGGGTACAGCGACCGGCGTTTGACGCTGCCGCCGGAGGCGCGCGACTTCGCCGGCGAGAACCTCGTGACGCGCGCGCTCGCCGACCTCTTCTGGGAGTGCGCGTCCAAGTCGCCGATCGCGCGCCCCGGGTTTGACGAGATCCTGGAAAGGCTCGAGCGCGCGCCGGGGATGCTGCTGCCCGGGCCGGAACCGGACCCGTCGGCGACGACGCAGACGCCGCCCCGGCGCGCGGCGGTCGAACACGTCGCGAACGACGGCTCGAAGCGCGCGGAAGCGCCCGTATCCGGAACCGCCGCGGAACCGCGAAAGGGCGACGCGCCGCGGCGGGCGTCGGCGGATCGCGCGCTCGGCGCGCGCGTTCCCGGCGCGGGTCTCGCGCGGACCGCCGCGGGGGTCGAGATCGAGGAGATCACGGACCACGAGGATGCGCCGTCGAAGCGCGAGGCGGTCGCGGCGGAGCCGACGACGACGGGGGGGGAGTATTACCTCGTACACGAGGACGAGGAGGCGTGACGACGCGACGACCCGCGACGTCGCCGGCGCGCGCGCGGCGGTTTTGTTATAGTACAAGGGCGCGGGAAGAAAAAATCGAAACGCTTTTGTCACTCATCACAAAGTTGAAAGTGAAAACGTCGTTTTTGATCGAGCTCCGCAATTTTTTTTTTCGTGTCACGACAAGTCTACAGGTCTGCAGTCTGAAGAAATCAACGAACGTTTTCGACCGCGAATCCGACGGCCTGGTTTACGACCCCTGAATCTTCCCAAAGACCGGGAAAAGCGAGCTATCCGCCTCGCGTTATGTGCGACGAAACCGTCCCGTGCGTTCAAAAGACACCGCCGCGCGTCGCGGGGGACAGACTTCGTCGCGCTTCGGGGCTCCGAACGCGCGAAGCCAGCGCGCCACTCGGGTGCTGCCGGAGCGACTCACTCCAAGGCCCGAGCGACGCGCGACCGGTTCCGTCCCGCGGCTGCGCGCGCGGGAGGGCAGCGCGCGTGCGGGACGCGAGCGTCGGCGGGCATTCCCGACGAACGACCAAAACCTCTGCTGGCGTGAATAGAAACAAAATGGATGCCCAGGTGGAGATGCCGTGCGCTGGCGTGAAGACCCCTCCGCACCGGTTCGACTCCTTCAGCGGCCTCCGAAGGAGCGGAAGCGGGGCGATCGTCTCAGGTACGGAAGCGCGATCGATTCGCGACCGCGGCGCGTCCCCGACGCCACCTCCAATTCGTCGCGCGAACGCGCGGTCAAAAAGCGCACAGCCTGTCCCAGTCAGCATTCGGTCGCGTCCCGCCGGCGCGAGCGCGACGCGCGTCCCCGCGGCGGCGTCCCCGGGACGCCCCGAGATCTCGTTTGACTCGATCGATCGCGTACACGCGCGCGGTTCGCGCGGCAGTCGTCGCGACCGCCGTCCGGTTTTCTGTACTCCAACGCGACTGACCGGCTCCCGTCCGCGTCTTTTTCCCCCTGCGCCGCGCTTCCCGCAGATCCGTGCGCGCCTCTGTACAGCACGCTGGGGTCCCGCGAGGGGTTCTCGCACTGGACCACGACGTCGCACCACCCCCCCCTGAAGAAGCTTGGCGGCCTGAAGAAGCCGCCGCTGCATTCCGGCGACGGGACGCGCCCGTACGGCTCGTTCTCGGACCAGCGCGAGCTGGAGCCCGCGGTGGAGGAGCCCGCGGCGACCGAGTCGAACGGTCGGACGACCGTGTTCGACCGTCTGGTGGAGGCGCGCGCCGCGGTGAGACGCCAGTTGACCGGCAAGAAATTCGTCTTCACCGACGACTCCAAGCACGGCAAGACGGGAAACAAGTTCGTCGCCGGCGCGCGCCGCGGTTTGCGCCGCGCGCGGCGTCGGTTGGGCGTGGGCGCGCACAGGCTGTCGCAGAAGATCAAGCAGATCATCCGCCCACTGGAGATGCTGCAGTTCGTGGCGATCCTGTTCATGAACGTCGCGCACGGCTTGACGTCGTCGGATTTCGCGACTGATTTCGACGCGTTTTCCGTGCCGCGCGCGCTCGCGGCGCTCGTCGCGCGCGTCGGGGCGAGCGAGGCGTTCGCGCGCTGGATGGGCCCGTTCTCGGACGCGGGCGCGAACGCGAAAAAGCGCCGCGGTAAGCGCGAGGCACCCGACGAACGGCGGTTCGGATTCGCGCTCGCGCGATTGCGAGGAGAGGAGAAAAACGTCAGCTCCGGCGACGGCGACGAAAAAGAGGCGCGCGACGTCGCGCGCCCGTTGGCGGGCGGGCTCGGGCCGTGCGTGTCGCCCGCCAAGCTCAAGGAGGGCTTGAAGCACGCGAAGCGGTGGAGCGGCAAGCTCGTGGGGGGCATGCGGCGCTCGTTCTCGTCGCAGGAGGACCTGCGGCGCGAGAACAGCCGCAAGGTGGAGTACCTGTGCCGCGAGGGGCGGCGTCTGAACGCGACGTGCGACAGCGCCGGCGCCGTGGCGGCGTTCCGCGGCGCCGTGGCGCTGGCGCCGGATGACCCGGACCTGCTGGTGTGCCTGTCCAAGTCGCTGTCGGACCAGGTGTTCCAGGAGGACGTGTTCCACGACCACGCGCGCGCGCGCGCGCTGTCCCAGGAGGCGGCGGCCATCTCGGAGCGGGCCATCGCGCTGCGCCCGACGCACGCCGAGGCGCACCTCTCGCTGGGCGCCGCGCTGGGGCGGCTTTCCATGTGGAGCGACAACCGCGAGAAGGTGGAGCTGTCGCGCGCCATCAAGGAGCGGTGCGAGGAGGCGATCCGGCTCGACCCCAGCAGCGACCTCGCCATGCACGTGCTCGGGCGCTACGAGCACCAGATGGCCATGCTCGGGCGAATCGTGCGTCTGCTCGTGCGCGCGGTATACGGCGGGTCGCTGTCGCCGGGGACGCTGGAAAACGCCGAGGCTCTGTTCCGCCGCGCAATCGCCGTGGCGCCCGAACGGCTGATCCACCGCGTGGAGCTCGGGAAGCTGCTCCTGGACGTCAACCGGCCGGAAGAGGCGCTCGCGGAGCTGCGGCTGGCGGTGACGCTACCCCGCGAGGACATAAACTCCGAGCACGAGCGCAGGGACGCCGTGCATTTGTTGCGGAAGCACTGGAACGTCGAGGCGGCGGTTCCGACGTTTCAGGACCCGCCGCCCACGCCGCCGCCGAGGCAGCGCCGAAGTTTCGAGGGCGTCTTGTCGCCGCGGCGCTCGCTGGACGAAGCGGGCTCGCCCGCGTTCGAGGGGGACAGCGCCAGGGGCAGCCCGGCGGAGAGCGGGAGGGAGAGCCCGGTGGACAGCGCGAGAGGCAGTCCCGGGTGACTATTCTTTAGGAGAACGCGAGGCGAGTCTCCTCCGACGTGTAGTTCATTAGACTACAACACGAACACCACGCACGACGAAATGCGCCCTTTCCGACGCACGTCCACACTCGAGCTCTCGCCCCCGAGGTGTTTTCGGCTTCGATTTCGCGCGGCGCCACCGACCGCGGCGCCCCACTTTCCCGCGCACCGGGCGTGACCGGGTGCGCGATGTCGTCCGAGGGGCCGAGCGCTCGGCGCTCGATGCCCCTGGTGGCGTTCTTCGCGGCGTTGGTGGCGTCGCGCGCGGGCGTCGCGGACGGATCGCGGGCGGGCGCTGAGAC
>Ga0181559_10002272_pt1 | contig 19054 bp, 15 predicted proteins | sample 011ome_21_FD_133752 | JGI IMG/M metagenome (GOLD analysis project Ga0181559, IMG submission 133752) | Coastal salt marsh microbial communities from the Groves Creek Marsh, Skidaway Island, Georgia - 011508AT metaG (megahit assembly) | ecosystem: Environmental > Aquatic > Marine > Intertidal...
GCCCGCGCCGCTCCTGCGCCTGCGCTTGCTCGGCTTCTCGGCGCGCTCCGGGGCGCCGCGCTTCGCGCCGTTTCGAGACGCGCCGTTTCGAGACGCGCCGCCGGGCCGAGGCTCGGCGGCGAGGTCCAGGCGCGCGATGGCCGCGGGCGTCTGCGCGAGCAGCACGCTCGAGCCGGGCGTGGGGTCGAAGCTGAGCGCGCAGATCTGCCCGGGCATCGACGCGAGCGCGTTTGTTGTCTCCGCGTCCGCGGCGGCCGCGGCGGACCAGGGAGCCACCTTGGCGCGCTCGGCGTCGTAGGCGACGACGGCGTTGTCGCGAAGCGCCAGCGCCAGCACGCCGTCGGCGCTGAAGGCCACCGCCGATACCGGCGGCCAGGCGCGGTGCCCCGGCGGCGGAGGCAGGCTGGCGTGCAGCTTGAGCGCGTCCAGGTTGTACACGTGCACGCCCGCCTCCCTACGCCCGGAGCGCCCCGAGGACGTCGTCACCACGGCGAGCCACTGGCCGTCCGCGCTCGCGCACGCGTGCGAAACCGCCGGGCCGCCGGCGTCCGCCGCGCGCGCCGGGCGCGACGCGTCTCCTCGCAAAGGCGTCTCCTCCGCCGACAGAGCCTTTGCGTCTCGCTTTTCCTCGCTTCGCCTCGCTTTCTCCAGCGCGACCGCGGCGGGGCTCGGTTTCGGGAGGTGTGCCTTGAGCGTCTCCATCACCTCCCAGGACTCGAGGTCGATCACGTGCGCGGCGCCGCTCGCGGCGACGGCGACGAGCCGTTTCCCGTCGGGCGCGAACAACAACAAATGCGCGCAGCCGGCTCCGTTTCCGGCGGGGGGCTCCTTCTTGCGTAACGTCCAGCCCTCGTCCCCGTCCGCGTCCGCTTTCGACGCGTCGCGCCTCAGCTCGAACAGACGGAGCGCGTGCGTGTCGCTCGCGGCGATGAGCGTGCCTGCGACGGTTCGAGACGCGTTCGGAAGATGGGAGGTCAGCGCGCGACGCCGCGTTTTCGCGGTCCGCGACGAAAACGAAAACGAAAGCGAATCGAAAAAAAACGCTTCGGGAGAGGTCTTCCTCGCGGCGGTCGGCGTCGTCCTCAGATAGATCCGTAACTTTTTGATGTGAATGATGTATCCGCACGGGGAACTGGGTCGAAGCACATCGTCTCATCAACGGACGGCCGCGCGCGCGCCGGGAAGACCTTTCGGGGACGACAAAGCAGAAACGCGGAAGGAAACGCGGGGGACGCACCGTCGGGCGAAATCGCCGAGCACAGCGTTCGTCTCTTTCCCCCCAGATTGGCGCGCAGCAGGTGTTTCGGCGCGGCGGAGAGCTTCATGGTGCCGTCGCGGCGCTTCGCCTTCGCCAGCGCGTCCGCGGAGAAGTCCGCGGCGGCGCCCTCGCCGAGCCGCCACACGTCCAGCCACCGCGCGTGGTCGCACAGCAGAAGAGGCGGCGACGGCGTCGCGCGCCGCGCCGAGACTGACTGCTCAGCCTCCGCCGCGCGCTTCTCGCCGCCGCGCTTCTTGCCGTGGCCCTTCTCCGGTCCACCGCCGGTCCACAGCCCGCCGCCGGTCATCGCGATCGGCGTCCTCTGCGGCACGCTCACGACGCGCACCGGGTGCCTCTTCCGGAACTTCTCCGCGGGGTACGCCAGCAGTTGCGCGTCGTTTCCCCCGGAGAGCAAAACCGCCCCCCCGCCCCCGCGTTTCGCCGCCGACGTCCCGCTTTTGTCCTCCGACGGCGGCGCCGCGGCCATCGCCAGCGCGCGCACGTCGTGCGTGTGCGGCCGTTTCGCGCCGGTGAACGTCCACTTGTACGCGCCGGATCCGGCGGATCCGGCGTCGCCGAGAGAGCCGTCCGCGGCTCTCTCGAAGACGGCGATTCGCGAATCCACGCCCGACGCGAAGACGGCGCGCCCATCCGGCGACGACGCGAGCGTCAAGACATCCGCCTTGTGCTCCCTGTGCGCGCTGATCTTCGTAGCGTGCTCGCCGTCCCAGAAGGTGACGTCGCCGTCGCTGCTGCCGCTGACCAGCGTGCCGCACGGCAGGTACTGCAGCGCCCACACGCAGCGTTCCTCGGCGTCGCGCGCGCCGGGCCGGTCGCCGGCGCCGACGGTGATCCTCGCCAGCTCCGCGTACGCCTCGCAGTCGAACACGTGGATGGCGCCGCGGCTGGACCCCGCGGCGATCGCGCGCCCGTCGTGCGTCCACGCGAGTGAAAGCAGCCGCCCGTCGACGCGGTTGAAGCTGCGCCGGTGGTGCAGGCCCGCGCCGACGCCGTCGCCGCCGGCGAGCGTCAAAACGCGAACGCACCCGTCGTCGCACGCCGCGGCGACGCGCTGCGGGCGATCGCGCCTCACGAGGGGCTCGGCGGCGAGCGCCCAGACGGAGCCGCCGTGCGAGTCCGTGGCGCCCCGGGCGCGCAGGGTGTTCAGGTCCCACTCCGTAATCTGCCCGTCCAGGCCGGCGGAGAGGAGCCGGCAGGGCGGCGCGCCGGCGACCGCGTCCTCATCCCCGCCGTCGTCGTCCAGTCCGCCGTCGAAGGGGGCGCACCACGCCAGCGAGGAAATCGCGGCGCCGTCGTGCCCGGGAACGCGCGCGGTGCACCGCCAGTCCGCGGTGTCGTAGATCTCCAGGTCGCCTGTCTCGCGCGCGAGCGCGACGACGAAGCCGCCGGGCGCCACCGCCAGCGCCACCACCGCGGCGGGCTGCCACTCCACGAACCGCGAGCGGTGCAGCTCCAACATCGCGGGTGGGTTTTGGGCTCGTCGGCACGCGAGACGATCGAGTTCCAAGTATCGAACGCCGCGGCGCGCGCTCGAGAGGCGGCGCGGGCGCGCGCGTGCCACTCACACGCTGGTGGCCCCCGCGAACCTTCGGAGAGGAAGAGCAGACGGCGCCCAACGCGGGTGCGTCCCTCTCGTGGTCTCCGCCGCGCTCCGACGCGGGTTGGAGTGGAGACGCGGGCGGCGGCGGCGGCGGTGACAAAAACGCCGACACGCCTCGTGAAAAAAGTCGGCCGGCCAAAAGCGCTGCGCATGAGAACGGCGAGGCAAAAAGTGCAGACGTCTCCGTCAAAACCGGGGGCGTCGGACCCGACGACGGCGGTCGGGGGGTCTACCCGCGGGTTCCCCATGGGCGGGTACGATGTTGTTGCCCTCGTTTCCGGGGGGAAGGACAGCGTGATGGCGGCGATGCTGGCTGAGTCGTACGGCCACCGCGTCGTCGCGCTGGGCAACCTCCTTCCGAGCGACGCGCGCGTGGAGGAGCTCGATTCGCACTGCTTCCAGACCGTCGGCCACAACGCGGTGGAGGCGTACGGCGAGCTCACGGGGCTGCCCCTCTTCCGGAGACGTCTGCGGGGCGCCTCGAGGCACACCGAGATGACGTACGAGGTGGGTGCCGCGGAGTGCGCAGGGGACGAGGTGGAGGACTTGCGGGCGCTCCTCGCGGCGGTGGTGGCGAAGATGCCGAGCGTCCGGGCGGTCAGCGCCGGCGCCATCCTCAGCGACTACCAGCGCCTTCGCGTCGAGGCTGTGTGCTCTGACCTGGGCCTCGTGAGCCTGGCGTACTTGTGGCAGCAGCCCCAGTCCTCGGTCCTGGACCTCATCTGCGACTCCCACGTCCACGCCGTGCTCGTCAAGGTGGCGGCGATGGGCCTCGACCCGAAGAAGCACCTCGGCGCGACCCTCGCCGACGCGCGCCCGACGTTGCGCGAAATCGAGCGCGCGTTCGGGAGCCACTGCGCGGGCGAGGGAGGGGAGTTCGAGACGCTCGTGCTGGACTGCCCGCTCTTCAAACGCGCGAGGCTGAGCATCGAGGGCCCGCCTGTGCCGGAAATAGTGGTCACGTCCCCGGACCCGTACGCGCCGTCGGGGCACCTCGCCGTCGCGCGCGCCGCCGCCGTCGCCGTCGCCAAGCCCGCCGCGCAAAGACTCGCGCCCGGTGAGGTGATCGACGCCGGCGCGGGGGCCGCGCCCGCGCCACGCGCCGCGCGCCGCGGCGCGGCGGAGGCGGCGGAGGACGCGCGCGCGCGGGGGGTGGTTCTCGGCGAGGCCGAGACCCACGTTTTCTCGGGGACCGACGCAGCCGCCGCGCACGTCCGCGCGCGCGTGCCCGCTACGCACGCCGATGACCCGGCGGCCGCCGCCGCCGCGTCGGCGGAGGCGGCGCTCCGCGCCGCCGCCGCAGCGCTCGGCGACGCGTTCGGCTTATCTTGGCCGGACGTCGACTACGTGCAGCTCTGCGTGCGGGACATGAATACCTTCGCCGCCGTGAACGCGGCGTACGTGCGGGTCGTGCCCACGCACTCGCCGCCCGCGCGCGCGTGCGTCGAGCTCCCCCTTCCCGAGGGCGTCCCCGCGACGGTGGAGGTGTTCGCGTCCCGCCGCCGCGCCGCGCCGGAACGCGCGCCGGAACGCGCGCCGGAACGCGCGCCGCCCCGGCGGTCGCTGCACGTGCAGTCGCTCTCGTGCTGGGCGCCGGCATGCATCGGCCCGTACGCGCAGGCGGCGACGCGGCTGGGGTTGTGCCACCACGGGGGAGGCATCGGGATGGACCCGGCGACCCGCTCGATCGTTGGGGGGGGGGAGGACCCGGCGCTCGAGGCGCGGCGCGCCTGGCGCAGCGCGGCGGCGGTGGCGCGCGCCGCGGGAAACGACTTGGCGCGCGACGCGGTGGTCGCGACGGTGTTCGTGGTGGGCTCGCGCGCCGACCCGGACGCGAGCGCCGCCTCGCGCGCGGCGGACGACGCGCTCGAGGCGGTGGCGAGGAGCGACCGGTGGGTCGCGGAGCTGGACGCGCCCGGCGGCCCGCGGTCGGTCGAGGCGGGGGTGCGAGTCCCCGCTCCCGTCGACGAGAAGGAAGAGAAAAGCGACGAAGAACGCGACGAAGAACGCGACCGCGACGGCGGCGAACGCAACGCGTGGACCCCTCTCGTGACCCGCGTGCGCGTGCCCCGGCTCCCCAAGGACGCCGCGGTGGAGGTCCAGCCCGTGCTTCTGGACGGCGCCGGGCCCGGCGAAGCCCCGGCGAAGACGTCGGCGTCCCACGTCGACGACCGCGCCGACGACTCGGACGACGACGACGACGACGACGACGACGCGCCAGGTAGTGGCGCGTCGGCCCGGAGACGCGTGGTTTCGTTCGACGCCGAACGCGTCGGCGCGCGGTTCGTCGAGAACCGGTGGTGCTTCGCGCGCGCCGCCGTCGCGCGGGGCGACGTCACCGCCGCCGCCGTGGCGGGCGCGGTGGAGGCGCTCGGCGGCGCGCTGCGCGCCGCCGGCCTGGGATGGGAGCACGCGGGGACGTTCCGCGGGTACTACGCGGTTCCGGAGGCGGTTCCGGAGCGTTCGCCTGACGCGTCGGGCGAAGAAAAGGACATCAAGGATGGATGTCACGATCGTCTCGCGACCGAAACATTCGAGACCGAGCTCGCGGGGTGGATCCGAATCGGCGGCGAATCCGCGTCGCCGTGCGCGCTGGCGCCCGCGCTGGCGGTCGGGTTCGGGGGGACGCGCGACGCGGGGCTGGTGCTGGAGCTCTCCGCGGCGACGCGCGCGCGGTGCGACGGACGCGGGCGAACGTAGGCGAGTACGTAGACGCGCGTCGTTTTAACGGAGGCGCGACGGCCCGGACGCGCGTCCGTCGTCTGTTCGTCGGCGTCGATCGAGCGTTTGGATCTCACGCGCGAGAGGAGGCGAAGCGTTTTTTCGGGGCGTCCGGAAAAACGTTTCTGGGTTTCCCCGAAGGGCCGCATCCGACGCGACGTCCGGTCGTGCCGCAGCACGCATCGCGCCGCCGCAGACGTACGGGCGCGTTCGTTCCCCGGTCGAGATCGCCCGTCGCGCCCGCTCGGCACCCGCTCGTCGCGCGGTCGGTCAGGCACGTGCGCGATGTCGCCTTCCGAGACGGGCGCCTCAGAGGATGACTCGATCGGCGCGGCCGACGGCGAGGCGGTGGTTTCCGTCGTGGCGTGCGCCACCTCCGGCGGTGACGAGCGCGAGGTGGGATCCGTCACCCTGGAGCGCGATCCCAGACGACAGCAACAGACCGTGCGTGTCTCCAACGCGGCATCCCGCGCCGGACGCCGCGTGCGCCTTCGCGTCGTCGCCGACCAGCCCCCCCTGGAGTGGCGCGTGCGCGAAGACGACGCGACCGGCGGGACCGGAACCGCAACCGCCGCGCTCGTGCGTTTCCGCGCGGGGACGCTGGTCCTGGAGTCGCGCGTCACGTTCCCGCAAGCCCGGACGTGCCACGTGGGAGACGCGCCGACGGAGCGCGCGCTCGGGTCGCTGCGCGCGCTCGGGGTGGTCGTGCAGCTCCGCTTCGCGCCTTCGTCGTTCGAGAACAGCAACAGCGCTTTCGAAAGCGCGAACGCGACTCCGCCCGTCCCCGCGACTTCCTTCCGCCTCCTGGACGGCGCGATCACCTTCGACGACGACCGCGCGATCGGGCGCGCGGCGCTCGCCTCCGCCGCGCGCGTCGCCCTCCCGCTGCCGCGAGACGTGCTTCTCGCCGAGCGGAAACCGCCCGCGCCGCGCGCCGGCCGCTCGCCGGACGTCTGGGACCCCGAGCCGGCGCAGGACGCCGAAGACGACGCCACGCTGACGACGCGCGCGCGGAGGCGCGCGGAGATGCTTCGCGACGCGCCGAGGTGGGCGGGGACCGAGACCGCGTGCGCGCCCTTGCTGGCGCGCCGAGAGGCGCGGCTGCGCGACATCCTCGGCGCGGACGTGCGCCGCGACTGCGCGCTGGAGATGGCGAGCCAGCTGAGGCTGGCGAAGCTGGAGGCGGCGGACCCGGCGGCGCCCCCCCCGGCGGTCACTGAGTCGCTCATAGACGCGGTGCGCGCGAGCGTGCGCGGCAGCGTGTCTTTCGGCGCTTCCGGTTCAGACGCGGGGCTGGCCCCGCGCGCGTCCCCCGAGACCGCGGAGGCGCGCCGCGCCGCCGAGCTCCGCGCGCTGGAAGACGCGCTCGACGCGCTGGACGACCTGGAGGGCCTGGACGCGGACGGGCTGGCTGGCGAGGCGCGCTCCGCGCGCGCGCGCGCCGAGGCGCTGACGCGCATGGTGCGCGACCTGGAGCACGAGATCCGCGACCGCGGGCGGTGGGACGCGCACGAGAGCGGCGTGGAGACGCGGGACGTGCTTGAGAACGGCCTGCGGCGCGCGGACATGGAGCGCGCGCTCGGGCGCCCGGCGACGAAGAACGACGTCGAAGCGAGCATGGCCATCCCCGCGGCGGAGCGCGCGCGCGTGGTGGCGGGGGTGGACGTGCGAAAGGCGAGGCTCACCGGACGACCGGAGTACTTGGAGAAGCTGCCGTTCGCGTGAAGGAAGGTCGTGACCGATCTTGAAATCGGTCACTCGCGCGTACGACGAGAGGCCCAGCCAGTCTGGAGCGCGCGAGCGTCGGCGCGCGAAAAACGTGACTTTTTCACTCAGATATAAAAAAAAACGCGCCTCGTGACGGTTACGAGAGTTCTCCTGATTTTCACACCCCCGCGTGTTGATCGATGTGACTCGACTGGGCCGCGGGCGTCCCGACATCCACTCAGGCACGCGCGGCCACCCCGCGGGCCAAGATGCCGAAGGTGGTCATCAACGGCAAGAAGCAGAGCAAGAATGTCTTCGGCGGCGCGACCGGCAAGAAGAGAGCCACGACCAAGTCCGCGCGCGCGCTGGTACGGCGTCCCGGCGTCACGATTCTCGTGTTAGACGACAACCCCAACCAACCGTAAAAAAACGTTCCGCCCCCGCTCTCCGTGGAAGCCACGCGCTTCAGAGCCTGACCGCGCCTTCCCCACCACCACGACTCACTCCGCCGAGCAGGAGGCTGGTAAGTTCCACAACAAGGTGAAGTTGTGGTTCAAGGACCTGGACGACACGTACCAGGACGTGCTCGATCGCGCGCGCGTGGAGAAGCTGCTGGGAATACTGCACGACGACCACGGCGAGTCGACGCCGCCGCGCGCCGCGGAGGTGGACTGGGTGATGCGCAAGAACGCGCTTTCGAGCCCGGACTCGATGACTCTGGCGGAGTGCGAGACCGCCGTGCACACGTACGAGTCGTACCTCAAACGCCGGCCCGAGATCGAACGCGCGTTCGCCGAGTACGACGCGGACGGCGACGACTTCCTCAACCGCGCCGAGCTGAGTCAGTACATCGCGTTTGAGCTCAACGCCGGGGATGCGCCCAACGACAAGGAGCTGGACTGGCTGATGGCGCGCGTAGACGTCGGGGGGGTTTTCTCGGGCGCGAGCGATGGGCTCATCGGCCGCACGGAGATCATGCGCGCCAAGGACGAGTGGTGCCTGATGCCCGAATCCATCGGAAGAGGCGGGAGTTTCGTGAACCGACACCGGGCGCCCGCCGGCGACGTGCAGCTGGTGGAGAGCGACGACGACGAATCCGAGCCGAAAAAAGGGTGTTGCGTCGTGATGTGATTGCACATGTCCGCGCCGAGCGTCTCGAGAGCGCTCAGAGAAGCGGTGCGTTTGGGGATCGACCCGTCCGCCGCGTCCGTCGCCCTCACGGAGACGCTCGAGGTGGAGACGTTCCAGACGGTTTTCCGAAAAGCCTTCTTCGTCAACGGGTGCGACGTCGTGGAGAAGAATTTGCAAGGCAGTAACGGCGTCGCGCACTTCGTGGATTGCGTTTTGCTTCCGCCCGCGCCGCAGCCTTTACCCACGCGAAGAACGGTCGCGCAGGTAATAGTGGAGCGGTTCGAGCTTAGTATCTTCGAGCAAGCCTTGACGGGAACCGGCTTGTTAAACGCGGTAAAACAAGCGTCGCCCACTAACCCCCTAACGGTGTTCGCGCCGACCAACGCGGCGTTTCTCAAGTACGTCGCGACGTCGCCGGGGTTTTTCGTGGACACCGCCGCCGAGCGTTTAGTGAACCCGGGCGTGCCCGGGCTGCAGGAGACGCTGCTTTACCACTTCGTGCCGGCGAGGATGCAGAGCGCGCAGCTGGAGACGCGCGCGGGGAGCGCTTTGCGCACGTTTGAGGGGAACGAGTTGTTCGTCGAGACGTTCGCGTCGCGAGGCGGGCACGGGCGTGGGATTTTCCACAATTCGGAAAGGAAGCTCTTCGTGAACGGGTGTCGGGTTCGAGCGGCGGACTTACTGTGCGTGGACGGGGTCGTGCACACCGTGGAGTGCGTGCTGCAGCCCAACTTCAGGGACCAGCCGGAGAAGTTCTTCGGGGACACGAGCTAGCGTTTTTGAAATAGTGCTCGTCCGCGCGAACAACAAACAGGGAGAGAAGAGAGGAGGTAGTGTTTTGATCTCAAGGTGGGGTTTCAAAAAGAAAACGCACGGCGCTTTTTCGTTTGTTTTCGTTTCGCGAACGTCACCTGAGACGCGATCCGACCGATTCATCGTCACTTCAGCCTCGCCCCTGTCGTCATGGCGGCTGAGGGTTCGGCTGCCACCCCCCCCGCGATGGAGGTGGGGAGCTACGTGCGCATCGAGGGCTTGCAGAGCGGCACGCAGCACAATGGGCGGTACGGGTTCGTGGTGGGACGCGAAGGCGATCGACTCTCGGTGGTGGTGGCGCACGCGGACGTGGTGCTCAACGTGAAACCCGCCAACCTCGTGCTCGAAACCCAAGACCGCACCTCGAGAAGACACGAGGTGGTGATGGTGTATCCGAACAAACAAACGGACGTACGCAAACCCGACGCGTCCTCCATGCTCGTCTCGGCCGGCGAGTCGTCCCCCTTGCGAGGTTGGCCCTCGGACTGGATGCAGGAAATGCGTTGGATTCGCCAAGTCCTCGGCTGGAAAAATCCCGTCTGCGTCTCGGGCGTGACGCGCGCGGCGAGCTCGAAACCCGATCTCATGATCTACCTCGACGCTGCGTCCGAGCATTGCCTCGTGAACAAGCACGCCCAGGCGGCGATCGCGAGGCTGCCGCCGTGGGAGCTGCAGAAGGTGCAGAACGAGTTACCGGCGAAGGTTCGCGGCGCCGTCATCCTGGTGTATTCGCCGACGATATCGATGACGTCAGGCACGCAACAGTTCGCCGACGACTCGCTGGAGACCTCCTCCGACTTCCAGGAACAACCGAGCGCGGGTAAGTTATCCTTGAACGACGCCGCGGTCGCGCTCGCGTATCAGCACGCCGCGCCTCGATCGACCGCGGCCGAGCAACGGGAAATGACGATCGAGCAGCTTATGGGGGCGTTTTCGCAATGATGTCTCTCATGTTTCTTCTCGCGTTAAAATTCGTACACTTTCGTACTTTCGTATACCATCGTGTTCGCCATCCGTACGGTACGCGTGTTTGTGCAAGCGCATCACGCCACTTTCCTCTTCTCCGGGTTGAAGAAGCGCATGAGGAAGGAGAAGCGGTCGTGGTACTCGCGCACGTACGACCACGCCGCGAGCGCCGCGAAGGCGCAGCCCCGGAGGAAAAAGTCCGCCGGCGCGTCGAAGCCGGCGACGTCGTTCGTTCGCGTCCACGCCCCGAACGACAGCCGCGTGGTCACCAGGCACGCCGCCCTCGTCGGCAGGCACCTCGAGAACCGCACCGAGAACGCGAACGGCAGGAACAGCTCCGCGAAGAGCAGCGCGGCGAGCGCCGCGCGACGCGCGGGGGACGCGAAGACGTCGAAAATCGAAGACTCGAAAACCGACCGCGGCGCGTCGAGCGACGTACGCAAAGCCGGTAGACTCGTCGCGGCGTGCGCGACGCGGAACGCGCACACCAGCAGCTGCTTCCTCGCCGGGCTCAAGTTCGAGAATGGCACGAACGACACGCGGCTGGTTCCCACGAGGAACGCCAGCGCGAAGAGCGTGGGGACGAGTTTCGCCGGCGAGTATACGCCGAGAGTATACGCCGACGAGACGTCGTCTGTGGTCGACGCGTCGGCGGGGAGCGCGAACGAAAAGACGACCAAGACGAGAAGCGCGAAAAAGCACTCTCGCCGCAGCGAATCTTGTTCTCGCGCCTCGAGCCACTGCGTCTCCACCTCCGCGTCCGCGAAGGTGAGCAAACCCACTTTCTGCGTGTTCCAGGGCGTCTGCTGAAGCAGAGGGCGCACGACAATGTCGCCGAAACGCCGAGCGCGCTCGGCGAGGTTGGACGCCAACGCCGCGCGGATATGCGATGATGACACAGGTAACTCGTGGCGCCCTCCGCTCCTCGCACGTGACGAACGCCCCACTCACTTGGGCGGCGCGGTCGTGACCCGCACCTCGGCGCCCTCGGGGGCGTCGTCGCCGCCGACCAAGCACTGGCACGCCAGACGGTTCGTCTCGGGCTTGCCCTTGAGTTTCTTGGTCTCCACGTCCGTGCGCGGGGACAGGAGCTCGGCGCCCTGCTCGACGTTCACGCGGCACGTCCCACAGTTCCCGATCCCGCCGCAGTTCAGGAGTTTGTTCATGCCCTGGTACAGCGCCACCTTCTCGCCCAGCGCCACCTCGCGCAGCACGCTCGCCTTGGTCACCTCCGAGACGATAGACTCGCCCCCATCGGCGGGCGTGAAGGTCACGGTCACCATCGCGGCGCGCGCGGGGAGCGCGGCGGCGGAGCGTCGCGCCGAGCGGACGCCGGCGCGGCGAGCGGGCGCGCAGAGCGACGCGGCGCCGGGAGCGGTGAAGGCGCGAGACATGGTGTCGTGCGGAAGAGGCGCGCTTGGAGTGCCGACGGATGAGAGCGACGTGGCGGGACGACAAAGTGGATTTTTCGTCGTTTCCGACGGTTCGCCGACCGATTCCTTCAGTGTTCGTCGCGCAGACCTCATGGGTGCGCGTCGACCCAGCGCGCTCGCCGTGGCGCTCGTCGCGTGCGTCGCGGCGGGTGCGACGGGAGCCGCGTCCGCGGCGCGCGTCGGCGGCAGCCTGTTTTCCAACGGCAGAACCAGGGAAGGCGCGCTGGTGGGGTACTCGGAGTCCTCGATCGTGTTGACGGACACCGACGCGAGCGACGTGCCGGTTTGGTGCGTGGACGCCGACGCGAACTGCCAGTCCTGGGCGCAGGCTGGGGAGTGCGACGCGAACCCCGGGTTCATGCGCGCGAGCTGCATGCGCTCGTGCGACGCGTGCGCGCCGCGACGCGCACGGAGGGGCGACGGCGATGGGCCCCTCGTGTTCCTGGACGTGACGATTCAGCACGACGCGGATGTGGCGCGCTACGCGGATTTCGAAAAATCCGCCGGCGGCGCGGCGGACGGCGGCGGTCGCATCGTGCTTCGCCTGTTCACGGACACGCACCCGAAGACATCCGAGAACTTCAGGCAGCTGTGTGTCGGGACGCCCGGGTTCGGGTACAAGGGCGCGACGTTCCACCGCGTCATCCCGGGGTTCATGAACCAAGCCGGCGCGACGCGCCCGGGGAGCGCGTACGGCCGTCAGTTCGACGACGAGAACTTCGCGCGGAACCACGACGAGCCTTTCCTGTTGTCCATGGCCAACGCGGGCCCCAACACGAACCACGACCAGTTCTTCATAACCGTCGCGCCCCAGCCGCACCTGGACGGGAAGCACGTGGTGTTCGGGACGGTCGTCGCGGGCGAGGAGGTGGTGATGGCGATCAACGCGGCGGGGACGCCGGCGGGCCGGCCGAAGGCGCGGATCGACATCGTCGACGCCGGCGAAGTCGGCTCGGATAGCTCTAGCCAGTAGAAGCATAGACGAGGCGTACGTCGTAGCGCGTGACGTTTCCTTAGTGGACTATCTCGATATTAAAGTGCCCGGCGCGGCGACGCGCCGGTCGCGCGCGCGCGGGTGAAAGAATTAGCGACGTCGTTTCCGCTCGTTTCCGTTTCGCCGCGTAAAAAATACTCTTACTGGCCGAGGATGAGCATGACGGTGAACGCCACCATGGCGACGCGGCCGTTGAGCTTCTCCGCGATGGGGGTCCAGATCGTGGGCAGGAGCTCGTCGGGGTAGGAGGCGTTTTCGTCGGGGAAGCACTTGTCGATGGTCACCTTGTTGAGCGCGACGGGCGCGCACGACGCGGCGACCGTGAACGCGCCGATGAACGCGGCGGCGAGGATGCCGCCGGGGGAGAACACCTGGCTGGCGACGGAGTGGCCGGTGACCTCGGCGCCCATGGCGGCGACGAAGCCAACCATCGCGGCGCGACCGTTGATGATCTCCGTGCGCTCCTGGAAGCCGGTGACCTGGTCGGGCGTGAGCGCGAGGTTCATGCCGCCGATGGACATGGAGTTGGCGCCCGCGACGGAGTTGGAGAGGTCCGCCTCGATGATCGCCGCCTTGTTGATGCGCGCGGGGAACACCTGGCCGAACTTGTCCTTCACGGTCACTTCGTCGGCCGCGGAGACGGTGATGGTGTACACCTTGCCGTCGATGTTGCGGGTGGTCTCGCCGTCCAGGTTGTTCTTGATGTTGGGGCCGGTGACGTTCATCGACTTGTAGCCGTCGGCGGCCGCGGAGACGCGCACGACCGCGGAGCGGGACGCGCGAGTGGAGACCGCGCGCGCCTTGACGGGCACGCGCAGGGAGACGCGGGAGGTGAGCATGGCGGCCATGGTGTCGTGGGGGAAGGGGAAGTGTGCGGGGCAATACGCGCGTAGCCGCGTCGCCGACGCTTTATCTCGTTTCGACGCGTTCTAGAGGCTGAGAGCACTCGCACGCGCCGGAAGTTGGCCACGTCACGAGTTCACCAGCCACCGCCTGTAAATACCCGTGTTTTTAGTGCGATTTTTTTGTGAATATGGTATGTACGATTCCTTAGTCTTATTAGTCTCAAAAAACCGTAGTAATGCATTTTCATTTCGCGCCTCCGGCGTTCACGCCACCTCCGCGGGCGCCGTCGAGGCGTCCTTCGCCAGGCTCTTGGTTTTGGGTTTCGACTTAGCGTCGCCGGCGCCAGATTTCGGCGTACCCTTCTTGACCTGTTTCGGGGCGGACGGTGCCCCCGCCCCCGCCCCCGCCCCGCGAGGGCTCCCGGCGTTCCCGCCCACCCCCGGCTCCGCCGGAGCACCCGCCGAGCCTCCCTCCCCCGCGCCGCCGCCGCCGGCCTTGCCTTTCTTCCCCCCGCCCTTCTTGCCGCCCGCTCTCTTCTTGCCGTCGGCTCCCTCCGCGCGCGCGCCCTGCGCGGGCGCACCCTCCGCGGGCGCACCCTCCGCGGCCTCAGTCCCGGGCCCGCCCGCGGCGCCCGCCGCCGCCCTAGGCGGGTCCTTCCGCGACTGCGCCTTCTTCGCTTGCTGCGCCTTCTTCGGCTGCTGCTCGTTCTTCGGCTGCTCCTTCCTGGCCTTCTTCTTGGGTTCTTTGGCGTCCTTAGCGTCCTTGGCGGCGTCCTTGGCGGCGTCCTTGGCCGGATGCGCGCCGTCCGCCGCGCCCGCCGCGCCCGCGCCCGCCGGTTTGTGTTTCTGCCCGGGCTCGCCCTTGCCCTTCTTCCCCGCGCCGCGGCCGCCCTTGCCGCCGCGCCCGGCGCCCTCGCCGCCGGGCGTCCACAGCTTCTTGGGCCCCTCGGCGTTGAGCCGCAGGTCGCGCAAGTGCTCGGGTAGCTTCGCGCTGCTGAACTCGCTCGGCGACGCGGGCGTCGCGCTCGGGCGGGTCAGGACGCGCACCGCGCCCGGGGGGAGCTGGTCCGCCGCCGGGCCCGCCGCGCCGGGAGGCGGGCCGGGAGGCGGCGCCGGCGCCGGCTCCGCGTGAGCCGCCGCCGGCCCTCCCCAGGTCGTACCCCCGCCTCCGCTCCCCCCCGCGTCGCCCCGCTTGGCCCACGGCGGCGGCGGCCCGGGAGGCAGCGGCGGCGCCGCCGGCGCGGCGGCCGGCGCGTTTCCGTGCCGCGCGTACGGCTGCCCCGTCTGCGCGGCGTCGCGCTCGCGCCTGCGCCGCAGCCGCGGGTCGCGGTCGGCGTCGTACCCCTGCGCGTGCGCCGCGTGCGCCGCGTGCGCCGCGTGCTGGTGGTACCCGTGCTGGTGGTACTCCGGCACGTACTGGTGCTCGTGCCCGCCTCGCGCGGCCGCGTCGAACCCGCCGCGCGCGTGCCCGCCGTGTCCCCACCCCTCGGGGGGGGGAGGCCGGTCGCCCCACCCGCCGCGGTCGCGGCCGTCGCCGTACGGGCGCTCGCCGGGGTACGCCGCGTGCCCGGCGTGCGCGCCGTATCCGCCGGCGTGCGCGACGCCCCCCCCTTCCCCGGCGCTCTGCGCGTGCGCGCTCTGCGCGTGCGCGCCGTGGCCCGGGGGCGACTCGTCCACGAATCCGAGGCTGCGGTCGGACGGCGCCGCCGCGCTCGCGCCGTGGAGATCGGGAAACGATTCGGCGCGCGCCGGGCGGAGAGGTGGACCCTGACCCTCCCCCCTCCCCCACGTCGCGCCGCTTCCCCACGCGGGGGCATCGCTCTCGGGGTGCGCGACGAGCGCGCTCCGAGCCACCGCCGGGTGCTGGTGGTGCTGCCGCGCGTCCGCCGCGCCCGCCGCGCTCCACGTGTGCGTGCCGGTGGGCACGAGCGTGACGTTGGGGTCCTGGCCGTTGTTCTCCAGGCGCTGGCTCGGGAGGTTGATGGGCTTCGGCGCGGCGACGCGGCCGAGAGATACCATGCGGCCCATGCGGTGGTGGCCGGGCCTGCGCGACGGGAAGGGACGGGGACGGGGACGATCGGGGGCGGAGTAGGGTCCGATCGAAAAGCGGGGACGCGCGCGTCAGTGTTAGGGCACGCGGAGGTTTCACGCGGAGGCGGCGTCGTGCGCGCGTGGGGGCGAGCCGTGTCGCGTTCGGCGGCTGGGACGTTCTAGCGTCACCGCACACGTGTCACGCGATGCGTTTGGCTTCGCCGGAACGGTGCGAAGCGATCGTGACGGGGACACGGGACGTACCTCGACGTCATGGTTCGAACCGCTGCTTCGTCCTCTGTCACGATCGGAAAGTCAGACCCTCGATCACGTCCGTCGTCCCCTAGACGTCGACCGCCCGCGCTTTCGGTGTATCGCTCGCCCGCGCACGCCACTCGCACCGATCGCTCGCCGGTGCGCCTCGGAACGTGGGGATGCGCTCGGCCGCGCCCGACAGTGTCTCAGATCGCCGCGAGCGGCAGGTCCCAGAATCCCCGTCAGACGAAAAAGCGCGGCACCCCAGGCAAATCCGCCGACGCGAGAGAAAATCGCGCGTTCCTCAGGCGGGTTTGCTCTCACATTCGACCGCGCGGGCGGGGCGGGATGCCCGCCCAGAGCCGCGCGTACCACGACACGGGGGTGTCTGGTGCGCTTCCCAAGAAACACTACGTGAGTTCGAAAGGGTTTCAGGTTGGGAAACGACCGGTGGTGCGTAAGGTTGAGCGGGACGACGCCCCCACCTCCGTGGACGACGACGCGGACGATGACCCGCCGATGAGCGCGTTGGAGGAGTTTTTAGTCTTCGTGGAGGAGGACTTTTGGATGTTCTTCTTCGCCATCGTGTACGCGTTCTCGCTCATCGCGTTCCTGCTTGCGGTCGCGTCCAAGTGGCGCGGCTCGCGGCGCAGGCTGTGGACGAAAATAATCGTCGCGTTCGTGCCCTGGACCGTCGCGACGACGATGTACCTCATCGACCCGCGGCTCGAGAGCTGGACGCTCGCCGCTTTGAAGAAGGCGTACTTCCGGTACAGCGAGCTGCGGCACAAGCCCGGGGAGTTGCTCGAGGCGGTGGAGAAGTGGTGGGCGTGGCGGCGGAGCTACAAGCCGCCGGCGCGGGTGTTCGGGGTGTAGCGACGAAAGCACGCGCGCGGTGGTACGCTCGAGCGTAGAAGTAGACTGATTATTTAGTGATCTCGGATCGTTCGCGCGCGTCGCAACTCTCTGCGCGCGGAGAACTAACAACGCCGAACGGGTCCCCGTCGCGTCACAACACGTCCCTGGTGCCTATGCGCTGCACGATGGCATCCTCCACCGTCCCCACGCCCTGCTTGCACTCAAGGTCTCCGGGCTTGTAATACTTCTTCACGCGCGCGGGATCGCCGAGGGTCGCGAGCTCAGCCTCCAGGTCGCGCGCGGGCACGGCGTCGCCGGCGACGACTTTCGACATCGCCGCGACGTCGGCGTCGGTGGCGTCGAAGCGGCACGCGAGCACCGCGCTCGCGTCCCCCGCCATGCCGAAGCGGCGCAGGCCCTCGGTGATGTGCTTGTTCGCCGACAGGTTATACACCAGCTCGCTGTGCGCGGTGCGCGTCGTCAGCACGCCGCGCGCGTCGTCCACGACCACCTTGTGCGCGGCGGCGTGCAGCGCGAAGAGCGAGTGCGTCGGCGCGGGGTCCACCAGCGCCATCTCGGGCTGCAAGGATCGGTCGAGGAGCGCGCGGTGGACCTCGTCCGGGTTCGTCACGTTCTTGAACAGGATCACGGACAACGAGCGGTCGGGGAAAGCCTGCGTGCGTTTCGGGGGACGGGAGTCGTGAGACGCGGAGCGGAAGGGGAAGGGCCGCCGGGCGAACCGAGGAGGAAGCGCGCGGGGGATGCCGGACGCGTCCGCGGGCTCGAGCGCGCGTGCGATTCCGCGTTCGGCGGCGGCGGCCGGGTTCGACCGCACACGCCACGGACGACGACCGGTGCGGGCGCGGCGACACGGGGTGCGCGGGCGTACCTCGAACTTGAGCACGGTGGGGGTCACCATCTCGACGACGCGCGCGGCAGGGCGCGCGGAAGTAAATAGCGACGAGGTTTGTTCCGGAGAACGTCGGCGGCAGAGTTTCAAGTGTTCGAATGCGGTTTCCTCTCACTTCTGGCGCACTCGGCCACCATGCCGCCGAAGAGCAAAGGCACTGGGGCGCGCCCCCGTCGGGGCGCATCACAGAAGGACGCCGACGCCGTCGCGACCCCGAAGACGCCGCGCGATACCTCTCCCCAGTCCCCCGGCGGCGGCATCGAGACGCTGCCCGATGGCGGTGGGTACAGAGCCACGGTGGACGGGAGGGTCCTCGGCACGTTCGCCACGCTCCAACAGGCAGCTTCCGAGATGACCCACGCGGCTATGACCCCCCCCGCCTCGCGCGCGACCCCTCGGTCGCGCGCGAAGCGTTCCGAACCCTCGCACGGGGTCACGACTCCCGAGCACGCCGCCCGCACGCCCTTGCCCGGCAATCCGGCGAGGTCCGGCGATGCGAAACCCGATCCCGAGAAAACCTTGTACGCGCGCCGCCGCGACCGCAACGTCTTCACGAGGGCGTTCGTGGTGTGCGCCGTGCTGGCGGTTTCGGTGGCGCTCCTCGACCCGAACACCGCCTTCACGCGGTTCGGGGCGCTCGTGTCGGAGTGGCGCGGCGTCACCGCGGACGGCGCCGCCGTCGCCGCGAAACCCGAGAGTTGCGCGTCGGAGGTTGAGCGCTTCGACGCGGTGGCGGCTTTGGCGGATGAGGGCTGGCGCGAAACCGCGTGGTTGTTCCTGGAAGCCGCGCGCGAGGCGAACGCGAGGCACAGGGAGGAGACAGATTCGAGGGATGCCTCCCGAGGCTTTCGCGGTCTGCTGTTTTCGAATCCACCGAATGCGCGACGTCCGCGCGCGAGCGCGGCTTCGCGTCGGCTTGGCGCGAAGAAGGGCGTCGCGCTGGCGCTCGTCGCGCAGACGCGCTTCGACACCGGGCCGGATGACCGCGTCGCCTTCGCGGCGCGCGCCGCCTTCGCGTGCGACTGCGTGGAGACCTTCGACGTGAAGAAGTACGTCGCGCTCGCTCTTTCGGACGTGGCGAACGCGCGGGGCGCGCTGCAACGCGCGATGAGCGCCTTCCTGGAGAAGTGCCCCCGCGGCGTCGCCGTGATCGCCGACGCGCACGGGCTGACGCCTCCGCTCCTCGCCGCGCTCGCGCCCGCGGTGAGCGAGGGCGGGCGCTTCGTGCGCGACGGGCGGGACGTGCGCGCGGACGGCGCGACGTACGTGCTCATCGCCGCGCTGGGCGCGGACGCGGGCGAGGGGGGGGCGTGGCGCGCGCGCGGCGAGGCGGGGTTCGCGCGCGCCGCCAAGGCGGAGATGGCGCGTCTCTGGCGCGGAGCCGACGAGGGCGAAGCCGACGAGGACGACGCCGAAGCCGCCGCCGGCTCGGGGGTGACGGAGGCGTTCCGAAGACGCGTGGACTTCGTGGTACCGTTTCCCGGCGTGAAGGAGGATTAGAAGCGCGGCGA
>Ga0181559_10002274_pt1 | contig 19046 bp, 10 predicted proteins | sample 011ome_21_FD_133752 | JGI IMG/M metagenome (GOLD analysis project Ga0181559, IMG submission 133752) | Coastal salt marsh microbial communities from the Groves Creek Marsh, Skidaway Island, Georgia - 011508AT metaG (megahit assembly) | ecosystem: Environmental > Aquatic > Marine > Intertidal...
CGCGACACCCGAGGTGTCCCACGCGTGCGGCGCCTCGGCGTCTGGCGGCCCGAGATCGGGAACCGCGCGCGCCGGTGATTTCGCGACGTCGCAGACGCGGCTCGCTCGTTTCTCGAAACTCGAGTCTAAAAAATGTTTCGGTGCCAGCGTGTCAGACGCGTCATCACGTGGTCAGCCTTCGAGAAGCGGAGCTCCGGTACCACTGCACTTCGCCTCGCACGAGTGCACGCACGCGCTTGTCGTCGCCCGATACCCGTACGCGTCTCGCGCGTCCCCCGCGTCTCCATGCACGGCCTCGTCGCCCGCCCCGCGACGCTCGCGCGCGTCCGTCGCGGTGCCGTGGATGACTCGAAGATCGGCACGTCGCGATGCGCGGCGCTGACCCGCACCGCGAGCCGCGCCACCACCGTGACCACGTACGCCGGCAGGACGCCCTTCCCTGTGGGTACCCCCGACGCGAACGGCATCGTTCCTGGCGTGGGCAAGGGCATGCCCAAGTGGCCGGAAGTGTGGCGGTGGCTGAACGACGAGAAGAAGATGGACACGCTGGATTCGCGCGACGCGAGCGCGCTCATGAAACGCGGCGCGGTTCTGCTGGACGTGCGCTTCGAGCCGGACTACGAGAAGTGGTCCGTCCCGGGGTCTGTGCACGTCCCGTACGTCACCGGCGGGTTCCTGGCGAAGCTGCGTCTGCCGGGATTCAAGAAGAAAAACGAGGACTTCGTGAAGCAAGTCGAAGCCGCCATCCCGAACAAAAAAACGAAGATCATCTTGGCGTGCATCTGGGGCGGGTCGCTGGTGCGCGAGCCCCCGACGAACCGGGGGCTCACGGACGACACCAAAGGCGCGGGCTCGTTGCCTGGGGCGTTCGAGCTGTACCAGGCTGGGTACACGAACCTGTACCACCTGTACGGCGGGGTCAATCAGTATTACCAAGACTGCGCGTTTGACGACTCGCTCGTCGAGGGCGTCGGGACGTGGCCCGGCGACATCGAGTGGTTCGGGTACAGACAGTTCGTGGGGAAGGACAGGCTCAAGGGCCAGAGGGACGACTGATGCTTTCGTCTTCTCGAGTCCGCCGAGGAACGGGACGCGCCGAGGCGTTCGCGGGCGCGAATGGGCCGGGTGATGCGCGCGCGTCGCGCATAGCGCGCGCGTACAATACCGAATCGAGACGGGGTCGTTTTTTTCAGGTCGCGAGAGGCAGAGAGGGTCTGTTCGGAAATCGGAAGTCGCAAATCGTGGCGCGTTCATTTTTTCGCCTCATACGAGCAAACAGTCAGGTTGGCGCCCGCGTCCAGGCGTTCTCGTCGGCGGAGGAGACGTGTCGGCGGCGACTCGGCCTCGGTCTGGCCGGCACACCCGACGGCGCGTCCGGCGGTCACTTCGCGCCCCGGAGCGCGAGCGTCGGCGCGTGTCGCATCCGCGTTTCCGCCGACTCGGGCTCGCGATGGGAGGCGGCACACCGAGGAGCGCGAAGTCCGTCGCGAAGGGGAGCGGCGGCGCGTCGAAGCGCAAGAAGGTTTCCGATGCGGGCGGCGACGGGGACGTCGCGTCCGGCTCGGGTTCGGGCGAGGCGAAGCGCGCGCGCCGGGAGAAGGACACCGTGGTGACCGTGGGCAAGCAGACGAGCGGCATCAAGAACAAGATCGCGCGTTCGGAGCTGTACGGTAAGCTCAAGCATCACAAAGCCTTGGAGCGTAAGAAGAAACGCGTTGCGAGGCAAAAGGAAGAGGAACGCGCGCTCGCCGCGGGCGAGACCCCGCGACCGAGACAGGTTCCGAAGACCATCGAGAACCAGCGCGTGCGTGACGAGACGTTCGTGGAGGCTGGTGACGACGAGGTGGCTGAGGAGGATGCCGAGGATGAGTTCGCCTCTTACTTCTCCCAGAGCACGTCCCCGAAGGTGATCATCACCACGTCGCGCAAACCCAGCGGCGAGATGTTCAAGTTTCTGGAGAACCTCTTCGCCGTCGTCCCCAACGCGTACTACTACGCTCGGCGCGCGTACACCGTGCGCGAGATCCAGAAACACGCCGAGTCTCGCGGTTTCACGGACGTGCTCGTGTTCAACGAGAACAAGAAGTTCTCGCACGGCGCGCGCGTGAACGGCCTGCTGCACGTGCACCTTCCCGAGGGCCCGACGTGTCTGTACCGGCTCTCGTCGCTGGTGTTAACCAAGAAGATTAAAAACCACGGGCGCGCGACGAACCACTTCCCGGAGCTCATCTTGAACAACTTCTCGACGCGCGTGGGGCACAGGGTGGGGCGCATGTTCGCGTCCGTGTTCCCGCAGCGCCCCGAGTTCAACGGCCGCAGAGTGGTGACGTTCCACAACCAGCGCGACTTCATCTTCTTCCGGCACCACCGCTACATCTTCGAGACGCGCGCGCGGGCGCGGCGCGCGCACCAGGGGCACCTCGCCACCGCCGAGGTCCCCGCCGACGCCGCCGAGGCGCGCGGCCGCTTCGGCCGAGGCAAGAAGGCGAAGGCGCTGGAGAAGAAGCGCCGGAAGAAGACGAGCGACGACGACGAGAGCGACGACGCGAGCGAGAACGACAGCGAGAACGACAGCGAGAGCGAACGGAGCGACGACGACAGCGAGGAGGAGGACTTCTCGGACGCCGAGAGCGACGGCGAGGACGGCGCGGCCAAGTCGGCGGGCACGCGAAAGAAGCCGCGCGCCGCGGAGAGCGACGAGAACGCCTCTGTGCAGGCGAGGCTGCAGGAGCTCGGCCCGCGCTTCACGCTCAAGCTGATGTCCGTGCAGAAGGGCACGTTCGACAGCGAGCACGGCGAGTACGAGTACGTGCGCAACGGCGAGACGGACGGGACCAAGCACAACAGGCGCAAGTTCGTGTTGTGACGACTTTTTGGCGCGAAAGGCGCGGGACGCGGGACGCGGGACGCGGACGAAAAGTTTCTCGCGCGTCGCCGACGACGTTTCTTCCGAGCGCGACGTGCTTCGGCGTCGACGCGGGTGTATCTATCGTTCGTTCGAATCACACGTGCGAATACCGTGTGCGTGCGTGCGTCTACGTCGCCCTCCCCGTGCGCATCGTCGCGCGCCGCGGTCCCTCGCTCATCCGGACTTGAACAGAAGCACGGCAACTTGCCCGAGGTAGAAGTAGATGAAGTGCTTCGTCTCGTGCGTGACGTACGACCCAAAGTTACGCCCGACGATGCAGTGCCAAGTGGGGTTATATTTCTTGTCGAACTCCTTCTTGATGAACGCGGCGATGTCCTTCTCGATGTTGTACTTCTCGAGAGCCTGTAGAGCGCGGGGGGGGACGGCGGTCAGATGCGTCGCCGCGGTGTATCGAGAGGCGCGACGGAGCCGAGACGAGGAGGCGTCTCGTCTCTTCGGCTCGGGACGATCTTCGCGAGTGTTCGGGCGCCAAAAACGGAGCGTCGCGGCGACGACCGAGCGCGGCCGTTCGCGAGCGTGAGGCGTCCAACCACGAGGACAAAGTCCGCGAATGCGGTCGCGTGTTGATCACCGCGTGACGCGCGCTCGCGGCGTCGATGCCGCGATCGGGCGTGGTCGATCGCGAGGCTCGCGATCACGCGCCCCCCGCCGGTCAAAAAAACACGCGCGGTGCGCTCGTTGGTTAATTCCAAAAGCCGACGAACTCGAGTCTTCGACGAGACGCACCTGGGTGGCGCAGTCCACGGCATCCTGCTGGAGGTCCTGTTATTCGCGAAGCAGCAGTGGGGCGGGATGAAAGCGGTGAGTCGCGCGTCCCACGGTCGGTCGAGGGCCGCGCTCGGGGCGGTCGCCGGAAGGTGTTCGATTTCCCGGGGGGAAGAGAAGACAGCCCGCAGAGGCATTCCATTTCCGCGTGCGGAAGCGACGGAAACCGCGCGGTACCGCGTGACGCGACGGACACGCACCTCGGACATGTCCGCGTTCTTGATGACAGCCTTACGCTCAGACATTTGGAATGACTTGCGTGTGTGAACGGGTTGTTTCTGAGCACGTGCGCGTGCGAGTGCTTCTTGCGCGGACCATCGGCACCTTTTCGATGTCGCGGGAAGAACGGTTTGCACTTCCAAAAGTGGAATGGAACGAATTCTCGAAAAACAGTTGCGTCTGCGTCTGCCAGTCTGCGCAGACGATTTTTCCTCGTCAGTCTCGGCCGCGCAGACAAACCATGGCGGCGGTTCGCGCCGCCGTGAGCGGTGCCTCGCGTCCCCGCGCACCCGCCCGGAGCGCCCCGCGCGCGGCGGCAGCGCCGCTGCCGTCCCTCTCGAACGCCTCGCTCGCCGTGTCCGCGACCTGGCGGCCGCGGTGCGCGGCTTCTGGTTCGTGGCGAGCCGTGGGCACCGCCGAGCGAGATCGACCGCCGCCGCGTCGGTGCTCCTCACGGACGCCGGGAACGCGCGAGCGCGCGCGCCGGCGCTCGACTCGCGCTCTCAGCTCTGTGACCAACGCGTTTTCCGTGCAGGCGCCGACGCCCCGCCACTCCAAGGCTGTGCTCGCGGCGCTGGTGCGCTGGTGCCTGAGAGTCGGGACGGGCGTCGCTTTTCTGGACCTGTACCTCCGCCTCGTGGCGTTTCTCATGTCCGCCGCGGGCGTCGCGGTCGCGCCGCTCGTCACCGCGCTCGTCGCGCTCACCGCGATCCTGCTCGCCGTGCCTCCCGGCGGGAGGCTAGACCGGGCCATCTCGCGGACGCTGAAGCCGGCGGTGGACGCCGTGGACGCGCAGATTGCGTGCGTGTTCATCCCGTACATAACCGCCGTTCCCGTGTCCAACCTCCCCGCGGGCGGCGACCTGTGGACCGCCGCCGCGGCGTGCGCGGCGGGGACGCTCGCGACCATGTTCGCGGCTGGAAAGGTGGCGCAGGCGTTCTCGTCCCCTTCGCCGGCCACCGGCGAGGACGAGAAGGATGAGGCCGCGAAGAAGGCGATGCGCGCCGCGGGGGAGGAAGAAAAACAGACGACGGAGACCGCCGACGCGCGACGTAAAAAAAGAATGAACGCCGCGGACGCGGCGCGCGCGGTGTGCGGGGACACCCCCCCGGAACTCCTGTGGCTCGCCGCGACGGTCGCGTTGGTGCCTCTGGCGCTGATCCCCTGGGTCGAGCTCAGCTTCCGCACGACCGCCGCGCCCGCGTACATCTGCGCGACGGCGACGACGTACCTCCTGGCGCGCCGCGTCCCCGCGGGCGCGCAGAAAATGGGTTTGTTCCCGACCGTCACCGGCGGGGTCGCCATGGCGTGCCTCGCGTCCGCGATTGGTTGGCTCACGGGCGCGGGCGCGGAGGCGGGCATTCGGGACTACCTTGCCGGCGCCGGCGCGTTCTACCTGTACTTCGTGCCCCCCGCCGTGCTCGGCCTGGCGTTCCGGGTCAGACAACAACGCAAGACGCTCCGGGAAAACGCGGCGCCGCTCGCGCTCGCCGTCTCCGTCGCCGTCCCGGGCGGCTTGCTGCTCGCGGCGGCGCTCGGGCGGGCGTGCGGCCTGCCCGCGGACGTCGTGCTGGCGTCGCTGCCCAAGTGCACCACCACGGGCCTGGCCGTGCACATGGCCGCCGCGCTCGGCGTGGACCCCTCGCTCGCCGCCGCGGGATGCGCGCTGAGCGGCACAATCGGGCTCGCCGCGGGGCGCGGAATCATGGACGCCATGCGGATCCGCGGCGCGACTGCGCGCGGCGCCGCCACCGGCGCGTCCTCGCACGCCGCGGGGACGGCAGCGTTGGCGGCCGCGGGGGAGGACGCAGCGGCGGCGGTCTCGGGGGTGGTGTTCGCCCTAAGTGGCGTAGTGGGCGTGCTGCTGTTGGAGGTGCCGAGCTTCCGCGCCGCGCTCTTCGCCGCGGCGGGCGCGTAGGTTTTTTGATAGTTATAGTTCTACGCTTAGGTCGTCTCCTTTTCCGCGGCGCGACCATCTTTGGGCGCCGCCGCCTCGCACAGCTCCACCTCCGCGATCGGAGGGAGCAGGGTCTCGCCGTGCCTCTCGTCTCGCGCGCGCGGCACCGAGCGTTTCCCGCCTTTCCCAGCCTCTTCGTCCTTCGCGTCCTTCGAGCGTCCCTCGCCGGCGCCGACGCGCTCCGCCGCTCTCCGCGCCTCCAGCGGCCAGTCCGTGCGCCGGACCACCGCGATGATGATCGCCGCGTGTATCATCGTGCCGACCGTGGCGCCTATCGCCAGGCCCATCGCGCCCTGGCGACGGGTAAACGCCAGGTAGTACGCCAGGGGGATGCCCACCACGTAGTAGGCGAACAGGACCACCGGCCCGGCGACCCACTGCTTGCCGCACGCCTTAACGGCGCCGGTGGCGACGCACAGCGCGCCGTCGAACGCGGTGTACACCGCCAACGGAACCAGCAACTTCGACACGAGCGACACGACCCGCTCGTCCGCTGTGTACAGACGCGCCCACGCGTCTTTCACCAGCAAGATCACGACGGAAACGACGCACTCCACCACGAGAATCATCGCGAACGCGACGTCGGACGCGAACTCGGCGCGTCGCGCGCGACCCGCGCCGAGTTCGTTGGAAGCGCGCGTCAGCGCGGCGACGGAAAAGCCGATGGGCAACATGAACGCCAACGCGTTCGTGATCTGGAAGATGCTCACCGCGGCGACGTTGCGCTCGGGGTCGGGGAGCCACCCCGCGATGAGGATGTTCAGCTCGCTCGCCCACCACTCGGCCATCATCAGCACGCCGGGCAGCGCCAGCCGCAGGAACGGCCGCCACTCGGACGTCGCGTCGTGAAGGCTCCACCCGGTCCACGTGCGCGTTTCCTCCGACGCCGCCGCGTCGTCGTCGTCGTCGACGCGTTTCGCGTCTCTGTTTTTGAAGTGACAAAGGTACGCGACATTCACGCAGAGCACGACGCCGTTGCTCCAAGACGTGGCCAGCCCGGCGCCCGCGTACCCCCAGCCGAAGGTGTGGATGAACAGGTAGTTCATCGGGACGTGCGCCGCCGCCGCCACGACGCCGGCGACCGCGCTCGGTTTCGTGATGCGCTGCGACTGCATGTACGCCTGCGTGGAGATGTTCCACGCGTAGAAGAACAGGCCCGGGATCAAGCACCGCATGTACACGCCGGAGAGGCGCGCGATGTCTGGATCCTGGCCCAGCCGCAGCAACACCGCCTCCGCGTTGGTCCACGTCGCCGCGACGGGCACGGCGGCGACGGTGAGGATGAGAAGGCAACGCTGCATCACCGCACCCAGCGTGGCGTACCGCTTCGCCCCGAAGGCCTGGCCCCCGATGGTGGAGCTCGCGCTGGCCATGCCTACCATGATGGAGTTGCCGGTGACGTTCCCCAGCGTGGTCGCCAGGGCAGCCGCCGCCAGGGGGAGCGCGCCGAGATGCCCCACGAAGGCCACGGACGTGAGCGACATGACGCGGTTGCACACCATCGAAAGCGACACGGGGAGCGCGAGGCTGAGCTGGCCCCGCGCCTCGTCCCAGAAGGGATCGGGCGCATCGTCCGCGTCCTCGGCGAGCGCGCCACTCACGCTCGGCGCCTCGCCGTCATCCCCGACCTCCCCATCCTCGCGCAGCACCGCGTACCGCGTCGTGGGCGGCGCCATGCCCAGTGGTGGGAAACGTGGCCGCCGCTCCGAACACGTGAAAATATTCCGAAACATCATCACACAAACGTCGACACCACCTGGCGCACTCATCATCCGCGCGCGCGCGCGGCGTGATGATCGCCAGCCGAAGCGTCACGGCTGTCTCCCCCGTGTTCCTCTCCGCTCGCGCAGGTCGCCCCTCCGCGCGGCGCGTCGCCATGGCCTCCTCCGCGACGTCCACCCCCGCGCCGACGATCAGGCTCTCGAGTGGAAACGATATGCCATTGGTGGGGCTGGGCACGTGGCAGGCGCCCCGCGGCGTGGTGGGCGCCGCCGTCGCGGACGCGCTCCGCCTAGGATACCAGCACATCGACTGTGCCGCGGCGTACGCGAACGAGACGGAGGTTGGCGCGGCGCTGCGCGAGGCGTTCGCGAGCGGCACCGCCACCAGGGACGGGGTGTTCGTCACCAGCAAGCTGTGGAACGATCGGCGCCGTCCGGATGACGTGCGCGACGGCTTGGCGCAGACGCTGGAGGACCTGCAGCTGGAATACGTAGACCTGTACCTGATCCACTGGCCGGTGGTCTGGAAGCGAGGCACGCTAATGCAGGACGACGAGCGCGCGTCCATCGCGGAGTGCTGGCGCGCGATGGAGGGGCTGGTGCGCGACGGGAAGGCGCGCGCCATCGGCGTGTCCAACTTCACCGAGCCCGAGCTCGCGGCGTTGTTGTCGACGGCGACGATCGCTCCGGCGGTGAACCAGATCGAGCTCCACCCGCGTTTGCCCCAACGCGAGCTCGTGGCGTTTTGCCAGAGCCGGAACATCGCCGTGACCGCGTACTCGCCCCTCGCGCGGGGATCCGGGGTTCTGGACCACCCCGCGATGGCCGAAGTCGCGGCGCGGCGCGGGGTCTCCGCCGCGCAAGCCGCGCTGCGTTGGAACGTCGAGCGCGACGTGGCGGTGATCCCCAAGTCCGTCACGCCCTCGCGCATCGCCGCGAACGCCGACATCTTCGCGTTCGAGTGGGGCGCGCGGGACAATGAGGCGGTCGCGCGGGTGGAGGACGGCGTCTCGACGGCGACGTCCCCGTGGTCCACGTCCGGCCCGATCGGCGCGCGCAACAGATGGATCAAGCCCGTCATCCAGCTGCTCTTGTGGCCGGTGTTCCTCGTCGCGCGGGTGGACGTGCAGAAGATGGGACGGAAAGGGTTCCTGTCGTGGGCGTGGTCCGCCAAGAAGTAGCCGTGTGGGTTTATGACTACGTGAGACGCGATCGTGGAGTCGGCCACTGCTTGGTACCTTCTATTACACAGAGCTAGCTACGGTGTGGTCTCTCTGAAGACCCGCGGCTTCCGCCGCGAAGACGAGAGACCCGAATTCGTTCACGGAAAACGAAGCCGGGCCGACGACTTCGTACGTCTCGCGTTCGAGCGTCTGTTTTTTTTTTAGTGAATCGGTCTTTGCCTCGCCCCGCGCACCGAACCGCGCCGGGCCCTTGAATTCCAGCGACGAGGGCCGTCTCGGGTCGGGGGGGACCCGGTCCCCGAGCTGACGACGCCGCGCCGGACGTCGCGGAGACGCCGCGGAGACGCGCGGCTTTTCGCCGCGCGCCTCGAAACTCCCGCGGATCGCCGCCGCCGCCGCCGCCGCTTCCGCGTCGCTCCGCGCCTCCGCGTCGGCTTTCTCGAGAATCCCGTTCAGAATGAACGTCTCCTCGTCGAACCGGGGTTGCGGACCATCCCGCTCGTCGTCGTCGCTCTCCACCCTGTCCCTGGCGACGCGGAGCCCGTCGAGGATCAACCCAAACTCGGCGTCGCTCCCGCGCGTCTCGCCCTCGAGCGCGTCGGCGGTCTGGGCGAGCATGGACTCGGCTCGCGCCGCGCGCGCCTCGTCGCGCGCCGCCGACGCGTCCACGCCGGCCGCCGCGCGCTCGGCGCGCCTGAGCGCCGCAGTCATCTCCGCCAGCGCGGCGGCCACCACCGCGGGCGACCCGCCCGCCGCCGAAGCGGCGGCGGCGGCGGCGGCTTCACGCGCCGCCGTCGCCACCGCCTCGTGCGCGGAGGTCTCCTCGGCGCCGGTCCCCTCCATGCGCTCGCGCGTCACGCGCGCCACCTCCGCGAGGTCCGCCATCGCGGACGCCAGCGAACCGGAAGACGTACCGCGTCGGATCCGTCCCGCCGCCGTCTCTGCGCCCTCCTCGACCTTCTCGTCGTACGCGCGCGCACGCCGCGTCGCGCGGTTCCGCCGCTCGCGCTCCGCCGCCGCCGCCGCCGCCTCGAAGGCGGGTCCCGGCGCCGCCTCGCTTCGCTCCGCCTCGGCGGCGAACGCCGCGGCGTCGGCGGCGCGCGAGATGGACCCGCCCCAGGCGCGCGGCGCAGAGGGCACGCCCGCAGCCTTGGCGAGCCTCGATGCGATCGCCACGAGCTGCGCGCGCTGCAGTTCGAGCTCGCGCGCTGCCGCCTCCGCCGCCGCCGCCGCCGCCTCGCGCTCGGCGGCGCGCGCTCTCTGCATCTCGAGCAGCGCCGTCTGGTACCCGCCGCGCAGCGCCTCGACGCGCGAGGACGCGTCGCCGGGCCGCATGCCCGGGCTCGCGCCGCCGCCGTACCCGTACGCCGCGAAGTCGGGCCAGAACGCCGCCGCGAAGTCGGGCGCGCTCGGGACCCGATCGCCGTTCCCGTTCCCGTTCGGGTCCCGAGAATCCCGAGGGTCCCGTTCCCGTTCCCGTTCCCGTTCGGCTCGGCCCCCGGGAGACGGCGCTCCCGCGTACACCGTCGCGCGCGGCGGAATCGCTCCCGCGTACCACGGGACGTCCCCGGCCAACACCTTCCGCCTCGCGTCCGCGCTTCGCGCGCGCGCTTCGGCGGACTCCGTCACGGCCGAAGCGTTCGGACGCGAACGCGTCTCGGACGCGAACGCGTCTCGGATCGCGGACGCGTCCCGCGCCGGCGACTTCGAGCGCGAGCGGTCGCGCCGCGCTCTCGCGCCGTCGTCGCGCGACGTGTCCAGCGCCACGCGCTTGTCCCACGGGGGGTTCGCGGACGCGCGCGCCTCGGAAGAGACCGCGCGCCGCCGCGGCGGCGAGGCCGGCGGCGAGAAGGCGAACCCCGAGAAGGCAACTTCTCGTGGTCGGCCGCGGCGAAGACCGCCGGCTTCCTTCGCGCCGGCTTCCTTCGCGTGATGATTCCTTCGCGAACGAACGACGTCGTCGTCGTTCCCTAAACCGCGCGGGGCGCCACTTTCTTTTTTTGTGAATTTCGCCGTCTTCGCCGTCTCCGCCTCCTCTTCATCTTCGGCGAACGACGGTGACGTGTCCTGCTTCTCCGCGTCGCGCGCGATGGCGTCGCACGCGTCGCGCGCGCGCGCCGCCTCTTCGCGAACCCGAAGCGCCGTGGATCCGTCGTCGAAGCCCTCGTCCGCGGCGCGGCGCAGACTCCGCTCGACATCCTCCACCAGTCGCGCGATGTGGTCGCGCCTGCGTTCCAGCGGCGCGGCCGCGCGCCGCGCGCGGTCGTCCAGCGCGCGCGCGCGCTTCTCGTGCGCGTCCGCCTTGCGCTCGGCGAGCGCGGCGAGCTCGGCGTCGACAGCCTCGGCTCGCTCGGTGAGGTCCGCCGCCACCGCGTGCAGAGACGCGACCGCGGCGTGGGTCTCGGCTCGTCGCGTTTTCGTCCCGTCGCCGGCGGGCCCGACGGAAGTCGGGTTCGTGTCCAGCGCGCGTCGAGCAGACGCACGGCCGCCGGACGTGCTCGTCGATCGTCCGACGCGCGTTCCGTCGGCCGACGCGCGCGGGCGGAGCAGCGCGTCCAGCGCGGCCGCCGCCGCGCCGGGTCGGCGTCCTTCCCCGAAGGCGTCGCCCGAAGGTCCAGCCTGACCGGATTCGGCGAGCCGGAGCGCGCGCTCACGCCAGAACCTCACGTCGTCATCGTGACTGGAGGCGCCTTCGGCACCGGCGCCCCCCGCGGATGCCCTCGGCGACAGCGGTTCGCGCTCGCGTCGCACCACCATCGCATTCGGGCGCCCCCCAATGCCGTGAGTGAGAGTCGTCAGTTCCAACATTCCAACAGAGCGTTTCAAAAAATAGACCCATAACCTCCAGACCTCGCCCGCCCGGTGCGAAGTGCGAAGTCACGACACTACTCTGCAAATATCCTCGTCTCGCAAAATCTGACGCTTCGTCGAAACGTCGGTCACTACACCGCACGAAGGACATGTTCGCGCTCTCCAACCCCTCGCTCGCCACGCAGAAGGTCGCCGTCGGCGGCCGCCAGGTTCGCGCGCGCCGCGCGGCGCCCACGCGCCGCGCGGTCGCGGTGAGCCCGAAGGCGCGCCTGTACGACAACATTCTCGAGACGATCGGCGACACGCCCATCGTCAAAATCAACCGCCTCGCGCCCGAGGGCGTGACGATGTACGCCAAGGCGGAGTTCTTCAACCCGTGCTCGTCCGTGAAGGATCGGTACGTGCCCGTGCGCGATAGAACACGCGTGCGTTTCTCCGTTTCGCGGCCGATCGACGCCGGATCGGACCCGCACCGCCCGCGCGGTCGACCCGAACGGAACCACACACGCGATGATTCTCGTTCTTCCCCTTTTGCGCTTTTCCGGCGCACGCTTTATTCAGCAAAATCTGGGCGCGAACCGAAAACGCGACGTTTTCACCTCCGCGGAAGGCTCGACGAGCGTCGGCGCGCCGCGACGCGAACGGGACTCGAACACGCGTCGAAACCGCACGCGTCCTCGACGTTTTTCCACAACGCGCACACGAAAGACACCGAGCTGACCGAACGCGCGCGCCACTCTGTGTTTCCGACGCGAACGCGCGTACGCGCGACAGTCTGGCTCTCGCCGTGATCACCGACGCCGAGCGCCGCGGCGTCCTGAAGAAGGGCGACACCGTGGTGGAGGCCACCTCCGGGAACACCGGCATCGCCGTCGCCATGGTGTGCGCGCAGCGCGGATACGACTGCGTCATCTGCATGGCCGAGCCCTTCTCCGTGGAGCGCCGCAAGATCATGCGCATGCTCGGCGCGAAGGTGATCGTCACGCCCAAGGCGGGCAAGGGCACCGGCATGGTGGCCAAGGCGGAGGAGCTCTGCGCCGAGCACGGCTGGTTCCTGTGTTCGCAGTTTGAGAACGACGCCAACCCCGCGTTCCACGCGTCCACCACCGGCCCCGAGATCCTCCAGGACTTCGCGGGCAAGCAGCTGGACTACTTCGTCACCGGCTACGGCACCGGCGGGACGTTCCAGGGCGTCGGCCGCGCGCTCAAGGCGGCGCGCCCGGACACCAAGATCGTGCTCCTCGAGCCCGAAGCGGCGGGGCTCATCGCGTCGGGCGTGACCACCGAGCGCAAGCCCACGGGCGCGCCGGCGGGATCGCACCCCGCGTTCGCCGCGCACCCGATCCAGGGGTGGACCCCCGACTTCATCCCCAAGGTGCTGGAGGACGCGCAGGCCATGGACCTGTACGACGAGCTCGTGCCCATCACCGGCCCCGAGGCGATCGAGACCGCGCAGAAGCTCGCGCGCATGGAGGGCATCTTCACCGGCATCTCCGGCGGCGCCTCCATGGCGGGCGCGCTCAAGGTGGCGGAGAAGGCGCCCAAGGGCTCGGTGATCCTCACGATGCTCCCCGACACCTCCGAGCGCTACATGTCCACGCCCCTGTACGAGTCCATCGCCGCGGACATGAACGAGGAAGAGCTGGAAATCGCCAAGTCCACGCCGTCGTTCCAGCTCCTGCCCGACGCCGAGCCCATCCTGCAGGCGTGAAGCGCGCCGCGCCCAGCAAAGGAGTCTACAAAGTAGTCTACGATCGACTCTATTACGAAAGTAGTAGCTATGAAAAGAAAAAACGTATTGGAGCTACACACACGCCACGTACGTGCGTGACGACGAACGCGCCGGACGCGCCTTCGTGTCAGACACCGTGACGCTCGAGAGACGCTCCCGAACCGCCGATGCGCGCGCGCCGCATCCCACGCGTCGCCGCCGCGCCCCACGGCCAGGCGGCCGCCAGCGCTTCCGCCGCCGCCGCCCGCCGCGCCGCGCCCGCCGCGCCCACCGCGCCGCGCACGCCCGCGCGCCGCGCCGCCTCGAGCGCCCATAGCGCGTGCGCGGCCGCGAAGCGCGCCTGCTCGGCGGCGGGGTGCTCCGCCCAGGAGGGATGCACGGCGGACGGATCCGGCGTCGCGTCCTTCGCCGAGTCGTCGCGCGTAGAGACGCGCGCGTCGGCGAAGGCGAGCTCCTCCGCCAAAAGCGCCGAAAAAAAACGCGCGTTTGCGTTTTCGTCGTCGTTTTCGTCGTCGTTTTCGTTTTCGTTTTCGTTTTCGTTTTCGTCGTCGTCGTCGTCGTCGTCATCTCCGCGCGTCTCTCTCTCCCGCGCGTCTGACGCGCGTCTGACGCGCCCCTCAGCCCCGCGGCATCGCAGGCGCGCTTCGAAGACGAACCGCCTGTGCGCCCAGAGCGCCTCGCGGCCGGGGAACCGCGCGATGAGCGAAGACGCGAGCTCGGCTTCGTCTCGCCAGTCGCGCGGCGCCGCGCTCGCGCCGAAAGCTCGCGTCAAAAGCGCCTGGCGGTAGTGCAGCCCGCAGTAGTCCGACACGTTGACGCGCACGAAGCGCTCCGTGCGCTCGAGCTCCTCGTCCACCAGGCGCGTTCGCGTAGAAGCGCCTTCGTGCGGAGCAGGGGCGCCTTCCGCCAGCGCGCCTTCGGCGGCGAGCGCGCCGCCGCGCCGGCCGAGCGCGCACCACCGGCGGTGCGCCCAGGCGGCGTAGTTGAGCCTCTTGCGCAGGCACGCCGCGCGTGCCACCTCCGACTCGGAGGCGAAGCGCGCGCGCGAAGGAACCGCTTTTCGCGTTTCGCTCGGCGATCCGCGTGTGGCGCTCTCGAACGTGCATATCACCCAGCGCCTGTGCGCCCACGCGGCTTGCGCTTTCGGGAACCGGGACAGCGCGAGCGCGCAAAACGCCAACTCGTCGGAGACGAGCTGTTTTTGTTTCTCATTCTCAGGCGTCCATCCGTCGCGGGCGCGCGCCTCCGGACGTTCGGCGGCGGCGCAGTTCGCGATGAGCCTTCGTTTCCTTCGGTTCCATGCCGTGGCATGGTCGCCGTTCACGAGGAGAAGCAGCCGGAGCGCGTCCGCGCGCGTGTCGGGGTCGACCCCGACGCCGCGCGTCGCACGTCGGTCGTCGTCGCGTTCGCCTCGGTTCTCGTTTTCGTTTTCGTTTTCGGTTCGGTCGAGGTCCGCCGCGTCCGCGCGCCGCAGCGCCTCGCGCGCGAACGCGTGCAGGGGCGCGAGCGCCGACACTGCCACGGCGAGCTTGTGCTCGACGAGCGCGAACGCGCCGGGGACCGCCGCGCTCACCACCGCGCCGGGCGGGTGCGTCCGCGCGTTCGGGCCGAACAGATCCGCCAGCGTCGCTGAAGGCACGAACGCGAGCTCATCCACGAGCGGGTCGTTCGCCAGCGCGGCGTCCAGCTCGAGCGCGAGCGCGCGGTGCGCCGAGTCGGGCGGCGTCGTCCGCGAGTCAGACATCGCCGCGCGCGAGTTCGCCAGTCGCGAACCCGTCGTACCCCGGCCGAACCGCCACCTCGCGGCGCGAAGTGGCGAACGCGCCGAGACGAATGCCTCCGCGTGTCGGCACAGAGAGTTTCGCAGTTTCGAAACCGACTTTTTTCGCCGTCGTCAGCTCGCGTCGAACGTTGTTTCCCGCGCGCGCACTCCGCGATGCGCGCGTCGCTCCGCGCGGTGGTGCTTCTCGCCTCGCTCGCCGCGGCGGGCGGCAACTTCGCGTTCCCCGATTTCAAGACCTTGGACGGGCTCTCCCTGCAGGGCGTGGCGAACCGCACGCAGTCGTGGCTCCGCCTGACCCCCGCCGTGCCCAACCTCGTGGCTTCCGCGTGGCACCAGACGAAGCAGTCCGTGGTGGGGGGCTTCCGCACGGACTTTTCCATGCGCGTCGTGCCCGACGAGGGCCAGCTCGTGCCCGGCCCGTGCAAGTGGGTGGACCACACGCCCCGGTCCTGCGCGCGCCGCGGCGGCGACGGGCTCGCGTTCGTGATCCAGAACTTCGACGCCAAGTCACTCGGGGACGGGGGCGGGGGCATTGGCTTCGGGGGCATACCCAACGCGGTGGCCATCGAGTTGGACACCTGGTACGACGCCGAACTGAGGGATCCGTACGAGAACCACGTCGCGGTGTTCACGCGAGGCACATCGCAGCTACGAGCCGAGCACGGGAGCCACCTGGGCGTCGGTCTTGATATCCCCGACCTCGCGGACGGCGAACGGCACGACGTGCGCATAGAGTACGACCCCGTGTTCGCGCCGGAGGACGCGTCGCACCCGTCGTTCCAAGCCGGCCCGCATCTGGTGGATCTCGTGTACCCGCACGCCGTCGGGTACCGGCACGGGCTCGGCGTTTTGAAGGTGTTCGTGGACGACATGAGCGGCCCCGCGCTGAGCGTCCCGATGAACTTCGGCGCGTTCCTGGACCTGGAGGGCGGCATGGCGTGGGTCGGCTTCACCGCCTCCACGGGCGCGTCGTACCAGAACCACGAGGTGCTCTCGTGGGTGTTCTACGAGCGGCGCAGCGAGCACGCGGCGGTGGCCGCCGGCGCCGGCAACCACCTGACGAAGGAGCAAGACGCGACGCTCGACCTCGAAAGCAGGTGGCGGGACGAGGTCTTCGCGCGCGTGCGCGAGAAGGGGGAGTTGTAGGGAAGAGGCGTGTGGGTGTGTGGGTCGTTAGAGATGGCGTAACGCAGTAGTTAAAGTGTGTAGACGAGTACCGCAGCCGGTTGCGCAAATCGCGAATGACCATCCGTGACTTCTCGTTCGCAGACCGAAAAACAACAACAGCACGTCCGATGATGCGTCGTTCGACATTTCGACGACGCCGTGAGCGGAGGTGGTGCCGTCCGGCGTTCGCGCGTCACCGGGACGACGCGCGCGCGGTCGCCGTCGGGCCAGAAGCTGGACCGCCCGGCTCGGCGCGTCGCGCACCGACCGGCACCGCGAGTGAAGCGCCGCGCGCGTTCGGCAAATGTTCGTCGATCGCGATTCGGGCGCGCAGGAAGATTCCGTCGCCGAATCCATTCGGCGGACGTTACGGTACGACGCGCGGGATGGCGGGCACGCCGCGGACGTTCCCGCCGAAGGGTACGCGCCCATACCACGAGCTCGCACGCCCGAGCCCGAGTCGGCACCGGCCGAGGCCACGCAGCCCGCGGTGCGGCTCGATGGGGACTGGATCCAGACCATGGACACGGCCAGCGGTGATTTGTATTACTGCAACCTGAAGACGGGCGAGTCGTCGTGGGAACCGCCTCCGAAAGTTCCCCCGCCGACGCCGCAGGAAACCGCGTCGTTGCTGCGCGCGGTGGCGATGCCGCGGTCGGCCGCGCCGGCGCGGTTCGTAAACCCCGATTCGAGCGCGACGCCGCCGGCGGTGCCGCCGCGAGACGTCGTCCCGAAACGTTTCGGAACGCCGCGCGACGCGCTGCCCTCGGCGACGCGGCCGTGGGAGCGGTTCTCGAAGCGCGCGTCGCTCGCCGCGAAGGGAGGCGCCTCCCTTCGCGGAGCGTCGCGATACGCCGCCGAGCCGGTCGAGCCTGTGACGAAAACGGTATCGGACGTCGCGCCGGGCGTCGCGCCGGACGTCGCGCCGGGCGTCGCCGCGGCGGCGCGAAAAAAAACCGAAACCGCGCGCGCCTGGCGCGCCGCGCGCTGCGAGCGGACGGGCCGCCGGTACTTCTACGAGCCGGCGACCAGGCGGACCTCGTGGACGGTGCTTTCTGAGTCGAGCGATGAGGACGCGCCTCCTCCCCCTCCGCTGGAAGGTGTTTCCAACGCCGGAATCGCCGGTGATGGAATCGATCGACGCGCGTCGGGAACGTCCTCGGCGGACGCGAGTCTCGTGCTCCGCCCGACGGCGCGCCCGCCGGCGTCGCCGACATTCGCGCGCTCGAGAAACGCCCCCGGTTCGAGTCCCGCCGGGATCGTGTCGCCGAAGACGCGCGAGCGCAAACCGGCGTGGGACTCCAAGAGCCCCGAAGACGCGACGCGCGAAGAGGCGGCGAGGGCGCGGGGCGCCGCGCTCAGAGCCGCGCGCGCGGAGGCGCCCCGGGTGTCCTCGGTCCCCCCGGCCACGACGCTTTCCCCGCGCCGCGCCGCGGCCGAGGGGACCGCCGCGCCTTCGCCGGCGACGCTGGCGAAGATGGAGGTTCTGAAGCGGCGATCATCGTCGGCGCGCGAGCGGAGGCTGGCGTACGGCGAGCAGGTCCGCGCGCGGACGTTCGCCGAGACAGACATCACGGTCGCGACCGAGTCCGGGCGCGTCGCCGAGACAACATCTGTTTCTCCACTTACTCTGTCCCGGAAGACGTCGCTCGCCTCGCCGAGTCCTTCGTCGCCGGCGGCGTCGCCGTCGCCGTCGCCGCGCGTCTCCGAGCGGAGGCCCACGCCCGCGCGCCGCGCGTCGTCGCGGCGCTCGATGTCGCTGCGGGGGCGGCCCTCCGAACCCAGGGAGGAGAAGGCAGAGGAGAGACACAACCCGTTCGCGGCGGCCGCCGCGGAGGAGCGCGCCGCGACGGCGCTGCAGGCGCGCGCGCGGGGGTTCCTCGCGCGCAAACGCGCCCGCGAGATTCGGGCGCGCGCGGACGAACGCGCACGGGCTTTCTTCCCGAGCGCCGCGTCGAGCGCGAAGCTCGAGGCAGAGCGGAGTCGCGAGAGCGTGCCTCCCGGCTTGATTGGGTCGTTCAACGACCGAGCCGGCCGGACGTCCCGGCTGGACGAAAACAAAGCCGAGAGCGAGCGACGCGACGCGACGCGACGCCTCTCCGCGCGGAACGCCTCGCCTCCGGAACCCCCCGGCGTTTTCGCGTTGGATTCGGAACGCGTCCAGGACGCGCGGCTGCCGTTCGAGGCGTACGCGGCGACGCACTTCACGAAGCCCTCTTCCTCGGACCCGGCGGGGAAGAAGCGCTCCGGCGGGTGTTTCGGGTTTTGTCGTTCCGCCGAGGCGCGCCGGCCGGCGGACGACCCGAGCGCCGCGGCGTCGCACGCGTCGTCGCCGATCCGCGTCGCGCTCACCGCCGCCGCCGAGGCGCTGGGCGCGTCGAGCGCCGCCGCGGCGCTGTTCCGCGCGCTGCTGGACCACGCGGGCGACGACCGGAGCCCCTCGCGTGGAGCCCGCGCGGGAGCCCGCGCGGAGGCGACGAAGCAGACGGCGCCCAGCTCGCTCTTCTTCACGCGGCGCGGCGGCGCCGCGCCGCGCGACGCGGAGCCTTTTTCGCGGGCGCTGGACGCGCTCGCGCGCGACGACGCCGTCGGCGCGGCGATGCGCGACGAGTGGTACTGCCAAGTCCTGAAGCAGACCTCGAACCACCCGAACACGGAGCGCGAGCTGAGGGTGTGGCGGCTGGCGTACCTCGCCGCGTGCGCGTTCGCGCCGAGCGAGGCGCTCGCGCCGTACGTGCTGGCGCGTTGTCGCGACGCCGCCGCCGGGAAAGCCGCCGC
>Ga0181559_10002277_pt1 | contig 19041 bp, 13 predicted proteins | sample 011ome_21_FD_133752 | JGI IMG/M metagenome (GOLD analysis project Ga0181559, IMG submission 133752) | Coastal salt marsh microbial communities from the Groves Creek Marsh, Skidaway Island, Georgia - 011508AT metaG (megahit assembly) | ecosystem: Environmental > Aquatic > Marine > Intertidal...
AGCACTTTTTCGGGGTGGGTCCCCGAGCTCGCAGTCGCGTTCAACGCCGGAATGTGGGGGTACTCGCAGGACGAGTGGAGACCGACGATAGACAGGATCGTCCACGCGCACAAGTGCCCGCTCGTCGTGACCGGGTACACGGTGAAAGAGGCGGAGAGCGACGAGGACGCGCTGAGGGCGATGACGACGCCGGCGGCGGCGGCGGACGCCGGCGGCGGCGCCGGCGCGGGCGTGGAGTGGCTCTGGGAGACGGAGGCGAACCCTTTCCGGTCGCTCAGGCCGCGGGCGCTGCGGTTCGACCGGAGCGTGTACGTCCCGGGTGATGACGCGGGGGACGGGGAGGGCGCGTTCATGGGCGAGAACGCCGCGTGGATGTGTCTACGAGCGGCAGCGTAGGATGGACAGATTGTCGTGCGCGTGCGTTGAGGTACAGTATATCTTAAGATGCGACGAATAGTGGTGGGCCGTTCTCACGCGACGCTACGCGGCGACGACGTCTCGTCTTCGGTGGCACGCGCTCGGCACGTCGAATCGAATACATAACAGAATAACGCGCGCGCTCTATCACCCAACCCAACCCAAACCCCGGCGCGGCGCGGCGAGGCGCGAACGCGATCACGATCACGCCGCCGCCGGCTCGCCGCCCTCGCCGTCGCCCTCGCCCTCGCCCCCCTCCTCCGGCGGGTTCTGCAACCGCTCCACCTCCGCCTTGAGCTCCGCGATCTCCTGGAGGTACTTCTTCTTCCCCTTCAGCGTCTGCAGCTCCGTGATGAGCTCCGGCGGCACGGGCAACGCCGCGTCCTCCGCCGCCGCTTGCGCCGCCGCCTTTTGCGAATCCTCCGCGAGCTTCTTCGCGAGATCCGCGAGCGGCGCGTCCCGCGCCGCGAGATCCTCCATCGTCAGCTTGCTCAGCTCCGACGGCGGCGGCAGCGAGTCCAACGTCCGCTGCAACGCCGCCTTCTCTCTCTCCGTCGCTTCCGCTTCCTCGCGCAAGATACGCGCGCTCAGCGCCTTCGCCTTCGCGATCAACGCGGCTGCGTCGTCCTCTTCCTTTTGCAGCGTCTCCTTCTGCACAACCTCCGCGTCTTGCGCCGTCGTGTTGGGCTCGTCCAGACCCTCCACGACCTGCTTCAAGTTCGCGAGGTCGCGCTGCAGCGTGTTCACCGTCGCGCGCTCGCTCCGAGGGCGCATCGCCTCCACCGCCTCCACGGCCTCGTCCAGCTGCGTCTGCGATGGGACGTACCCTTGCGTGACGAGATCCATGAGCTTGCTCTTCACCGTCTTGCCGTCGAAATCGATCTCCTCCTCGTGGATTATCCCGACGTCCTCCGCGGTGTTTTGCTCGATGACGTCCACCAAGCGCAGCACGAGCCCGTCCAGAGCTTCGCTGGACTTCTTCACGAGCGTCAGCGACGCCGCGATGAGCTTCGTGATCTCCGTGACCCTCGACGTGCGCACCTCGAGCATCGCCTGCGCGGCGAGCTTCTCCGCGGCGCGTCTCCGCTGCTCTGCCTCGGCGGCGGCTTCGAGCTCCTTCATCTCGAGCTCGGTCATCTGGTCCACGTACGAACGCTTGATGGCGTCCTTGTGCTCGTTGATCTGCTTTACTTTTTCGAACACCGCGCCTCGGCCGATGTCCAGCGGGATCGGCAGGTCCGTCATCGGGTCGTGGTCCTCGAGAGGTTCCTTCTGAAGGAGTCTCTCGGAAGATTCCGCCTCCGCCGCGCCCTCGTTCGGCATCTGATGCGACGCGCCGTCGTCCGGCGCGATGGAGACGGCCATCTCGGAGGAGACCTGGAGCGAGAGTTTCTTCCTCGGCTTCGGCGCGGCGAACGACGACGGCGGCGTGGACGGCCGCGGCGGCGCGGCGAACGCCATCGCGGGCGGCTGCTGGTGCGGCTGCTGGTGCGTCGGATTAAACGTCTGTCCTGGGCCCCCTCCCGAGGTGGACGCGTGACCCGGTCCCGACGGGTGCGCTTGCCTCGACGCCTCCGCGCCCATCGCGCTGTCGACGCCGTTGAACGGCCACTTGAACCTCGCCGCGCGCTCCGCGAGCTCGAACTCGCGCTCCTTGATCCGTTGCGCGCGCTCCGCCTGCTGCAGCGCGAGCTTCTCGCGACGCTCCTTAAGCTCCATCTCCATCATCTCCACCTGGAGCTTGTCGCGCTTCGCCCTGAGATCTTTGCTCCCGGGTGAAAGCGCGTCTGATGAGCCGTCGCTCTCCCGCGCGGGGTCGGAAGGGGACGGCGCGGCGGCCGCGGCGGGCGGCGCGGGGGCGGTCATCGCGCTGCGGCGCGGACGACGGCGGCGTGCGGCGGGCGGCGAAGGTGCGCGTGCGCGTAATGACTAGTGTCGCGAAACGAGTGCGAGACGGGGACGGAGAAAAACTTTTCGTGACGCGTACACGTACGCGAACCGAGTTCGTTTCGAAGTTTCTTTCGGGCGTTTCTTTCTCTCGGCGTTTCGCTCGTTTCGTGTTCGTTACAACGGCCGTTACGGCTATGCGACGGCGCGCGCGTCTCGTCCGCGCGCTCGCGTCGCGCGTCGCGACGCGCGCGGCGCGGGGGACGTCGCGGAGGGGAACGTTCGCCGCCGGCGCGCTCGCGGCGCGAAAATCGAGAATTTCGTTTCGCGTCGTCTTTCGGTTCCGCGCTCACGCCGGGCACGACCGCGGGAGGCCGGTGATCGCGTTCATGCTCTCGACGTGCGACTGAATGATCGGCCACGTGCTGTCGTTGCTTCGCACGCCGTACTTGCCGGGTCCCACGCCGCGGTCGTACCAGTGCCAGAAGAGCGTGCCGGCGAGGTCGCCGTCCGCGGCGGCCGCCTGTCGACGCGGGCGATGGGTTCAGTTTGATCGGGATGGCGGTGAAAGTGAAACCGAGGAAAGAAGGGTGAAAGGAAGGCGTGAACCCGAACCCGACGGACCGAGACGCACCTCCGCGACTTCAAACGCGCTGTTGAAGTACGCGTCGCGCGTCTTCGTCTCTCTTCCGCCTTTCGCGTTCTCGCGGTTCTCTTCCGCGTCGTCCTTCGCGACGATCTTCCCGAACTCCTCGAGCACGAACGGCTTTCCGGGGATAGACCGCCTGACGTCGTCCACGTGCTCTCGGATGAATTTCTTCTGAAACTCGGTGCCGAGAAAATTCCAGTTATCCGGCCACACGTGAATGCCGACGTAATCGATGCAGTCTACCGCGCTGTTCGGGATGAAGTCCTGGCCCTCCTTCGACGCCCAATCCGAGCCGCCGCCGTTCGGGTTCAAGTCCACGTGCCCCGAGTCCGGGCCGTAGAAGCCCTCGTAGCCGATCCCCACGAGGTGGTTCGGATCGATCTCCTTGAACGCCGCGCACGTGTCTTCGATCCACCGCTGCATGGTGAAGATGGTTGAAAGGCGGCGGAGTTGAAAGGCGTTAGAAGCGGAGTTGAAAGGCGTCGAGGCGTGTCGGGATTGAAAGAGAGGGGTGGGCGGAGAGAAACGACCGCCGGGAGAGAAAGTCCTTATGGAACGGCGTTCACCACGCGAACGCGGTCGTATGGGGACCAGTGTGACACATAACGCGCCTGCATGACGCTCGAATCACATCGCTGGCATCTCGCCTCGTTCGCGAGGTTCCACGCCATGATCGTCGCGTCGTCTTTGTACGCGATGCCGTTGTACGTGTTCACCCTGTTGGCGATCGTTTCGAACGAGTCGCGGAAGAAACGGATCGCGAGCGCGTCGGTAAAAAAGTCGCGGTGTCGACTCGCCGTGGGCGACCACTCCACGTACTGGTCGATTCCGCCGACGGGGTACCAGTTATCCGCGAGCGCCCATATGATCTTCAACCCGCGCGCGCGGGCTTGATCCATGACGAAGTCCATCCCGCGGAGGATGTCTTCGTTCCAGACCCCGGGAGCGGACTGCGGCGGCGGCGGCGGGCGGTCGGTTGGGTTGAGTGGATTTTTGCGGTTCCGTCGAGAGTCATCAAAAAAGTTTTGGCGGGAGGAAACGGGACCGGGACCGTCGTCGCGGCGCACCTGTATCGCGTGTCCTTCCGTGATCGTGTGCGCCCACATTCGGACGACTTTCAGACCGTTCTCCACGGCCTCGTTCATGAGCCTCACCACGTGCTCGCGGCCGGGGAGCGGCAGGTGGCGGAACGGCGGCGGCGCGTCCGACGCTGCTTCCAGCACCTCCCACTGGTTCCACCCCGCGAACGCGAACGGCTTCCCGCCGAGTTCAAACAGCGCGCCGTTCGCGCGAACGAAGTCGTCTCTCGGGAGGCACGTCGTCGCGCGCGTCTGGTCGCCGACGTCGCGCGCGGGGTCGAGCGCGTTGTGCGCGCCGCCGTCCTCGATCGCGCGGAACGACGCGACGTCGTGGTCCAGGAGCTTCCGCGCGGCGGCGGACGACGACGCGGAGGAGAAGGACGTCGCGGCGGCGGCGGCGGGCGTCGCGAGCGCGAGCGCGGCGGTCGTCGCCGCGGCGAAGAGGAGGAGCGCGCGAGAGCGCGCGATCGGCATCGCGGCGGCGAACGCGCGGCGAGGGGCGGGGAGGGGAGGGGTCGAGAGCGAGGGCGGGCGTGCGCGCGCGCGTCGACGTGTGCGGAGGAGGGCACGCTCTCCTGAGAGAGAATATCCGCCGCTCGCGCGAGTCTCGCGACGTCCGAGACGCGGGGTCCGAGGCTCGAGACGTCGTCGCGAGGTACACGTACAGTAGGTTGTCATCAGCGCGGGCGGGGAAACGTCGTTTTCGCGCTCGCCAAATAAGGTCACGTTTTTCATTCTAGCTAGACTATGTGATACCTAAACCTCCCGTCCTCGTCAAGCCCGTCGTCGTCCTCGGACTCGGACTCCGAGCCGCCCTCGCCCACGTCCACGACCGCGTACGCGTCCCCCCGCGCGCGCCCGCGTCCGTCGTTCGAGCTCGAGTTGGAACGCGTCGTCGTCTCCCGCGCGCTGTCGAGCTCGTCTTCGTCCGGGAATCGCACCGGCGGCGCCGTCAGAAACGCGGGCACGCCGCTCGCGCCTCCCACGCTCCCCGGCAACTCCACCGCCTGCCTGTCCACGAACGTCCGCAGCTCCGTGGGGTGCTTTCTCACGCGCTCCGGGTGTTTCAGCATCGAGAGGACCTCGAGCTCGACGTCCGGGTGCAGAGACGGGTACAGCTCCGCGCGTTGCCGCGGCGGCATGACGTAGACAATCTCCGCGGCGTTTTTAATCTTCAGCATGTTCAGCGCGAGCACGCGCGCGCGCTCGCTGACTTTGCTCAGCGTCTCCACCGCCTCGCGCGGCGGCATCGTGAGGAGGGAGTCTACTCTGTATCGCGCGTTGATTCGAACGGCTTGGGACCGGCCGCCGATCTTCGGCCCGAGCGGCGGCCTCGGCGGGCGTCGCTTTCCGTTCAAATCGACGACGTACAGCTTGCTCTCGTCCCCGATCTCGACCGCGGCCTCTTCCTGGACGTCCTCGCCCTCTGCCTTTCGCTTCAGCTGCTTGATTTTGTTGATCATCGTCGTGAACTCGGTGAAGTCCATCGTGCCGTTCTGGTCGTCGTCAAACTCCTCGAAAATTTCCTCGACGCTGCCCCACGACGCGAGGACGTGATCGAGCGCGCCCAAGTCCCCGAGCGCGTACGCAACCTCCTCGACGTCCAGCCCGCCGCTTCGGTCTTCGTCGTACTTATCGAACATATCCCTCACGGTTTCTTTATCCCTGGAAGGTTTCCGCGTCATGTGCGCGAGCTCCTCTAACAGTTTCGGGTCTCGGTCCTCTCGGCGGCGGCGTTTAATCGTCCTCGGGTCGTCGAAAAACCACGCCGGCTTTTGGTCTCGGACCCACTGGTCCACCTCGTCCGCGACGCGCCGCTCGTCGAGCGCTAAGCCCGGGACCTCGGCCACGACCCTCGTCGCCGGTTTGACGTACTTTTTCAGCGCGTCGTACAGCCGAAACGCGGGTTTGAACGGCTGCGGAAGCGCCGTCGCGAGCCGCGCGAAATCGCTCAGATCCACGCGTTCGCGGTATTCGTCTCGCAGCGTCGTCACCGCCTTCCGCAGCCGCTTCCTGGTCTCCATCCGCTTCTCTATCTTCGCGCGGTCTCGCGCGCTTCGTCGCTTCTGCTTTTCCGTCTTCAGAGGGTTCACGCGCGTCCACGCGTCGAGGTCTTCGAGCTCCTCGTCGGGCTTGGACCCGTCGGTGGTGAAGCCTTTCAGTTTCATCGCGTTTTGATCGCTCACGTAAATCTTGACGTGATCCCTCCGCCGTCGCTCCAGCGCCGCTCGCTCGCCAACCTCCTCGATGTCCTCCACGTCCGCGAGCTTGCGAAACTTCGGCTTCTTATCCTTCTCGTCCGCCGCCGCGCCGCCGTCGTCGTCCTCGTCGTCGCTCTCGTCGACGTCGAGCTTCCACTTCTTCTCCTTCGCCTTGACGAACCTCCACGCGAGCTTCAAGAGGTCGTCGCGACTCACGTGCCCCGCGCGCGTCGGGTCTAAGAGCCCGAACGTGAAGATAAACTTCGGGTGAACGTAGTCGCTCCCGACGCGCTCGAATACCCCGGTTCCGAGCGCGCCGAGGCCGACGACGAACGACCGAAACGTCACGGCGTCGGTGTCCTCCGGATCCAAGACGACGCGCAGCCGCGACCGCCAACGCGCCGGGTCCTCGACGAGTCGATACGAGTCGAAGAACGTCTGCATCGGGACCGGGATGGGCTCGCGCGGCGGCGGCGCTTTTTTCTTCCGCCGCTGGCGCTTCTTCTTGTTCTTCTTCCCCTTCATCTTCGCCATCTCTTTCGCGAGTTTCGCCTCGGCGACGGCGTCGTCGCGTTCGCGGAGGTAATTGTCGAAATTCTTCTTCGCGCTCCATAAGCCCCGGTTCACGAACCTCCCGCACGCGATCTCGAACGTGACGATTCGGTCCGCGCGCCGCTTCGCCCACTTCACGTAGTACCGCCTCACGAGGAGCGCGAACCCGACGATCCAGAAGAGCACGAACGCGGCGAGCTGGTACGGGTTTTCGCCGTCGACGAATCCGAAGATGAGCGCCTTCCCCGCCGCCACCTCCTCCTCCGCCGGGCACGGCACGACGATCGTCCACGTCGTGACCGCGCCCCCCGACCCGGACCCCGTGAGGTTGAGCGTCGGATCCGGCGGCAGCGGCGGCGGCGGCGACGGCGCGTTCCACGGCGGCGGCGGGACGGTTCCGATGGGCGGCGGCGGCGGCGACGCCGGCGGCGGGGGGAAGATCCAACCCTCCGGCGGCGTCGTCGTCTCCTCGTAGCATATCTTTTGGCCGTCGGGGGAGTGCGTCGCCGGCGGCGGCGGCGCGGGCGCGGACGAGGAGGACATCAGACGACCGCGGGATCACGGAGAACGCGAGAAAGAGGCCCGCGGCCGCGCGGGCTGGGCGCGACGCGACGCGATGCGACGCGACGTCGCTCTCCTCACGCGCGCGCGAGTCGAAGCGCTCGAGCGCGCGGCGCGTCTTCTGACGGTGGCATCGCGACGAAGACGCGAAGGTCGCGTCCGGGCTGTCGTATCGCGGTCGTGCCGCGCGCGCGCTCGAGTGCGAACGAGGGGGAGGACGCGACGAAACCGCTGACGAAAGAAACCTCGGGAGAGGCGTTTCGCCCGCGGCCTAACGTACACAAGCCGAGTACGGACGAGTACGGTACGAGGTCGGGTAATCTTTCGTACGAGCAATCAGTCTACGAAGGACATCAAGTGTTCTTTTTTCTCAATCGCGTCCTTACACGTCGTTACACTCTAAGAGCCTAATCGTCGTTGATGACGCCCTTCTCCGAGACGTAGAAACCGTCGAGGAACTTACGGATGTCCTTCTTCTTCACGAGGCACGACATGTGAATGAGCGCCGCGGATTTGGAGACGTTGTCGATGTCGTTCCCTTCGAGGACGAGGCAATCCTTGACCACGTCGTCTCTCTTGATCTTCACGCCCTCCTGCATCACGCACGTCCGCGTCCGCTTCTCGCCCAAGAAGTTCCGGATCTCAACCTTTTCGCCCTTGCCGTCGATGTTGACGTTCACGGGAAAGTGCGCGTACACCGCGCGCATCTTGTATCGGAAACCCTTCGTGACGCCCTCGAACAAGTTGGAGATGTGCGAGCACACCGTGCGCAACACCGCGAGGCGCTTCTTGGAGGAGAAGAACATCGTCGCGACGATCTTGTTCTCCTCCTTGTTGTGGTAGAGGTCGATCCTCGGGACGTGCGTGAAGTCGCGCTCGAGGGAACCGCGCGGGCCCTTCACGGAGATCTTACGCGCCTTGAGGGTCACGGTGATGCCTTCGGGAATGGCGAGCTCGCGCTCCGCCTTTAAAACCTTCATCTCGCCGCCTGATGGAGGTGGGAGGAGGATGGGGAGGGAGGAGGAGGATGGGGGGAGGAGGGCGTCAGCGCGCGTTCGCGGTGCGACGCGCGGGGGGGCGAGGCGGCGAGCCTGATGGAATCTCTCGCCCGCCCCTCGATCGAATCAAAGCCCTAAACGAACGCGCCGCGCGGACGCGGGCGGCGACGACGCGCGGGCGACGACGCGCGCGAGTCGCGACGCCGCGCGCGCTCCGAAGACGAACGCGACGGCGCGGGGAGCGCGCCGACGCGACGGCGGACGAATCCTCCGCCGCGTCGACGGTCGATCGCCGGCGCGCGTCGCGGGCGCGAGTTCCCTGAGATGGAAATCTGCCGTGAACCCTAAGCGCGCCGGAGTCGCGCGACGGCGACGTCGCGACGCGCGCGCGAGCGCCGCGACGGCGTCGAGGACGACGCGAAGACGTGTTGGATGCGACGCGCACCTTTCTGGTAGCAAGCTCAACCGCGTTGCGCGTTGGAAAAGGGCGAGCGCGCGCGACGCCGACGAGCTAAGACGGCGAAAACAAGCGCGAAAGAAAACGGAGAGAGGGTGCAGGTTTCGGCGGAGTCTTGACCGGTTTGATAGGAGTTCTTGAAACCACGGAAAGGAGACGACGCATCGGACCGTGGGTGAAAATCAACGTCGATCGCGACGCGGGCTGGGCTGGCTGTCTGGCAGACCGGTCGTCGGAGGCTCAGGGGACGAACGACGAAGCGAAGCCGTGCGCGAGAGACGGGCGCGTCCTCCGCAGAAGAGCGCGCGCGAGCCCGCTCCCCCCAGGTTCTCGTCAGACGCCGAACATGGCCGAAGAAGGCGAAGAAGAGCCCCTCCCGCCGTGCGTGTGGGAGGGCGAGCTCGACGAGGGGTATCCGGTCGGCGCGGTGCGTCCCCCGTCGCCGCGCGTCTCTCTCGCGCGCCGCGCGCGCGTCGAATTGATCGACGAACGAATTCCCGCTTTTGGATGCTGCGACGCGCGCGTCCTCGTCGCCGCCTCGTCTATTCGCGCCCCTCGCGCGCGTCCCTCGCGATCGATCCGCTGACATCATCCCCCCGTCCCCCCTCCCCCCCCGCGGCATTCTTCGTCAGGGCGTGATGACGTTCCCGAACGGCGACACGTTCGAGGGGACGTACGTCAAGTGCACGAAAGAGGTCGAGAAGCCCCCCGCGGAGGAGGGCGAGGAGGAGCCCGCGCCGCCCGAACCCGAACCCGAACCCGAACCCCCCGCGGAGGGCGAAGAACCCGCGGAGCCCGCGGAGCCCGCGGAGCCGCCGGAACCGGAGACGTACACGACGTCGCTGCGTCAGGGCAAAGGGAAGTACGTCTTCGCGGATGACAAGGGGTCGTACGAGGGAGAATACGTCGACGGGAAGAGATCCGGCGTCGGCGCGCTGATCCTCCCGGACGGCTCCAAGTACGAGGGCGCGTTCGAGGACGACGTCATCCAAGGCGAGGGCAAGTACACGTACCCGAGCGGGGACGTCTACCAGGGCGCGTTCACGAACGGGAAGAAGGACGGCGTCGGGAGCTACTTTTTCAAGGCATCCGCGAGCACGTTCATGGGAACGTGGGAGAAGGGGGCCTTCGTCGAGGGCGAGTGGGTGCTGCGCGACGGGAGCACGTACAAGGGGCCGTTCAAGGACGGGAAACCGATCGGCGAGGGCGCGTACACGTGGGCGAAGACCGGGAACGTGCAGATCGGGACGTGGAACGAGGACGGGTCGTTCAACGGCGGCGTCGTCGAGACCGTCGCCGCGTGATGAGTCGACGCGACTCGACGCGCCTCGACTCGACTCGAATCGACGCGACTCGACTCGACTCGAATCGACGCGACTCGACGCGACTCGACTCGACTCGATTCGACTCGATTCGACTCGATTCGATCCCGCGCGCGCGGTGAACGTCGTGCCTCGAGGACGCGGCGTCGAGAATAACGTCGTTTAAGCCTAATTAAGATGCCTACTACAGTACGAGTAACGCGACGCTCGGCGGATCGCGTCACGCCGCGCCTCTCGAGACGATCTCTTCCAACCGCTCCCGCGACACGTCCCCGAGCGCGAGCGCTTCGTCGATCCCCGCGAGCGCGCGCTTCACGTTCGATCCGCGGAACTTGTGCCAGTCGACCGTGAAGTCCTTCACGACGCCGTGCAGGTACTCCAACCGCCTCGGCTGCTCTTTGAGCTCTGCGACGATCTTCGCCTCGTCGGCGAGAATTCGCTTGTACTCGTCGTCCAAAAAGTCCACGTCGCCGTTCTCCTGCGTCCTGAGCTCCTTCAACCCCTCCACGAGCTCGCCCTTCCGCACGAGCTCGCGCTGGTACTCGATCAGCGGGTGCGCGCGATCGCAAAAGTGAGCCACCGAGGCGTCGCTCAAGTTGAAACTGAAGTTCACCCTGAGCTGGTTCTCCGTCGCCTCTTTTCCGATCAGATCCTTCAGAAGCGCGAGCGGGGAGACGTTATCCGAGACGCACGTCATCTCCCCGTCCCCGATGACAATCTTGAGCGTCGTCTTCAGCAGCACGTTCTCGAACTCGTACGTCGCGTGTTCGACCCCCGTGGGCGTCCGCGTCGGGATCGCGTTCAGGCACACGCCGCACCAGTGATGCGCGTCGTCGAGGGTGAAATCGCCTCTCACGACGAGCTCGTTGACGGGCGCCGCCGCCGCCGCGCCCGCGTCCTCCTCCGCGGCGGTTGACGCTTCATCTTCCCCCCGCGCCCCCGCCCCCGCCGCAGCCGACGACATCGCGTTCACTCGTCGGTGTAAACACAGCGGCTTGATGTGATGCACCTTCTCCGTGGACGTCTTCGGCGACTGCCGCGGGACGACGAACGACCGCACCGTCCCGGCTCTCCCCTCGATGGCGCGCATCCTCAGCTCCACTCTGTTGTTCCCTTCGTTCACTCTGTACGTCGCCGCCGCGTGCGTCCCGTTCGCCGGGTCCGCGGGCGACCGCGAGCATATCGCCGCGTTATCCTTCACGTCGAGCAGATCGATCGGGACGTCCGAGTGCACGCTCACGCTGAACAACGCCGCGGGCGCCTCCAAACTCAACGCGTAACACGCGTCGTCGGCGTCGAGGACGAATCGATCGAGCACCTTCGCGGGGCCGTCGACGGCGATGAGACCGCCGCTCACGGCGGCGTAATTCTCCTTCGCTTTCTCCACCTCCTTCGCGAGCTTCTCGAGCTCTTTATTCAGCTGCTTCACGCGCTTCTCCGCGCGCATGTTGTCCTGCCTCTCCTCGTGTTCCGTCTTCTCCGCGCCCAACCCGAACCCGTCGATCGTCCGGCTGTCTGACCCCGGCGCGAATCCGAGCACCTTGCCGCTGAACGTGTGCACCAAAATCTCCGGGAACGGGCTCGAGACGCACCCGTGCCGTATCGTCTGCACCGCCTCGCCTAAGCTCTTCTGATACACCAGCGCGGGCTGCCCGTTCGTGTCCAACGCGTAGACTTCCAACCCGCCGTCGTCGCGGCCGACGACGACGTCGCAGTTCCCGTCGCCGGTGCAGTCCATGTCGCCGTACAGCGCGCTGACGCCGCCGACGCCCCTGGCCGCGTCGATGACCCACCCTCTCGTGACCGCGTTCCCGTCGAGAAATAGCTGGCCGACGCTGCCTTGCTCGGTGCCGAAGAGGATCTCGATCTTCCCAGCTTTCGCGTCGGTACCCGGCGCGGGTCCCGCGGCGTTCATCGCGGTCCTCTTCATGTCGGGGTGGAGTTGAAAGGCGTCAGTTGAAGTTGAAAGGCGTCGCGGTCGGGGAATGAAAGCGAGGGACCCTGGGCGGAGAGATGCGACGGGCGAAGTCCTTAAGGATCGGCGTTCACTACGCCGACGCGGTCGTATGGGAGCCAGTGTATAGAACGCACCTTCTTTTCGTTTTCGACGCAGCGGCACAACGTCGTCGGGACGCCGTTCACCGCGGCCTCGTAGTACAGGTCCGATCCTTGCACGACGCGGATGAAGCGGTCCGCGCACGCGAGTATCGGGTTCTTCTCGTCCGGGAGGATGACGGGCGCGATGACGACGTCGAGTATCCTGTCGTTGGACATGAAAAAATGCGAATCCGCGCAGTTTACGTACTGCGCGGCGGCGGCGCGGCGGCGGCGCGGCGGGAACGGTCGGTCAGTGTGATGCCGCGCGGAGTGATTTTTGTGACGTGGGATCTTCCCGTTGGTTTGGTTTGGTCACGTCGTGGGTGGTGATTCACGCGCGGCGGCACGAGAACCGTCGATCCGAGATGTAATACGCGCGCGCGCACCATGTTCGCGACGTACTCGGACGCGGCGTAGATGTTGTAGTTGTCCACGTGCAACGCCTTGATCACGTCTTGCAGGTTCGTCGTGAACTTGAAGAACTCCTTCCCCTTCCTGTTGATCCCCCGGATCGTGTTCCCCGCGCTCGCGAAGAGCTTGTCCACCTGCGGCGCCGCGACGCCGCACGACAGCGACGTGATCGGCGCGCCGTTGCCGCATTCCAGCTTGAACACGACGTTCCGCTCGTCCCGCTTGCATCCGACGACGCGCACGACGCCGTCGACGTCCCCGAGCGCGAGCTTGTTCTGCCGCTTCCCCTTGCCGAGCGGGAGGACGCACATCGTCCCGCGCTCGGCCTGGGCCGTCTGCGTGATGTCGCTGCGCGAGAACGAGAGCGACATCGCGACCGCGCGCCCTCGGCCCCCCGGGGCCCCTCCCCCAGCGCGAGGGAAATCTGACCGTGGGGCGCGACGCGAGACGTTTTTTACTAACAGAAGTCAACAACCTTCAACATCCGCGCCACTGACCGCTGCGCGCGGGTCGTCATGGGCGTCGACGCCGGGCGAAGACGGGCGACATGGAGCCGCCCGGAGGACTCCGTCGCGGAGCTCCGCGCCGCGGCCGCGCGAAGCGGCCGGTCCACGCTCGCGTCGTCGTCGTCGTCCAAGTCGAGGGCGGCGGCGTCGGACATCGCGCATCCCGCGGCTTTCTGCGCGTACACGCGCGGCGCGCACGCGGAGAAGGGCATCTCGCGGCCGGTCGTGACGACGCGGCCGAGGCCGACGAAGGTGGGCGTGAGCGCGATGAACGCGATGGCGAGGGCGCCGCCCGAGCGCGCGGCCGCGCGCCCGGCGAGGAGGACGCGCGTCGGGTGGGAGACGAGCGGCGGGGGGGCCGCGGACGATTCGGACCGCGCGCGTTCCGTTGATGAGAAGAAGAATACGCCGGCGACGACGGCGACGGCGACGGCGACGGCGACGGCGACGGCGCCGAAACCGAAACCGAAGCCGACGGTGATATACGACGACGACGACGAAGAGGAGGAGGAGGAGATCGTCGGCGTCCCCAGAGACGCGGCCGGGGACGCGGCGACGGCGTCGTCCGCGCGTGCGCTCGACGCCGACCCGTACGACTCGGACGGCGACACGGTCATCTCCTACGAGGAAGAGCGCGAGCTGGAGGCGTACGACGACGACGAAGACGACGACGATGACGACGTCATCGAGGAGGTGATAGAGGTGGTAGACGACGATGATGAGGAGGAGGAGGAGGAGGCGATAGAGAAGGTCACGACGGGGATGATGGCGACCGGGTTGACCCCGACGCGGGCGCCGCGATGATAGACGCCGCGGCGAGTGCGAGTCGACTACAAAAAAATAGATTCCGTAGTAGCTAACTACTTCTTCGCGGCGACGCCCTGGTACAGGTACACCGCGCATATGCTAAAGGACACCGCGAGCGCGCCGACGTAGTTGTAAATCCCCCCCGAGCCGTCCGAGTACGTCGCCGCGTCAGGGCCCAACCCGCTCGCCGCCGCGAACGTGAACACCGTCATGAGATCGATCCCGAACACCGCGGCGGCGACGGAGAGATTCAACTTTTTGAACGTCCCGCCCCCCAGCCTCCCCCGACGCGACGCGTCCAGGAGCACGAACTGCACGGGCGCGAGCATGAACACCGCGCCGAGGCCGAACGCGCGCTGCACGAACTGCGACGACGGGTTGTACTCGTTCACGATGGACAACGGCGACAGCGGCGAAAACGCAAACGCGCCGCCGACGACGATCGACGCCCAAAAGCTCAGCTTGTAGTAGTACTCCAGGTACCCGCCCACCTCGGAGACGTTTCCGATGTCCGCCGCGAGCGCCACGTCCTCCTTCACGCGCGCGACGAACCCTTCGAGGCCGCCGCCGTGCGTTCGCACCACGGACGCGGCGACGACGGACGCGGGCGCGAGCGCCGCGACGACGCCGGCGACGGCGGCGGCGGACGGCGACGGCGACCCGTCCGCGGTCGCCGCGATCGCGACGCCGAGGATGTTCGCCGCGCCGTACAGCGCGATCGCGCCCGCGACGCGCTGATACGTCGCGGAGTCGAGCCGCGCGTTCTCCGCGGCGTCGGACAGGACGTAGAGCCCGCACAGCGCGATGAGCGCGAAGCAATCGGAGCCGACGACGTTCGCGAAGTGCTGCACCTGCGCCACCGCGGTGAACGCGGCCGGGTCGCCGTTCTCGAGGTCGAACGCGTCGAGGACGGCGCGCGTGCTCGGGAACGTCGCGAGCGTCGGAACCGCGAGCGTCAGCGCGGCCGCTTTGAGCGCGGCCGCTTCCGCGGGCGTCCCCGCGGGCGGCTTCGCGGGTGCCTTCTTCTTCTTCTTCTTCGCGAGGCTAATAAGATCGCCGAACGTCGCCATCGCGCGCGTCGTCGTCGTCGTCGTCGCCGACGCGCGTCCCCGGACGCCGCGCCTCGCGCGCGAGGCGGCGCGCGCGCGACGACGCGCGCCGAGGAGTCGCGACGGCGGCGGCGCGAGGGACGTCGTGGGCATCGTGGACGCGGCGTGCGGCGCGCGAGTCGCGGTGACGTCGACGGCTTTATCCGTCCACGAATCGTCGTGAGAGCATCTGCGTCTCGGCGATCCCATCGTAAAAAAGTTCATCGGTCCGTTGAAAGGGAGAGCGATCAAATGTTGAAACCGAGGGGTGCGTGAAAATCGTTCAGTCGCGGGCTCGCGGCCGCGCCGCGCGAGGAATAATCTTCGTCGTCGGCACCGACGCGCTCGCCTCGCCCGCGGCATTGCGAGGAGGCGCGCCGCGATGCAGAGGCGCCGTCCTCCCGGCGGCGCCGACGCCGACGGCGTCGTCGTGTTCGGCAGGAAGTCGCGCGCGGAGCGCGCCGGTCGCGTCGACGCGAAGAAGAAGAAGAAGAGGGGACGGCGGCGGACGACGGCGACGGCGACGGCGACGGCGCGCGCGGACGAGATCCTTCGCGCGCGCGGCGTTCGCCCGCGCGTCTCGCGCGACGAGGACGAGCGCGCGTTCTTGGCGCTGCGTTGGGCGGGCGCGAGCGCGACGCGCGCGCGCGCGGCGCTGCGCGCGTTGGGGTTCGAGATGCCGCCGAGGAAGCGGAAGCGACGATCGCGCGGCGACGCGACGACGCGGCGACGCGACGCGGACGCTCCATCGTCCGTCGGCGGCGACGAGCGTGATCATGACGATGATGGTGTCGCGCCGCGCGAGCCGACGCGCGCGACCTCATGCGGAGACTCGCCGACGCGCGCGGACTCGGACTCGGACGTCGTCTTCCTCGAGGAGGTGCCCGCGGCGGCGACGAAGAGACCGAAGAAGACGTCGAAGAACGCCGCCGACGACGTCGACGTCGCGCGCGACGTCGCGACCGCGCTCGGCGGGCTTCTCGCCAAGTCCGAGCGCGGCTTCGGGAACTGCATGTTCTGCGCCGTCGCCTCCGGGCTGACGCGGTGGCTCGAGGAGACGCGCGACGACGCGATTCCTCCCCTCGCGCGCGACCTGGAACTCGCCGACGGCGACGGCGACGGCGAGCGCGAAGTCACGTGGGTGACGACGCGGAGGGCGCTCGTGCGGACGCTGCTGAGGCTCGTGCGAGACGCGCCCGCCGCGGCGACGGCGGGGAACGCGTCGTCTTCGGAGAAGCGAAAAAACGCACAGCTGGCGCGCGAGATCGCCATGCGAACGCTCATGACCGGCGCCGAAGGCCGCGCGTGGCTGCACCAGGGCGCGCTCGCGAATGCCTCGACGACGACGCGATGGCGCGAGCACCTCAGATGCATGGCGTCCGACGCGAAGCCGCACGCCGGGACGCCGCGGTGGACGAGGTACTGGGGCACGGACGTCGAGCTCGTCGCGCTCGCGTCCGGGTTGCGCGTCGGCGTCGCGTGCGTCGAGTGCGCGGGAAGGGGCGACGGCGGCGCGTACCTCGCGTCGCCGTACGCGTTCGGAGGCGGCGGCGACGGAGGGCCGCTGCGGCTCGGGAAGTATACCCCGCGCGGGGAGACGACGGACGCCGGCGTCGTCTGGAGCGCGGCGAGAGGGAAGGCGACGCTGCGCGTGCGATCGGTGAAGGCGTCGTCGAAGGCGGCGAGGGCGGCGGCGCGGCGGACGACGACGCGATTCCTCCCCGCGATCGTGGTCGTGCATCGACCGGGGCACTTCGACAGCTTGCAGCCGCCGCCGGGACGCGTCCTCGTGTTAGAACGCGAGGCCGCGTAGTCTTAATTAGTCTAGCTAGCGTACGAACAGAAGGAGTGAGCGTTCGCTCCCGCGCGGCACCGCGCGTCATCACTCCTGGCGCCTCGCCTTTCTCGCGCGCTTCACGATCGGCTCCCCCTCCGCGGCGCTCCTCCCCGCCTCCGCGTTCTCGAAGTGCGCCGCGGTCTTCTCCCGCGTCGTCTCCACGTCGTCCCCCTCAGCCGCGCGTTCGATGACGAGCTTGCGTCCGTACAAGTGCGTCCCTCGCAGCGCCTCCAACGCGCTCGTCGCCTCTCGTTTCGTGCTCAACTCTACGAACGCGAACCCGCGATGGTTGCCGTCGAACTTTTTAGGGAGGCGGCAGGACTTGAGCGCGCCGAACGGGTTGAAGAGCTTCTGGATGTCGCGCTTCGTCGCCTCGAAAGCGACGTTGCGGACGACAATCTTCGTCGCGCTGAAGCCTTTCGGAACCTTCGCGTCGCCGCCGTCGCCGCCGTCGCCGCCGCTCGCGCCGCCGGCGCTCATCTCGATCTTCAACGCCCGTCCCTCGAGTGTTTTCCCTTGCATCGCGCGACGAACCGACCGCGCGGTCCCGGGGGAGTCGAGCTCGACGAACCCGAACCCGCGGCTCAATGTCGTGCCGCCGGGGCCGCGTTGCGTCGCCACCGTGGCCGCGAGGACCCTGCCGCCGGCGGCGGAGGCGGCGCGCAAGAAGTGCGCCCGGAGCGCCGCGTCCGAGGTTTGGAAAGAGAGGCCCTTGACGAAGAGTTTCGCGACGTCCTCGTCCGCGACGGCGACGTCGCCGTCGCCGTCGCCCTCGCCGCCGCCGCCGCCGCCGTCGTCGGCGGGCGCCGCCGCCCTCGGCGTCTTCGCGGGTCCCCCCGCGGGGCCGCCCTTCGGCGCGTCGTCCCTGAAGATGCCCTCTGGCGCCCACTCGACGTATATCGGCACGTGCTTGTACCGCTTGTACGCGAGCCCCTTAAACGCCTTCCTCGCGTCCGGGGGCTCGAGCCACTCGCACACGGCGATGGTCTTCGTGTCCGGAAGCACGAACCTCGACACGCCGCCAAACCTTTCGCACATCCCGCGCAGCTCCCCTTTGTCGCCCTCGTACGGCAAGTTCTTCAGGAGGATCGCGGTGCCGCTGCGCTTGACGCCCTTGACGCCCTTCCCGACGTTGCTTCCGCCGCTCGCGGCGGCAGCTTCGAGCGCGGAGGCGTCCACGCCCGCGGCGGAGAGCTGTTCCTTCGTGCTCGCGATGACTTGCGCTTCGCCCAACGCCATTCGAACGGCGACGTCGTCCGCGCCAGACTCGAGCAAGTCCGCTTTCTTGACGCCGTATTTCGCCGCGACGGCCGCGGCGACGGTATCCTGGCGCATGAACAGCGAGTTCCACGCCGCGCGGTTGGTGGACGCGTCTGACTTTAGCCTCGCCTCGCGGTCTTTTTTGAACCCGGCTTCTCTCTCCGCCTCCGACCCCCCCCGCGACCCGGCGCCGTCCGCGCCCGCGATGCCGTCTCGTCCGATCCCGCCCATCGTCGCGTCCATCGACGGCGGACGCTTCGCCGGGAGCAAGTGAATCAGCCGTCCTTGGAAGATGCTGCCGTCCATCTCTCGCATCGCCGTCGTCGCGTTTTCCGGCAGCGCGTACGTGATGTAGGCTAACCCTTTCGACGCGCGCGTCGTTCGGTCCACGATGACGTGCACCGCGGTCAGCGCGCCGTGCTTCGCGAAGTGCGCCGCGACCTCCTCTTCCGTCGCCGTGAACGGCAGGTTGCGGACGAATAAGCGCCCGGTCTCCGCGACGGCTTCCATGTCGTCCGCGGTGACTTCTTCCACCCTGGACGGTTTCGGCGCTCGGAAGTCGACAACCTCCGGCTCCTCCGGGGACGCCTTCTTCTTCCCGTCGTCGTCGTCGCCATCGGCGTCGGCATCGGCGTCGGCGTCGGCGTCGGCGTCGCTGTCGTCGTCGTCGCTGTCGTCGTCGTCGCTATCCTCGTCGTCCATGGACTCATCCTCGTCGTCGTCGTCGTCGTCCGAGACGTCTTCGCTGTCGCTGAAGCTCCCGACTTTCGCGCGTTTTTTCAGGTAGTCCATGTCCGACACCGCGTCGTCCGCGGCGATCGCGTCCACCTCCGCGTCCTCGTCCTCTTCACCGCTGAGATCGTCGTCGTCGTCGTCTTCTTCTGACTCTGACTCGGACTCGGACTCGACCTC
>Ga0181559_10002290_pt1 | contig 18992 bp, 11 predicted proteins | sample 011ome_21_FD_133752 | JGI IMG/M metagenome (GOLD analysis project Ga0181559, IMG submission 133752) | Coastal salt marsh microbial communities from the Groves Creek Marsh, Skidaway Island, Georgia - 011508AT metaG (megahit assembly) | ecosystem: Environmental > Aquatic > Marine > Intertidal...
GTAGCAGAGAGAGGAGAGAAGAAGAAGAAGAAGAAGAAAAGTTGGTGTTGTGCGTGAAAATACCTAACGAAGAAACGAAAGAAAATCAAAAGATACGAAACGAAGAGAGCGCTGCTTTTACGAAAGGAACAACGAAGAGGAAGAGGACGAACGAATGTGGTGTTTGCCAGAAGAGATTTACGAGAACTGGTAGTTTGCAAACTCACATGCGCACTCACACGGGAGAGAAGCCGTACGAGTGCGATGTTTGCGAGAAGCGTTTTATTCAATCTAGTGATTTGAAAACTCACATGCGCACTCACACGGGAGAGAAGCCGTACGAATGTGATGTTTGCGAGAAGAGATTTACGACAACTCGTAATTTGCAAACTCACATGCGCACTCACACTGGAGAGAAACCGTATGAATGCGACGTTTGCGAGAAGCGTTTTATTCAATCTAGTAGTTTGCAAAGCCACATGCGTATTCACACTGGAGAGAAGCCGTACGAATGTGATGTTTGCGCGAAGAGATTTACTACAACTGGTAATTTGAAAAGCCACATGCGTACTCACACTGGAGAGAAGCCGTACGAATGTGATGTTTGCGAGAAGCGTTTTCGTAATTCTAGTCATTTGCAAACTCACATGCGCACTCACACTGGAGAGAAACCGTACGAATGTGATGTGTGTGAGAAGAGATTTACGAGAACGGATCTTTTGCAAATCCACGTGCGCACTCACACGGGAGAGAAACCGTACGAATGCGACGTTTGCCAGAAGAGCTTTCGTCGAGCTAGTCATTTGCAATACCACATGCGCATCCACACTGGAGAGAAGCCGTACGAATGCGATGTTTGCGAGAAGAGTTTCAGTAAAGCTAGTAATTTGCAAATCCACATGCGCACTCACACTGGAGAGAAGCCGTATGAATGTGATGTTTGCGAGAAGAGATTTACGACAACTGGTAATTTGAAAACGCACACGCGAAGATACCATTAGCTCTTCTCTCGTCCCCGCTCGTTTGTGCACACAGACAGCAGTGTAAGAAATACCACATACAAACGCGCCTGCCGTACCTTCGCGCGATTAAAAAATCTTTTGTATTGCATACGTACGTACACGCGAATCTTTTGACCACGTGCGCGCTTTGAGATTTTAGCTTTCTTTAGGTGATTTTTGGCGTGCTTTTTCCACTTTGCGTTGACTTCAAGTCTCCGCACTCTTTTTTTGCGGCTTTCTTTCTCCCTCTCTCTCTCTCTTTCGTGCGCAAAACACGCGGAAACAAACGAGTGAGCGATTCAAAGACAGGAACGCGCGATGAGCGGCAGTCAACAGCAACAGCCGTCCGCCGAGCGAAAGCAATTCATGGAACTGCAACAAAAGTACATCGAAACCACGCAAAAGTTGAAGCAATTGCACGCGCAATTTCAGCAAAAGTCCGTCGATAAACAGAGGGCGTTATTGACCGCGAAGGAGTTATCTGCGACGACGAGCGACGACGGCAAGAGCGAAGTGAACTTGTACAAACCGTTAGGACGAGGATTTGTGTTGAGATCAAAACCGCAGATCGAGAAAGAGCTCGCGGAAACGGTGAAAAAAGCGGAGAAGATGCTGGACGATTGTCAAAACCAGAGAACATTTTTAGAGGGAAAAATCGAGGAAATCGAGAGGAATTTCAGAGAGTTGTTGCAAGGGAACGAGGCTTTGCAGAAAGAGTTACAAGAAGCCGGGGTGATTGGAGGAGGCATGCTTTGAGTAGCAGTAGTTGTGTAGTATTATTGGTTGTGATTGAAACAAAGATTTAGTAAAAGTTGATTAAAAGTCTAAAGGGATTTGTTTTGAAGACGCGTAAGCGCATGAAAGTTCTCTTTCAATTTTTTACGCGATGGTACGGACTTCATCCGTGTTGGATTCAAAGTATCTCGATCGAAGCGTTTCGACGTCATCCGTGGCGTTCCATTCCGGGAGCTCGACGTGTCTTAAACCTCTTCGGTGTAAGTTTCGGTTGCGAAGTTTCAAGAGTTTAAATCCGAGCAAGCCGAAAAGGACAAGGCCGAACATAGAGACAAAGAACAAAAAGCCGAAGGATTTCTCTAACTTCACGTCTTCTTTTTCACTCTCATCGTTGTTGTCGTCGTCTGCGGATGCTGATTTTTCCATGTTTTCGCCATCTCCTTGCTCTTCTTTACTGCTCGCCGTTGTGCTCTTTTCTCCGAGCGTGCGTATCGTCCATCCGCCGGCGGCTATTCTTTGAATCTCCGTGTTTCCCGCCACGTTTGGTACGTTCGAGACGAAAACAGGGAAGGAAATTTGAGCACTTTCGCCACGCGGATCAATCGCTTCGATCGTCACGTCGATCTCCATCTTTTGTTGTTGTTGTGCATCCGTGGTAGTTATTATTTTTGTCGCGTCAAAGAGAAACGCTCCCGTGTTTGTATCGATAGAAGCCGCTCGAACAGACCGAGCGTTCACAACTCTGAATTTGATACCGTTGTCCATTTTTTCTGTCGTCGCGTTTGATAACGACGCTCCGAAAGTAAACGAAGCGATTTCGTTGGACGCCAACTCTAAAGCGATATCAACTGCTGGCACGCGAGTAAACACGGGCGGGGTTGCAAACTTTTCGCAACTCTCGCCTTCGTAGCCTTCCTCGCAGTCGCACCGAAAGGAGGTTTCTTCGGTACAGACACCTCTGCCGTTGCACGCGACAGAAAAAGTCGGATCTAGTCCAGGACATTTATTCTGAGTACAGTTATCGGACGGGTTGCCTAATCCAAATGCGCATGTCTTGCAATATGGAAGTTTGCAAATGTAAGAAAACATTTCAAGAAGCGTGCGCGACTCTGTCGCGTCATCTGGCTGCAAAGCTGACTCTCTCGTGTATTTTTCTAACAAAGTATCACCATCGACCTGTCCTATTGAAAACGTCGGAATGGTGATTTTATTTTGTGGGAAACTTCGCCAATTATCAGCGGCCGGTGCAGGAATCCGACTTTCGTACGTGTCGACATTGACAATCAACAAACCCACGCCGCCGGCGTTTTGACAATTCAATGTTTTCTCGTCGAAAGGGCATCCGCCTCTTGCGACTATACAGATTTTGCCTTCTACGTCGTCGGAGATGTAGGCGTTGCAACCTTCGCGATCCCACGCATCGGGGACAATATCGTTCGATGCAAGCGCTGTGCGTGGATCTGGAGATTGATATTCAACGTTTACCTCTTCATTTGGTGCTGTTCCGGCGTACTTTCGCACGTCGTTACGCAAGTAATAAAAAGGTAACGTGAATGAGGAAGGCCGCGCTTTGGGAAATACTATATTAGCAGTTATTGATTCGAAACCTCCGGCTGTAGTAATTTTTTTCACGCTCGCCATGTAACAGTTGCAATCGGGTCCGTAATCGAGCTCGTAAACGTCCAATATGACAGAATCTTTGTTTTCTTCTACTTCGTCTTTGACGTTTACACCAAGCGTTCCGCTCGGGTATAAGCAATTACTACTTTGGTTCGTTTCGCTCTCGTTCGGAATGTCGCTTCCAAAGACAGAAAGCTTCGCCGCAACACCATTTAATAAAGCGCTTTGCCCGAAACCTGCAGCGACTATGGCGAAATATTTTCCAACAGGTGCCGAGGTTTCTCCTCGAAGGTAATACCCCAACGTTCCGCCGACGTCGACGTTTGGAATAGTTTCGAACAAATCCGATTTCCACACGCCGCGTTTGGAATCAAACTTCGGCACGACACCGCGAGATAGACCAAAGTAGAGTTCAGGACCAGAGTTTGCAAACGCCGAATAATCATTCAATTTTTCAACATCCAGCGCAAATTTTTGATTTTGGCACCTGATTTCAAAAGAAAACGCGACAGCCTCGCCCGAATCTAACCTATCTTCATACGTTTTCGTTTCACCGTTTTCAATCGAGATGAGAGGGATTTCGCACGCGTCGCCGATGAAGTCTTTCGAACACTCGCAAATGCCTTTGAGTTTGTCGCAAACGCCGTTGTTTTTACACTCCTTCTGGCACCAGCCGTAGGAAGGGAGCGTTTGTATGGATACGCGATATATCAAGCTTTCAGAAGCGCCGATAGCGTCGTTGAATACAGTCAGAAACCACCAATCGGCACTTTCTCCTTCATCTTCTTCTGAACCGATACTCCATCCGCTCATGTTATATCTTCTTGGAACGTCTGCTACCTTCACGCTGGCTTCGTGCTGCACGAGATACTTTTCTTCCTCGCCAAACGGATGATAATCATCACCATCGTCGATGTCGGCGTCGTCGGTGGAATTGTGAGTTTTGTTTGGTATTATTTTTGCTTCAGGTAACTTGCCCGACGATTCATCTCTAGTTTCGAGCGCATCAAACGCGTCGTACGCGTCTCTACAAATGTCGCCATCGCCAGCGTACAAGTTCTGGTTGACCTCACCGTCACCATCGTTCAGAAATCCACCGCGCAAGCCCGGAGGACAATAAATCGGAACAGCGTTTCTTCTCAGGAACAATCGAGGTGAAGATCCATGGTGTAAAGCGTGGTCGAGCGTCGCTCTGACTATGGAGGTATCGTTTGCTACGCGAAATCTGTAAACATCGAACGCGCCTTCAGGTAACACTCGAACGTCGGTAACATTCTCAGAAATTACAAGAGACGTTCCATTTTTTTCAATGAGCGTATCTTCCAACGTCAAGAGTTCAATCGGTATCGAGCATGCAACGCCGGTGAGATTGAGAGGGCATGCGCACACGCCGTTGACGCATCGACCGATACCGCTGCAGTTGGCGACGCATAGCTTGGAAGAATCAATACCGCCGCTTTCGGTGAGGAGTAAAGATACTTTGATGTGCAAATCTTTCTCGCTTCCTTCAAATCGAGTTCCGCCGCTCGGCTCAATCGCCGTGTCTGATTGGCGTACTTTGGCACTCCTTACGCCAAAACTCCACGTTTCGTTTGGATAAACCGTGAAATTCGCGAATAGGTATTCCGGTACGATGCAATCAATCCTCGTACATTGCGTTTGCGCTACGGATTCAACATCGTATCCAGTTCTCACGAACGCTCTCCAAGTGATTACAATCTCACCAGATACCCAATTTGCGTCTTCGAACGATGTTTTATCGTCTTTAGAACTACCGTCAAAGACACCCAAATCGTCGTCGTCGACGCTTTCAAACAACTCGATGCCAGCGTTTTTACCGTCTTGAATCAACCCGGGAGTCTTTAAACTTCCGTCTATGACGAGTTCTCTGCCACTTGCTGGTGTCAGCGACGGACACTTTGAATAAGCGAAATAGTTCCTTTCTTCGGCGGAATACGCCGCCAAGCACGCCTCGGAAAGATACGACGGTGGTGTTGCGTCAATTCGCAAAGTTTTCCATGAGATGTCACTTATTGAAGCATTTCGAGGGATTTTAAAATCATCCTGAAAACTCAAAAATGAGTTTGCTTCATCTCCGATAGGTCCGGACGATACGAGCGACGAATTAAGCGTAAATACCGACGTGTTCGTGAAATCGCTGTGGATGTACTTCACCGGAACTGGTGTTTCGAACATAATTTTCGTGTTCCCATCATCGGTAGAGGCGCCGTGTACGGAAGCAGGGCTAGCGACTCTTTTGCCAAAGAGTTCGGGTATGCCGTTAACATCCTCGTAGTTTATGACTTGCACGGAGAGAATTGCGGATGCGCTCGCGTTGGAATTTCCGCCCTCAACGTAAAAGTATTCCCAATCGCCAGGCCTAATGTTTCGTTCAACGACGCTCTCCTCATTCGCCGCTAACTTCGTAGCGTTGTTTTGACAATAAAGACCGGCGTATCCTTTGAAGCACACGCACATTCCTCTAAAGAAACCCGCATTCACGCAAATGCCATGGTTGCTACAATTGAACGAGCAAGTTGGCATTTTTTCATTCGTGGCGGAATAATCTTCGTACTCGAAAGATACGCGCGCGTCGAATGACATTCGCTCGCCGGATATCGCGTGATGATTAATTACAGTCACGTAGTATCCGGCTGAAAAGTTTTGCCTCGTGGCGTTGCTGCTACCCTCAAACACGCTCTCAATTGGAATCTCCAATCGCGCGTAATCGCTCGCCACGATCGAAAGCGTGTTCACAAACTGCGATTCTTGCTGGCTCGTCGCGCCTTCCGTATTCGCGGCGTAGTCTGCGAAATACCCAAACGAGAGACAACGCGTTTCGCCGTGATATAATTCTTCGTGCGGCCAAGCCGCGCAAACAACCATCCGATCCGATACGTTATCGGAAAACTCATTCGATACGTTCGTATCGCGACGAACCAGCACTGTACCTAATGCAGAAGGATTGTTTTCGTGCGAAATTTCAATTTTTATCGCGTTTATGCCGTCGGAGTCGCTCGGACGTTCCGGAATAGAAATGTACATTTTCGCAGAGCCTCCTTTATCGAGTGTTTCCGAAAAGGTGTGCACAACCCCATCTGGCTCAATTATTTTCATTTTGCTCTCGCAGTATGTGCCAGCGTACGGACGTTCACAGAGGCACGTTCCTATTGCAGAACATCTGCTGCGATTGTTGTTGCAATCCGTTACACACGAATCTTTAGTTTCGTTTGAAAGAACAACTTTAACAAGCGAAACGACGTCTGTTTTCGGTTCTTTAGATGCGACGCTGGACCAGAACTGAATGCCACCGCCGCTTCCGCCATCCATTTTCCCCACTTCTTCCGGGATGAAATTTTGTAACTCGTGCGTTTTAAACGCCGAGGGAAGTGGTGGTGTTCGAACATTGCAAACGGCGATTATGAACCGGCTATCGCTCGAAACGTTGTCGACGCGCAGCGAATGAATCGGACTTAAAACGCTGTAAGATTTCATGTCAAACTTATTGTAATAGTGAAACGTTGGAATCTGTGGTGCAGTGACTGTAAACTGAGTCGCGTTAGTATCCTCCTTTTCTTTCTCTGGCGTCGAAAGAAGCAAAGAATAGTCTCTGAAAGCAATATGTTCATCACCAGCTGAAAGCGACGACGAACCGCTCTTCTTCTCCTCCTTCTTTGTCGTTTCGTCCTCGTCGATCCACTCGCACCCGCGCGGTTCTGTTTCGCAATATCCACTCGATGGAACGTAAAAGTTTGTTCCGTTCATATCCAACGCGTTCGAAATGAACAGAGAAGGTCTTGCGTCGCCGTCGAGACCGTCCGGAAAAGTCGCCTCCACCCGCATGAAAGACGCGTCGTCGCCGCTCAAACTCTCTTTTGGCACATCGACGTTCAAATACGCGCACTCCCCAGGTTCGCTCCTCAACAACGAATACCCTTGAAACCGCTTCGTCGATCCATCCGTATCGTTCTCTTTCTTCTCCATCACGAGCTGATGCACGACGATAGAACAGTCCGCTCCGGCTCTACCCTTCGGGCACCGGCAAACGTTCGCTTCCGTGCACACCCCTACCCGATCGCAATCGTTCAAACACTTCACTCCATCCATCCTATCCGTAAAATAGTGCACTCTGAACCCCTTATCGCGATTCAGATTCAAACTTTTCCACTCCACGGTCAAAGACGACTGATTTTTAAACGCGATCGAGTGCGGGAAGACGTCTCCGGAATACGTGGCTAAGATTTCTTCTTCGTTTTCATCGTACACTCTCAAAAAGTCTTCTCCTAGAACCGAGTTGAAATACTCCAGCGCGAGCGTGATTCTCGTCGTCTTTTTCTCCTCTTTTTGCTCCGACGACGCGTTGTCGTCGTCTTCTTCGTTCTCTTCCTCGCCAGCGGCGGTAATCTTCCACCGGCACTCGTGCTCTTGCGTCAGATACAACTCCGTCTCTGGGCTACCATCGGAGATCGAGCCTTCGGGGGCGCTCAAGAAAACGGTGTGTTGTCGCGAAAGCGCGCACGATCCACCGCTCGCTTCTCGAAGAAAGAACGCAGACGAAAAGAGCAACGATAGCAGAAGCAGCGGCGACGCGAAGAACGTCGCGAACGACGAAGAAGACGAAGAAGACATCGTTTCTTTTTGCCGTCTTTTGCCGTGTTTTTACACCAAAGCGCGTATTTTTTGAGCACGGCATGAAACCCTAAATCTTAGTAAGTAACATTTTTTCCAACAGGAAAAGAAAAAAGCTCCAAAACACTATTATGTCCACCGCACGGATCGTTCCGAAGCCAGACCCGCCCGATGGGGCGGAGATTGGGCAGAAACCAAACTTCAGGTGCGGTCTTTGTTCGACACGCGCTTTGTGTGTATATATATATATATATATCGATTTTATCTCGGACGCGTTCCTCTTTGTTTCCTTCTTGTCTCTCTCCCTTCGATCTTTGCCGCGCATTTCGTCATTTTTTGCGTCTCTTTTATATGCTCACCCCGTTTCTCTCTCTCTCTTGAATGCGCGCGCGACGACAAACGACAAACAGTGGAACGTGGGAAACGTCCGTGGTGCACAACTACCGGGATTTCGTGCGCCACTGCGGGGTGGCGTTCGCGCGGTCGAAATTAGATGCATCCGTGAGAAACACGAGCGAAGCTTCGAAAACGGTGGACGTGTGCGAGATACGGTCGATTTCGCACAAAGAGAACACGTTAGCAGACGTTTTGGTGAGCGAGAACGGAGTTTCGTTGACGAATATAACAGAAATCGGGAAACGGAGAGTTATTGTGTACCCAGACGGGGCGACGAGTACGGTGGAGAGTCGATGGGACGGCGACGTGTGGGTGGAGACGGACGAGTTGAACTTGTTGGAGACGAGACGGTGGTTGGAGAAAGGTTTTCTTATCATAGCTAGAACGATAAGCACGGAAAGTGGAGAACAAGTGACGTCGACGTCGTATTTGGAGCCGTGGAGCAACGCGAAGAGGAGGAGTAAGAGGAGGAGCGGCATGAAGAGAAGGTTAGATTCAATGATTGGGTTGGCGAGGGCGAGTTCGAGAGGAGATTTAGCGAGCATGTTTAACAACGAAGACGACGACGAATACGAAAACGAAGATCCGCGAGGTGGTAACAGGATTTTGCCATCGACATCAGAGGACGGAGAATCGGTGACGAGCTTGAGCAGCGATCAAACGAGAGAGGAGGAGGACGTCGATGATTCGTCGTTGGATTCGAGAATCGGGTATAGGAACAAAAACGGTAGAGGCGGTAATAATTTTTACTCTGACGACAGCACGATGTCAGATCAAGACACGTTTGATGCGACCGAGGAATTCGATCACGCCAGTTCGCAACAGCAAACGCACACGGGAACGGAGAAGTCGGGAAGCACGTCGTATAGTCAATACATTTTCGGATTTTTCCAAATGCCGGATTTTTCGAGCTTTGGTTTATCTCTGCCGACGTTTGACGAACTGTTTGGAAATAAAAGTAAACCGAATAATGCCGGAATGCATGCGGGGGATAATTCGTTCGACACTTCATTCAACTCGGCTAAGAATAGTGATTACATCGAGACGGCGAGAGCGTTTAATCTTCCGTACACGGCGGAATGTCTTGGATCGTTCGATTGCGCGCTTTCGAGTGCGCAAGGTGTTTTGCGCATCTTCCGCGACCCATTTTGCGCGTGTTTTGATGGCGGCGAGGGAAAGCGATGGTTTGCACACGCGGGCGATTTCCAGGCCTTACAGATTAACGGCGAACACGAGATTCTCGTTAAGTGGGTCACGGCGCAAAGTTTAGTGCAACAGAATTCGGCGAAGAAGAGGAAAAAGAATGGAAAGAAAAAAAACTCGGGAACTCGAGCAACGGCTGTTCGATTCCAAAATTTCGGCGAGTTTCGAGACCAGGCGTTCGATTGCATAGTATCAATGCTTGAAAGTGCGCCAGGATTAGAAGCGAACGAGGACCAACACGTGGATACGGAAGATAACGAGTCTTTACACGGCGTGCGTCCGGAATACGAGAGAGGTGCTATAGCAGCGTTACGCGTTGGCTATCATCCAGAGCGATTCGTGTTCGTTGAAATATATTCTTTATTATTAGATGAGCGCTTGCGAGATAGGGTAGATAAACGATCTAAACCGGTCATAAACATATCGGTCGGTCAGCACGCGTCTTCGGCGAAAGCGACGCGATTAGGATACGATGTGGACAGCATTCTGAAAGGAGGCGATAGTAACGCGAGCGACTCAGGCGCTCAAAGATTTGAAGTGGAGAAATTCTTCGCGTTCCCCGCCGCGGATGTTGACTGTAACGCCGGACGCATTGCGGTCGTTATTACGGTGCCAATTCTAAAAAACAAGGATGAGAACGACGACGACGACGGAGCAATGGGCGAAACGTCGAGGACAACCTACGCGACTTTAGCACTGGGCGAAGCTTCGATCCCATTGGCCATTTTGGAAACGAGCTCGCGCGCGGCTGTTCCGTTCACCGCGAATTTGTCCGCGGTAAAGAACATCGAGGCGACTCTGCAAGACGTGAATCCGAAACCGGCCACGAAGAATGGAGCTAAAGGTGTCGGAAGTATCCGGTGTCGCGCCTGGTTAGGCACGCGCTCCGAAGCTATCGAGGTCGGTGCACCAAACATTCGTCCAGAAACTCTCAAGCGTGGCAAGTCGAAAGATTTTGCGTCCTCAAAGGCTGCGAAAGAGTTACACATGGCACTGCACAATATTGACGACGATGACGCGGATTCCTCGGACGATGACAACGCGGCGGTTTTGTTTGGCGAAGGTCCGTTGCGCAAAGACGTATCGAATCGACCCGTCGTTCGAGTCGCCCCTAGAACGTGTAAGGTATTCGTGCGCATCACTAGTGTGAGAGGTATCCCTGAAGCTGAAGCCGGGAGAAATTCTAACGGCGTCGTTTTGAGATGCTCATTGCTGAACGACTCGCGAGATTTAGGCATCTTCAAAGCGAAAAAAGCAGGGCAACCGGCGACTCGTTTCTTTCAAGGCAAAAGCAACAAGAGAGAATTGGAAGAAGACAGCGACGTCGTCTGCTTTGAGGTGGAAGAACCGATTGTAAATGCGATCGTGAAAATTGACGTTTACTCGAATAAAGAAGGCGCGAAAAACGTCAAGATTGGACGCTTTTGCATCGATTGCTCGGGAATGCCAAAGACGGTGTGCAAAGATTCTAGATCGAGCTTTTTCAAGATCAACCAAAGAACGGGCGTTCCGTTGGCACTAGGTAATGGCAAGTTCAAGTTGTTGAGAACCCCGAAAAAAGCAAAAGTGAAGTCAAACGTGAACGTGGACGCGAATGGTGAGTTTACTTTCGCGGGTAAATCAAAATTAAAACCGCTTTCGACCTTGTCTGGTTTCACGGCTACTGAGCGCGCCGATCAGTCTGGCACAACGGCGACGAGCGCAACCGGTACCGTCGCCGCGCGATCGAGCGGTGAGGCATCAAACAATACATCTTTCACGTATGGAGGAAGTACCGAGACGAGTGATGCGGAATATTTAGGTGAGGTGAAAGTCGCGACGCGCATTGTTCGTTCGATTGACCCGCTCGCGGCTCCAATTGTTGGTTCCACGCGCGTTCGCATTTTGAAAATGCGACACATTCCGTCGGGGTCAGCTCCTGGGATTGCGATTCGACACGACGTTTCGTGGGCGTGGTTACCGAACGCATCAGCGAGATCTCCTGCCGGATGGAAACGAGAATTGGACGTCGCTATTCGTGACATCACGAAACCGGTTCATATCGGAGTATTCGATCGAGCCAGAGCAGACGAACGCATCGGCGTGTGTACGATATATCCATCCTCGCTCCCATCGTTTGGGAGAGATATCGTCGCAACTGTTCCGTTGCGCTCCGAAGACGATAGCGAAGTAACTGGAGAAATCACCGTTAAAGCGTCGTTCCGAAAAGCTAAAAGCAACGGTCTCTTTAATCGCACTTTTATTGCTGCTCAAAGCAAAAGTAGTGATGCGAACGACGCGGATGCGATTCCCGCGTCGTCCTCTTTCGGAGGATTCGAGGACGCGGCCATGAGTGTTGGATATTACGCCAGGGGCAAGCAACTCGCGCGAGAATTGTTATTCGGCATAAGCGATATGGACGATGATATCTTAGTCCGGGATCCTTCCGTTGCGTTCGCGCATCTCAGCAGCAAATTCGGAGGTGGTATGAATACTCGCCATCATCGCGAAGAGCGCGAGAAGCGAGAAGCGCAACGCCTGGCTTTAATCGCCGGAGTTAACAAGCTTCCCAGCAATATTGTGGATACGCTGATGTTTGAGAAGATACCACCATCGTCGTCGTTGTCCTCGTCTGCTTTAGCGAGCGCAAATTCGAGCTTCGCTGCGGCGGCGGGAGAACATGGGAGGAGAGGAGCCAAGATTGGAGAGTTTGCGACGGTTCCCCCTCGGGATCCGCTGGCTTCCTCTAGCAGCGATGTGGATGACATAAACGAAGAAGAAGAAGCCTTAGGCATCGATTCTATTCGCGCGAAAGCTGCGGTAATTCGCATCAGTATGGCGTTGCAACCTTTTGCGTACGCTTTGAAGAGACTCGAACGAGCGGTGCGCTGGCGAGATTACTCCTCGAGCGCCTCTTTACACCTCGCGGTGCTCTTCTTTTGCTTCTTTCCAAACTACATCGTCTCTTGCATGTGTCTCGGTTTTGTCGTGCATTGTTCGTCGAACAACGACGGAACGACCGCGTGCCTCTTTGGAGCAGAGAAGTCGAGAAATAACGAGCTTTTGCGTTCCGATTCGGCTTCGGAGTTTACGAATTTCCCTCCCGGCTCAAAGTTTGACGCGCCCATCGGTTGGTTTTCAACCGTCGTGCGCGGCACGGAATTCGAAAACGAAGGCTTATTGAGAGGACCGAAGCAGCTCAACGACGCCATGTTCGATAAAACCATGCAAGTGATCTTTTGGGTGCAGTGTCAACTTTCCTATTTCGCGGATTTTATGGAAACGCTTCGAAAAGAAACGCTCCGATGGGAAGACGGAAACTATCAAAACTGCGTCGCCGCGCTCGCGTTCGCCGCGAGCGTCGGCGCCATCACCGTGTTTATTCCGTTCGGTTTTATAGTCTCCTCGCTCGTGTTTTACGCGCTCAGGCCATCGCGATTATCGGTCCCTAAATATTCCATCGTAAAGTTACGGTTGAACAATAACGTCGGGACAAGCTCTGCCAGAGAAGAAGAAGAAAAGGAAGAAGAAGAAGAACGAGTGGCGAGTCAACTCCACCGGCGCGAAGGAGCGTAAACTTTCATATTATATGTACTTTGTAAAAAAAATGTTTCAAATGTATTCATGTACGAATAGTAATAGTTTTCCATTATCATCATCGGAACGACGCACGCTCCTCCTCAGTCGTCGTTACGCTCGCGTGCGTTTGTTTCTTTTACTCTTGTTCTTCTTTCCCGGATTTTTTCTCTCTCTCCTCGTCTTCCTTCGCGTTGTACTCCTCCAACTCTCGCTCCACTTTCGCTTGAATTTTCTCCGCGTCTTTAAAATACTCTTCGTCGCTGATTGTCTCTTTAAACAATTTAGAGCCTTTATTCGGCGCTCCTTTTTCCAAAATCTCGTCGCTCAGCGCGTCAAAGTCGCCTTTACCTGGATTTTCCGCCGCGTACTCCTCCATGAACTTTTCGTGGTTCGGTAAGATTTTAAACATTCGCGCCTTTTCTTCTTTGTACTTCTCTTGATTCTCCTTGGAATCCACCCAGAGGTACTCGTTCAAACCCATCGAGCGCGTGATGCCGCACTCTTCTAAAGTCTTCTCGTCCTCCAGAACGACTCCTTCCGGCGTGCCACCTTTATTTCGGAGAGAGAGAGAGAGAGAGAGAGAGAGAGAAGAGAGACGAAAAGGTCGACGCGTCGCCATCAATCAAATGAAACAAATAAAAAACGCTCGCGCCTCGAAAAGATTTTTTTAAAAAAAAAAGAAGAACTCGAGAGCACCACTCTCTCCGAGAAAGAAGAAACCAAAACGAAACGAAACGAACCTCTTCTCAACATCTCCACTTTCTCCCCGGTCTCTCTCTCCACTCTTTTCTTCACCCCCAAAACCGTCTCCGTCTTCTTCTCCACGTCTCGAAAAACGCACGTTTTTCCAAATCGAAATCTCGCCCTCGGATCTCGAACTTGAAACCGGGTCAGATTCTTGTGCTCCTCCGCGTTCGGTTCCGGGAGAAGTTTCACGAAAATCGTGACGAACTTTGATGAATCCTTTTCTTCTTCTTCTTTGCCATCGCCATTGCCGTTGGTCGTCGTCGGTGTCGTCGTCGTCGTGATAGTATTCATCAGCATATATATGCGTGTAAAACTTTTTCGAATGCGAAATGCGTGTGTTTGGTGTCGCGTGAATATTTTTTTCTTTTTGTTCTCGAGAAAAAAAAAGAATCATCTTGGTAATTTAGGGTTTCATAGAAAAAAATTTGCAAAACAAGAATTGAAGAGAATTAAAACCCCCGTCTTCTCCCTCTCTCTCTCCGCGCAGACCAGCCGATCCCAACGCGCGCGCGCGCATAAAGAGAGAGAGAGAGAGACAAACAGTGAGTGAGAGAGGAAGCGGGGATCGGATGATCCTTTTTTAAAAAAAGAATCGTCGTCCACTTTGTCTCTCTCTCTCGTGTTGTCTCTCTCAGAGTTGTCTCTCGTCGTTTTTTGGGGGGGAATCTGAAGAAAAAAGGAGTATAATATACGGGAAAAAAGTACCACGCGCGTGTGTTTGGCCACGTGCGTGTGCTCTTCTCATCACCACCACTACCGCGCGCGCCTGCCGTCTCAGAGATGGTCGAGAGATGGTTGTGGTTGCGTCGAGTGGTGGTTGGTGGTAGTAGTAGTCGAAGCGAAGAGAGAGAGAGAGAGAGAAGAACAAGAGCGAAGAAAAGTAGCCGTTGGTGAAGGGTTTTTTGATATTTTTTTGTCCTTTTTTCTCTCGGAAGAAGAAGAAAAAAGAAGAAGAAGAAGAAGAGAAGAAGAGAAGAAGAGAGAAAGCGAAAGAGTCAGCTTTTTAAGCGACGGTTTTGGGCGATTGGAACGCGCGAGGAAGCCGTAAGCGCTCGCTTTCTGTTTGGTGAGTGTCTCGAGACATCTCTGAGGTGCTCCGACGACTTTGAAATGGACGCATTCAAAAGCGAAAATGGTTCGGAAATTGGAACTTCTTCCGTAACGGACGACGTGCTGATTCGCCGACGCTTCGAGGCGAAAGAACCGGATAAGACTTTAGTGTTCTGGAGTATTTTTTGGGACGTTTTTGACGCTCGCACTCGCCGTGAGCGCGCGCCGGGTGTCTATCGGCGGCGTGGACGCCTTGAATCACCGAGAGATGAGGCGCAAGGCCCGGCGAGAGCGTCCGCTCTTCTCCGCGATTTTTTGCGGAGAAGAGCGAAGAAAATACGGATATCGATATCTTCTAAAAAAGTGCCATCTTTCAGGTAAGGGTGTTGTGCACTTACGAGGGGGATGCGCGCGCAGAGAGGAGGCCACATTCGTTTGGGTCGAACCCGCGCGCTTTATTGATTCTGTGAGAGTCTCTGTGGTGCCTAGGAAGGCTGTCGTAGCGCCTCGTTGAGGCGCGACGTTCTCGCTCGAAGTGCGCCAAAGGCGTCCGGCGAATCCAAAGTCGCCGGCGCCTTGGAGCAGGTACACTTTTACATTAAATTTGCACTAGGTGATTGATTTTTTGCGCGCTTGGAAGCTTCGAGTGCAATTCTGAGATTCTCGGCCACCTCGTGGGACATATCTCCTCTGAGAGGCGGCAAAGAGGCGGCGAAGGCGCCGACGCTCTTCGCGAAAATTTTGTATCTCGCTTGGATACGGATGGCGTCGGCGAGCGATGAATAAAGTTCATCACAACCTCCCCTCCAAGTCTACTGTTACATCACAACGCGAGCATCTTCGGTAGGTTTGAGGCAACAACGAACGTCAAACGGGGTCGGACAGTTCTTTATCACTCCTCAGAGGTCCTCGGAGTGGCGCAGACGGCGCGGCGAACGTCTCCGCGTTTTTGCGAAGCGTCCAAAAGCCGTCGGCGCCGCCTTCGCCCGATAGCTCCAAGCTCTGTATATGGTGTCACCAGAATTTGGAGGTCTTGACAACTCTGCATGATACATCGCACGCGAGCGCCCGTTGGACGGCTGGAACTTCTCTGACGCATCTTTATATCGTTCTCAACGACGCTCATTCGTCCGAAAACGACCGGCGAAGAGTGATCGCTTTTCCTTAGGTCCCCTCCCAGAGAAACGGCGACCGGAATCGCCGTCGCATGCTTCCATATAGCTCCAAATGCCAACCACTGCACACAACGCGCTCTTGGTATGTGTTCATCTGGACCACGACGAAAGGCGCGTACCAGTCGTGCGCTTCTATTGCATGCTTCATGAGTAGCAGAGCGCGTGCTTACGCTCCGACGACGCCGGCGCGAAAATTTGCGCTCGGCGACGTTCGAATAGCCTTCGCCACACGAAGGATAGCCCTTCTTTCCACACAGATAGTGTTGTCATGTGATGCTTTAAACGACTGATCTTCTCAGATCTGTAACTAGACTCTGTGTAGACTCCAGCACAAGTCTCCGATCACGCTCAGATGCCTTCGATCACCCGTAGCGACCGCGCGTTCACGCGCGTTTGAATTTTTCCGCGTTTCTTTCCCCTCTCGCCGGTGCGCGCGCGAAGCGTGCGCGCTCAACGGGACAAATCATATTTTGCGCTCACTCGCACTCGACAGAATGCTGGTGCATGTATTTACAAGCCAAGTTTTATTAAAAAATAGGTAAAGCTATCTTCTCAGAGCTTCGTTTTCAGTCCGCTCTGATGCGTTTAATCGTCTCTCGAATTTCTTTCGTTCTTCTCTTTTCGTCTCTCTCTCTCTCCTCCAATTTTTGAACGCCGTCTCGTCGTCGTCACTTCGAGCGTCTTCTTCTTCTTCTTCTTCTCACTTACTTCTTCTTCTCACTTACTTCTTCTTCGCCGTCGTCGTCGTCTTTCTTCCTGCCTTTCCTTGCTCTTGCTCCTTCTGTTCCCTGAGCAGTCTCTTGCGGTCTCTCGAGTAACACTTGGCGCACAAGTACTTCCCTTTCTCTTCTTTGGAGTTGTACCAAATCGAACTGGTCGTCTTCGAATCGCAGCTGGAGCACTCCTTCCCACTCAACGCGACCAGTTCTTTGTAGTAACAATTCACGCACAAATAAGCGCCGTCCACGGTCTTGCTCTTCAACCAACTCCCGCTCGTTTTATCGCTCCCGCACGCGACGCAACTCTTCGTCGAAATCGTCGCTCTCTCGCGATAATAACATCGATGGCACAAACTCACCCCGATTTTCACGTGCGAATTGTACCAACTCGCGGTCGTCTCCGTCGCCCCGCACGCCCCGCACGTCTTATCCTGAAGCTTCGTCAGCTCTTTATTGTAGCACTTCCGGCACAGACTCCCTCCTTGAATCACTTTCGACCGGTACCAGCACCCGTTCGTTTTCCGGCTTTCGCACTTCGCGCACTGCTTATCCGCCAGCGCCAACGTCTCCACGCGATAACACGCTTGGCATATGTCCGCTCCTGGTATCACTGTATGTGTGTTACAAAAAAAAAAAAACAAAGAGTATGTGTTTGCGCGTGCGCGCGTGTGACTGTGGTCAGTATGTGTATAAAACTCTCTCTCATTCTCTCTCGTTTCAAAGTGCGCACGCGTACGTACGTACGCGCGTATTCAAAATCGAGAGAGAGCATAAACTCTCTCTCTCTCTTTCTTTAAACTTAAAAGAGCGATCATCCAAATACTCCTCGCAAAAAAAGAAAAACGTGTTTTCCCGTAAGAGGAACTACGGGGAAAAAAATTCACCTTTTGATTTCCTCCACCGAATCGGTTTCTCGTTCTCGTTCCTCTGTCCGCCGCCTCCTCTCAGCGCGAGTAACGTTCGCTTGCAGTTTTCGTTTATGCACGTTTTATTCGCGTCGCCCGTGTTTGTAGGGTGGTTCGTCATTTTTTATCTGTTTCTTCTTCTTCTTCTTCTTCTTCTTCTAATTCGTTGCGGTTTGTGTGTACTTGTTGTGTTGGTGCGTCGACACTCCGACGTTTCTTTTTTTTGTGTGGAAGGTCCGAGAAAATTTATTTCAAAAAAAAATTCAAAAAAAAAGAAAAAAATATATTTTGTTTAGGGTTTTAGATTTTTTTTTTTGTGCGTGTCGGTTGGTTTTCGTTCGTCTTTTCTTAACCTCTCTCGTCTCTTCTCCGTCTTCCGTCTTCTTCCTCCGAGAGACGACCGGCGGGCGCGACAGGAGGAGCGTTGAGGTCAGAGAGAGAGAGAGAAGAGAGAGAGCTCGCGCGTGTTCTCTCTCTCTCTCTCTCTCTCTCTATTTCGCGCGTAAAATCTTTGGACTGAAATTTTACGCGCCACGAGGGCGCGATTAATAACAGAAACCTTTGCCTTCTTCTTCTTCGCCAAAAGTTGAACGATACGGGAAAGGAGAGGCCAAAAGCACCGCCACTGGGTGGTGGTGGAGAGATTTAGAGCGACGGTTTTTTCGTCGCGGTCTCGCGCGGCGTGAGTGGTATTACGACGGGACGATAACATGCGTGATAATCAGTTCTCGTCGTCTCTGACAAAAGAGGAAGCCAACACCAAAAACAAAAACGACGCGCGAAGGCGAAGACGAGAGACGCTGAGAGAGATTAAAGAACGCGCGAAAAGCGCTTTGTCGCTGAATGATGACGGTAACGATAAGAATAATAAAGAGAAATCATCGTCGTCGGCGGGAAAAAAAAGATGGACGAATTCAGATTGGCGCGACGCGTTCGAGCGGTTGTTTTTAGACGACGCGGAGACGTTTAAAGAGGTTGGCATGCAAGACGACTTGTTGTTTTACGCGCCGAGTAGTAGTAGTAGTAGTAGCGGTCGAGGAGGAGGTACGGGAGGAGCGAAGGACGTCGTCTTCGTTCGCCGGTGGAAGAAGAAAGATATGGCGAAGAACGATGATAATAATAATAGTAACAACAACAACAACAACAGTAATATGGAGGATTTGACGACCGAGAACGTGGACTGGCGAGCGACGACTTTACTGAACATCGTGCAACACACGACGTATTCCGCGGAGGTTTCCGTGTGTCTGTTGGACCAGTTGGAAAAGAAGCAAC
>Ga0181559_10002291_pt1 | contig 18989 bp, 10 predicted proteins | sample 011ome_21_FD_133752 | JGI IMG/M metagenome (GOLD analysis project Ga0181559, IMG submission 133752) | Coastal salt marsh microbial communities from the Groves Creek Marsh, Skidaway Island, Georgia - 011508AT metaG (megahit assembly) | ecosystem: Environmental > Aquatic > Marine > Intertidal...
AGAACTGAGCTCGTTACATGTGTGCGAGATTAAAACGGAATGTACGCCGGACATTTCGAGCGTAGACTTTATAAACGATTCCACGGTAATCGTTCGCGACGACGACAACGCGGCGTACAGAGTTTCGTTTTAGAACACACACGCTACGGTGACACTTCGGCTATTATAATTATTCAATATTATATACACAAACACTGGTTTTGATCTACTTTTCTTTCTCATTTACTCTCTGCGCATGTCTATTTTTTTAATTCTTGTTCGATACGCTTTTATCGTTCTCTTTACCACCCTCTTTCTCCTCTTCTTCCTTCTTTTTCGTCGCGTCTTCACCGCTGCCGTTCCCCTCCGCGTCCTGCATATCGCTCACTCGCTCGCGTTCTTTCTGTTCCATCTTGTTATTAATCAAATCGTGCAACGCAATCACCGTTCTTATCAACGCGCCTAAATAAATCACCAACTGCGCGTCGTTCGTTTCCACCGCGAATGCTTTCACGTAACTCTCTAAATTCAAATTCGGTAACCCGTTGAACGCGTTTTGCAACTCCCCCAAAATCTCCTGGTTCACCGGTAACTTATCGTCCAGCACCAACTCCATGTACTTCTTAATCTCTTTCAACCTCGTCTCCAACCCTCTCAACGCCCTCGCTTTCTCCTTCACCTGCGTGCTCAGCGTGCTCACCGTCGCGTCCTTCACGTCTCTCAACAAATGCTCCACCCCGATCGCCTCCGGATCGCTCGCCTCGATCGTACACGGCACGTGTTCGTGCGTCTTTTGCTCCTTCTGCGTCATCGTTCCGTCTTCCTTCACGTCTAACACCGCTCTATACGCGCTCGTCGGCGCGTCGTCCGCCGTCGGCGATAAGTTCACAATCACTAACACCGGATCCGCGCAGTATTTCTCGAACAACTCGCCGATATCTAAATCGTTCTCCCGGATTTTCGGCCCGGTGGAGTACCATCCGACGACTTTTTCCTTCGCGTGGATTCGACTGTGCATTCGGTACATTTGTTCCGCGTACGCGTGGTCCAAGAACCAAATCGAGCTATCTTGAGGGTCTTCCTCGAACGGCACCGCGAACGAGGACGTGATGTCTAACCGGTTGTTGGACGTGGACCCGAGTAAAACGCCGACGACGCGTCTCGGGTTGATGTTTTCGTCGTCGTCGTCGTCGTCGTCGTCGTCTTCATCGCCCTTTTGAAATGAGAGAGAAAGAACACGAGCGATGTGAGTTTCAACGATAAACACGCGAACGCGAGAGAGAGAAGGAACGAGAGACAACGATCGCAGAACTACGCGCGCACAACCAATCGCTTTTCTGCCCTCGCAACAACGAGAAGCGTAATCGAAAAACCAAAGAGAGAAAAAACACGAAGAGATCGCGCCGGGGAGAGAAAGAAAAACGCGCACGTACCTCGTCCACTCTCTTGTAGTGATCGACCACGGATAATAAAACTAAAGGGTGCACCACCACCGAATCGAACGATTTATCGCTACTGGTGGTGGTGCTCGCGACGACGGTCGTCGTTTCGTCTTCTTTCATCGTTATTATCACGTGTGCGTGATGTGAGGTGTGTTTCTCATATGCACGCGAGAAGAGGGAACGTCTGTACGTTTAGGGTTTACGTTTCGGGTTTCAATTTAGGGAACTTTTTTTTTTTCTTCTTCTTCTCTTGTCGTAAAAATAAAAGCGCAACATTGCTTTTTGTTTGCGCTGTATAGAGATACATATAGCGTCTAAGAGAGAGAGAGAGAGAGAGAGAGAGAGGGCTTCTTGGCGCGAAGAGGAAGGTTTCGATTCTTTTTTTGTGTGTGTCGCGCGCGGCGCTTCCTTTGTGCGTGTGTGTGCTTTGCGCGTGTTAGTTGTTTGGTCGAAAAAATCGATTGGAATTCATCAGCCGCCGGGTGGGTGGGAATTTGATTCGCATACTTTTCACGTTTGTTCGGATTGGACAGAACCGCGCGGTGGTTGGTTTATAGAGGTGTTGCTTGTCTTCTGCGAGTTTCGTTCTTCTTCTTCTTCTTCAGGACGCGAGAAGTGGTTCGTGTTGTTTGGAGGCGAAAAGAATTGAAACGAGAAGAACGAGATGGGCGTTCCGGCGTTTTATCGATGGTTATCGGTCAAGTACCCGAAAATCATCGCGGATGTCGTCGAGGACGAGCCGGTGGATATAAACGGGAATAAAGTGTTCATAGATTCGTCGAAACCAAACCCGAACGGGCAGGAGTTTGATAATTTGTATCTCGACATGAACGGTATCATTCACCCGTGCTTTCATCCGGAAGACAGACCGGCGCCGACGACGGAGGAGGAGGTGTTTTTGAATATTTTCGATTACATCGATCGCTTGTTTTTAATGATTCGACCGAGGAAGGTTTTATACATGGCCATCGACGGCGTCGCTCCGAGAGCGAAGATGAATCAACAGAGAAGTCGGAGGTTTCGAGCGGCGCAAGAAGCCGAGGAGAAGAAACTCGAAGAGGAAAAGTTGAGAGAGAAATTAAGGAGAGACGGGATCGAGGTACCGCCGAAGGTAGAAAGCGGCGTTTTCGATTCGAACGTGATCACTCCAGGGACGCCGTTCATGGGACGATTAGCTGAAGCGTTGAAGTTTTACGTGCGCAAGAAGCAAAACACGGACAAAGGGTGGAAAAACATCAAAGTCATCGTGAGCGACGCGAGCGTTCCGGGCGAAGGCGAGCACAAAGCCATGCACTACATTCGACAACAAAGAGCGTGCGCGAACGGCGGAGGGTACGATCCAAACACGAGGCACGTGGTGTACGGATTAGATGCTGATTTAATCATGCTCGCGTTGGCGACGCACGAGCCGCACTTCCATATTTTACGGGAAGTCGTCTTTCAACAGAAACCAAACGAGTCGGCGCAAAACGGAGGCGCCGGAGCGATCGATAAGAACGCGAAGCAAATTGCCATCGCGAGAAAACCGTTCCAGTTGTTATCGGTGACGATTTTGCGAGAATATTTGGCGCTCGATTTGAATCCTTACGTTTTACCGCAGACGTTTACCGTCGATCGCGAACGTTTATTCGACGATTTCGTCTTTATGTGTTTCTTCGTCGGGAACGATTTTTTACCTCATTCGCCGACGTTGGAAATTCGAGAAGGCGCGATCGATTTGTTGATGACCATCTATAAGCAAGAGTTGGGGAACTTAGGCGGACATCTGGTTGAAGATGGGACGCCAAATTTGCGTCGAGTCGGGCAGTTCGTGCGAGCCGTGGCGCAATTCGAGGAACAGATTTTCCAAAAGAGAGCGAAACGAGAGGCGCAGATGCGCTCGAGAAGGAAACGCGAGAAAGAAATGTCCAGACAGTTTTACAAAAAGAATAATCAAGGCAGTTTAGTTGGTAAAAGTGCTTTGGGTGGATCAATAAACGCATCCGATCGCGCTCCGGCGTATATCGCGGCAAACACAACAGGTGTTAAACGTAAATCGGCACAGTTCACCGAGGTGAAACCTATAGGAAGAGACGCCGAGGCGAACGTTTCGGCCGCAGCCGCGTTGAAAGCAAAGTTATTGGGAAAAAAGGCCGCGATAAAAAGTGAAAAAGCACTAGCGAACGAACAGAAAGAGGAAGAGAAGGAAGACGCGATAGTGAAAGAGGAAGAAGAAACGGACAAGAAAGGGAAGAAGAAAGCGAAAACCACAGCTTCCGCAAAGGGAGTCAAAGAAGAAGAAGAAGAAAAAGAAGAGTCCAAGAAAACGAGCAAAGTTGAGAACGCGACCGATTTGTTCAACGAAATCAAGAAAGAAGAAGAAGTTAAACAGGAAGAGAAGGAAGATTCTGGTTTTGAATCCATTGAAACAGACGACGACGTGCCGTTTGAGTTTGTCCAAGCCACGGGCGCGGACGCGAAGCCGGGCGATTGGCGGTGTCCGTCTGGTTGCGGCGACATGCAAAAGACGCGCAAATCGTGTTTTCGATGCGGATGCCCGAAACCATCGGAAATTCCTCGCTTAAAGAAAGGCGACACGATGGAAAAAGCTGTATTTTTAAAACAGTTGGAAGAGCTGTTGGAGAAGAAGAACGATCGAGAGGACGAGATGGAAGCGGATAACATTCGATTAGGGGAAATCGGATGGAAAGAGCGCTACTACGACACGAAAATGGGCTCGCACGACATGAACTCTCGACGAAAAGTTGTCCGAGGCATGGTGGAAGAGTTTATACGAGGTTTACTGTGGGTTTGCAAGTACTATTACGAAGGATGTTGCTCGTGGGGTTGGTTTTATCCGTATCATTACGCGCCGTTTGCGACGGATATGGTGGATTTAGAACTCATCTCCACAGAATTCGAGCTCGGGCAACCGTTTAAACCGTTCGACCAGTTAATGGGCGTACTACCTGCGGCTTCAGCGCACGCGTTGCCCCCCGCGTTCTATCCGTTGATGGCGGATGAGGACAGTCCGATCATTGATTTCTACCCGAAACATTTCGATTTGGACATGAACGGCAAACGCTTCGCGTGGCAAGCGGTGGCGCTGCTACCCTGGATCGATGCCGATCGATTGCTGAAGGAAACAAGAAACCTGGATTGCACGTTGACTCCAGAAGAAGCGCATCGAAATACGATCAACATCGAACTTTTGTACGCGCACGAACAACTCCCGATTTCCAAGTGCATGTTAAAAGTGGCCAACGTCGCGTCTAAAATCGACGACGAGGACATTCGCGAGAAATGCGCGCTGAAGATTCCCGCAGCAGATGCCGACGGCGCGTGTGGCGAAGTGCTTCCGTTGAAAGCCTCGGACGGCGATTGTTGTCCGAAAATAATCGAGTCGCCGATGATGCGCGAGGAGAACATCAACGAGAATAGGGTTGTTTGTGCGCGGTATCGATTGGGCACGACGAAAGTGCCTCCGAGATTGTTGGAAGGTACGGTGTTACCGAAACCTATGTTGGATCAGAGCGACGTGCCACCGCCACCAAAATTGTTCATCGAAGACTCTCGTTTGCGCACGAACGTCGTGAGAACGAACGGAAACTCCGCCGGTTTGAACGATGCCGGTAAACGCATCCTCATGCAGTCTTTACAGATGCAACAACAAGGAGGCGTCAGAGGTGGAGGAGGAGGAGCGATGATGCCGCCGCAAATGATGATGATGCCACCGCAACACCATCAAGGCGGCGCGTACCAACAACCACCACCGCAATACTACCAGCAAATGCCACCAAACTTGGCGCACGCGCAACCACCACCACCGGGCGCCGGTGCCGGCGCCGGATACTACCAACAACCGCCTCCCGGAGGAGGAGGATACGCGCCCGGCGGCAACCGATTCGCCGCGTTGCGACGACCTCCGCCGCCGCCACCACCACCCGGTAACGGACAGTAAAACCGATACAGCAGAACACAAATTCATATAAATTTAGAATCCAAAGTGTAGTAGATGATGCATTTACGCGCGTGTTGATTTTCTCCTTTATTAAATATCAAACATCCAAAGCGGCGCGCGCGTGCGTATTTGAATAAAAATCTCTCTACGATCTCTCTTCAAAGCGCGTGCATATCTTTTCCTTCATCAGATTTTTCAAATCCGCACTTTATACATTACCCGAGCGCGCGTGCGGAGGAGAGGGCACGCATAAATCATCATGCGCTACGTCTCCACCCGCGGTGGCACTCCAAAATGTTCTTTACGTGCCGCCGCGTTGCTCAACCTCCCGAACGACCAAGGTTTATTCGTCCCACAAACGATTCCAAAACTCACCATCGCGCAACTGAAACGGTTTCGAACGCTCGGTTTTCAAGAGTTGGCGTTTGAGATTCTCCGCTTGTACGTGACCGAAACGGACTGCCCGAAGGAAAAATTGCGGTCGATTATTAAAAGGTGTTACAAAGGGTTCGAGGAGAGCGACGTGGTGGTGCCGTTGGTCGTTTTAGATCGCGATGAAGACGAAGAAGATGATGGAGTGCAAATTCACGTCGCGGAGTTGTTCCACGGGCCGACGCTTTCGGTGAAAGATATTTCGCTCGCGTTCGCAGTGCAAATGGTGGAGTATTTTTTGAGCAAGAAGCACGAACGGGCGAACGTTATCGTCGCGACGACCGGGGATACGGGACCGTCGACGCTCGATGCGATCGAGAAGTTTGGGAACAATCGCATCGATTGTTGGTGTTTGTATCCGAGCGGGAAGATTTCGGAAGCGCAGGAAAGACAGATGACGACGAAGAGAGGCGAAAACGTGAACGCGATCGAAGTGAAAGAGTGCGAGAGAGGATGCGATGACATCGATGACGTGTGCGCGAAGATTTTTAAGGACGAAGAGTTTGTGCAAAGGAACGGGATCACGTCGCTGAATAGCTGTAACATTTTGAGGATTTTAGCGCAACTGCCGCATTTTTTTTGGTGTTATTTTAGAACCATGCACGGGAAAACGACGGAGGAGGAGATTGAGAACCACACGATGACGTGCGTGGTGCCAACCGGGGCGATGGGTCACGCGTTTACTGCCCAGTTAGCGCGAGAGATGGGTTTGCCAATGACCGAAGTGGTGTTAGCTACCAACGCGAACGGAGCAGCGCACGAGATCGCGATGACTGGAGAGATTGTGAAAAAAAGCAAAGCAGAAGAGACAGTTGCCTCGGCAATGGATTGCGTGATGCCGTATAACTTGTGGAGAGTTTTATATTATTGCGCGGAAGGCGATACGGAAATTTTGCGGAGGATTCAAGACACGTACGAGTTTTACGGACACGCGACGTTGCCGAAGAAAGTTTTAAGAAATTTCAGAGAGACGTTTTTGACCTCGAAGGTGTCTGATTACGATACTTTCGAGAGCATGAGACGTAACTTGGACGTGCACAAATACTTGGCGTGTCCGCACACGGCAGTGGCTTTGCACGCGGCGCAGTCTATGGGTTTGAATAACCACGACGGTGAAAATGCTCTTGTCGTTCTCGCGACGGCGCATCCGGGCAAATTCCTAGACGCCGTTCAAATAGCTTTGGAGACGGACGACGTGCCGAGAATGACTAAACACAAATCCATAGAAGATGCAAAAATGTCCTTCCAACGCAAACGGGAAACTAATTTGGAGAATTTAGAGATTGCTTTGCGAGCCGATATCGACGCGACATCTCGAGCCAGACGAGGTAGGTACGTCAATTTGACCAAAGAGAGAGAGGCGGGAGTTTTACACAAGAAGTATTTGAGAGGCAATAAACCCGCCATTCCAGCGTTCGCGGAGATTAAAAACAACCAAGGAAGGGGAGACCAAAACCCAACTAGTAGTAGCCAAATGGGTGAAATACGTTCCTCGACGTCTCCGCCGTCTGCAAAAAATGCCGCCCCGGCGAGCAGCGGCGTTCTCAAGGAGGAAGAAGAAGACGAAGACGAAGAAGATGAAGAAGTCACGTCCAAGACGAAGAAGAAACCGAAATCCAAAACCAAACAAGAACTCGAGCAAGAGCAACTCAAATGGACGAAATGGACCCGACGCCTCTCCTTCCTCGCCGCGCTCGTATCCTTCCACCTCGTCCTCCGCGACCCGAACCGCACGAAGGAGATACCTTTCGTCGACGACTTTGGCAAAAAAGCCAACGCGTTCGTGGAAGAGAAAAAGAAAGAGATTGAACTCATGCTCGAGAGGAAAAAAGAGGAGAAACGCACGAGCAAGTTACCGAAACCGAACGTGTACATCAGAGAGAGAACCGGGAAAGCGAGGCCGGCCAACCCCGCGTTCGATGTTTCCCGATGACGATGATTTGACATTTTTTCTTGCGTTGAAGTGTTGTTGAAAACTCTTCATTTTTTGTAATTAAAACGGCAGAGCTTTGAAAATCCAAAACGCTTCGCGCGCTTTCATTCATCTCGCGGAGAAGAAACGCACGACCACACGGTCGCGTTGTTATTTGGCTGAAACGAGCAAAAAGACACCAAAGCGCCAAACGAAACTTGCGTTTACGCGTTTTCAAAACGAGATCTTTAATACATAAAGTTTGAGAAATCCCCCAACCCCCAAAAGGACATCAAAATGGCAAAGCGGCGGCGAGATGAATCTTCCTCTTCCTCTTCGTCCTCCTCCTCGTCGGAGAGCGGATCGACGTCTTCGTCCGCTTCGTCCTCTTCTTCGTCTTCTTCTTCTTCTGCTTCTCGAGGCCGAGAGAGAAGAAAAGACAACAAGAGACGGAAGAAAAACGACAGAAAAGAAGAACCAACGACAGACCTCGGGCGCTTGAGCGACAAGAAGCTCCTCGAGCGAAGGAAGCAGCTGAAGCAAAAAGTTCGAGACTACGAACGCGCGAAGGAACGCGCGGAGAAGCTTCTCGTCGTCAGAGCCGAGAATAGAAATACTAACGGACGCAATGGCGATGGAAGAGAACGCAGAGAATACCATCGCGAGGAGCGAGAAGATGAAGAAGAGCGCCGCCGACGACCGCCGCCGCGGCGGTTTCAAAGGCCGCCGCCGAGAGACGCGCGACCAGGTCGTCGCGGCGAGGAGGAAGAGAGAGCGAGAGAATACGACGGGCCGATGGACAGAGAAGAGATGATGGAGCGGCGCCCGAACGAATGGACGAGGGATAAGATGAGAGCTAAAGAAAAGGTAGAGGAGAAAGTGTTCGTGCCACCACCGCCGAAGAAGTTACGAACCGACGAGGACGGAGAAAGAGGAAGAGGAAGAGGTAGAGAAGAAGAAGAAGAAGAAGACGGGGAAGTGAAAGAAGAAGGAGAAGCGCCGCCGAAGAAGTTCGTGCCACCGCCGGGGGAGATGACGATGAAAGCGGCACCGTACGTGCCGCCTTCGAGGCAGAAAGCAAAAACGTGGACGAGACCAGCAGCGCCGAACAGAAACAGAGCGGACGGGCCGAAAATTCCTGAAATTGGCAGCAGAGGGTTCACGAGGCAACGCTCGGTATCGCCCGGAATTCAGGCTAAAGATTTAGCCCCGTGGACTATGAGCGAGCCGGCGAAGAAACCGTCCGAGGAAGAAAAAGAAAAGCCGAAGAACATACCAGAGACGATTCCGGAGGAGAAAGAAATAGACGTTCCCTTACCACCACCACGAGCACCACCAATATCAACGAAAACGGAGGAAGAAGAAGAAGAAGAAGAAAAACCATCATCGCCGCCGAAGAGAAAGCGAACAACCCGATCCAAATCCCCTTCCCCGGCGCCGCCGCCGCCGCCGTCCAGGCGCTCCTCGCGTCGCTCTAAAAGCGCCTCCGTCGAACCCGCCAATACCGTCGCGGACGACGCGAAAAGCGGGAATAAAAAAACAGAGACGAGCAAACGCACGGTGAAAGAGCTGAAAGAGCTCTTAGCGAGCAAAGGGTTGAGCACGGACGGTTTGAAAGCCGATTTAGTCAAGCGAGTGGAGGAAAACGCGTTGTCGTGAGTGATATTTTAATCGACGACGCGCGTAAAACGAGTATTTTTGATTTTTGTTTCCCATTGTCCCTTTGCTTCAAAATTTGAACCACGAACACACTCGCGCGTTCGTTTTTCCACGCCTCAAAACACGCGCGCATCATAAACACGCACACGCATAAACACACGCCGCACAGAAAGAGATTCGAGCGATTGAGAGAAGAGAGAGCAGCTATATATATAAACGCAAAACAAAAAATGTCGTCGTCTCCTTTAGCGCCTCTCGTCTCGGTCTCCGGGTACTCCGGGAAAGTTTTGCGCATCGGATGCGCGCACGACCCGTTTAAAAAGAGCAAGAAGATATTGTCGATGACGACGGACGGTAACGACGAAGATGAGGAAGAGGAGGAGGACATATTCTTGAACGCGGCGGAGGCGGATCGGAAGAAGGTCGTCGAGGGTGCGCCGCGAGAGGAAGAAGAAGGAGAGAAGACGGACAAAAATGGTGGGGGAGATGGAACCCTAAATACGGGCGATGAAGCTGCCACTAACGCGAAGAAGAACGATAACGACGAAGACGATGAAGACGAGGACGAGGACGAGGACGAGGAACAAGAGTCGGAAGACGAAACGAACGAAGTCGACGTCGGGCGCGACTGGGCGACGATGCAAATCGTCTTGGATAGGCAGCCGCAGTCGGACGCCATGTTACAACTCTGGAAACGCGATAAAGGGAAATGGTTGATTGAATCGAAGAAACGATGGAAGAAAAGGCACGACGAGTTAACCGCGAGGAGGAAAAAAGAGGATCCGAACTATACCAGCGGGATTGTGGCGGGAGATCGAGCGAGAAGAGCGGACGAGTTGAGCTTTGTGAACAGAGCGAGCAGGGCGATGAACGCCTTACAGAGAGGACAGATGAACGCGGATGTGCACATGGCGGCGTTTGGGAGACCGGTGAAGGTGGCGGTGAATTTAGCGACGTTGACAAAGCTTGGTTTTTTACTGAAAGGGAAGAAGAAGTTGTTCGTTGTGTACTTAGGGAACGTTTATGCTGGGGATTTGACCGAAGAAGGGGAGATTATTTGCCAGTGTAAAGTGGGCAGTTGCGATCGGAGAGTATACACGAGTCCTTCGGCGTGGGCAATTCATTGTAAACGGAACGCGAATCCGTCCAAGAAAGCAGACGACGGTTGGAAATCTGCTAGATATGGAAACCCTGAAGGTTACGCGCTCGAACACTTTAAAGGTGTGTACGATGCGTGGCGGCGAGGCATAGAATTGAACGACGATGGCTCGGGAGCGACGGTGGCCGAGAAGAAGGAAGAGGAAGAGGACGACGACGCGGATATGGTCAACGATGGGGAGAAAGAACCGGATAGTTTAGAAAAGAGACAAAGAGATGCAGCAGCGGCGGAGAAGAAGTTCGTGTACCCGTTACCAGAAGGGACGATTTACGAACCTGACGAGGACGAGAGCTCAGAAGAGGAAGAGGAAGAGGAAGAGAAGAAGAGCGATAAGGGAGACGATAAGATGGAGATAGACGAATAATCAGAGTCAAAAAATCATTAGCAAAGTATAAATAGGAAAAGGTGCGATCGTTGCTTGTTAGATATCTTTTCTTCAACTCAAGACTTGTAATAATATTGGTATTATATATTGGTTTTTTAATAGTAATCGTCTCCCTCTCTCCCGTTCTCTTTCTCTTACACACACACACACACACACACACACACACACACACACATTCACACGCGGCGACCGTTTCCATCGCTCTTAATTAATTGTGTTGAAAGCGGCACGCGTCGCCCCGATCGCACTTCCCTTCTTGGTACGCGTAGCATGTTCCGGACGCTTTTGGCGGCGCGGCATCTTTATCGTGCGAAAATCGACACGAATCGCCTCTCGTGCACTCGCCCTTCAAAAATGCAAAGCAGACGCCACCGCCACCACCAGAACCTCTCGACGGCGGTCGCGAACCACCACCACCACCTTCTTCGTGTGAAAATTTGCAAGAATCACCTCTGGTGCATTCACCTCTTTGGTGCGCGTAGCATACGGGAGCACCGCCGCCGCCACCGCCGCCGTACGTCGGTTCGGACCCGTGCGAAAACTTGCAATTTTCTCCTCTCGTGCACTCGCCTCTCTCGTACGCGTAACACTTCGGCTTATCCTCCCCAAACCTCGCTTTCTTCGCTTGTTTGCACGCTTCACACCTCGTCGGCTTGTTCGTCCACCCTTTCGAGGCGTAAAACTCTTGCTCTCCGGACGTAAACACAAAATCTTCCGAGCAGTCTCGGCAGGACAACGTCTCGTCTTCAAACGTGTCCACGACTTTACCGCCGACGACTTGCTTGTCCGACTTCTTGTGCACTTTGAAGCCGTCGTCGTCGTCGTCGTCGTCTTCCTCTTCCTTCTTCTCGGCGTCTTCTTTTTCAGCCTGGTTTGGTTTTCGGATGGATGCGAAACGAGAACAGACGTCGTTTTATTAGTATTTTTGGAGAAAAAAAATGGCTCGGAAAAAGCCGCTTTAGGAGAAAAAGGTGGCGGCGGCGCCAACGAAAAACGAATCCGCGCGAGTTCACGCTCTTTCTCTCCGTTTTGTTCGAATAGAATTGAAAAACGAAACGCGCGAAAAAAATGAGGTGGTGATCGAAAGATCTCGATCGTATTCACGCGCGCGCGCGTGTATCTCTGCGCATATCTCACCTCCTTCGCGGTTGGCGGTTCCGGTTCTTTCCTCTTCTTGTCCTTCTTCTCCTTCTTTTCTTTAGAATCGGATTTCTCGGAGTCGGACTTTTCCTTCTTCTCCTTCTTTTCCTTCTTCTCTTTCTTCTCTTTCTTTTCTTTAGCCATTTTTATCTCTCTCTCTCTCGATATGTGTTTTTAGTGGGGTGATTAAGCTCTTTGCGTGCTTTTTATGGAGGGTCTCGTTCGTTCGCGCGCGTGTCACGAGAGAAGAACTTGTGAGGGGAAAATCGGCGACCCGGACAGTTACTAAAATTGTTTAGGGTTCTACTCGTTGTTTGAGCAGCTCGACACAACAAACAAAATGTACACACAATATTTTTTATTACAAACGACATCCGTGTCGCATGGTTGGCCGTCCGTGAGGACAGTTCCACGGCGCCTCTAACGTCGTCAAGTTTTGCAGGATTTTCTTCATCCTCGCGCGGGTCAAAGGCGTGCCAATCATTATGGACGATCTACAGGCTCGCATGGCGAGCATGTTTCGCACTTTACTCGGACGGACGATGGTTTTGCTCGCGGAGTTTAATCCGACGGAGAGTTGGGAACGAACTGGGACGGCGTATTCGCCCTCGTCGAGCATCGCGACGAGTTCGTGGACGTCCGAAGCGTCGAAGACGGTGTCTTTACTGAACGGTACCGCGGCGAGTGCCAAGCGAGAGGCGGAAGGCGTTTTGTTCTTCTCTTCTTCGCCGGGGGATACCGCCACGTCGCAAAACCCGAACCCGTTCATCAAGAACGTTTTTTCGTTGGATCTCGCGATCTGTTCTTCCGCTGGCGAAAGTTCTAGCCGCTGCGGTTGAATCAACGGTTGCTTGTTCAACGTCGTCGTTTTTTGAAGTCGCTCGAAATTATAAATCTCGTCGCTAGCGTGTTGATCCACGATGAATATATCGCTTTTGTCGCGAACGACGATGATGAAGCCGAGGTTAAACTGACCAACGACACGAAGGTTACCAAACTCAGATTTATCGAAGCGCCGGATGAGCGCGTTGGTCGCAGCCGTGTTGTCTTGGTTTTCCAAAGAAGCTTCTTTCAGCAACTCGGCATCCGCCGAGGCTTTCTTCTCCCGCTCGAGCGCGGAAAGTTTCGCCCGTTTCGCTCTTTTCGCTCTTTTCGCGCGAACGGCATCTATGTCAAACTCAACTGTAAGTACTTGTTGATGATGTTGACGTTGTTGTTGTTGTCGACTGTTTCGATGCTCAAAATTATTTTCCTTCTCGCCGTCCGTATCGTTGTCCATTTCAGTCTCTTTCGCTTCAGCCGCGTCTGTTTCGATCACTTTGCGCTTCTTTGATGCATTTTTTCCAGCCATCGTTGCTTTCATCGCGAACAGATCGAAATCTTCATCCTCCATGTCGTCGTCATCGTTTTTATCGTCGTCAGAATCCGACGGTAGCGCAACCGTGCGTTCCTTGTACGTCTCCGGCAACGAACGAAACTTGGCTTCCGTGTTTTCAACCGCCGCAATTTCTGCGGCAATCTTATCAATCATGGCTACGTTTCTCCTTTGTGTGGCAGGCACAGCCTCTCGAGTGAAGCCAAAAGCTTGCAAATCTGTTTGTTGTTGTTGTTGTTGTTGCGCCGGAGCGTCGGCAGAAAATCGTTTCGGTTCCTCTTCCTCCTTGACCTTGATTGGTGGCATTGGTAATGCGGCAACACCATCTCCATGTTGCTCACCATCTTCATCGTCGTCGTCGTCGTCGTCGTCAATCACTTCGAACTCTTTGCTATCTATCATCGAACCTTCAACACGCGGCGCATCAATCGACGGGTTGGCTGGCGTCATCGGGAGTTGCGACAGATCCACCCCGGTTGCTTTGAAATTTCTCACGTGACCGTCCGCCGACCCTCTTTCACCGTTCCCGCCGACCACGCTTTCGAACGCTTTCTTGATCCCGTTCTTGAAGTACATCAATATGTCGTGTTCATTCGTAAACATGATCGTTCTCTTATCTGGGGAAACGTTAACGTCAACGAGTCGTTTAGGCACTTCGAAATTCAAAGCGCAGGATGGATAGTTTGCGTTTGTCGTTGTCGCGTTGTAGGCGCGAAACGTTTCATTCAAAGTTTTCGCGATTTTTGGATAATCCACCGGACGTCCGTTGACGTAAAAGAATTGCCTATCTGCCGAAGCCCGCGCAGAAGTTTTCTTATTCTCGAGACCGGGTAAAGAGACCCAACCTCTGCACCGTCCGAAACGATCGTCGTCATCGTCGTCGTCTCCTTCGCCGTACTCTACATTCTCCTTTTCTATTTCTATTTCATCCGCGCTCTTCTCTCGCTCTAAGCTAATGTCGATTTCAAACACGCTCTCGGCTGCTCTCGCGCCGAAAACGGACGCCACGCGATCGCGGAAACCACTAGCTACTCTCAACTCTGCGTCTTCTATATTTGAAGAAACAGAAGCGCGGCATTGCAACACCGTTTGTCTGGCGCCGTTTTTACCTTGCTGATGCGTCGCGACGAATCGACATCCGCTGGTTTCCGAGGCCAACGCGTAGCCTTGCAAAACTCTCAACAATTTCGCATATTCTTTCGCTTTGTTCCGTTCAAACTGTTTCCGTCTCACCGGCAACGGCTGGAACAACTTTTCGACCCTGACGGTTGTCCCTACCGACCGCGCGCAAATCTCCTCCGTTTCGATGTTCCCGTTTTTATCAAACGTAACCTTCAACCCGCTATCTTCGCTCGCCGTTCGCGTCGTGACTATCAATCTCTCGCACGTACCACACAACGACGACAACGCTTCGCCTCGAAAACCAAACGTCTCCACGTGCTCTAAATCCGAAAACGTTCTCAGCTTTGAAGTCGCGTACTTCGTCGTCAACAGCGGAATATCCTCTCGAGCGACGCCCGAGCCGTTATCGCTCACCTCTAAAAACTCGGTGCCGGATTCCTTCACTCGAATTTCAACGTTCGTCGCCCCGGCGTCTAAACTGTTCTCGATCAGTTCTTTCGCGCACGAGGAAACGTCCAATATCACCTGTCCGGAACATATTCGGTGCACGGACGTTTTGTCGATCGATTTGATGACCGATAAAGAGGATTTAACGGCAGTCATTTATATTAAGTCTCTCTCTGATTTTTCAAAAATGTACTCTTTCGTATCTCTTTTTATTTCCCCACAAAAAGAGAGTGAGGAGAAGCGGGAAAACCAAAAGGAGAGAAGAAAGAGAAACAGAGAAACAGAATAGTCGACACTCCGTTTCTTCTTCTTCTTCTTCTTCACCTTCTTCTCTCCGTGAAAGAAGAGAGAGAGAGAGAGAGAGAGAGAGAGACGCTCTCGTGTGTTTTGTGCGCACGTGGTTATAAAAGTAAGAAAAGTTTTCCGCAAAAGTAATATAGAAACCCTAAACGTGTCCGTTTCCAAGGGTTCTCGATCTCGCTTTTCTTCACACAGTTTTCGTCTCACAGATCACGCGCACACTTTTACATAACAAAAGAAATGGCAGCAACGGTGTACCACGGCGTCGCGAAGAACGTCTACGTGGCGAAAGAAGCCATCATAGGTTTATCTCTCGGTTTAATCGCCGGGTCCGTGTGGAAGTACTCGCACTGGCAAAGAAGGAGTGAAATCGCGTCGTACTACGAGAAGCAGCAGAAACAAGCGAAGAATTGAATGAACGCACTAGTAGCCGTGAGATGAAGACGCGCGCTTTTTTGATAGAGAGAGAACAAACACGTTGTAAAAACACTAATTGTATGGATATAGATTTATGATGATGCACTTCTTTTATTGGTATTAGCGGTGTGCGAGATCCTTTTCATAGACGAGAGCGACAAGAGAGAAAGAGACGAAAGTTTCTTGATTTTCCCCGTCTCGTTCTCTTCTTCGTTACCCTTATCGCTTTCAAAATACAGGCGGTGAAAAACTCACTTTTCGCTACGCGCGCGCGCTTTTTACACAAAAATACTTCTACTACGCGCGTACTGATGCATCTATAAATATATATGTATACATATATATATACTATTTGATGAACATTTACTTGCGTCTCCTGTTCGTGGCCACGTGTTTCCGCTCGTTTGGATTCTTTTTGATGTTCCCTCCACCGATGCTTATGATTGTCTTCTGCGCGTCGCCGACTCGTTTGTATTCGCCGTATTTGTCCTCGGAAAACTCGCAGTCGAACACGTCCTCGGTGTGCTTGGTGATGATGTTGTTCATTTCTCGTTCTTTTTTGGTGATTTTACGTCCGATGAGTTGATCTTCGCGGAGGATGGGTTCCATTTTTCTACCCATTCGGCCGGATTTAGGCATCGGGATGGAGTATTTCGTGCCTTTTAAGATGTGCTTGTTTCGGACGCCGTAGTGTTCGGCGCCGTCCGGGCCGGTGAATTTTTCAACCCGTTCCAAGGCGTTGTTACCGCACTTTGGGCAGAAGACGCGTTGCGTGTTTGCAGTCACGGTTTCGCATGCGTGACAACGCATGACCCATCGTCTGACTTCTTTTACGCGCATGCCGTCTGGGGTGTACAGTTTCAAACCGAGTTGTAAAATGACGTTCTGCATGGCGTAATCGGCGGTCACGATGGAGACGAGAGAGTTTTGGCGTTTTTGTTCGTGCTGCCTTTGCTCTTCGGTTAAGATTTGCGTAGTTTCTGTGTACTGGCTGAGTGCGTCGGCGTTGTTGTTATCGTCATCGTCGTCTCCATCATCGTCGTCGTCACCTTCTGGAATTTCTCCCGGACCGGATTGGAAAAAGGATACGCCGGCGTTTTCATCCTCGCGTTCTCCTTCTCCTTCTTCTTCCTCTCCTTCTCCATCTTCTTCCGCGCGCCGTTGCATCTCTGCGGCTATTCGTTGTCGTTCTTTTTCGATTTCTTCCTCTCGCTCTCTGTTTCTTTGCTCTCGTTTCATTCTTCTCACTCGCGTGGTTCTCGAAATCGCCGGTTCCCACTCGTTGTCGTTGTTTTCGTTGTTTCCGTCGTCCTCGTCATCTTTTTTGCCAGCCGCTCCTTCTTCTCGTTCTCCTTCATCGTCCTCGTCTGCGACTAAACTCTTCGCCTCTAAACCTCTCTGCAACAGTTTCACCTTCTCCAACGCAATCTTTGCGAACCGTTCAGACACGTCTTCTCCAACCACTAAATTCTTTTCCATGCGTTCCATCTCTGCGTTCATCTCGTCCAACTCTTTCCAATCCTCGGCGTTGCTCACGAAATCCCATCCGGGAAGCGGCTTCGCCGTCTTGCTTGCTTTGCGTCTATATTTCCTCGGCGGCGGAGGTGTCGTTCGAATGTGACTCAAATCCCCTCCGCACTTTACTTTTTCTAATTCTATTCCTAGCGCGATGACGTTGATATCTGGTTCGGATAACTGCCCGAGGTCACCGGTTAACCGCGCGAACCTCTTCACGAGTTGCACGCTCTCTTCGGACGGTTCCGAGACGCACAAGTTGGACCAATTCGGGTCGTTCTGTAATCTCAACCGCGCGTTTTCATCCTTAATCTCCCCGATAACTTCTCTCGTCGTCACTAATTCTCGAAACCGTTCGCTCGCGGTTAAGTTTTGCCCTTTCACGATCGCGTTCGCGTCGACGACGCAGATGGTTTCGTCCGGCGCGTTTCGAGGTGGCGGACGCGAAGAAGCGTCGTCTCTCGCCGGGCGGAGCGACGGGTCCTCCTTCTTCTTCGCGAGAGCGACCCACGGAGACGTCATATCACACTTATCTCTCTCTCTCTCTCTGTGTGTGTATATGTGCGCGCGTGTGCGTGTTTGTGTGAGTCGTTGCGTTAATGACTTTGGTTCGTTTCGGTCCGTGCTTTCTCCGCGCGCGTTGAGTGATGATGATGATGACGATGGGCGCCGCCGGGGAAAAAGAAAGGAAAAATTTTAGTAACAAACTCTCGGATTTCTTTAAAAGGAGATTTTTCATCTGGATTAAAACTCTCTCTCTCTCTCTTTCTCTTGATCTCTCTCTCTTTGTTTACTCTCTAACGTAAAAACGAACCAAAGTCCACCACCTTTTCTCTCTCTCTCTCTCTCTCTCTCTCTCTCTCTTTCTACTTTTTCTTTATTATTAGTTGTTGTTATATGTGCATTACTTGCCCTGGCCGACGGCGATCTCGGTGCCGTTTTGAATGGAACCCCAACCGATGAGACGCCAGTGCTTTTCGATTCTTCTAGAGATTGCAACCTTCTCGCCCTCTTTGGTGCACACCGGTGAGGTCAACTGCATCTTTGCCAAATCGTTTTTGACCGCGACGACTCTCGCGCCGGTGCACATAGATCCGATGTTCAACATCAACACTTCGCCTTTGCTCAACTTGGAGACTTTGCCGGCTTTTTCGGAACCTTGCGTCTTGACGCCTAAAAGTCTTCTCAGCAAGAAAAAGTTCACCTCCAATTCGGTGAACACGGACGGTAAGCACCCGACTTCACCCAAGACTTGGCCGACTAAGCGATCGGCTCTGGTTAAGGTTGGATCGCACGTCGTGCCGACGCCGATCAAACCGCCCGGAACGGCGTATTGCAACAAGTTTTGTTCGGCGAATAAGGACACGATTCTCGTTTTGATTGGCGTCGCAGTTACCGCACCTTCCGCATCTTTAGAGACAATCCCTGGTCGAATTTCCACCTGTTGTCCAACTCTCAACACGCCTTGTAAAATGGAACCACCGGCGACGCCGCCTTGAATCTCGTCCACTTCCGCGCCCGGCTTGTTCACGTCGAAGGATCGAATGACAATCATATTCGGCGCAGACGTGAAATCTCTCACCGGAACTGGAATTTTCTTCACGATGTACTCGCACACCGCGTCGATGTTATACTTCAGCTGCGCAGAGATGGGCACAATCGGCGCTCCGTCCGCGATGGTCCCTTGAATAAACTTACAAATTTGATCGTACTGATTCGCCGCGGCGTTTTCTTGAACCAAATCGATTTTGTTTTGCAAAATGAT